>Ga0187894_10002559_pt1 | contig 21554 bp, 18 predicted proteins | sample GBC1701081metaG_FD_136650 | JGI IMG/M metagenome (GOLD analysis project Ga0187894, IMG submission 136650) | White microbial mat communities from a lava cave in the Kipuka Kanohina Cave System on the Island of Hawaii, USA - GBC170108-1 metaG ... | reverse complement strand
CGGGCCTGCTCCAGCTCGGTCAGCCACTCCTCAGCGACGCCGCGCTCGGTTGCCTCCGCCGTGGACAACGAGCCCAGCACCCGCAGCAGGTCGGCGGTGTCTTCCGCATCCCGCACCCGGCGCGCCTCGGTCAGCCATTGCAACTCCGCCTCGACCGCGGCCACCACCGCAGCGTCCAGCAGTTCCCGCAGTTCGGGCTGGCCCAGCAGCTCAGCCAGCAAGGTGGCATCCAAGGCCAGCGCCGCGGCGCGTCGCTCCGCCAGCGGGGCGTCCCCCTCGTAGAGGAAAGCGCCCACGTACTCAAACAGCAGAGAGCGGGCGAAGGGAGACGGCTGCGCAGTGGTGACCTCGACCAGACGTACTCGCCGGGCCGCCAGATCCCGCATCAGCTTGACCAGCCCGGGCACGTCAAAGACGTCGTGCAGGCATTCCCGCATGGTCTCCAGCACGATCGGGAAAGAGTCGTGCTGGCTTGCCACCGCGAGCAGCTGCGCGGCCCGTTGCCGCTGCTGCCACAGCGGAGCCCGACGACCTGGCCGCCGCCGGGGCAGTAGCAAGGCGCGCGCCGCGGATTCCCGGAACCGGGCCGCGAACAACGCCGAGCCGCCTACTTCGCCTGTGACCAGCGACTCCATTTCCTCCGGGAGAAAGACCGCCAGGTCCGCTGACGGCGCCGCGTTGAGATGGACCCCCATGTCCGGCAGCCGCAGCACAATGCCGTCGTCCGCCGGCATGGCCTGGACGTCTACGCCGTACTGCTCTCGGAGCCGGGCGGCCATGGCCAACGCCCAGGGCGCATGCACTGGCGCTCCCCAGGGGGAGTGAACCACCACCCGCCAGTCACCCAGCTCATCCCGGAACCGCTCCACCACGATGGTGCGGTCATCCGGCAGGTATCCGGTGGCCGCGCGCTGTTCCGCCAGGTAAGCAAGCAGGTTGCCGGCGGCCCAGGCGTCCAGGCCGCAGTGGATCACCCGGTCCTGGGCGGCGATGGCGTCCAGCTGTCCCAGCTCGCGGAGGAAGGCTCCCACCGCGCGCCCCAGTTCGAGCGGACGTCCGAGGGCATCGCCTTTCCAGAACGGCAGCTTGCCGGGTTGCCCGGGGGCGGGGGAGACCAGCACCCGATCAGAGGTGATGTCCTCGATCCGCCACGAGGTGGCGCCGAGTACGAAGATGTCCCCCACGCGGGACTCGTACACCATCTCCTCGTCCAGCTCACCCACCCGGCTCCGGCCGGAACCGGTCTGTTCTCCCGCAAGGAACACCCCGAATAGCCCTCGATCCGGGATAGTCCCACCGCTGGTCACCGCGAGCCGCTGCCCGCCGGGACGGCCGGTCAGGGCGCCGGTTGCCCGGTCCCAGACCAGCCGAGGGCGTAACTCGGCGAAGACGTCGCTGGGGTAACGGCCGGCGAGCATATCCAGCACGGCTTCATACCCGGACGTGGGCAGCGTGGCGAACGACGCGGCACGCCGCACCAGGGCCAGCAGCTCGTCTGTGTGCCAGCTGTCCATGGCGGTCATGGCGACGATCTGCTGAGCCAGCACATCGAGCGGATTGCGCGGGTAGCGCAGCGCCTCGATCACGCCGGCGCGCATGCGCTCGGCGACGACGGCGGTTTGCACCAAGTCACCCCGGTGCTTGGGGAAGATCACGCCGCGGGAAACCGCTCCCACCTGGTGTCCGGCCCGGCCAATGCGCTGCAATCCGGAGGCTACCGACGGCGGCGACTCCACCTGCACCACGAGGTCCACCGCGCCCATGTCGATACCGAGCTCTAGGCTGGAGGTGGCCACCACCGCCGGTAGTTGTCCGGACTTCAGCGCGTCCTCGATGGCAGCTCGCTCTTCCTTGGACACGGATCCGTGGTGCGTGCGGGCGATCTCGGCGGACGCGCCCGCTGCCGCGCCGACTCCCGTCCACGACCGCGGGCAGCCGACACAACCCGCTGTGGCGTCAGGCTGGCCGATCACCTTGAGCGGGAGTGGCACGGCTGCCCCATCCGCCGGCAGCGAATCCTCCGATGAGGACGCTGGTATTCGCGCCCACGCGATTTCGTTGATGCGCGCGCACAGCCGTTCCGCGAGCCGACGGGAGTTGGCGAACACAATGGTCGAGCGGTGCGCCGCGATCAAGTCGACGATGCGCTCCTCCACGTGGGGCCAGACCGAGGTGCGTACCGCGGGTCCCGCGGCTGAGCCAGTGTGCTCGCCGAGAACGTGCTGGCCGAGCTCAGTCATGTCCTCAACCGGGACTACTACCTGTACATCCACGGTCTTGTCGGTCCGGGGCGCCACAACGGTCACCTGTTGGGTTCCGCCAAGGAATCGCGCCACTTCGTCGATCGGCCGGACCGTCGCGGACAGTCCAATGCGCTGCGCCGGGGAGTCCAACAGCGCGTCCAGCCGCTCCAGCGACAGCGCGAGATGGGCGCCGCGTTTGGCGCCGGCCAGAGCGTGCACCTCGTCCACGATCACGGTCCGCACCCCGCGCAGCGCCTCGCGCGCCTGGGAGGTGAGGATGAGGAAGAGTGACTCGGGCGTGGTGATCAGAATGTCCGAGGGATGGGCGCCGAATCGCCGGCGGTCCGCGGCCGGAGTGTCCCCAGACCGAACGGCCACCTCGATATGCGGCTGGGGTAAGCCGAGCCGGTCCGCGGTGTGCCGGATACCGGCCAGCGGCGCGCGCAAGTTGCGTTCCACGTCCACTGCTAGTGCCTTTAACGGCGAGACGTACAACACCCGACAGCGTTGTTGCGCGTCGGCAGGCGGCGGCTCGGCAGCTAACTGATCCAGGGCGGCGAGGAAGGCGGCCAGAGTTTTGCCGGAGCCGGTCGGCGCGATGACCAGCACGTGCTGCCCAGCCTGAATGGCTTGCCACGCTCCAGATTGCGCCGCTGTGGGAGCGGCAAAGGCATCGCGGAACCACGCCCGAGTAGCGGGAGAAAACCCGGCCAGCGCATCAACAGTCACCCCTCCAGTCTGCCTCTTTCTGTCATCGAGCACTCCACCACCTAGCTATCGAACTTCTCGTGATAAGGACGAATCGGCAGCTGTTTTTGATCCATGGGCGTTCGTCGAGCGGACGTCAGACACCCTTGTCATCGATGAGGCGCAGCGGGAACCACAGCTGTTCCGGGCGATCAAAGCCTCGATTGATCGGAAATCGACGACGCGGTCCGCTGTGCGCAGCCGACCGGGTCGACGGTGTGGACGGCCACGTCGCCCAAGGCGGGGAGGGCGCCGCGGCCCCGCTTAGGCCTCGTAGCCGATGGTGGTCTGCATGCCGGTTTCGGCGTGGTAGATATTGTGGCAGTGGGTCATCCACTGGCCTGGGTTGTTGGCGTCGAAGTCGCACGTCACTGTCTGGTTGGGCAGTACGTTGACGGTGTCTTTGCGGGGCCCTTTGCCGTTGATCTGGAACGTGTGGCCGTGGATGTGCATGGGGTGCCACATAGTGGTCTTGTTGATGAAGGTGACGCGCGCACGTTGGCCTTCGCGGATCCGGTAGCGGACTTTCTCGGGGTCGAAGGTGTCGCCGTTGATGGTCCACTCGTATTTCTTCTCACCGCCGGTGAGTTCGAGCTTGTGTTCGACGTCGGGTCTGTGTTCAGGCAGCAGGACGCTGGGTTCGGGGGTGAGCTCCGTGTAGCCGACGAGCTTGCCGTTAAGCTCCTTGGGCCGGATGGTGGCGGGCGGTGGATTTCCGGCGCCGGTGCGGATGAGGGCGAGGCCGGTCGCGTCCTTGCCTTCGGCCAGTGCCACGAGGGGGAAGACACCGCTGGCGAGGGTAACGACGACGTCGACGCGTTCGCCCATGCCGAGGAGAAAGCTGTCGGCTTCCGCGGGCCGGACGGGGAAGCCGTCGGTGTGGGTGATGGTCATGCGGTGGCCGCCAAGGGCGACGCGGTAGGCGGTGTCCCCGCCGGCGTTGACGAACCGGACACGGGCGCGCTGCCGCGGCCTGGCCGTGAAGGTCGCGGGGTTGGTGGCGATGCGGCCGTTGATGAGGTGGTAGGGGTATTTGACATCGCCCGCGTCGCCGCCGAGCAGGTCGCTCTTGGCATCTATCATCGCCGGGCCGTCGGTCATCGCAGGTGCGGGCTGGCCGCCGCCGTGTCCACTGTGTCCTGCGCTGCCATCGCCGTGGGCCATGCCGCGCAGACCTTCGAGGACTTTGTCGGGGGTTTGGCCGCCGACGCCGTCGATCCAGTCGTCGACGACGACGGTCCAGTCGTGGTCGTAGCGGGCGGGCTCGTCGGGGTCTTCGATGATGAGGGGTGCGTAGAGGCCACGGTCGAGGTGGACGCCGACGTGGGGGTGGAACCAGAACGTGCCGGAGGTATCCGCGATGAACCGGTAGGTGAACGTGGCTCCGGCGGCGACGGCCTGCTGGGTGAGAACGGGTACGCCGTCCATGTCATTGCGCAGCGCCATCCCGTGCCAGTGGATGCTGGTCTCATGCGGCAGCTGGTTGACCAACCGCGCTTCGATGGTGTCGCCCTTGCGGACCCGAATCTCTGGGCCGGGCAGGGTCTGGTTGAAGGCCCAGGTATCCACCTGCATACCGCCCAGGTCGATGCGACCGGGGGCGGCGTTGAGGGTGTAGTGCCGGACCTGTCCGGTAGAGCGGCGAGTCGCCTCGACCGCCTGGATGCGGGGGTCGCCTGAGCGGACGAGTGGCGCCTGGTGAGTGCAGGCGCCCAACAGTCCGGCTCCGGTGACGAGCATGCTGGTGTGGAGGAAGGTGCGTCGATCAAAAGAGGTCATGGAAGGTGATCTTTCCGCGGAAGGGACACGATAGGCGAGGATATCGAGTAAGGGCTCATGCGGCCACTGCCTGTTTCTCGGCTGGCACGCGGTCCAGGAGCCGAGACCGGTCGAGTCGCCAGATGGCGGCGGCGCACACGGCTCCGGTGGCGGCAAGGGCGAACCAGGGCAGCCACGGCGCTCCGGTGGTGTGTCCCGCGTCGAGGGCGGCGCCCGTGAGGAGGTTGCCCGCGGCGATGCCGATGCCGGTGAGGGTGGAGTAGAGGCCGTAGTAGGTGCCTACCATGCGTTCCCCGCCCAAGGTGACGATGGTTGCCATCTCGAATGGGTACACCAGCAGGGTCGCGAGCGTGAGCAGTGCCGTAGTCAGCAGCACTGGGCCCAGGGTGAAGGCGTAGGCGAGCAGGTGTTCAGGCAGATACCAGGGTTGAGCGTTGTCGGGGAGGCGGAAGAGGCTGGCGAAGGGAGCCGCCACGGCGAGGGGCAGGAACGAGAGGCCCATTAGCGCGAGGCCTCGGGTGACGGCCTGGGCTGGAGTCCACCGGGCCTTCGCCGAGCTGGTGACGCGCACCTGCCCGAAGATGGCGATCACGCCTGAGACGGCGAACAAGGCGGCGACTCCGAACTGGCTTCCGGTCAGGCGCTGTACCTCGATCGGGAGGCCGAGGTAGACCTGGAAGTTGAGGATGTAGGAACCGATCATGGCGAGGGAGAAGAGCAGGAACCCCCTATTCTTCAGGGCGTCCCGCCAGTCGGCGATCATGGTCTGTTCCGAGTCGGCTTGGCTGCCCCGTCGTGCGGGCAGTGCGTGCAGTTGGAACACCGTCAACAACAGGAACAGTCCTGCCGCCACGACACACCCCCACTGGAAGGCGACGCCATTCAGCACCAGTCCGATGAGTGGGCCGATGAGGATCCCGGCTTGGTAGAAGACATTGAAGACGGCGAAGGCTTCGGCCTTGCGCTCTCCTGCCTCTTGGGCGAGGTAAGCCCGGGCGGCCGGGTTGAAGAACGCCCCAGCCAGGCCGATCAGCGCCGAGGAGACGATGAGGGCGGGCAGCGCGGTTACGAAACCGAGCAGTACGAACCCGGTGGTGCGCAGCAGCAGACCGGTCAGGATCATCGGCTTGTACCCGAGCCGGTCGGCGAGGCTGCCGCCGAAGAGGAACATGCCCTGCTGGGAGAGGTTTCGGATCCCCAAGATCAGCCCGACCAGCCAGGCTGCGAGACCCAGGTTACCAGAGAGGTGGTTGGCCAGGTAGGGCATCAGCATGTAGAAGCCGATATTGATGGTGAGCTGGTTGAAAAAGAGCAGCCGGATCGGCAGGTTGAAGGATCGCGCCTGAGCCAAGGTCTGCCTCATGAGGCCATCACCTCCGCCAGGGTGTTGCCGGCACGCCGGTTGAGTGGGTCGACGACCCGCTCACAGCGTGTCCAGGAGGTGATTTCCCGCTCATCGATGGAGCTGACCACGTCGGGCTCCTTGGTCGGCGTGGCGCCGAGCAGCCCGTGGCTGGCGCAGTAGTCGTCGTCGAAGACGGTGTTCCAGTAGCGTTGCGGCCCGTCGGGGAAGATCGCGGCGATGCGCGTCCAGGACGGCTCGGTGCGCGCCAGCCACGAGGCGACGAGACCGACCGCGCCGACACTCCACCCGCCAGTGGCATAGCGGTCCTCGCCGAGACAGCGAGACGCCCAGACGGCCTCGCTGGGCTCGACCCAATGCACTTCGTCGAACGCGTCGTAAGCGACATTGCGCGGGTAGATGCTCGACCCCAAGCCCCGCATCAAGCGTTTCCTGGCGGGCTGCCCGAAGATGGTCGACCCGATGGTGTCGACGCCGACCAGGCGCATGTCGGGGAAGAACTGCCGCAACACCTGAGACACCCCCGCGCTGTGCCCTCCGGTGCCGACACTGCACACGAGCGTGTCGATGCGGCCCAGCTGGCCGACAAGTTCGAGTGCCAACCCTTCATAGCCGGCGACGTTGTCGGGGTTGTGGTACTGATCTGGACACCACGCGCCCGCGTCTTGGTCCATGAGTTCCTTGACGCGCTGGCGGCGGGCCTCCTGCCAACCACCGGCCGGGTGCGGCTCCGATACGATCTCCACCCTGGCCCCGTAGGCGCGCAGCAGGTTGCACATGAGGGGCTCCATGCCCGGGTCGGTCACCAGTGTGACCGGGTGATCGAAGACCGCCCCGGCCAGCGCAAGACCCAACCCCAGCGTGCCGCTGGTCGACTCGATGATCCGCGCACCCGGACGCAGTTCCCCACGTTCCCTGGCCTTGGCGACCATGTGCAGGGCGGGCCGGTCCTTGATACCGCCGGGGTTCTGGCCTTCCAGTTTGGCCCAGAACCCGCGCTGTGTGCCGTGGTCGAGTTCGGGTATCCACAACACCGGGGTGTTCCCCACCACGTGCGCCAACGACCGGCACGTGCCGCCGGTCACATGCACGCTCGGGACCGAGTACGTCGACCGGTTCTCTCTGACCTCTGACATCCTCAACAACCTTCCTGCCGCTCCGGACAGATCCACGCCGAACTGAGAAAAGGGGGACTTCCAACAGGTGTCGGTGGGCAGGTGAAGGCAGAACCTCAATGCCTGAACAGACTTGAGGAAGAGGGAAAAGAGGGTCTTGATCCCGGAAAGTTCAAGCCGGGGTGTGGCGTACCGCCACCGCGTCAGGGACAGACGAAGACCTCGTTGCCGTCACCTACCGGGGCGGCATCAGGTTCGGGAGACGCAGCCCAAGGTCAGAACCAGGGCACGGTCACCCAGTGGGCGCCTGGTGCGCTGATAGCGCGGAAGAAGGGGCCAGCCGCCAAAGATCATCAGGCCCCGGCCGCCGAACCAGCCGGAGGCAAGCGCCAGACCCAGAAGCAACAGACCGATCAGTTGCGGCAGAGCGAGCCAACTTGCCCCTGAACGCAAAACGATGGCAGTGTCACAGGCCACGGGGTGGTCGGGAGCTTCATGTTCGGACCCCGTCGTGAAAGCAGAAACCGGGACGCAAGAGGTAGCCCCTTTGGCAAGGCGCCCCTGCTTTGGGAAGGGGTCGAACTTGACCGGATGTCCAGAGGCGTAACCGTGAGCGATCTGAGCAGCGGTGGCACCGCCGTCCCCATAGGAGTGTATACCGCTGGCGTGGGCGCCTGGGATGCACAAGGCAGCGAACAGCAGGACCGCCGGGCCGATAAACAGCCTCAACCACACGCGGGTCAAAGATGCAAAAGGCCGGTCATGGCCTGCCTTACCTGCCACCGATCCGTACACTCCTCTCACTGGGGAGGGCCAGTGGTGAACCGCTCCCACGCGGACCTCGCGGTGTTCAACGACGAACGCCAAGGGGGCGCTCGCGATGGGGACTTGATCTCAATCACACTGATGATCGGCTCAGGCGCCCACAACTCACGGATCAACGTACCCGCCAGAGTATACCTGTCACCCATAGCCGAGTAGTTCCGAATGTGTCGGCGCGTTCGGGGAAGAGGCGAGGGCGTCCAAGATTGTTGTGTGACGAAGGAGAACTTGGACGCCTTCATCACTGGACCTTATGTGAAGATCGACAAGCGCCAGGTGCTGGTGACCGCGATGCTGGACCGCGAACCGTGTCTGTCCGCGGACCGGGCTGGCTATCCAGAATGTCGAGCCGTTCTTGGTGACTTGGTTGACGAGATCGGTATCAGCCTCCGTTAAACAGCGCAAAGGCCGGGGTCCCGTTAACCACGGGGGGTCCCGACCTCACTTCCAAGCTCTACAGGAACCTGACTCTTCCATCACGCGCCCAGTAACCGCATTCGGTCAACTGTCTTTGTTGAGGAGGTTGCTTGGGTTACTCACGTACGGGGCGGTTGCCGTTCATACCGGTCCACGGTGCATTGCAGATGAGCTCCTCTTAACAGGGCGATCCGCATCAGGGACGAATCCGCAGCGAACTAGGGACGAATCCGCAGCGAAGCCGGGACGGATCGGCAGCGAACTTGGGACGAAAATGTTGTAAGATTCGTCCCATGGTATCGTCGCTCCTTCCCCGTTCGATCACGTCGTGTGTGCTTGAAGCGCTAGCGGACACTCCGGTCGTCGTGGTGAATGGGCCGCGTCAAGCGGGCAAAACTACGTTGATCCAGGGGCTTGCCTATCCAGGTCAGACCGAGGTGGTGACGCTAGACGACGAGGACACGCGATCGGCAGCTGCTTTTGATCCACGGGCGTTTGTTGAGCGGACGTCGGACACCCTTGTTATCGATGAGGCGCAGCTCGAACCACAGCTGTTCCGGGCGATCAAAGCCTCGGTTGATCGGGATCGTCGGCCGGGGCGATTCCTGCTCACCGGTTCATCCCGGTTGCTGGCCGCGCCCGACATGGCCGATGCCCTCGTCGGAAGGGTGGAGATTCTCCAGTTGTGGCCTTTTGCGGAGCGTGAGCTGGTTGACGCGGCAGGGCCGTCTTTCGTTGACCTGGTGTTTGACGCACCTGAACAGCTCCAACACGGCACATCGATAACCCGGGACGCGCTCATGGAACGGCTGCTGCGAGGTGGATTCCCCGAGGCGATCAGCCGTCAGCCGGCCCGGCGGGGCGCCTGGTTTGACGGTTACATCCGCACCATCACCGAACGTGTCATCCGGGATCTCGCGCACCTAGAGCGACTCGCCGAAATGCCACAGCTGTTACGCTTGAGCGCCGCCCGCACTGGAACCGAACTGAACGTCGCGACCCTCGCGAATGAACTGGGGATTCCGGCTCGCACAGCAAGCGGCTATCTGGCCCAGCTTGCTACCGCGTTTATAGTGCGGCTGATCCCGGCGTGGTCGACCAACCTCAGCGCTAAAGTAGTGCGCCGCCCAAAGCTGATTCTGACCGACGTCGGGGTGGCCGCCTATCTCCAAGGGGTCACGGCGCCTCGACTGCAACGGCCAGACGGACCACGTGGCCCGCTCGTGGAAACCTTCGTCGCTACTGAGTTGTTGCGGCAGCTTAGCTGGTCGGCAACACGGGCCACCTTGTGGCACTTTCGTGACCGCAGTGGTGTGGAAGTCGATCTCGTGCTGGAGCATCCCGACGGGCGGATCGTCGGCATTGAGGTCAAAGCCACCAGCACCCCCCGCGCTGAGCACCTCAAGGGATTGCGCTTCCTCGCCGACCGGCTCGGTGAGCGTTTCACTTATGGCTGCCTGCTCACCACTGCGCCTACGATTACCCGCTTCGGCGATAGACTGGCCGCGCTCCCCATGAGCACTCTGTGGGAACGGTAAGAGGCGTCGCGAACGACGGCACTACACTCGGGACGCATGGCACAGAACGACGCGGAGCTTGAGGATCGACCCGGCTGTGCTCGCTCGGTTGGCTACGGTCCTGGCCTCGGAAACACTAGTCAACGCGTGGACTAGCTAGCGCTCTGATACCAAGTACTCGACCACGTCTCGTCATCCGGCCTTCAGTCCGGCGCCACATAGTAAAACCGTTGCGGTTATAGCGAGTCTCGAATCCGAGCCTACGGAAGACCTCCTCAGCCTCATCCTGAACAGCGGTCTGTAGGAATACATAGCGCGATCGCAGACCGGAGGCAACGGATTTGTGGCTCTCTCCGTCAATGCCCGCGCCACGCCCTGCCAACGGTACTCCTCTATCGTGGCCACAGCATAGATTCCCGAGCAGCCGTTGAAGGTAAGAACACTAAGCATTCCGGCAGGTTGTCCACGATAGCGTGCCATTAAATAGCGGACATTTACCCCTGGCGGCCGATATCGGAGGCCATCCCGGACGGCATCAACGTACTGGTCGACTTCAGGCCCGGGCAGCCCGTTACGGTCCTTTAATGGCATTGAGTCCCAACGCCCTGTTGCCGGGCGCTCTAAGGAGGCAAGCCCATGGAGAAGCGGGATAGAGATGCGCTCCTGCCCACCCAAGGAGTTATCGCGGTTTACGTGGACGATGGGGCGGCGGTGGGGAAAGTGATGCGCTCTGTCGCCCGCGAGGTTGACCCTGGATATATCGTGCGGGCCGTCCTGGCACGTGATCTGGATGTCACCGGCTTTTTCGACGACCTTGTCGTGTTCATCATGCCCGGCGGCGCTGACCTTCCGTACTGCCGAAAGCTTGATGGCGAGCGGAATAGCCGTCTGCGTCAGTGGGTAGCCACTGGCGGTCGTTATATCGGCATCTGCGCGGGCGCCTACTATGCGTGCGCCGAGATCAGATTCCACGTCGGACGCGGTGATGAGGTGGCCGGCCCTAGGGAACTCTGCCTCCTGGGCGCAACAGCGGTCGGTTCATTGAGCGAGATGGCGATACCTTATGATCTGACCTTGCGGTCGGCGTCGGTTGTTCGGTTGCGACTTTCGGATGGCTGTTTGACCGCTGCGCACTACCACGGAGGCCCGAAGTTCGAGTTGCCGAATGGCGCCGCTGTCAACATCCTGGCTCGCTATGAGGACGTGCCCGGACAGCCTGCGGCAGTCGTTGAGTCCGGCTTCGGGAGAGGGCTCGTGCTGTTGTCCGGCGTGCATGCCGAGGTCTCCGCTGTCGACCTCCTTCCGGACGTGCTGGCCTCTGAGAGCCGTGAACAATACTTCGGTCTACTCGCTGACCTACAAGACGTAGAGGCGCCACGCCGCCAATTCTGGCGAGAGCTTCTGTCCGCGGTCGGCCTTGAGCTGGCTGACGCGTCAACCGGTGTTGTTGGGCGGGTTCCCCCGGAGTTCCAGCAGAAGAAAATGACAAGTTGTCCTGCTATTTCTCATGCGGCAAGGTAACTTGTAGTGATGCGGTCTGAGCCGGTGATCCTTGATAGCGAACGTCGACATAAGATTGCTGACCAGGACATACTACCTGCCTGGTGTCACGCCATGAGCGCGTGGGAGACGGACGAAGGGCTCACTATGCTGATCGGCCCGGACCGTGCCGCACGACTACTGGAGGTCGGCGTCGCGGATAGCACGGACAGTGGTGCTGTCATTGTCCACGCGATGCGCGCCCGATCGAAGTTCTTGTAAGGAGGTGATCGACATGCCACGCGCTATGTAGCAAATCCTCGACCAGGCCAACAAGCTCGCCGAGCGGTTCGAGGCATATCAGCCCCAGGCTGGCGACCGGCGGCACCCGAAGGCTTTAGAGTCCATCCGCCAAGCCGTGGCTGATCGCGCGCAGATTGAAACCGCACTGCTGGCGGCGGTGAGCACCGCTCGCGACGCCGGATACTCCTGGGCAGCGATCGCAGCCCTGCTCGGCGCCTCCGGGCAAGCAGCACGCCAACGCTACCGCCAACTCCTCCACCACTAACCCAGACTGGCGGCGCTGTTACCAGAGAGCTGGTCAGCGATGGAGAAGTTTGTCCGCCTCGCTGGCCAGTATGAAGTCGTTGCGGATATAGCGCGCTCGGTGAGCCGAATCTCCGTTGGCCCTATTACAGAGGTCGCGCGGTAACGGTCATACTGGGTGGATGCGGTTGCAGGAGTTTTGGCGGCGAATGAATGACCAGCTCGGTGCTGCCTACGTGGATTCCTTTGCCCGTGACTATGTGCTGTCACCGCTGGGTGGGCGCACGGTTTCCCAAGCGCTGGCCCAGGGGGAGAGCGCTAAGAACGTGTGGCGCGCGGTCTGTGAGGCGTTGGAACTTCCGCCGACCCGGCGCTGACGGAGACACGGCGGCGTGTCGACACTGTTCTCGAACTGATGTTCGGATAAAATCCACAGGGTAATGATATCCACAGCTGTCCCTCCGGTCGATGCGGTTGTCAGGGGAAGCGGCTAGCGTGGTCTTCAGTAACAGAAACCCAACGATCCCAAGGTGGCAGGTATGACGACACAAGACCGTGAGAAGGCCCTGGAGGCTGCTCTCGTCCAGATCGAGCGCCAGTTCGGCAAGGGTTCTGTCATGCGTCTCGGTGATGAGAGCCGCGCTCCCGTCGAGGTGATTCCCACCGGCTCGATCGCCCTCGACGTGGCTCTGGGCACCGGTGGACTGCCCCGCGGTCGGATTGTCGAGATTTTCGGACCGGAGTCGAGCGGAAAAACAACTGTTGCTTTACACGCGGTGGCTAACGCCCAGCGGGCTGGCGGCACTGCCGCTTTCATTGACGCTGAGCACGCGTTGGACCCGGAGTATGCCCAAAAGCTTGGCGTGGACACCGACGCCCTGCTGGTCTCACAACCGGACACCGGTGAGCAGGCCCTGGAAATCGCGGATATGCTTATCCGATCCGGAGCCGTGAGCGTTATCGTCATCGACTCGGTGGCCGCGCTAGTGCCGCGCGCTGAAATCGAAGGGGAGATGGGTGACGCCCATGTTGGTCTGCAAGCTCGTCTGATGAGTCAAGCGCTCCGCAAAATTACTGGTGCGCTGAATCAGTCCAAAACCACGGCGATCTTCATCAACCAACTCCGGGAAAAAGTCGGAATTGTCTATGGTTCTCCGGAAACCACCACCGGTGGACGGGCGCTCAAGTTCTACGCCTCAGTGCGACTGGATGTCCGGAGGATCGAGTCGTTGAAAGATGGCACTGAGGCCGTCGGTAACCGGACCCGCGTCAAAGTCGTCAAGAATAAGACAGCCCCCCCCTTCCGTCAAGCAGAGCTCGATATTCTGTTTGGCCAAGGAATCAGCCGTGAGGGTGGTCTTATCGATATGGGGGTGGAACATGGCTTCCTGCGTAAGTCCGGCGCCTGGTACACTTACGACGGTGACCAACTCGGCCAAGGCAAAGAGAACGCACGGAATTTCCTACGCGATAACCCCGATCTTGCCAACGAAATCGAGAAAAAAATCAAAGAGAAACTTGGCATCGGTCCCCGGCTAGACAATAACTCCGCTCCACCCAGCGCAGGAGCCGCTCATACTAAGGACATGCGGCAATAGAGCGTTTGACGGCGGAAGCGGCTACCAGATAAGCATGGCCGAGTAAGCAAAGGCCAGGACCTCCCCTCGGATCATTCCAATCCGAGGGGAGTGAAGTTGTTCAGGGGAGTGAAGTTGTTCGCTGTGGGGGAGTACCCGTTGACTGAAATTCAGGTGATCAACTGTTGATCACCTGAGACCGGCTAGAGGTTCATCTGACCGCTAACCCCCATCTGGAGCCATATGGCTAACGACTGAGAAAACGATAACCCCGACAGCATGCAAGCAGCGGCGACCGGGGTTTTCTGGACGAATGTAGCAGAAGGTTGCGATATGGCAAAGTTACTGGCCACGGTCGAGACAGCGATGTCGCCTGAGCGGCTGTCACCGTATCGCAAAGTCTGTGGCGGCGGCCTCAGCGCCGCAGTCGAGTTGCACGAGTGGAACGCAGCCGTGTCCGCCGCAGTGTAGTGAGATATCGGCCATCTTGAGATCTTGGTACGCAATGCTCTGCATAGGCAGCTTGCTCAATGGTCAGTTCGTCGTTATGGCGAACCGTTAGAAAAATTCCGCGAACCCACCCCCTGTCATTCAACGGTGATTTCTGGAGTTCTTCGAAATTTCTAGATAGGTGCAAGGCTTCTTAGCTGAACTGCGTACTACTAGCGGAATTTCCAAGCCTTAGCGCTGTCGAACGTTCGCGTCCAGCACGACGTGGGCTGTTCCTGGGTGGCGGTGCACGTGCAGCCCAGCGGCAGTCAGGTGTTGAGCGTACCGAGCCTCCAAGCTGGTGTGGACTACGGCGAGAAGACGACCATGTCGCGCTCGTTCGGCCAGCCCTGCCATAAAGCGGACGCTTTGCTGACGATCGATATGGGTAGGCACATTGCAGACGGTCAGCGATGTGAATTCGACGGCAGCCGGATCAGGAGTGCAGGCCAGGCGGATAGGTACGCTATGTGCCCGAGCGTTCTGTTCAGCCAGCCATAATGCCAGGCCATCGACGTCAGTCCCGACCGTGCCTGTAGCGACTCGGTTGAGTACGATCCCGATGGCCACGGCGCCGTAGCCGATGCCGATATCGGCCACGGTCTCTATCGGTGGCTGCTGTAAGGCGATGTCCAGGAGAAGCGACGTGCCATCGTCGATGCGTTTCGGAGAGAAGATACCGTAGTCAGCCAGTAGCTCAATTCGCTTTTTTCCCAGGACAGCGGCGAAGCTTTGCGGTGGCGGCAGAGTGGCGGACGGCGGACAGACTCCTCGGAGAAAGATCACGCGGCCCTGCCGGTCACGCTTCAGCGTCCAGCCTAATTCCCCAAGCAACCTTCGCACGGAATCCGGTCCTTGTTGCTTGGAGACCTGCCAGATCACCTCGGCGCCGGGTTTGGCCAGCCGGGTGGTTGCCAGCCATGACAGCACCGGAAGCAGGCTTTTCCCCCGAAAGCCAGGCAGGTGAATCTCGACTCGATCACTGAGTGGGAGCGGGAGTTTGACCGCGTCGTGGACGCTTATCGTGGAGGCTGCTATTTTCCCAGCACTCTCAATCTCGGCAGCTGTGAACGCCACTACCCCATGATCATGTTGGAGCTCGCTAGCGGGTAACCCGACATGCCAGCAGGTCAGCTGGGCTGTGACGTCGTCGCTGGCCGGGGACTCTGCCGGAACCATTCGCGCCATGACAGAAAATCTAACGGGCGAAAGCTAGCCGCGTCATGTTCAGAGCACGCTAAGAATACGAGAAACCCTGCCGGCTAAGGCTTTGGCTTTTTTCCCGTTACGCTAATGAATATGAGCACGCGCACGTACCAGGTTCGCACCTTTGGGTGCCAGATGAATGTGCACGATTCTGAGCGGCTGGCTGGGCTGCTGGAGGATGCGGGATACGCGCGGGCGCGGGAAAACGCGCAGCCTGACGTGGTGGTGCTCAATACCTGCGCGGTGCGGGAAAACGCGGACAACCGCTTGTATGGAAATCTCGGCTATCTCGCCTCAGTCAAGGCCAAGCACCCGAGCATGCAAATCGCGGTGGGCGGCTGTCTGGCACAGAAAGACCGTGGCGAGATCACTCGCCGCGCGCCCTGGGTGGATGTGGTATTTGGCACCCACAACCTGGGGTCGCTGCCGACCCTGTTGGAGCGCGCCCGTGTGCTTTCCGAAGCCCAGGTTGAAATCGCTGAATCGCTGGAGGTCTTTCCGTCCACGCTGCCGAGCAGGCGGGAGTCCGCGTACGCGGCGTGGGTGGCAATCTCAGTGGGCTGCAACAACACCTGCACGTTTTGCATCGTCCCCTCGTTGCGGGGCAAGGAGAAAGACCGGCGGCCAGGGGAGATTTTAGCCGAGATTACGGCACTGGTCGCCGAGGGTGTGATGGAGGTGACGCTGCTCGGGCAGAACGTCAACTCCTACGGCGCTGAGTTCGGGGATCGGCAGGCATTCGCCACACTGCTGCGAGCCTGCGGTGGCATTGACGGCCTGGAGCGGGTGCGGTTCACCTCGCCGCATCCGCGGGATTTCACCGACGATGTCATCGCGGCCATGGCCGCGACCCCGAACGTGATGCCGCAGCTGCACATGCCACTGCAATCCGGATCAGATTCGGTCTTGAAGGCGATGCGCCGCTCCTATCGGCAGCAGCGCTACCTGGGCATCATCGAACGAGTGCGAGCGGCTATCCCGGACGCGGCGATTACCACCGATATCATCGTGGGTTTTCCCGGCGAAACTGAGGAAGACTTTCAGCAAACGCTGCGTGTGGTGCGTGAGGCTCGATTTGCCAGCGCGTTCACCTTCCAGTACTCCAAACGCCCAGGCACTCCAGCTGCCGACATGCCGGATCAAGTTCCCCGGGAGATCGTCCAGGACCGGTATGAGCGACTGGTTTCGCTTCAGGATGAGATTTCCTGGCAGGAGAACCGCACGCAGATAGGCCGTACTCTGGAAATCTTGGTGGCCGCGGGGGAGGGTCGCAAGGATGGGAAGACTCAGCGCGCCTCCGGTCGCGCGGCAGACAACCGACTGGTGCACTTCGCTCAACCATCAAGCGCTACAACACCACGGCCCGGTGACATGGTGACCGCTAAGGTCACCTACGCCGCGCCGTACCACCTGGTGGCTGATGAGCTTGTTGGCGCGGTACGACAGACCCGGGCGGGCGATGCCTGGCAGGCCCGTTTCGGGAGCGATACCCCGCCCTACGAGCGCGCAAAGTCACCTGCTAAGAAGAATGTGGTCATGTTGGGCATGCCCCGCATGCCCGCCGCGGTGACGCCGTGATGTAGCTCGTCATCGCCGCGGCTCCATTGCGGGACGTTCAATGCTACTTCTCCGGTGAATCATCCTGCTGTTTGAGCGAATCGAGATATCCTTCGGCTTTGTCGGTCGCGGACTGAATCTTCTCGTGGTATCGGCCACCAGTTTTCTCGTCGATCTTTTCGGCTACCTTGGCCAGGCCTTCCTGTACCTTACCTCCGTGTTCCTCGGCTGCCTGCTGAGCCTTCTGGCGAAACTTCTGCAAAATACTCATGAATTCTCCTTAACGGAATTTCTACCTTGACGAAATAGCCTAGCGTGGTGTCCTTTCTCTCGTTGAGCCGCCATGGGAGTGTTCATGTGGACTCCTATCAGTACCGCATTCGTCGCTCTTGACAGAATAAGAACATGACAATGCCTCCGGTCGTGGCAGTCGTGGGACCCACGGCATCCGGCAAGTCCGAGCTTGGGGTTTCGCTGGCTCTTGCCTTGAGGACGCCAGGGAACGGTCTCGGTTGCCCCGGCGAAGTCGTCAACGCCGACTCTATGCAGCTGTACCGCGGCGCGAGCCTCGGCACGGCCAAGCTCACCGAGGTGGAACAGCGTGGTGTTCCGCACCATCTGCTGGATGTGTGGCACGTGACCGAAACCGCGAACGTGGCTGCCTATCAGCGGCTCGCCCGGCAGGTTCTCGACGAGCTGCGGAGGAAAGGCCGGACGCCAATAGTGGTGGGAGGCTCCGGGCTCTATGTGCGCGCTTGTCTCGATCAGCTGGACTTTCCTACCACCGATCCCGCTATTCGGCAGCGGTTGGAAGCAGAGCTGGCAGCCAGCGGACCCGCGCCGTTGCACGCCCGGCTGGCTCAGTTCGATCCCGCTGCCGCGACTGCCATCCTTCCCGCTAATGGCCGTCGGATCGTGCGGGCGCTGGAGGTCATAGAGATCACCGGGCAGCCCTTCACCGCTCGGCTGCCGAGTCACCAGTACGTCTATCCCGCTGTGCAGATCGGGTTGCAGATACCCCGGGCGGATCTGGATGAGCGGATCACCCGCCGAGTGGACCGTATGTGGGCCGTTGGTCTGGTGGACGAGGTGCGGAAGCTGGAAGCGGCTGGGCTACGACGGGGACTGACCGCCAGCCGGGCGCTCGGGTATGCGCAACTGCTGCGGTTTCTGGCGGGCGAGTGGACCGAAGAGCAGGCGCGAGCCGAAACCATCCGGGCCACTAAGCGATTTGCCCGTCGCCAGGAATCCTGGTTTCGTCGCGATCCGCGGGTACATTGGCTTGCCTATGACCGTCCCGACCTCCTCCAGGAAGCCCTCGCGGTGGTTTCCGAACATCACGCGACCCTTGGCGCGGTCAGTGCTCAGCCTTAGAGCGTCCGCCAAAGCTCTCGTTCCTGCACTGTGGCGGCGGCATACTCCAGAGCGGCGAGGATGTCCCCGCGCTTCAGGTAGGGGTAGTCTTCCAGGATCTGCTCGAAGACTTGCCCGGCGGCAAGCTGACCAACAACAGCGCTCACGGTAACACGCATACCGCGAATGCACGGCAGGCCGCCCAGCTGGTTCGGATCAATGGTAATACGCTCAAACGCCACACTTACCAGCGTAAACCTAAAAGCGATATCGAAAATGCTGAGCTATGAGGAATCTCTGAGCGGCTGGCTAGGGATCAGTTGTGCAGAGTGACGCCATGGCAGCGAGGGCCGGAAGCATTTCCCCGAAGAAACTTTAAGCTCTCGATTGCTCTATCCATGTGGTTACGGATTATCGTACTGTCGTTTTAACGCCGGATCGCTGGGATAGTGATTTCGCTCTGGCGCTAGAGGAATGTCTGGACACACCGCCTTGGGGGAGGACAGTTGATGGATTCGCTGCACACCATCGGCGAGCGCCTTGCGTATCTGAGACGACGTCGTAATGTCACTCAGGAGGGCCTGGCCGAACGCTCGCAGGTCAGCGTCGATGTGATACGCCGGCTCGAGCAAGGCAACAGGAAGACCGCCCGGCTGACGAGCCTGGCCAGTCTTGCGCGGGCGTTGGATGTGGAGCTTTCGACACTGCTCGCCCCGCCTCCTCTGCTCGAACGGCCGGTGAACAACGGTTCCGACGGAGGACTGCTCGAAATCCGCCGAGCCCTCACCGCGGTCGATCCACCCGCTGATTCCGGAGATCAGAGTGAAACAGCGGAGTTGCCGTCCCTGATGGAATTGCGGCAATCAGCGACGCGTTCCTGGGATATCTACCAGCGAGGAGAGTACTCGGTTCTCGGCAGTGTGCTGCCAGAGTTGATCTTTGCGATTCGGCACGCGACTCGGGAGTTTTCCGGCGAGGAACAGCTCCAGGCGTATATGGCGCTCTCCACGGTTTGTCACATTGCCGCGGGCGTCACCGTAGTGCTGGGAAAAGCCGACCTCGCCTATATCGCCTGCGAACGTTCCATCGACGCGGCCGAGCATGCTGGCAACGTGGTGCTGAAGGGCGCCGCGCAGAACCTCATGTCCTGGATTTTCCGCAGACAAGGGCGTTATGAAGAAGCGGAGCACTTCGCCACTGGCGCGGCGGAAGAGATCGAACCGAGTTTCGTGCGGTCCACCCCGGCCCAGCTTTCGGTTTTCGGCAGTTTGCTTCTGAACGCGAGTGGCGCGGCAGCGCGGAATGATCGAGGCGAGCAAGCCGAAGAGCTGCTGAAGGTCGCGCACGCGGCGGCTTCTCGCTTGGGTGCGGACCGAAATGATTTATGGGCAGTGTTCGGGCCGACAAACGTCGCGATGACTGCGGTGAATAACGCTGTCGAATTAGATGAGCTCGGAAAGGCGCTTCATTTGGTGGACCAGGCGCCTAGATCTGGAAAAGTCCCGCCGACCTGGCGGGCACGCTATCTACTGAATGTGGCTTTCGCGCAATGTGAGTTTCGTCGGGACGAAGCAGCAATTTCCACACTTTTCACGGTAAAAGAGATCACTCCCGAGTGGATCAAGTATCACCCACTTGGCAGGGATGTGACGTATGAATTGCTGGGTCGCGCCAGCACCAGTCAGCTGCCGCGGTTACGTGAGCTGGCCGATCATCTTGGGCTAGAGCCTTGATCCATCGTGCATAGAGCTAACGCCGAAGCTTTGCTACGCCGTAGCGGCCTAGCTTTGACTACATTCTGTAACGACATAAATTCATAGCGTCACAGTAGCTGTCAAAGTTCACAACAAGCTGCGGCACATTGTCCCTTCGCCCCCTGGATATCAGCTATTTAGCCTTTCCTCATACCAGTCGAAACTCACTGAAGAAGCTCAAACCAAGATTTTAGCTCCGTAGCTATGTCGATACGAGCTGAGTTTTTACTCAGAAATACAGTTTTCTCTTGATTATTCGACGGCCGAGACTTCCGCCGAAGAAGGGAAACTATGGATTATGTCCCGTCATAGTGAGCGATTGTTGGGTGATTATAAATTACCCGCTCGGTCAGAATCTGTAGCTCTTGCGCGGCGCTATACTCGCACAAAACTCACCGAGTGGGGCGTTGCGTATCATACGCACGATGCCACGTTATTGGTATCAGAACTGGTGACCACGACGATCGGGTCGTCGTGGGATGCCGCTAACCACCAGGTGCGGTTAACTTTTTGGCGACGTGGTTCCTCTCTTCGTGTCGAGATCCGCGATTGGGATTCGCGAGATCCTCAAGTGACACAAGCCGCTGGAACGAAAGGCTCTGGCCGGGGCCTGGACTTGATCAGTGAAATAAGCGACCGATGGGGATGCGTGCTCAGCGGATTCGAAAAAGCAATATGGTTCGAATTCGACTCGGTGTGGCCGCGAAAGTTTGGTCTCTAGAAGTCGTAAACTTAGGACGTTATTCAAAATGTTTATGAGGAAACTTTGTCCCGGATAACTTTGCAGCTCAGAAAGGTACTTCTGGCAACTTACCCGACTTTCGAATAACGTTCTTGGAGTGTGAATTTTACGCTGCGGTAAGCACGCCAGTGAGGTCGTGTGCCTCAACACGCAGTTGTGGTGGCGTGACGATGATTGTTCCGTCTCGCTTGAGCAGTCCGCGCACGTTGACCAGTGTGATTCCCAGTTCGTTCACGCGGGCTCGTGAGCCGATTTGAGCTAACTGTGGATATGTTCCGTGGTTTGCTCGATACGATGGTTCTGTGATCTTAGACCCGCTGCCCTTCGCGAAGGGCCACGGCACCCAGAACGACTTCGTGCTCCTTCCCGACTTAGACGGCCAGCTTGTACTCACCCCCCGGCTGGTTGCCGCCGTGTGTGACCGGCGTGCTGGATTGGGAGCGGACGGCGTGCATCGGATCGTGCGCTCGGCCGTTGACCCCGAAAGCGCTGAGATGGCCGAGGAAGCGCCATGGTTTATGGACTACCGCAATTCTGATGGCAGCCTGGCGGAAATGTGCGGCAACGGCGTGCGGGTCGTTGCCCGGTATCTGGTGGATGCTGGGCTCGCCGAGCCGGGAACGTTTCAGATCGCCACTCGCGGTGGGATCAAGCAGGTGTGGCTCGGGCCGACTGGCGACGTGACCGTGGACATGGGCCTGCCGGTATTTCCCGCTACTTCCGGCATTTCGGCGCGCGTGGGTGACCGTAGTTGGCCGGCGGTGGGCGTTACCATAGGCGGTACTCCGCACGCGGTCGCCTTCGTGAAGGTGCTCAACGAGGTTGGCTCGCTGCGCAATGCCCCGATT
>Ga0187894_10002558_pt1 | contig 21556 bp, 17 predicted proteins | sample GBC1701081metaG_FD_136650 | JGI IMG/M metagenome (GOLD analysis project Ga0187894, IMG submission 136650) | White microbial mat communities from a lava cave in the Kipuka Kanohina Cave System on the Island of Hawaii, USA - GBC170108-1 metaG ... | reverse complement strand
CGGGCGCCGCCTCGCATCTGGGCCTTCCTCGCGCGCCTGCTTGCCCTGTCATGCGGACTACTGGAGGGACTGCTTGAGATTCTTCTTGGCCATGATGTCGCATGAGACCAACACCTTTTCCAACGTTCCCACCGATCGCGCTCAGTTCGAGGCTCGCGATCTTCACTATGGGGGTGCCATCGTCGAGACGTATCGCGGCACCGGGACTTGCCTTGGCGGCATGATCGAGGCTGCTGAGCGGCGGGGCGTGGCTCTCGTCCCATCCATCGCCGCGGCGGCGTCGCCCGCCGGCCTCGTCACGCGCGACGTGTATCAGCACGTGAAGGACCGGATGCTCCGCGATCTCGCGGGCTCCGGCCGCCTCGACGGCGTGCTGCTCGACCTGCACGGCGCGATGGTGCCCGAGGGCCTCGACGACGGCGAAGGCGACCTCATCCAGGCCGTCCGCCAGGCGGTGGGACCCGCGGTGCCCATCGCCGTGACCCTCGACTTTCACACCAACCTGTCGCGGGCGATGGTCGAGGGCGCCGATCTCCTGCACGGCTACAAGACCTACCCGCACATCGACATGGCCGAGCGCGGCGTCGAGGCCGCCGATCGCCTCGCCGAGGTCATCGCCAGACGCCTGCGTCCGACCGCGGCGTTTCGCAAGCCGCCGCTCCTGCCGCCGATCGGGAGCCAGGGCACCGCACGTGGCCCCGTGCGGCGTCTCTACGATCTCGCCGACGAGATGGAACAGCAGCCGGGCGTGATCTCGGTGTCGGTCTTCCCCGGATTCCCCTACGCCGACATCCCGGACGCCGGGCTCGGCGTGTACGTCGTCACCGACAACGACCGGGCCCTGGCAGAGACCCTCGCCGATCGCCTGGCGCGGACGGCCTGGGAGCACCGGCGCGAGTTCGTCCATTCCGCGCTGCCGGTGAAGGAGGCGGTGGCCGCGGCGCTCGCGGCCGAGGGCCGGCCCATCGTGCTCGCGGACATGGCGGACAACACGGGCGGCGGCGCGGCAGGGGACGGCACGGAGATCCTGCGCGAGCTGCTGCGCGTCCGCGCGCGCTCGGCCGTGGTCGCCTGCCTCTGGGATTCCGGAGCCGTCCAGGCCTGCGTCGACGCGGGCGTGGGCAACCGGCTGACGCTCGACGTCGGCGGCAAGGTCGACGACCGCCACGGCGCGCCGGTCACCGTCACCGGGGTCGTCCGCACCTTGTCCGACGGCCGGTTCGTGCACAAAGGGCCGATGATGCGAGGGCTGCCCGGCCGCCTCGGGCCCACCGCGGTGCTCGACGTGGACGACATCAAGGTCATCCTGATCTCGTATCGGTGGCAGACCCTCGATCCCGAGATGATTCGGTTCGTCGGGGTCGACCCCCTCGCCGAGAAGATCCTCGTCGTGAAGTCCACCATCCACTATCGCGCGGCCTTCGAGCCGATCGCGAAGGCCATCATCGAGGTCGATGCGCCCGGACTCTCTTCCTCGAACCTCGCCCGTTTCTCGTTCAAGCGGGTGCGGCGGCCCATCTTCCCGCTCGACCCCGACGCGACGTACCCCTGAGCCCTGCCGCCCATCACCAGCAGAGGAGGTCCGACATGCCCTTCTCCGGCTTCAAGGCTGCCGACTTCAAGGTGTTCGAGATCCCCGGCTTCAAGCCACGGATGGAGGCCATCACGACTCGGATCCGCCCGAAGCTCGAGGCGGTGGGACGCGAGCTCCTGCCCGACGTCTCCCGCATCGGCGGCAGCGAAGCCTTCGCGCACGTCGCCAAGCACGCCCGCCGCACCGTGAACCCGCCCGACGACACCTGGGTGGCCTTCGCGCTCGACAAGCGCGGCTACAAGAAGCACTGCCACTTCAAGGTGGCGGTCTCCCGCGGCGCCGTGCGCTTCCTGTTCGAGGCTGGCCCCGAGCATGCCGACAAGAAGCGCTGGGCGGCGGCCTGGAAGCGCCACGCGCCCAAGCTCGCCCCCGTGCTGCGGCGGGGCAAGGAGCTCGCGTGGTTCAAGAACGAGCACGACGAGACGCCCACGGCGGTCCTGAGCGAGTTGCCCGCCGACGAGATCGCGCGCCTCGGCGAGGAGCTCGTGAAGCGGCGCGATGGTCAGCTCGTGCTGGGTCGCGCCGTGGCCGCGGAAGAGGCGGCCCGCTGGGCGCCCGATGACTGCGCGCGGATCGCGCGCCAGACCTTCCAGCTCCTCGCGCCGCTCTATCGACTCAAGTGACCCGCTCGAAGAAGGGCTCCGCCGGTTTTCCAGGTCCGTCCCGACGCTCGGGTATCATGACCGAGCCATGACGACGACCCGATTCTGCATCTTCGACATGGACGGCGTGTTGATCGACAGCGGCGTCCACCATCGCAACGCGTGGCAGGCGCTTCTCGAGGAGCTCGAGGTCACGCCCGAGGAGCCCGAGTACTGGCGGCTCACCATCGGGCGACCCGCGGAGGAGGCGGTGCCGCTCCTCCTCGGCCGGCCCGTGAAGGCGTGGGAAGCGCGCAATCTCGCGCTCCGCAAGCGCGAGCTGTACGCGGGATTCGCGCGCCGGGGCACGCAACCGGTGGTGGGCGTTCCGGCGTTCGTCGATTCGCTCTCGCGGCAGGGCGTCCCGCGCGGCGTGGGGACCTCGGCCTCGCGCTGGGACGTGGACACGCTGCTCGTGGGCCTCGGCCTGCGCCGCCACTTCGACGTGATCGTCACGGCCGAAGACGTCACGCAGGGCAAGCCGGACCCGGCGGTCTACCTCGAAGTGGCCCGGCAACTTCGCGCCGACCCGGCCCAGTGCCTGGTCTTCGAGGACTCCCTGGTCGGCGTGGAAGCCGCTCGCCGCGCAGGCATGCGAGCGGTCGGCGTCACGACCGCGCACACGGCAGCGGAGCTCGAGGCCGCCGGCGCGGAGTCGGCGATCCGGAACTTCGAGGGGCTCGACTGGAACAGTCTCGCCCGCCGGTAAGCACGCCGGAGTTCTGGCACGACCTCTACGCCGGGGGCAACGACGCCTGGGATCTGGGCGGTCCGGCGCCGCCGCTTCACGCGTGGCTCGACGCGGGCGGCGCATTCCCGTCCAGCGAGCCCGGCGCTCCCGCCCGCATCGCGGTGCCGGGCGCCGGCCGGGGTCACGACGCCCGCCTGCTGGCGCGGCACGGCTACCGCGTCCACGGCTTCGACTTCGCGGCGCCGGCCATCCGCGAGGCACAGCGCCTCGCCGAGGAGGAGGGCGTCAGCGTGACGTTCGAACGCAGGGACATCTTCACGCTCGATCGCCACTACGAATCCGCCTTCGACGGCGTCTGGGAGTACACGTGCTTCTGCGCCATCGATCCCGCGCGCCGCGAGGAGTACGTCCGGCTCGTCCACGCGATCCTGCGACCAGGCGGCCTGTTCCTGGCCTGCTTCTTCCCCCTCAGAGAGGGCACTGACGGCCCGCCCTTCCCGGTGTCGCGCGCGGAGATCGAGCGCCTCCTCGGTCGCGGATTTCGAGTCCGCTCGGCCGCGGCGCCCGCGCGCTCGGCCGAGCAGCGACAAGGGCTCGAGTGGCTGGTGCTGGCCGAGCGCAACTGATCCAGTCACCGTCCGCGTCCGTCCTTGCACACAGTCCCGCTGGGAGCCCGCACAGTGTAGCCGTCAGTTCGATTTGGCTGTCTGGCCATCGCGTCCGGAGGCCCTGGCTCTCCGCATCCGGCCACCCGTCAGGGCGCGTACACAGTCGACACTGGCGAGTGATCGCTCTGGGAAATCGGCTGCCCATGTTCACCCTCGCCATGTCCATTCGAAGCATCCGCGCGTCTGTCCTCCGCAGTTCAAAATCTCCGGATCCTGCGCATTCCCGTCGGAGCGCCACGGCACCCAGATTGCTTGTCGTCCGACGACTCTGAACGACTGCGAACGCCGTTGCACGACAGGGGAGCCCCATGAGCAGCCCGGCAATGGCCTCGAACCTCACCGCTCACGTGCGCGCCGCGTGGGACACACAGATCGCGGCGGCTCGAAGAACTCCCGGACTGCTCCCGACGCTGGTCCGTCACCGTCGAGAGATCCTTCCCCGTTTCGCGGAGTGCTACCGCCAGCTCAATGCCCTGCCCCGCCGAGTCCGCCGTCGCCTCCTGCGCCGATGGCGTCGTTGTCTGGCGGGCATTGCCCTTGCGTTGACCCTCGGCATCGCTGGACCCGCGGACGCCGCGGCGATCGACGTTGATGGGACGACCTGCACCCTGGTCGACGCCATCACCGCGGCCAACACCGACAGCGCCGTGGGCGGCTGCACCGCCGGCAGCGGCGCCGACACCATCGTCTTGCCGGCTGGAAGCACGCAGACGCTGAGCGACGTCAACAACCATCGCTACGGCGCGAATGGCCTGCCGCTCGTGACGACGGACATCACGATCGAGGGCCATGGAAGCACGATCCGCCGTGACAGCGGCGCACCGGCCTTTCGCATCCTCTTCGTCGAGCGCAGCGGGACGTTGACCCTCAGGAACACGACCATCTCCGGTGGAGCGACGAGTTCGGGATGGTTGCTGGACGAAGGGGGCGGCGCTGGCCTCAACTACTACGGCACGCTGAGCCTGGTCAACTGCACGATCTCGGGCAATGTCGCGACGGGGTCGGGCGGTGGCATCTACAACTACTATGGCAGCCTCTCGATCTCGAACAGCACCGTCTCCGGCAACACCGCGGGCAGAGGCGGTGGCGGCATCTACAACTACTACGGTACGCTCACCGTGGCGCAGAGCACGATCTCGGGGAACACCGCCGGTTCGGCTGGCGGCGGAGTGGGCAACAACGGCTTTGCCACGCTGACGGACAGCACCATCTCCGGCAACGTTGCCAGAGATGGAGGCGGAATCGCCAATCTCACGTTCCTGTGGGGCAACACGCTCACCATCGTGAACTCGACGATTTCGGGGAACGTCGCCAGGTTCGCCGGCGGCGGTGTCAACAACTTTCGCAGTGCCGTTGCCGTTCTCACGAACGTCACAATCACCGGCAATTCCGCAGGCATGAGCGGTGGTGCGGGTGGTGGCGTGTTCCACGACTCGTCCTGGTCCTTCACCGAAGGGCCGCACCTCACGCTGATCCGGAGCCTGATCGCTGGCAACAACGCGCGGTTCGCTCCAGAGATCGGAAGTCTCACCTCCAGCGATGTCGTCGCGGACAACTTCAACCTCTTCGGACATGACGCCGCATCAGGGATCGTGGGCTTCAGTCCTGGCCCGACGGACGTGGTCCCAACCGGACCGCTCAACGCCATCCTCGACCCGGTCCTGGCCGACAACGGCGGTCCGACGTTCACGCATGCGCTCGTCTTCGGCAGCCCGGCCGTCGATGCGGTCACGAGCGGGGTCTGCCCCGACACCGACCAGCGCGGATTCGCACGGCCCACCGATGGCGACGGCACACCTGAGGCGCGATGTGACGTCGGCGCCTTCGAGCTCCCCGCCGTCGACGACCTCCTCTGTCACAACGTCATCTCGAGTCGCGGGAACACCTGCACGGCCGGCTCCGCCAACGAAGGAAACGCTTGCGAGACCGAAGAGCAGTGCGGTGGAACTCCCGATGTCACCGCCTTCTGCAAGCCAAGCACCTTCGGAGAAAGCCCGCGGGTCAGTCTCACGGATCGGCGGGAGACCACCGTGTTCGACGTGAAGAAACCCGTCAGCCTCTGCACGCCAGCGGGTGGGAGCGAGGTGCAGCGCGCGGCGCGACCCGGTTCCAGCAGTCTCGCGGCGTATCACATCTCCGTCGCCCGGTGGCATCGCTGGCCTGCGCGTTTGACCAATCTCACCGTGACCAACCGGTTCGGCAGCGTGCGAGTCGACACCATCCTCCCTGCCCGCTTGCTGGTCCCGAGCGCCACGGGTGCGGCCTCCGGGGCCGGCACGAGCGCCGCGACCACCGACCACTTCGCCTGCCATCTCGTCAAACGAAGCAAGTGGGCGCCGCCCTTCCCGAAGGGGGTACAGACGACCGTCGGGGATCAGTTCACTCCGCCGACGCTCTACAACATCAAGAAGCCCAGCCGGCTGTGCATGCCGGTCGACAAGGATGGCACGTCCCCGGGCGCGGAACAGCACCGCACACACCTGATGTGCTATCGCGTCGAGCGCGCCACAGGACCGTCCAGGGACGCGATCGTGCGTGATATCCGCGTGAGCAACGCGCTCGGCTCCGCAGAGGTGGACGCCATCAGAGACGAGGAGTTGTGCGTGCCGTCGCAGGTGACGCCGTAGCCGCGTCTCCGACCCTCCGGACCAGTACCGCGCGTGGCGCCGGCTGCCGGCGAACGCGCCCGCCGAACTCGGTCGACCAGTCGATCCCTGAGGCCGGCTCAGCTTCCCGGGGACGACAGGAAGACGACCGCGCCGCGAATGCCGTCGGGGTACCGGCGTGCCAGCACTTCAATCGCCTCGGCGATCGCCCGGAAGTCGTTCGCCCGCCAGTTCGACGAGATCAGCACGATGCCCGCGTGGTCCGCGGTCGCGGCGATCATGTCGGCCGCCAGGGACACGAAATCGCTGACGTCGCACGTGACGATTGCGCGGCCTTGCCCGGTGGCGTGCCGGAGTTGCGCGCTGTCCGGCCGCTCTGTGTTGCCCATCTCGTGCGCGCTGACGGCATCGACCCCTCGGCCCCTCAGCAGCTCCGCGATCGCCGGGGAGAGGTTCTCGTCCAGGTAGACCTTCAATCGACGGAGATGACTCGAATGAGCCCTGGATACCGCTTCTCGAGCGCTGCTGGCGTGAGCGCCGCGTTGGCCTCGACCTCGCGACGGATCTCCTCCGGATACCGACCGGCGTACATGATCGCCGCCGTGATCTGCGCTTCGGCGAGGTGCCCGAATGCCTGCCGCAGCTGCCGAGCGTCCCCGTCCTTGACGTAGTCGCGCAGCACCTCCCAGACGGCCAGGCCCGTCCCGGAGATCTTTGCGGTGCGCCCCGCTGGTTCGGTGGCGAAATAGATGCCGGGGCACTCGCGCATGCGCAAGCCTTCCTCGATCAGCTCCTGGGCGACCTCGGACACCGAGCGACGCCCGCGCGCCGCCCATGTCTCGAGGTGCTCGCGCACGGACTGGCGCAGCCGCATCGTGGTCGAGATCGTCGCTTCGGGATAGCGGATCGGGCGACCTCTTCGGGATCGCTTGCCGACGTTGCGCTTGGCCATGGGTCCGAGCTTACATTGAAAGACATCCGATTGCAGTGTCATCGATTGCCCGCCGTCCGCGACTCGTTGACGCTCCGCAGCTCGGGTGGTAACGTCAACGCCGCTTTCACGCGGATCCACCCCGGATGACGGGCATCGACGCCCGCAAGGAGGCTCGGATATGACGCGTCCGCGCATCGCGCTCTGCATGCTCGCCGTGGCCCTGATCGCGATCGTCGCCGTCGCGGCGACGGGCCAGGCGCAGCAGGCCCAGACCATCAAGATCGGCACCCTCTACGACCACTCGGGCCCGTTCTCCGCCGCCGGCTCGCTCAACTGCTGGCGCGGCGCCAAGATGATGATCGACTACATCAACGAGAAGGGCGGCGTCGCCGGCAAGTACAAGATCGTCCAGGTGGACGGCGACAGCCAGTCCAAGGCCGACGTGGCCATCAACGAGGCCGAGCGCCTGCTGAACGTCGAGAAGGTCGACATCCTCGCGGGCGTGTACAGCAGCGCGCACGCCGTGCCCATCGCCGAGCGCGTCGACAAGCAGAAGAAGTTCCTCTGGATCACCACCGCGATCGCGGACGCGGTCTTGAAGGACCGCAACCTCCAGTACACGTTCCGTCCCCAGCCGAACGGCAGCCTGTTCGGCGTGGGCTCGGTCGCCTACATCGCGAGCTACGCGCCCGAGCGCCTGAAGAAGCAGCCGAAGGACGTGCGCATCGCGATCATCTACGAGGACGGGCCCTACGGCGCCGGCGTCGCGGCGGCCAACGAGGCCGAGGGCAAGAAGCAGGGCATGCAGATCGTGCTGAAGGAGGGCTACTCGGCGCAGGCCGCCGACCTGTCCTCGCTGGTGACGAAGCTGCGCGCCGCGCGTCCCGACGTGCTGTTCCACACGGGCTACAACCCCGACATCAACCTGTTCCTCCGCCAGTCCAAGGAGCAGGGCCTGCGCGTGAAGGCCTACCTGGGCCACGGCGCCGGCCACAGCCAGATGGACAAGCTCAAGGAGGCGTTCGGGAACGAGGTCGAGGGCTTCCACACGGTGGACCCGCCCGCGTCCCAGCTCATCGACACGAAGAACCTGAAGGCGGCCGTCGGCGAGCTGACGCAGGAGATGGTGAAGCGCTACAAGGCCATCGAGCCCAACATTCCGGCGAACAACATCGCGCCCCACGTCTCGATGGGCTTCAACAACATGTGGGTCCTGCTGAACGACGTGCTCCCGCGCGCGATCAGCAAGCACGGCGGGTGGTCGGCGGACGCGCTCGCCAAGGCGGCGCGCGAGACCGACATCCCCGAGGGCGGCACCATGCAGGGCTACGGCGTGAAGTTCCTCGGGGAGGGCAACGCGCTGCGCGGCCAGAACGAGCGCGCGATCGCCGCCGTGTACCAGATCGTCGAGGGCCAGTTCCGCCACGTCTGGCCCAAGGTCATCGCCACGCCGAATCCGCCTGTCGTCCTGCCCGCCTCGTCGCCCTGGGCGGCTCGCTGATTCGATCGATCGCGGGGCGGGGAACCGACTCCCCGCCCCGCCGCGTCGCCTCGTGCTCACCGTCAGCCGGCTGACCAGGCGTTTCGGCGGCTTCACAGCGCTCAACGCCGTGTCGTTCGAGGTGACGCCCGGGGAGATCCTCGGGCTCATCGGTCCCAACGGCTCTGGCAAGACCACGTGCTTCAACTGCGTGTCCGGCGCGCTCGCGCCGACCGCCGGCTCGATCAAGTTCAAGGAGCACGAGATCGCCGGACTCACGCCCGATGCCATCTGCCACCGCGGCATCGCGCGGACGTTTCAGATCCCGCGCCCGTTCCGCAAGCTCTCCATCCTCGAAAACGTCGCCGTCGCGGCGCACTTCGGCGTCGAGCAGCGGAACACGGAGGCCGAGGCGCGCCGGCGCGCGGAGGAGGTCCTCACGCTCGTCGGGCTGCCCACCGATCCCGGGGCGAGCACGGCGCAGCTCGGCGCCGGAGGTCTCAAGAAGCTCGAGCTGGCCCGCGCGCTCGCCACGGGCCCGACCCTCCTCCTCGCCGACGAGAGCCTCGGCGGTCTCGATCCCTCGGAGATGCACGACGCCGCGGAGATGCTGAAGCGCATCCGCGGCGAGCTGGGGATCACGATCGTCTGGGTCGAGCACATCATGGCCACGCTCCTGCGCGTGGTGGATCGCCTCGTGGTGCTCGACCACGGCGAGAAGATCGCGGAGGGACGCCCGCAGGAGGTCGCCGAGAACCCTCAGGTGATCGAGGCCTATCTCGGCGAGAAGGTGGTGCTCGGCTGATGCTCGACGTCTCCGGGGTCACCGCGGGCTACGGCGCCTTCACCGCGCTCTGGGACGTGAGCGTGCGGGTCGATTCGGGCGAGGCCGTGGCGGTGGTCGGCCCCAACGGGGCCGGCAAGACGACGCTGCTCCGCGTGATCTCCGGTCTCATCATGCCGCGCGCCGGCCGCATCACGTTCGACGGCGCGGAGATCGGCGGCCATCCGGCGTACGAGGTCGTCGCGCACGGCATCGCGCACGTGCCCGAGGGGCGGCGGCTGTTTCCGCAGCTCACGGTCGCCGAGAACTTGAAAATGGGCGCCTACCTGCCCTCGGCGCGCTCGCGCTTTTCCGAGAGCCTCGAGCGCGTGTACGCGCTGTTCCCCGTGCTCGCCGAGCGCCAGGCGCAGCGCGCCGGCTCGCTCTCCGGCGGCGAGCAGCAGATGCTCGCCGTCGGCCGCGCGCTGATGTCGCGCCCCAAGCTGATCTTGCTCGACGAGCCGTCGATGGGACTCGCGCCGGTCATGGTGCTCCGCCTCTTCGACCTGATCCGCCGCGTGCGCGAGGAGGGCTACACGATCCTGGTCGTCGAGCAGAACGTGCGGCAGGTGCTGAAGCTCGTCGACCGCGCCTATCTCCTCGAGGTGGGCCGCATCAAGATGGAAGGCCGCGCCGCCGACCTCGCCGAGCAGGACTTCGTGCGCAAGGCCTACGTCGGTCTCTGAGCCGTGATCGATCCCATCTTCCTGCTCGAGGCGGTGATCAACGGCATCCTGCTGGGCGGCGTCCTCGCGCTGCTCGCGCTCGGCCTCAACCTGATCTTCGGCGTCATCGACATCGTGTGGATCGCCTACGTCGATCTCGTCGCGCTCTGCATGTACGCCGTCTACTTCCTCGTCACGCTCTACGGCTGGCCGCTGCCCCTGGCGGGCGTCGCGTCCATCGGTGTGGGCGCGCTGCTCGGCCTCGCCGTGCACCAGCTCATCATCACGCCGATCCTGGCGAGCCCGCCCATCAACCAGCTCCTCGCCACCGGCGGCCTGCTGTTCTTCGTGCAGTCGTGCGCCACGCTGCTCTGGAGCACGGATCACCGCTCGGTGCGCGTGACGCTCCCGACGATCGAGGTGGGGGGCATCTTCATCTCGTTCACGCGGCTGATCGCCTTCGCGCTCTCGATCCTGGCGATGATCGGCCTCTACTTCTTCCTGACGCGCACGTACACCGGCACGGCCATCCGCGCCGTGAGCCAGGACCGCGAGGCGATCGCGCTGATGGGCGCGCGCCCGCAGCGCCTGTACCTCGTGACGTCGGCGGTGGGCGGGGCGATGGCGGGCATCGCGGGCGCCCTGCTCATCATCCAGTACGCGGTGCACCCCTACTTCGGCGGCGCGTTCGGGCCGCTCACGTTCATGGTCTGCGTGCTCGGCGGGCTCGGGAACATGGTCGGCGCCTTCTTCGCCGCCTTCATCATGGCCCAGATCATCTCGGTGGGCGGCGTGCTGGTGTCGACGGAGATGGGCTACGTCATCGCGTTCGTCGTGTTCATCGTCCTGATGTTCGTCCGGCCCGGCGGCATCTTCGCGAGGCGCGCGTGACCGGGCGTCTCGCGACGTGGGCCCTCGGGCTCGTCGTCCTCGCCGCCATTCCCGCGATGCCGCTCGGTCGCGCCCAGGAATACATCTGGCACGTCATCATCCAGATTTTCCTCTGGTCGTTCATCGGCAACGCCTGGTCGCTGATGGGCCGGTTCGGCCTCGTGTCGCTCGGCCACGGCGCCTTTCTCGGCGTGGGCGCCTACGGCACCGTGCTCCTGTGGAACTTCTTCCACGTGACGCCGTGGCTCGGCGTCCTCGCGTCGATCGCGCTCACGGTGGCGCTGGCCCTGATCGTCGCGTATCCGTGCTCGCGCTTCCAGGTGGTCGGCCACTACTTCGGCCTCGTCACGCTGGCCGTGGGAGAGGTGATCCGCCTCCTGATCGTGGCCGAGCGCGACTGGACGGGCGGCTCGCTCGGCGTGAGCCTCGCGACGGGCGCCGGCGCCTCGGGCCTCTGGACGCTCCAGTTCGCCGACAAGCGCGTGTTCTACTACGTCGGCATGGCCGCATGGCTGTTCGGCCTGTGGGTCTGGTGGCGCGTCGACCGGAGCATGGCGCGCGCCGCGATGGAGGCCATCGGCGAGGACGAGACGGCGGCCGCCTCGGTGGGCATCCACGTCACGCGCTTCAAGATGGGGATCACGGCGCTGTCGGCGGGACTCACCGCGCTCGGCGGCACGCTGCTCGCGCTCTACCTCGCGTACGCGAACCCCGACACGCTGTCGGGCATCGGCGTCTCGCTGCGCATCGTGTTCGCCGTCGTGCTGGGCGGCATGTACGTGCTGCTCGGGCCGTCGGTGGGCACGGCGCTCACCATCGCGCTCAGCGAGTACCTGCGCATCTACTTCGGCATCAAGCTGATCGGGATCGCCGAGACGATCTACGGCCTCGCGCTGATCCTGTTCATCATCTTCCTGCCGGCAGGGATCTGGGGCAGTCTCGCGGACGCCTGGCGCCGCCGCCGCGCCGCGCCCGCACGCACCGCTCCGGCCTAGCAGCCTCGCCCGGCGGCACCGCCGACCGAGCGGCCGTCCCCGGCGCGGCAACGGCGCCGGGGCCGACGCCCCCCTGACGCTCCCCTCGTCGTCGAACGCAACTTTTGACGCCCGGACAGACGACGCGCAGACGCCCACCCTCGTAGAACGGACTCGTACAGGGTGGCGAGCTCGCGACGAACGAGCCGCGGACGGACCGCGAGAAGGGAGGGAGGCGCCATCGCGGGACGATGAGCCGCACGACTCATCCGCCCGCTGCGGATCCGATTCCGGGGCATCGCGCTCGCCCCCTCGATACCTGGATGACGTGAACGCGCATCACGAAGGAGGTTCACATGAGCACTCACGCTGTCGTGGTTCGATCCGCCGTCCTCGTCGTTCTCGTCGCGATCGTCCTGGGATTGGCCGGCCTCGCGCCCGCCGCGGAGCTTCTCAGTCCGCCGCTTCCGACCGGTGTGGGATCGTCCGGGGCCTGCCATGTCCGGAACACCGGGACCACCCCTGTTTCCCTGCAGGTCTCGATCTTCTCGAACAACTCTCCGGTCTTCATGTACGACACCTGCTACGATGCGCCGCTTCAACCCGGGCGGACCTGCCTGGTCGTGGTGGATCTGCCCGATGCCTCCTACGCCGCCTGCTCGGTGACCGCCGGCAACGTGAGCAAGCTGAAGGCGACGCTCGAGATTCGCGGACAATACCCGACCGCGGGCTTCCCCGCCGGCCTGTTGAGGGTGCTCGTGGCCGAGGACCTGAGATAGGCGAGCGTTCACTCACGATCCCCATGCACACCACCGATGAACACCACCCATGCACCCTTGGAGGGCCTGGCCATGAGAACTCTCGTCGTTGCGCTCGTCTGCGCCGCCCTGCTGGCTCCGATCGGTGAAGCCCGGGCGGCCGAGATCTCCAGCACGCCGATCTTCGGCGTCGTGTTCCAGTTCCTGGCGGAGTGCGTCGTCCTGAATGGCGGGAACAACCCGGTCTCGGTGAAGCTGAAGATCGTCGGCTCGCACGGGGACTTGCTCGAGGCCGGCAATTGCTATGGATCGCTGGGGCCGGGCGAGTTCTGCTCGATCGTCGCCGGCTGGCAAGATGGCCTCTCCCTCGGCGACGGCCACCCGGTCTCGTGCGTCGCGACCGCGCCCTCGGTGGCGAATCTGCGGGGCGCGATGGTCATGCACGAGCGGGTGAACGACGGCATGGGCGGCCTGCTCTTGCTCCCGATGAGATCCGCTCCGCTCCGATAGACGCGTCGCCCGCGGGCGCGTCGACCGTCATCCCGTTCCGACGGGCGGGCGCCGAGAGGTGTCTCTCGGCGCCCGCCTCGGGCGACGGCCCCTCCGGCGCAACGACAGCCGACGCCGCGGCCAGGCGCGTCGTGTCCGGCCATGGAACGCGATTTTTGACGCTCCGGCAGATGGAGCGGAGACGGCCTCCTCGCTACAACGGTCCCGTGAACGGCGCACCGAGCGTCATCGTCGCGGGGGAGGTATGAGCGCGCGCATTCTCTGCGCGGTGCTCGCCGTCCTCATGGGGCTTGTCAGCGTCGCACGGGCAGCAGATCTCCTGAGCCGACCGCTCCCGGCCGGCGGCGGAACGTCCGCCGCGTGTCACATCCGAAACACCGGGACCACCTCGATCCCCATCCAGGTCCGGGTGTTCTCGAACAACGCCCCTGTCGTCACGTCGGACAGCTGCAATGACGCCCCGCTGGCTGGGGGGCGCGCATGTCAGGTGGTAGTGGACCTGCCGGACTCGTCGTACGCCGCATGCTCGGTGACCGCCATGACCGTGCGCAAGCTCCGGGGCACACTCGAGATTCGGGCGAAGGTTCCGAGGCCAGGGGCCCGGGGCGGCCTCGAGAAGGTGCTCGTGGCCGAGGACCTGAGGTGAGGACGGTGGCGGAGGGGGAGCCTTCCGGCCGGGCGAATGGCCGTGGCGCGCCAGACGGATCAGCCGACGTCGCCGCCGTCCGTCGTGACCGTGTCTCCCGCTCGTCCGGCGGCCTCCGCCGACGACAGCCAGTACCGCATCTGCATCGTCCGGAGCATCGACTCCGCGTAGGCCAGCTCACCGCGCGCCTCGTCGATCTTGCCGGCGCGCCGATGAACGCCTGCGAGACCCAGGTAGCATCGGGCCTGGAGCGGCGCCATCCCGAGCTCCCTCGCGAGGGCCTGCGCCGCCGAGTAGTGCTCGACCGCTTGCGCGTCTTGCGACCGGTCTCCGCGGCTGGCGATCTCGCCGAGGAGGTGGAGCGCGCGCGCCTGGTCGCCTCGCGCGCCCTGACGGATCGCGAGGTCGAGCGCCTCCCCCGCGACGCGGCGGGCCTCGTCCAGGCCTCCCGCCGCGAGATGCGCTTCGCCGCTGTGGACCCGGGCGGCTGGCTCGCCGTAGACCAGCTTGATCGCCCTCGCCTCGACTGCGGCCTGCTCGAGCAGCGACAGGGCGACGTCGAGTCGGCCGCGCAACGTGAACGCGGCGCCCAGAGACGCGAGCACCCGCGGCGAGTAGATCGGGAGGCGTCCCTCCCCACACAGGGGAACGGCTTGCTCGAGGAGCGGGGCCGCAAGGTCCGGGTCGCCGCGCTCGAGATGCACGCTGGCGAGACAGTAGTAGGCCCAGACGCGCTCCTGCGGGCCGGCCGCGGACTCGGCGATCCGGACGCCCTCGGCACCCCAGGCGATCGCCTCCGGATACTCGCCGATGTGGCCGAGACACAGGGCCAGCCATGCGCGGCAGGCGACCGACGGCATGAGGCTGCCTCGCCCGAACCGCTCGTCGACGGGCGTATCCTTCAACGCTCCCGTGACCCAGCGCAGGCGCTCGATCGCCGTGCGGTAGTTGCCCTGGGCGAAGTACACGCGTCCGAGCCCGATGCTGGTCCAGACCTCGAGCCCGAGGTCGCCCAGGGAGCTCGCGATCGTGAGCGCGCGAATGCCCGACCGTGTCGCCCCCTCGAAGTCGCCCTCGTGGCCCAGCAAGTACGTCATGCCTCCGTGGATCTGGCCGAGGCGGCGGTGATCGTCGAGCGACACGGCGAGGGCTTCAGCGAGGAGAAAGCTCTCCTTCGCGCGCTCGAACTGCCCCACCAGCGAGAGGGAGTGGGCCAGATTGGACCGCAGCTCGGCCGCCTGCTCGCGCGTCTGCCGGCTCTCGGGAAGATGAGTCAGCGCGGCGAGCGCCTGCTCGTAGCAGGCGATCGAGTCGCGCTTCGCGTAGCGCAGCGAGGCCTGGACGCCCGCCTGCGCGAGGTAGACGACGGCCTGGGCCCAGGCTTCGCCCTCCCAGTAGTGAGTGCCGAGCGCGAGCGCGTGAGCCTGGAGCGCGCCCGCGTGAAGGACCTCGAGCGTCTCCGCCACGCGGCGATGGAGCAGCGCCCGGCGCGCGGGAACGAGCTGACCGTGCACGACCTCGCGAATGCGGTCGTGCGAGAACTCGAGGCCCTCGCCGCTGCCGTGCAGGACGCGATGACGCACCAGCTCCTCGACGCCCTCCGCGGCCTCGGCCTCGGTGAGATCGGCGGCCCGCTGGAGCAGCGCGAAGTCGAACGGCCTGCCGACGACCGCCGCGACCGCCAGGAGGCGCCGGCTCCGATCGCCGAGACGCTCCATCCGGTGCGCGATCAGATCGCGGACGCGGTCGGGCAGAGGCAGCGCCGACGTGTCCTCGGGCAGCGCGCCGCCACGCAGCGCGCGCAAGGTCTCGACGACCACGAACGGGTTTCCGCGACTGGCCCCCCAGATCTGCTCGTCGAGGCGCGAGACGTCGGGGAGCTGTGCGAGCGCCCGGGTCAGGATCGCCGTGTCCTCTCGCGAGAGCGAGCGGAGCGAGAGCCGATGCAGGTGGCGGCCCTGGCCCAGCTCATCGAGCGTGCGCCGCAGGAGGGCGGCGTCCGGGAGATTCTCGTCCCGCACGGTGGCGACGACGAGCAGGCGCCATCGCTCCAGTCGCCGGCCGGCGAAGGCCAGGAGCCGGAGGCTCATCTCGTCGGCCCAGTGGAGATCTTCGAAGACCAGGATGGTGGGCTGAGCGAGGGTCACGCGCTCCAGGAGCTGGGCCACGGCCTCGAAGAGCTGCGCGGGATCGGCGGTGGGCGTGCCCGGCGGGCTGCCGGGCGCGATCTCCGGGAGGAGCCGGGCCAGCTCCGCGCGCCACACGGGACCGAGCCGATCGAGCATCTCGGCGTCGGCCGCGACGCGACTCGCCCGCAGCACGTTGATCCACGGCCCGAACGGGAGCACCTGCTCCGTCTCGTAGCACCGGCCGAGCAGGATGCGCGCGCCCTTCTTGCTGGCCTCGGCGACGAGCTCGAGGGCCAGCCGGCTCTTGCCGATGCCGGCCTCGCCCGTCACGGCGGCGAGCTGGCCGCGCCCGGCGAGCGCCGCCTGCAGCGTGTCCCTGAGCTGCGCCAGCTCGACCTCGCGGCCGACGAGCGGCGTCTCGGCGGTGAGCGCGTCGGCGTGGAGCGCCGCTTCCGTCGCTACGCTCGCCGCACCGGCGCCGGCCGCGGGCGACAGCGCGGCCGCGGGCGCAGGTCGCCGCTGCAGAATCTGCTGGTAGAGCGCCCGCGTCTCGTCGTCGGGCTCTGCGCGCAGCTCTCGCTGGAGCGCGGCGACGCACAGCTGGTACTGGCGGAGCGCGGCCCCGCGCCGGCCGAGCTGCGTGTAGAGGCGCATGAGCGTCCGGTGCGCGGGCTCCTGTAAGGGGTCGAGGGCGACCAGACGGAGGGCGGTCTGCACGGCCTCGTCGAGCGCGCCCGCGTCCCGCTGCTGGGCGAGGAGCCTCGCGAGCGCCTCGAGGGCCACCTCGCGGAGCCGGAGCCGCTCGGCGACCAGCCACTCCTCGAAGGGCGGCTCCTGGAGCGTGAGGCCTTCGAGGAGATCGCCCTGGTAGAGCGCGGACGCCTCCTCGAGCGTTTCACGGGTGCCCTTCGCCACGCGCTGCTCGAAGACTCCGACGTCGACGGTCACGAGGGCGGGGTCGAGCGCCACCGTCTCCCCCACCAGTCGCAGCGGCTCCGGATCGCCCAGGAGCTTCCGGAGCGTGAACAGGGTCTGGCGGAGGCCAGCGCGCGCCTGCGGCTCTCGCATGTCCCCCCAGAGGAGCGCCGCGAGCTTTTCGCGGGGGTGCGCTTGACCGAGCGGCAGGGCGAGATAGGCCAGCAGCGCCTGGGACTTCTTGATGGCGATCACCAGCGCCTGGTCGGTGTCGAGCCGGGCGCGGAAGCCACCGAGAAGGGTCAGCTGGAGACGTCCCATCGAATGTATCGGCTAAAGCCGGTCTCACCATAGCACAGCTGCGACGCGGGATATGGGACCGGTCTGCCGCAACTTCGACAACGTGGCACGCGCCGTGGTCAGGGACCTCGGCGGGAATCAGGCCAAGGTGGGTTTCGAGGACATCAGGGGCAGCATCGGCGGCAACTGCCTGGACGCCGTCTTCTCCGTCACCAACGTGACCACCGGCTCCGGCGGCGACTGCGGCGGGCTCGGCCACTTCATGTGCTACGGCGTCAAGCGGCCGATGCCGCGGGCCATCAGCACGGCCATCAGCGGCATGAGGACGAGCAGGGCCAGCTCGATGTGGACCAGCCGCCGCGCGGCGAGGATCTCCGCGGCGGGCGGCGGCGCGCCTCCGTCCACGAGGACCCGACGCCACCGCAGGAACTGTCTCGTGGGCCGGATCGAGATCAGCGCGATCGCCACGTAGAGCGCCATCTTCGTGATGAAGAACGGGTTCGGCGCGTAGAACCGCCAGCCCTTCGCGTAGAGGAACAGCCGTAAGAGCCCGGTGGCGAGGGCCAGCATCGCGGCGCCGAAGAAGATCAGGTCCACGGTGGCGATGCGGCGCGCCTGCTCCGCCGTCATCCCAGGTCGGCAGGCGACCAGCTCGGCGACCAGCGTACCGGCGATGCCGATGATGGCGAGATAGTGCAGGTACGCCATGAGAATCTCCATGTGATCGCCTCCCCGCATGATGGGCGCCGCGCGACGGTTTCTCCAGGCTGTGCCGGGCGCCACCGGCAGTCAAGAGCCCGGACGGGCCGAGCCGACGCGCGCCTTGACACCGACACCAGTATGGGATTCCATCCTCCGGGCCCCGTTCATGACCTCATCCGCCCGGAACCCGAACGATCCGTCCCTCGCCGACACCGACGCCCCGATCTCACGGAGCTCGCTTCGCGCGCTGGTGCTCGCCGCGCTGGGCATCGTGTACGGCGACATCGGCACGAGCCCGCTCTACGCGCTCCGGGAGTGCTTCAACGGACCGCACGCCGTCGCCCCGACCCCGGGCAACGTCCTCGGCATCCTGTCGCTCGTCACCTGGTCGCTCGTGCTGATCGTCTCCGTCAAGTACCTCGTCCTCATCCTGCGAGCGGACAACGAGGGCGAAGGCGGGATCCTCGCCTTGATGGCGCTCGCGCTCGGCGCCGTCGGCCGCCCGACGCACGCGCTGTTCCTGCTGGGGCTGTTCGGGGCGGCGCTGCTCTACGGCGACGGCATGATCACGCCGGCCATCTCCGTGCTGAGCGCGATCGAGGGCCTCGCCGTCGCGGCGCCGGCCCTCGACCACGTCGTGGTGCCCCTCACCATCGCGGTGCTCGTCCTGCTGTTCTCGCTCCAGCGCCGGGGCACCGGCGCGATCGGCGCGCTGTTCGGCCCGGTCACCATCACGTGGTTCGCTGTGCTCGCGGTGCTCGGCGTCATCTCCCTCGTGCAGTCCCCGGGCATCCTCGCCGCGCTCAACCCTCTCCACGCCGTGTGGTTCTTCGCGGAGAACGGCGTCCACGGCTTTCTCGTGCTGGGCGCGGTGTTCCTGGTCGTGACGGGGGGCGAGGCGCTCTACGCCGACATGGGGCACTTCGGACGCCGCCCGATCCGCATCGCGTGGTTCGCGGTGGTGCTGCCCGCGCTCCTGCTGAACTATTTCGGCCAGGGCGCGCTCCTCCTGCGCGACCCCGCGCACGTCGTCCATCCCTTCTACCGCCTGGCGCCGTCCTGGGCCCTCTACCCGCTGGTGGCGCTCGCGACGGCGGCGACGGTGATCGCCTCGCAGGCGATCATCAGCGGCGCGTTCTCGCTCACGTGGCAGGCCGTGCAGCTCGGTCTCCTGCCCCGGCTGCGCGTCGTTCACACGTCGGAAGAGGAGATCGGCCGCATCTACATCCCGGCGGTCAACCTCGCGCTGCTGCTCTCGACGGTGGCCCTCGTCCTCGGCTTCGGCTCGTCGGCCCGGCTGGCGGCGGCGTACGGCGTCGCGGTGACCGGCACGATGGTCATCACCACGCTGCTCGCCTTCGTCGTGATGCGCCGGCTATGGGGCTGGAGCCTCGCGCGCGCGGCCGTCGTGTCGGGCCTCTTCCTCGCGATCGACGCGGCCTTTCTCGCCTCGAACCTGGTGAAGGTCGCCGACGGCGGATGGCTCCCGCTGCTGATCGGCGCGGCGGTCGTGACGCTGATGACGACCTGGCGCACGGGCCGCCGGCTGCTCGAGACGCGCCTCACGGAGCAGGCGATGATGAGCTTCGAGGGGCTCGCCGCGCGCCTCGCCGACACGCCGCCCATCCGCGTCCCGGGCATCGGCATCTACATGACCGGGCATCCCGACTGGGTGCCCGCGGCGGTGGGCCGCCTGGTCAAGACGCTCAACGCGCTCCACGAGCGCGTCGTGTTCTTCACGGTGCTCGCGGAGCGCGTGCCCCGCGTGGATCCCGCCAATCGCCTCTCGATCGAGCCGCTCCGCGACGACGGCTTCTGGCGAGTGATCGCGCGGTACGGCTTCCTCGAGCAGCCGAACATCCCGCGCGCGGTGAACCAGTGCCGCGAGCTGGGCCTCGCCATCGACGCGCGCGACGCCTTCTACGTCCTGAGCCCGGAGACCATCGTGCCGTCGACCCGGCCGGGCATGGCGATGTGGCGAGAGAAGCTGTTCGCGTTCATGGCGCGAAACGCCGCGCGGCCGAGCGGCTTCTTCCGCCTGCCGCCCGGCCGCGTGCTGGAAGTCGCGGGGCAGATCGAGATCTGAGGCGGGGCGGCGAGAAGGGGCCATCTGCTTCGTTGGCGCCCTCGGCTGCACGCTCGACGTACGTCCAGTACGCCTCGCGTGCAGCCTTCGGGCGCCGCCTCGCAGCTGGTCCCCTTCTCGCCGCCCCGCTCCGGCCGGCCCTATGCACCCGCCCGCCGCATCGCGAACGCGGGCGGAATCACCTGGTCCACGCCCGAGCCGTTCCAGTGCCAGCCGGGCACCGCCTGCCAGTAACGCTCGGTCGCCTGGCGCGCCCGCTCGCAGATCGCCGCCTCGTCGACCCGGACCGCATGGCCGCCCTGGATCAGCGTCTTGCCATCGACGATGACCGTGTCGACGTCGTGCCCGCTGCCGAAGTCCACGAGCGCCTTGATCGGATCGCGATAGGCCGCCGTGCCCAGGTGCTCGAGGTCGATCAAGAGGATGTCGGCCTTGGCTCCGGGGGCGAGGCGCCCGAGGTCATCGCGCTCGAGGAACTTGCATGCGCCGAGCGTCGCGGCGTTGTAGACGTCGCGGGGCTGGCCGACCTTGTAGTTGCGGTCGGTGATCCGGGCGAGCACCGAGGCCCACCGGAGCTCCGAGACCATGTCCATCGGAAACGTGTCGGTGCCGAGGGCCAGCTGGACGCCCGCGTCGAGATAGCGTTGGAACGACTGGAGCGTCATCGCCATCTTCGCGTACTTGTACGGGCAGTGTCCGACCGTGGCCCCGCTGGCCGCCAGCGCGCGCAGGTCGTCGCCGAACGGGTAGAGCGTCCACGGATGCGCCGTGGTGAACACGCCGTGGCCGATCAACGTCCGGTGATCGAGAAAGCCGATGTCCGCGAGGAACTGGATCGGCGTCTTCCGGTACTCCTCCATGATCCGCTGGAACTCGATCATGTTGCCGCCGGCGTGCGTGTGAATCGGCACGCGGAGATCGCGCGAGGCCGCCTTGGCGGCGCGGAGCAGCGGCTCGCTCACCGTCTCCACCTGCGCAGCGTTCAGCATGCCGCGCAACCGTCCCTGCGCCGCGCCGTCGTAGGATTTGACGAACGCCACGGCCTCGTCGAGCCCCTTCGCGCCCGTGGCGGCGTCGGCGTCGTAGTACAGGCGGCCGCGCTCGTCGGAGAACGTGTTGCGGTCGCGGAAGGGCGGGCTGCCGTAGACGCGCACGCCGAGGTCGTCGACGAGCCGGGCATAGCCCTCCCAGTCGCCGCGGAGCCCGCCGACGTCGATGATCGTGGTCGAGCCCCCCTTGAGCGCATGCATGAAGACATAGGCGCGGATGGCGGCCACCGCCTCGGGCGGCGGCAGGACCATCTTCCCCTTGAGCGGCGCGGCGAAGGCCAGGTAGTTGGACGTGCGATGGTCGTCCTTGACCATGTCGCACAGCATCCAGTCGCCCCCGTTGCCCGCGGTGTGGACGTGCGTGTTGATGAATCCGGGCGACACGAGCTTGCCCCGCGCCAGAATGCGGTGATCCACCGGCCCGGCGTACGCCGCGCCGGCATGGATCACGCGGTCGTCCTCGTACACCACGGCGCCGCGCTCGAACACCTCGT
>Ga0187894_10002557_pt1 | contig 21556 bp, 22 predicted proteins | sample GBC1701081metaG_FD_136650 | JGI IMG/M metagenome (GOLD analysis project Ga0187894, IMG submission 136650) | White microbial mat communities from a lava cave in the Kipuka Kanohina Cave System on the Island of Hawaii, USA - GBC170108-1 metaG ... | reverse complement strand
GTGGGTGATCGGCGGCCTCGTCTGTCCGTCCGCGCCGACGCTGTACAAATCGAAGTCGGTGTTCAGCGGGACGAGAAATTGGTCTTTACGAACGAGAAGCGGCGGCGCCCCGGAGATCCTTCGATAGACGTACATCCGGCCCCAGGGATCCGCTTGCGAGAGTCGAACCGACGCGAGTGTCGGAGGAAGTGTTCCGCCGTCGATCACGATGGTCTGGAGATGCAGCGAAAGGCCCTTCATTTCCACGACGGCGCGCGCGACGCGGACGCGTTCGATGTAGATCTGGTAGTTGGTCGTCGAAAGCGCTGCGAGCACGCCGACGATGGCCACGGCGATCATCACTTCGACGAGGGTGAACCCTGTTCGTCGGTCGCGATGAGTCACGAGCGCGCCTCGCGGGCACGAAGCGCTTTGCACTCCGCTTCGAGCTCGTCAGAGAGCTGCATGAGCCGGGCATCGCCGCTCGCGGCGGCAAATTCCGAGATCGACGCGACTCGCAGCTCGACACGCTCGAGCGCCTCCGTCCGCTCACGAAGGCCGCTCAGCATCTTGTTCAGCTCACGACACTCGTCCTGCACATAGTCGGTAGCTCGGATCACGACGTCGCCAGGCGCGCGGCCCCCGGAGATTGCGCGGAAAACTTCGGCGAAGCGGAACAACGGACCGCGCATTCGCTTGTAGAGAAACCATGAGCACGTGCTGCTCGAGAGCAGCGAGACCAGCGCCACCGGCCAGTAGCGCGCGTGAGCTTCCAGAATTTCACCAGTGAGGCGAAGCATTTCGTCAGGAGAGGAGACGCCCGCATCGAATCGCTGAAAAAGCGGAATGAAGATCGCCGCAGCGCCTATGGCGAGGAAGGCGCCCGTGAAGGCCGTCGTCACGAACAACAAGTGCACGCGAAACGACGGATTGGCGAAGAAGCTCTCATTCCTCACGGAACGCTCCGGTTGGGCGGTACGAGCGTCCAGCGCTCAGGCCGATCTCCAATCACGAGCGAGGGGGGATCCGTGTCGAATCGCCTGACCCGTAGCGTGAGTTCCTCGTCGCTCTTCGCATACGAAATCGTGGCGACCAAGCTGCCGTCCGCAGCCGTGCGCGAGTCCACTTCGCGAACGGCGTAGTTGTCCGATGCCAACTGGTCCGACGCAAAGATCAACGAGTGCTGCGTGATCAGCAGCGATCGTCCCAAGTAACGCGGGTCTTGGCAGACCCACCGCCCCAGCAGCGTGCTTGGGGTGGAGGCCCGGGCGCTGCAGGCGAACACGGCGAAGGCAAGCAACACACAGCGCCATCCGCCCACCACACGGCCACCCTCCCGCGGAGGCGTTTCGGCCCGCGAAGGCGCCTACTTGATCGTCACGACTGCGGCATGAAGATGGACTACTGGCGAGGCTTGACCGCTCGCAGGAGCAACGCTGTCGAGATCAGAAGGAGTCCCAGTCCCGGCTCAGGGAGCGTCGTGATGCTCGACATCGTTCCACTGAACTCGATGTAGTCCTGCGGGCCACGCCCGGTGACGGGCCCAAAGAAGTAGAAGTCTGAATCCCACAGGCTCGAGTCCCACGGAATCTCGACGAGTCGGTCGCTCGAGAGTGCAGTCTCTGACAAGTCGGTAAGTGTCGGATTCGCATACGCGAGGGGCGCGAGGGCGACGCCGTTCGGCAGTGGACCCGAAGCCGCAAACCGATCGAAGAAGAGGCCGACGATGTCCATCCCCTGGACACTGTCTTCGAGGCCCACGCCATTTTGCGAGACGCCCTGATCCACGAACGAGTAGCTGCCGGTAGTAAAGGAGAGCGTTCCGGAGCTTCCATTCATCACGAAGCAGCCGATTCCCACGAACGGCTCGCAGTCCGCAATCTGATCGTCGTATGTGAATGTCGCCGTGAAGCTCCCACCTACGATCACTGATCCATCGAGTACGCCGGCGGTGTCGGCAACCGACGTCCAGGTGCCCGTCATCACCACCGTCACGGTCGTCGCCGATGCGGGCGCGGAGATCCCCAATAACCCGCAGCAAGTGGCCCAGAGCAGAGAACGTGCGGCGGCCCTCATGAGCCCCTCCCCAGAGCGTCCGGGGCCATCCTACTACGGTGCGAAGTGCGCTCGCCGCGCGAAATCGCGTGGGAGCGGCGAACGCGAATGCAAGCGCGCTTGCTGGTGAGGCGGGGGCTAGCGAGCGCGCGCGATCACTTCGCGGCCGAACCAGGCGGCGCGCTCGCAGAACTGGGCGCGCGTCGCGCAGGGCAGAGTGACGACGAGCCAGCTGACGCCGAGCGCGCCGAGGCGGTCGGCGGCGGCGAGCACGGACTCGGGCGCCGGCAGACCGTCGCCGCGCATGTCGAGGCCGAATGGCGAAAAACAGATGTCGAGCGGCGCGCTTCGCCCGGCTCGTTGCGCATGCGCCCGCGCGTACTCGATGCCGCGCTTCAGGTCGTCCTCGTTCTCGAGCGCGGCCGTTCCGACGCGGCTCGCCATCTTCCCGGGCGCGGGGAACGGCAGCCAACCATCGCCGAGCTCGACCGCGCGGCGGATCGCGCGGCGGCTGTTGCCGCCGACCCAGAGTGGCGGATGCGGGGATTGCAGCGGGCGCGGCAATGCCGCGATCCCCGACGCGCGAAAGTGTCGGCCTTCGAGCGGCGCGCCCGGCTCGTTCCAGATCCGGCGCAGCGCGCCCAGCAGCTCGTCCGCGAGCTCGTTGCGCTCTTCGAAGCGCGCGCCGAGCGCGGCGAATTCGGGCTCGAGATAGCCCGCAGCGATGCCCACGATCAGCCGGCCGCCCGACAGCACGTCGAGGCTCGCGATCGCCTTCGCGGCGAGGAATGGGTTGCGGTAGGCCGCGATCAGCACGTGCGTCTGCAGGCGCAGGCGCGTCGTCGCGGCGGCGGCGAACGAGAGCGCGACGAACGGGTCGAGCGCGTGATGGCCTCCCGACGCGAGCCAGCGCTCGCTCGGCGCCGGGTGGTCGGTCACGAACGCCGCGTCGAAGCCCGCCGCTTCGGCCGCGCGCGCCATCTCCGCGATCGCCGCGCTCGTCAGAAACTCGGTCGCGAGCCCGACCTTGTCCGTCGGCAGCTGAAGCGTGAAGCGCATCGAGCGACGCTAGTGCAACGAGCGAGTGCCTGCGTATCATGCGCCGCTTCGCGGCAAGCCGAAGGCGAGCGAAGTCGACCCGGCAGGCGAACGGAGCCCGGAACGAGATGGACCTGCGGTACTCCGACGCCGACGAGAAATTCCGCGCCGAGCTCCGCGCGTGGCTCGCGCGCGAGGTGCCGAAGCACGGCGCGCCGCCGCCGCGGCACGACTGGGACGCGCGGCGCGAATGGGACACCGGCTGGCAGCGCAAGCTGTTCGACGCCGGCTACGCGGGCGTCAACTGGCCGAAGGCCTACGGCGGACGCGGCGCGACGCTGACCGAGGAGCTCGTCTACTACGAAGAGACCGCGCGCGCGAAGGCGCCCTACGTCGGAATGAACTTCGTCGGGCTCCGTCACGGTGGGCCGACCCTGATCGCCGAGGGCAGCGAGCTCCAGAAGCAGCGCCACCTGCAGCGCATTCTGTGCGGTGAGGAAGTGTGGTGTCAGGGCTTCTCGGAGCCGATGGCGGGCTCCGACCTGGCTGCGCTGAAGACTTCTGCGGTGCGGGACGGCGATCACTACGTGGTCACGGGCCACAAGATTTGGACCTCGTTCGCGCAGCGCGCGGATTTCTGCGAGCTGCTCGTGCGCACGAATCCCGCAGCGCCGAAGCACAAGGGGATCAGCTGGCTGATCCTGCCGATGGGCGCGCCCGGTGTGGAGATCCGTCCGCTGCCGACGCTGCGCGGCGAGAGTGATTTCAGCGAGATGTTCCTCGAGGGCGTGCGCGTGCCGTGCGAGAACCTCGTCGGCGCGGAGAACGACGGCTGGCGCATCACGAACGTGACGCTGCGCTTCGAGCGCGGCACCGCGTGGGCCTCCGACATCGTCGATCTGACGCAATCGCTGCGCGATCTGGCGCGGCTCGCGAAGCGGCTCACGCGCGACGACGCGAGCGCGTGGGAAGACAAGTCGCTGCGCAAGGAACTGGGGCGCCTCGCGGCCGAGGCCGATTCGCTCTGGGCGCTGATGAAGTGGCAGATCGGCGAAGTCCAGAAAACCGGCGTACCCGGGCTCGGCGGCTCGGCGCTGAAGCTCGCGTTCACGGAGCTGAACCAGCGCGTGTTCGAATTCGGCAATCGCCTGCTCGGCCGCGCCGGCCTCACGCGCGACGATTTCGCGGGCCTGCCGGTCAACGAGATCAACGACACGTTCCTCAACACGTTCTCGCTGACGATCGCGGCCGGCTCGAGCCAGATCCAACGCAACATCGTGTCCGAGCGCATCCTCGGCATGCCGCGCGAGCCGCGCTGACAGCCATTAGGACTCTCCGATGAATTTCTCGCTGAACGACGACCAGCTGGCGCTGCAGCAGGGCATCCGGGATTTCTGCGAGCGCGAGTTTCCGGCCGACGCGCTCGGCGCGCTCGAGAAGGCGCCCGTGACGCGCGAGCGCTGGAAGCAGCTCGCCGAGATGGGCGTGTTCTCGCTGCGGCTGCCCGAGGCGCAGGGCGGCGTCGGGCTCGGCATGGCGGAGGCGGTGCTCGTGTTCGCCGAGCTCGGGCGCCGGCTCGTGCCGGGGCCGCTCGTCTGGACGCACCTCGCGGCGAGCGCGATCGAAGGCGCCGCCACGGGCGACACGATCGTCGGCGGCATCGACGACGCGCACCCGACCAACCGCCCGCAGCTGGTCGAGCACGCCGGCGTGCTGGATGCATTCATCCTGTTAGGGACGAACGCCGCCGAGCAGGTCGCGGGGAATGCGCTCGTGGGGCGGGATTTTGCGACGCCGCTCGATCCGCTGACGCCCGTTCGCCACGTCGCCGCGCTGCCGCACGGCGCGCGCATCGCCGACGCCGCGAGCGCCGCGGAGTGGCGCCGTGACGGCGCGCTGCTCAGCGCCGCGCTCCAGCTCGGCATCGCCGAGGCAACGCTCGAGCTCGCGGTCGACTATGCGAAGAAGCGCGCGCAGTTCGATCGCCCGATCGCCTCGTTCCAGGCGATCAAGCACTTCGCAGCCGACATGTACGTGCGCACCGAGTGTGCGCGCGCGGCGGTCTACGCGGCCGGCGCGACGCGCGACGACGCCGCGATCGGCGACGCGGCGCGCGCGATCTCCGCTGCGCGCGTCGTCGCGGGCGACGCCGCGCTGAAGAACTCGCGCATGTGCATCCAGATCTACGGCGGCATGGGCTTCACCTGGGAGATGCCGCCGCACTACTACCTGAAGCGCGCGCTCGTGCTGGAGCAAGCGTTCGGCACGACCGACGACCACTGCGAGCGCGTTGCGGAGAGCGTCGCCCCGTAACAACATCGCAGCCGGACCCCCGGAGCGGAGATGACGCTCGAGACCTGGCTCCTGTTCTGCGCGACCGATCTCGTGCTCTCGCTGACGCCCGGCATCGCGGTGACGCTGGTGATCTCGAGCGCGCTCGCGCGCGGCGCGCGCGAAGGCCTGCTCGCGACGTTCGGCATCCTCGTCGCGAACACGCTCTACTTCGCGCTCTCGGCGACGGGCGTCGGCGCGCTGCTCGCCGCCTCGCCGCGCGTGTTCGAGCTCGTGCGCTGGGCCGCGCGGCCTACCTCGTCGTGCTCGGCGCGCAGGCGATTCGCGCCGCGCTCGCGAAGCGCCCGCTGCAGCGCGAGACGACGAGCCGCGCGAGCGAAGCGCGCGCGCGCGGCGCCTTCCTGCGCGGCTTCGTGATGCAGGCGGCGAACCCGAAAGCGCTCTTGTTCTTCGTCGCGATCCTCCCGCAGTTCGTCACGCCCGGCGGCGACGTCGCGCTCCAGATCCTCGTGCTCGCCGCGAGCTCGATCGCGATCGAGCTCGCGGTGCTCTCGCTCTACGCGCTGGCCGCCGCCCGCGCGCGGCTGCTCGCGCGCGACGCGCGCTTCGGCGCCGCGCTCGACGCGACCAGCGGCGCGCTACTCGTCTTCGCTGGAATCGGGCTCGCCGCGCTGCGCCCCTAGCGTCGCGTCCGTACCGAGGAGGCGTCCGCGATGACGACCGGCAGCTGCTTGTGCGGCGAGATCGGATGGCAGGTCTCGGCGCCGCTCGCCTGGATGACGCATTGCCACTGCTCGCGCTGTCGAAAGGCGCACGGCACCGCGTTCGGGACCTACGCCGGCGTACCCGCACGGGCGTTCCGCTGGACGCGCGGCGAGGCGAGTCTGCGCAGCTTCCCTTCGTCCCCGGTGCTGACGCGCACGTTCTGCGCGCGCTGCGGGTCGAAGCTGCCGGTGCGCTGGGAGGACGAGGTGCACCTGCCGGCGGGCGCGCTCGATGGCGAGCTCGGCGTGCGCCCGAGCCGGCACCTGTTCGTCGCGTCGAAGGCGCCGTGGCACACGATTCACGGCGCGCTTCCGAGAGAGCGCGGCTCGGCGTCGCCCAGCGATCCCGAGCTCGCGGACGCGCGAGCCACCGATCCCGCGGCGGGCCGCGTGCGCGGCGCCTGCCTGTGCGGTGCGGTTGCGTACGAGCTCGACGGCCCGCTCGCGGGCGGCGGGATCACGAGCTGCCACTGCTCGCGCTGCCGCAAGGCACGCGGCGGCGCGCACGGGTCGAACCTGTTCGTTTCGCTCGACCACTTCCGCTGGCTGCGCGGCGAGGATCGGCTGCGCTCGTACAAGATCCCGGAGGCCGCTCGCTACACGCAGGTCTTCTGCGGCGAGTGCGGCAGCCCGCAGCCGAACGCGAGCCCGGCACGCGGCGCCGCGGTCGTGCCGTGCGGCTCGCTCGAAGACGACCCGGGCGTGCGCGAGCAGCGACACATCTTCGTGTCGTCGAAGGCGGCTTGGTTCGAGGTTGCCGGAGAGTTGCCGCAGTTCGCCGAGTACCCGCCGCCGCCGTTCCCCGAGCTGTCGCGCCCGCTGCGACCCTGACGACTCGCCGAACGTCACCTCGCACGGCTCGCGCGCGACATACCGGCGCAGAATTCGAGCGGAGGCAGGCGATGCGGCGAAGCGGGCTTTGGATCTCGATGGCTTGCATGCTCGGCGCGGTGGCGAGCGGAGCGGAGACGCCGGCGGTCAGCGCAGCGCCGCCCTCGAGCTCGCCGCCTCCGCGGCAGGCGACCGCCTGGGATGACTCGCACATGCAGAGCCGCTACCGGGCGACCCCGCCGACGAACCGTCCGCGCATCAGCGGTGAATCCGGCTATGCCGCGCTCGCGAGCGGCAGCTCGGAGACGCGGACCGCGGTGAGCGAATCGGTCGAATTCGCGACGCAACGCCAGTGGACGCAGGGTGCGGTCTCGACGGCCGTGACGCCCGTGATCAGCGAGTCGGCGCCGCGCGAAAGCGAGAACACGACGCCGCACGTCTCGCGCGGCTCGACTCTGCGCGCCGGCGCCGTGAGCTCCGGACGCCACTAGCCGGTGCTCAGCGCGGCGGCTCAGCCCTCGCGCCGCACGTCGAACCGCGCGACGTAGTCCGCGAACGCTGCGTCCACCTCGCGCTCGTCGAGCCCGAAGCCTGCGAGCGTGTAGCGGTGCGCGCCGTGCTCTTCGCGCGGGTGCGCGGCGACGTACTCGCGCATGCGGCGCTCGTGCTCCGCGCAAAGCGTGAGCCCGAAGCGCGCGTAGACGCGGCGCACGCACGCGATCGGGTCGGCGCTGATCTCGTGGAAGTGGAGATCGAGGAACTGGCTCGCGCGCGCGGCGTGCTGCGCGCGCGCGCGCATGGCGAGCGCGAGCGTGCGCGACCACGCCCGCAGCTGCTGTTCGCCGAGCGCGCGCGCATCGCGCTCGTCGCTCGCGATCTGCCGTAGCGTCCACTCGAGCGACGAGACGGACGGGACGACGCGGCGCGGGTCGCGGTGCGTCTGCACGATCAGCGCGTCCGGGTAGGCGGCGAGCAGCGCGTCGACCGCCCCGAGATGGCCGGGCGACTTCAGCACCCAGCGCTCCGCCGCGTAGCGCGATTGCATGTGCTGCAGGAACCGGCGATGCCATTCGTAACAACCGCTCAGGTCGGCGCCGAGCAGCCAGTCCTGATAGCTCGGCACGTCGAAGCACATCTCGAAGCGAATGCTCGCGAACTCGGACGCGGTGATGACGATGCACTCCTGCGGCAGCGCCGCGCCGACCGGGTGGATCGCCTGGATGCCGCGCGCGAGCTGGCGCAGCTGCGCGAAGCGCCACTCGCTGCGCGCGATGCGCGGATCGCGCGCGTAGCTCGCGGCCTCGGCGGGCGGGCACGGGTCGTCGATCTCCCACGAGAGCGGCGAGCGATGCGCGGGGTCGAGCGCGAGCAGGCTGTAGAGCACCGTCGTGCCGGTGCGTGGGAGCCCGAGCACGAACAGCGGACGCGCGATCTCCTGCTTCTCGACCTCGGGATGGCGCCGGCGCCAGTCGACGAGCTGCAGCCGGCAGATCAAGAGCTCGAGCAGCTGGCGCCGCGCGAAGTAGCGCCCGAATGCATTGAGCTTCGCCTCACGCTCGAGCGATGCGAGCAGCACGCGCAGGCCGACGCGGAAGCTGTCCGGCCCGAAGTCGGCGAGCCGCGCTGCGGCCTGCGCGGCGCGCAGCAACGAGTCTTCCTCGAGCGAGAAGCCGCGCACGCCGAGCTTCGCCGCGCCGCGGCCGAGCGTGTTGAACGCGCGGATGGGCAGCGGTCGGAACGGCGGCGGCGGCGCGTGCGACATCGCGCGGCAGTGTGCCCGCGCGCCCGCCTGCGACAAGGCGAAGCGGGGACGTTCCTCCGGATTCGCGTCTACGAAAACGGAGGAACGTCCCCGGCCTTCACCTTGTACAGACGCCGCAGCAGCGCCTGCAGCCAGCGCTCGGGAAGCGCGTTCAACAGCGCGCGCTGGAAGCGCGCAGCGGCGGGTGCGAAGTAGGTCTCGCGCGGGCGGCGCGCGGTGGCGGCCGCGACCACGACGCGCGCAACCGCGTCGGGCGGCAGCGCGCCGGCGACCTGCTTCTGCGCGAACAGCTCGAGATCGAGCAGCAGCTGCTGGTACGGGTTATCAGGGTCGCCGCGCAGGTGCTCCACGGTCGCCTTCGTGTTCGCGAACGTCTCGGTGTCGACGAAGCCGCAGACGACGTGCGAGACCGCGATCCGGAACGGTGCGAGCTCGAGCCGCAGGCAGCGCGAGGCCATCTCCATGCCGGCTTTCGTCGACGCGTACGTCACCGCGATCGGCGCAGGCACGTTGCCCGCGAGCGAGCCGATGTTGATCACGCGGCCGCCGCCCTGCGCGCGCATCGCGGGCGCGACCAGGCCCGCGAGATGAAGCGCAGCGATCAGGTTCACCTCGAACGTGCGGCTGATCTCGGCGCGCGGCAGGAACTCGATCGGCGCGCCCGGGCTCGCGCCGGCGTTGTTCACGAGCACGTCGATGCGGCCGAGCTCGCGCAGCGTGCGTGCGACGAGCTCGCTGCCGTCGGACTCGCGCGCGAGATCGGCCGCGATCGGCAACGCCGCGCCGCCGTCCGCGGCGATCTGCTTCGCGAGCGACTCGAGCCGCTCGAGGCGGCGTGCGGCGAGCACGACGTGGAAGCCGGCGTTCGCGAGCGCGCGCGCCGACGCGGCGCCGATGCCCGAAGAAGCGCCGGTGACGATCGCGACGCGCGCGGCGGCTTTTTGCTGCGACATGGCCGCCGAGCATCGCCTCGCGCAGCGCGCGTCGCGAGCGCACGGCGCGGGATCACTCTCTCGCGCGCGCGGTCCCCGCAGGAATTCTCCGGCCCCGAAGAAGAATGGGAGCGCGACCCGCGCGACGCTGCCGGCCCGCGCGCGCATCCTCCGAATCCCTCTTTGACCGCGCGCACTTCGCAGGGTTACGATACGGACCGGCTCGAAATTCGTTTCGCCGGCGACCGGGCGGAGCCCGGCGCCCAGCTGGAGACCGCATGGCCGGAATCGTCTCGTTCGGCGCCTACGTCCCCCCGACGCGCCTCGGCTTCTCGGTGCTGGCCGGCCGCGCCCCCAAAGACGGCGGGCCCGAGCGTGCGGTCGCGTGGAACGACGAGGACGCCGTCACGATGGGCGTCACCGCGGCAGTGAACTGCCTGCGCGGCTTCGATCGCGCGAGCGTCGACGCGCTCGTGTTCGCTTCGACGACCTACGCGTTCAAGGAGAAGCAGGCCGCTGCGCTCGTTGCGAAGGCGCTCGATCTGCGCCGCGACGTGCGCACGACGGACGTCTCCGGCTCGCTGCGCGCAGGCACCGACGCGCTGCACGCGGCGCTCGACGCCGTAACAGCCGGCAGCGCGAAGCGCGTGCTCGTCGTCGCGAGCGACTGCCGGCTCGGCGCGCCGGGCTCGGCGCTCGAGCAGAGCTTCGGCGACGGCGCGGCGGCGTTCCTGATCGGCGGCGCGGATGCGGTGGCCACGTTCGAAGGCGCGTTCGCGATCGCGGACGAGATCGTCGACGTGTGGCGCAGCGAGGGCGACGCGTTCGTCCACAGCTGGGAAGAGCGCTTCGTCGTACAAGAGGGCTACACGCCAGGTATCACGGAAGTCGTGCGCGGGCTGCTCGCGAAGCTCGGCGCGAAGGCGGGCGACTTCACGCGCGTCGCGCTGTTCGGCCCCGACGCGCGCAGTCATCAGGCCGCCGCGCGCGCGTTGAAGATCGACGCGAGCGCGCTGGTCGATCCGCTGTTCGGAAAGCTCGGCAACGCGGGCGTCGCGTTCACGCCGCTCTTGCTCGCGTCGGCGCTGGAGGCCGCGAAGGAGGGCGATCGCATCCTGGTCGCGGGTTACGGCGACGGCGGCGAGGCGATGGCGTTCGCAGTGACCGATCACATCGGCAAGCTGGAGCCGCGCCGCGGCGTCGCGTGGCATCTCGCACGCCGCCGCGCGGTCGCGAGCTACGACCGCTACCGCGCTGCGCGCGGGCTCGACGCGCGCGAGTGGGTCCAGGGCCGCGACCCCGGCCTCAGCGCGACGATCCACTTCCGCGAGCGCGACGAGGACGTCGCGTTCAAGGGCCAGAAGTGCAGCCGCTGTGGCGGCGTGCAGTTCCCGCTCCAGCGCGTGTGCGAGCGCTGCTTCGCGAAGGACGACTTCGAGCTCGTGCGACTCTCTGACCGAGTCGGCACGGTGCAGACCTACACGTTCGACTTCTTCTTCCCGACGCCCGATCCGCCGACCGTCGTGACCGTGACCGAGATCGACGGCGCGCGCGTGCACCTCCAGCTCGTGAACGTGAGGCCCGAGCAGGTGCGCATCGGCCTGCCGGTCGAATTCGAGTTCCGCCGCATCCATCAGGTCGGCGGCAGGCCGAACTATTACTGGAAGGGCGTGCCCATTCCGGAGGGCAACTAGATGAGGGCGGATGCGCTTCGCGACAAAGCCGCTGTGCTCGGCGTCGGCTGCTGCCCGTTCGGCGAGAACTGGGACCAATCGCCGTCGGACATGATCGTCGACGCGGCCTACGAGGCCTACGCCGACGCCGGCATCGAGGATCCGCAGCGCCAGGTCGACGCGGTCTTCACCGGCTCGATCTACTCGAACAAGGGCCCGCACGAGTGCAGCGACGCGCTGAAGCTGTTCGGCAAGCCCGTGACGATGGTCAGCAATTACTGCGCGACCGGCACCGACGCGTTTCGCATCGCGGTGATGTCGATCGCGGCGGGCGTCTACGACACGGTGCTCGTGGTCGGATACGACAAGCCGAAGGACCGCGGCGTCTCGGGCCCGAGCGTGATGATGGACCGCGTGCGCGATCTGCCGCAGACGCCGGCGGGCTGGTTCTCGCTGTGCGCGTCGACGTATTTCGCGAAGTACGGCGCGGGCCGCGAGGAGCTCGCCCGCATCGCGGTGAAGAACCACAAGAACGGCTGTCTGGCGCCCAATTCGTTCTTGAAGCGCGAGATCTCGCTCGAGGAGGCGCTGAGCGGACGCATGATCTCGTGGCCGTTCGGGCTCTACGACTGCGCCGCGCAGACCGACGGCGCCGCCGCGGCGATCGTCACGCGCGCGGATCTCGCAAAGAAGCCAGGCGCCGCGCGCATTCTCGTGAAGGGCGTGACCGTCATCGCCGGCCCGAATCCGCAGAAGGATCCGGGTAACGACTTCCTCTCGTGGAAGCCGACCGGCTGGGCCGCGGCGGACGTCTACGCGCAGGCCGGCATCACGAAGCCGATGGACGAGATCGACGTCGCGCAGGTGCACGACTGCTTCACGCTGACCGAGCTGCTCACGTACGAAGATCTCGGCTTCATCGAGAAGGGCGCTGCGAAGGAGCACATCGCCGCCGGCACGTTCGAGCTGTCCGGCGAGCTGCCGGTGAACACGGATGGCGGGCTGAAGGCGTTCGGTCACCCCACCGGCGCGACCGGCGTGCGCATGATCTACGAGAACGTGCTCCAGCTGCGCGGCAAGGCGGGCAAACGCCAGATCAAGGACGCGCGCGTCGCGCTCTCCCATAACATCGGCGGCCACCCGACCGCGTGCGGCATCGCGATTCTCGGGAGGGAGTGAGGACGAATCGCGTTGCTCAGCGCTTGCGCGCAACGAGCAGCTCGATGATTCCCCATCGGGAGCGTTCGCAATGCTCGATGTCGAAGCCGACCGCGACGAGATAGTCGAGCGGGTCTCGCAGCAGACTGAAGTGCCCGAAGCGCGTCGTCAGCGGATCGATGATCCGCTCCAGCCAGCGAACGGGTGCAATCGGGCTGCGGACATGATCGAGCAGCAGCAGCTTTCCGCCGGGCTTCAGGACGCGCTCGAGTTCGGCCGCTGCCCGGCGACAATCGGGAATCGCGGACATCGAGAGCGTCGTGACGGCTGTGTCGAAGTGATCGGCCGGAAGATCGAGGTCGTGCGCGTCGCCGAGCCGGAGCTCGACTTCGAGGTTCAGCTCGCCCGCCCTTCGGCGCGCCAGCGAGAGCATCGCCGGGCTCAGATCGATCCCGGAGAGCCGCACCCCGGGCGGGTAGTGAACGAAATTCGCGCCGGTACCTACCGCGAGTTCGAGCGTCCGGCCGCGGGCGTGGGACAGGAGCCGCGCTCGCGTGCCGGTCAGCCCCGTCCACTTCTCGTAGTGCCGAAGCCATCCGTCGTAGGCGCTGGCGCGCTTGTCGTAGAAGCGCCGGACCGGCTCGGTTTCGCTCACGACCCGAGGCTACGCCATGATGCTCGGTCCACGACAGCGAGATGAGGAACCTCCGATGAGCGGCACAGTTCACTTCGAGAAGAAGGACGGCGTCGCGACGCTCACGCTCGACAACCCGAAGGCGCGCAACGCGTTCGACTACGAGATGACGCAAGAGCTGCGCCAGCGTTGGGCCGAGATCTCGCGCGATCCCGGAATCGTTTGCGCGATCGTGACGGGTGCCGGCGAGAAGGCGTTCTGCACCGGCTGGGACGTCACCTCGACCGCCGCCGGCGAGAGCCAGCACTTCGCGAAGCGCGGGCGTCTCGAAGCTCCCTACTGCCAGATCACCGCGATCCAGAATCGCTGCTGGAAGCCGGTCATCACGGCGGTGAACGGCATGTGCGTCGGCGGCGGCCTTCACTTCGTCGCCGACGGCGACATCGTGATCGCGTCCGAGACCGCGACGTTCTTCGACACCCACTGCGAGGTGGGAATGCTCTCGGGCTACGAGCCGGTCGGGCTCGCGCGCAAGATCTCGCTCGACGCGGTCTTCCGCATGGCGTTCCTCGGCAGCGCCGAGCGCATGAGCGCGGCGCGCGCGAAGGAGATCGGCCTGATCGGCGAGATCGTGCCGTCAGCGCGGCTGCTGGAACGCGCGCGCGAGCTCGCGGCGATCATCGCGCGCCAATCGCCGACGGCGCTCGCGCGCACCAAGCGCACGATCTGGCAGAGCCTCGACCACGGGCTCGAAGAAGGGCTCGAGGTCGCCTACCGCGAGCTGAGAGTGCACTCCGAGCATCCCGACATGGTCGAGGGCCCGCGCGCGTTCCTCGAGAAACGCAAGCCGAGCTGGGCGCCATACACCGGCGACGAGTAGGCACTCGCCGCGCGTTCGAGAGCTCGGACGCGCGCCTCCCACGCCCTTGTGAGCCGATCCGCGCCGCAGTATTCATCTAGATGTTTCGCAGCGCGCGCGAGCACGCCGCGGACGCCGGGAGATGCTCGTGGCGCGCTCTCTTCCCTATCCGGTCTACGACGCGGACAACCACCTCTACGAGACCGAAGAGGCGATGACCGCGCACCTGCCGCGCAAATGGAAGAGCGAGTTCTGTTACGTCGACGTGAGCGGCCGCAAGAAGCTCGCGATCGGCGGCGTGATCTCGGAGTACGTGCCGAACCCGACCTTCGAAGTGCTCGCTGCGCCGGGCCGACACGAGAAGTGGTATCGCGCGCAAAACAGCGAAGGCCTCACGCTGCGCGAGCTCACCGGCAAGCCGATCGCGTGTCCGCCTGCGTACCGCAACGGCGCGGACCGCCTCGCGCTGCTCGACGAGCAGGGCATCCACGCGACGCTGATGTTCCCGACGCTCGCCTCCGCGGTCGAGGAGCGCCTGCACTACGACCACGCGCTGATGAATGCGGTGCTGCACTCGCTGAACGAGTGGCTGCACGAGCAGTGGGGCTTCCATCGCGAGGAGCGCATCTTCACGGTCCCGTTCATCACGCTGATGGACGTCGACCTCGCGGTGAGAGAGCTCGAATGGGCGCTCGAGCGCGGCGCGCGCACGGTCGGCCTGCGGCCCGCGCCGGTGCCGGGCTACCGCGGCTCGCGCTCGCCGGGCGATCCCGAGTTCGATCCGTTCTGGGCGCGCGTGCAGGAGGCGGGCATCTTCGTCTCGCTCCACGCGTCCGACTCCGGCTACGACCGCTTCGTGCGCATGTGGGAAGGCGGGCGGAGCGAGTATCTCGGCTTCGTGCATACGCCGCTCAAGACCTGCGTCGCGCTGCTCGACCGCGCGATCTCCGACACGATCGCCGCGCTGATCTGTCACGGCGTGTTCGACCGCTTCCCGGGCGCGCGCGTCGCGTCGATCGAGAACGGCAGCGGCTGGGTGGGCTTCTTGTTGCGGCGCTTCGAGCTGGCGTTCGGCCAGCAGCCGCGAGAGTTCAAGCGCCACCCGCTCGAGACCTTCCGCCGACACGTCTCGGTGTCGCCGTTCTACGAGGAGCCGATCGGCGAGCTCGCCGAGCTGATCGGCGTCGAGCGCGTTCTGTTCGGATCGGACTATCCGCATCCGGAAGGGCTCGGCGATCCGCTCTCGTTCCTGGGCGATCTCGCGAGCTTCGGCGCCGAGGATCAGCAGCGGATCATGAGCGGAAACCTGAGAGCGCTGCTCGCGCCGGCGCAGTGAGGCAAGCGATGGAGTTCGTGCTGTACGAGGCCAAAGACAAGATCGCGACGATCACGCTGAACCGGCCCGACGCGCGCAACGCGCAGAACAAGCAGCTGCTCGACGAGCTCGATGCATGCTGGACGCAGGCGGCGCTCGACGACGACGTGCGCGTGATCGTGCTGAAGGCAAACGGACCGCACTTCTCGTCGGGTCACGACATCTCACTCCGGCCCGGCGAGAAGCCGCCGGCGGACTACGCGAACAAAGGGCTCGCGGCGATCTTCCACTACGAGCGCGTCCAATTCCTCGGCTACTCGCGCAAATGGCGCGACGTTCCGAAGCCGTCGATCGCCGCCGTGCAGGGCGCGTGCATCGCAGCAGGCATGATGCTGTGCTGGCCATGCGACCTGATCGTCGCCGCCGAGAACGCGTTCTTCAGTGATCCGGTCGTGCGCATGGGCATCGGCGGCGTCGAGTATCACGGCCACACCTGGGAGTTCGGCGCGCGCAAGGCGAAGGAGCTGCTGTTCACCGCCGGCCGCTTCGACGCGCGCGAGGCGCACCGGCTCGGCATGGTGAACCGCGTCGTGCCGCTCGAGAAGCTCGAAGAGGAGACCTTCGCGCTCGCGCGCCAGATCGCCGAGATGCATCCGTTCGCGCTCGCGCAGGCCAAGCGCATGGTGAACAGCACGCTCGACATCATGGGCCAGTACAACGCGCTGCAGGCCGCGTTCGACATCCACACGACCGGCCACGGCAACGCGCTCTCCCTAACGGGCGCGCCGATGCTGATCGACCTCGAGGCGATGAAGAAGGCGCAGCGCTAGGCGTCGGTCGGAAGCATCACGCGCGCATCCGGTACCGAATCGGAATCCGCTTCGGCGCGCCGACGAAGTTCGCTGCCGTGTACTCCGCGGGGCCGGCGAGCTCGATCGACTCGAGGCGCGGGAGCAGCTCGCGGAAGAACGCGCGCAGCTCGAGGCGCGCGAGGTTCGCGCCGAGGCAGAAGTGCACGCCGGTTCCGAACGCGAGGTGGCTGGAGGCGTTCGCGCGCGCCACGTCGAACGCGAGCGGATCGGAGAAGACCTCCTCGTCGCGATTCGCCGAGAGATACGACATCAGCAGCGCGTCGCCCTTCGCGATGCGCCGGCCGCGCAGCTCGTAGTCCTCGGTCGCGTAGCGCAGAAAGTGTCGCACCGGCGTCACCCAGCGGATCATCTCCTCGACGGCGTTCTCGATTCCGCCGGGATCGCGCTTCAGCGTGCGCAGCTGCTCGGGATGGCGCGCGAGCGCCTCGAGCCCGCCGGCGAGCGTGCTCGAGGTCGTGTCGTGCCCGGCGGTCGCGACGATCACGTAATAACCGAGCGTCTCGAGCTCGGGCAGCGCCGCGCCGTCGACGCGCCCGTTCGCGATCACCGAGGCGAGGTCTTCGCCCGGCCGCGCGCGCCGATCGGCGGTCATGCGCTGGAAGTACCCGACGAGGTTCATCAGCACCGCGCGGCGCCGCTCCGGGTCGCTGCCGACGCCGAGGTCCGGGTCGTCGGCGCCGAAGATCTTCTGCGTGAGATCGAGCATCAGCGGCTCGTCGGCCTCGGGCACGCCGAGCACGCTCATGATCACTTGCAGCGGGTAGTAGCGCGCGACGTCCATCGCGAAGTCGCACGCGCCGCCGAGCTCCGCCATGCGGTCGACGTAGCGCTTCGCGAGCAACTCGACGCGCGGCTGGAGCGTCCGTTTCAGCGCGGCCGGCTTGAACCAGTCGTTGGTGAGATTGCGATACGCGCGGTGCTGATCGCCGTCCATGTTGATCAGCGTCTTCACCGGGATCGGCGGGCCGCCGCGGCTCGGCTTCATCGGGATCGGCATCAGCACCGACTCGAGCGTGTTCGGGAAACGCTCCGGCTGGCGCTCGATCTCGATCAGATCGGCGTGGCGCATGACCGCCCAGAACGGATCGAAGCCGTCGGCGTCGACGCGCGGCACCGGATCCTCGCGGCGCAGCCGCGCCGCGATGGCATGCCAATGCTCCGCGTCGGCATAGGCCTTCGGGTCGGTGAAGATCGTCACGCGTTCCACGTCGCCTCCTGCGCCCACGGACTGAGGCAAGCGAGCATCACACCACCGGCCGCTGGTCGCGCGGAAGGCCGAGCACGCGCTCGCCGATGATGTTGCGCTGCACGTTCGAGGTGCCGCCCGCGATCGAGGCGGCGAGCGAGAACATGTAGAACGCGACCCAGCGCTCGCGCGTGAACGCGCGCACGCCCATTCCCACCTCGTCGCTGGGCGGCTCGCGCAGCCCGGCCTCCGGGATCAGGTCGAGCGCGAGCTTTCCGATCATCTGCTGCACGTTCGTGCTGAGCAGCTTCGTCATCAGCATCTCGCTGAGCGCCTGCGCGTCGCGGCCCTGATGAATCGCGCTGAGCAGCCGTGCGACTGCCCACTCCTGCGTCGCGAGGTAGCCGGCGATCTCGGCGACGCGCTGGCGCACCCACGAGTCCTCGAGCGCGGACCGCCCGTTCCGACGCGCCTGCTTCGCCAGCGCCACCAGCGCGTCGTACGCAGAGCGCGCGAGCGTCGAATCGCCGATCAGCATGCGCTCGTGCTTGAGCGTCGAGCGCGAAACTCTCCAGCCCTCGCCGCGCCGGCCGACGATGTTCCTCGCGGGAATGCGCACGCGGTCGAAGAACACCTCACAGAAATCGGTGCCGCCCTGCATCATCGTCAGCGGTCGCACGTCGAGGCCCGGCGTGTCCATCGGGATCAGCAAGTACGAGATGCCCGCGTGCTTCGGCGCCTCGGGCTCGGTACGAAACAGGCCGAACATCATGTCGGCGTGGTCGGCGTTGCTGGTCCAGATCTTCTGGCCGCTGATCACCCACTCGTCGCCTGATAACTCCGCGCGCGACTGCAGCGAGGCGAGATCGCTGCCCGCGCCCGGTTCGCTGTAGCCCTGACACCAAGCGAGCTCGCCGCTGAGCGTGCGTTCGATGTACTGGCGGCGCTGCTCCTCCGTCCCGCACTCGAGCAGCGTCGGCACCAGCATGTGCGTGCCCTGCACCGAGCTGCGATGCGGAACGCCGGCGCGGTCGAGCGCTTGGCGGATCACCGTCTCGGCCATCACGTCCGGCTCCGCGCCGGCTCCGCCGTACGCGCGCGGGATCGTGCGGTAGAGAAAGCCCGCCGCCAGCGCGCGCTTGCGCCACGCGATCGCCTGCTCGCGCTCCGAGAGTCGCGCCTCGTCGCCGGAGAGCGGCCAGCTCGCGGCGCAGAAGGCCTGCACCTCGGCCCGCAGCGTCTCGTACTTCTCGCCGAACTGGAGGTTCATCGCTCACCAGCCTTCGATCGCTGCGAACCGCTCGCGGTGCAGCTCGGGCGCGCCGAGCCAGAGCCGATCGAACATCACGCGCTTGAACCAGATCTGGACGTCGCACTCCCACGTGAAGCCGATGCCGCCGTGCGCCTCGACCGCGTCGCGCGCGACTTGTTGGGCGCGCTCGGTGATGTGCGCCTTCGCGAGCGCCGCGGCGCGCGGCGCCTCGGCCGGCGCATGGTCGAACGCGTGCGCCGCATACCACCAGAGCCCGCGCGTCGGGTCGATGTCGAGCGCCATGTTCGCGAGCTGATGCTTCACGGCCTGGAACTGCGCGAGCGATTGCCCGAACTGCTGGCGCGTCATCAGGTAGGCCGCGGTCGCGCGTACGAGCTGGTGGGCTGCGCCGAACGCGTCGGCCGCGAGCAGCACGCTGCCCGCGTCGACGAGGCGCGCGGCGTCGGCGCCGTCGAGCGGCTCGGCGCGCGCGCCTTCGAGGTCGAGCGTCGCGAGCGGCCGGCCGCGGTCGAGCGTCGGCTCCGCGGTCGTGCGAACGCCGGCGCCTGCCTCGACGAGCGCGAGCCCGCCGCCGCGGCAACCGACGACGAAGAGCTGCGCGCCCTCCGCATCGGGTACGAGCTGCTTGCGACCTGACACGCGTCCGCTCGCAAGCTCGCTGCGCCACGAATCCGGTAACCAACGCGAGCCGTCTTCCGCGAGCGCCACGGTCGCGCGCACGTCGCCCGCGGCGAGCCCCGGCAACCACTTCGCTCGCTGCGCCGGGCTGCCGCCGCGCGCGATCGCGAGCGTCGCGAGCCCGTGCCCGAGGAAGGGCACCGGCAGCGCGCCGCGTCCGAGCTCCTCTGCGACGAGCGCGAGCTCGAGCAGCTCGAGGCCGGCGCCGCCATGCGACTCCGGCACGACCAGGCCGGCGATTCCGATCTCGGCCAAGCCCTTCCACAAGGCCGGCACGGCTCGCCGCTCGCCGTCGAAGATCGCGCGCACCGCCAGCGGCGGGCACTCCTTCGCGACGAAGCCGCGCACCGTGCTCTGCAGCAGCTCTTGTTCTTCCGAGAGCGAGAAGTCCATGCAGGCTCCGCTGGCGCCCTCAACGCAGCGGCGCGCCGAGCAGCTCCGCGGCGTTCTCGCGTAGGATCCGCCGCCTGTCGGCCTCGCTGAATCTCTCGAGCTCCTTCGCGAAGTCGAGCGGCTGCGCGACGCCTTCGCCGTGCGGCCAGTCGGACCCGAACAGGATGCGCTCGGCACCCATTAGGTTCGCCAGCGCGCGCAGGTCGTCTTCGAGGTAGGGCGTCACCCAGATGTGCCGGCGTACGGTGTCGAGCGGATCTTCGTGGAACGCCGACGGCGATTGGTTCGCGAGCTTGCGCAGGCGCTTCACCAGCAGGTGCAGCCAGTCGGAGCCGTTCTCGATGCTCGCGACCTTGAGCTTCGGGTGCCGCTGGAATACGCCGTGGATCACCAGGCTGCCGAGCGTGTCGTGGATCGCGCGGTCCGAGACGACGAGGCGGCTCAGTACGTCGGTGGCGCCGAAGCCTTCGAAGACGCTGGCGGCGCCCCACGCGCCGGCGAAGTTGTTATAGCCGCTGTCGCCGAGGTGGAACGCGACCGGGACACCGGCCTCGGCGAGGCGCGCCCAGATCGGATCGTGGAGCGGGTCGCCGAGCGAGCGGCCGCCGCCGCCCGGCTTCGGGACGGGCGCCGGTCGAACGTGGACGGCGCGCGCGCCCCGCTGGAGCAGCGAGCTCAGCTCCGCGAGCGCGGCGTCCGGATCGGCGAGCGAGAGCATCGGGACGCCGATCAGGCGTCCCTGATGGCTGAAGCCCCAGTCGTCCTCGAGCCAGCGATTGAACGCGGACAGGCTCGCCATCGTCGCGGGGACGTCGTTGCGCAGCGCTTCTTCCACGCCGCAGCCGAGCGTCGGAAACAGCAGCGCCGCGTCGAGGCCCTGCTCGTCCATCACGCGCACGCGCGCTTCGCGGTCGCGGTACTCGATGCGGAGCGGCTCCACCTTCATCAGCTTCGAGCGATCGGCTCCGCCCGGAGTCTGCCCGCGAAAGAACAGGTCGAGGCAGCCCGCCACGATGATCGGATCGAAGGTCGGGTTCGGAACGAAGCGATTGACGCGGTCGCCGATCAGCAGCTCGACGCGCTTGCCGGACTGCACCGGGCGCACGCCGCGCTGGCGGAACTCCTTCGGGAGATGGCGCGTGAAGGCGTCGAGCGCTTCGTAGTAGTGATTGTCCGCGTCGATCGGTCGGAGGGTCGTCACGGTGTCTCCGGCGCACGTTCCCGTGCTCGAGGAGGGTTCGCGGGCTTGGCGGCGTCGCCGCCGAAGAAGAAGGCGCCGGCGTTGCGGTAGAGCCACCCGTCGCGGACGTCGGTGGCGAGCTCGAGCGCGTTCGCCTCGCCGAGGCAGCGCTGGAACGAGAGCACGGGATAGTCCGTCGCGAACAGGATGCGGTCCTTGCCGCGCGTCGAGAGGTAGTGGAGCAGCGCTGCCGGCAGGCGCTTCGGCGACCACGCCGAAGTCATCAGGCGCAGATTCCCGTACTTGAGCATCAGCCGGATCGCGACGTCCCACCACGGGTCGGCGCCGTGGATCATGCAGAGCCGCAGCTCGGGAAAGCGCACGCAGACGCGGTCGAGATGCATCGGATGCTGCGCCTCGCCCGGAATCGGCGGGCCGGGGATTCCCGTATTCATGCAGAGCGGCAGATCGAGCTCGCAGCACTTCACGTAGAGCGGGTAGTAGACGGCGTCGCTCGGCGGATACATGCCATCGCCCCAGAAGCTCGGGCCGATCACGGCGTACGAGACCGGGTGATCGCGCACGAACGACTCGAGGCTGCGCAGCGTCTTCATCGGCCGTAACAGATCGAGGCTGCCGACGCCGAGCGAGAAGCGATCCGGGCGCTCGGTCGCGAAGCGCT
>Ga0187894_10002556_pt1 | contig 21559 bp, 17 predicted proteins | sample GBC1701081metaG_FD_136650 | JGI IMG/M metagenome (GOLD analysis project Ga0187894, IMG submission 136650) | White microbial mat communities from a lava cave in the Kipuka Kanohina Cave System on the Island of Hawaii, USA - GBC170108-1 metaG ... | reverse complement strand
CCAAACTTATTCACCTTACCCATACCCACACCGTTAACCTGCGCCAGGTCTTCCTTGGTGGTAGGATAGGTAGTGGCCATTTCTTCAAGCGAAGGATCCTGGAAGATTACATACGGTGGTAAATCTTTTTCTTTCGCTATCTGCTTCCGTAAGGTTTTCAGCATTTCGAATAGCTTATCATCGTAAGCTTTCGGGGTGGAGGGAGCCTTATCAGTTGATACTTCTTCATCTTCCAGGTCGGTGGTAAAATCATGGTCGCGTGCAAGTTCTACAGAATGAGGTTTTTTCAGGAACGCCTCACCACGTGCGGAGATTTTCAGTACACCAATATTTTCAATGTCTTTTTCCAGGTATTGGAAAATGAGCGTTTGGCGAACAACCGATTTCCAAAAATCAGCATCCTCGTCTCCGCCTTCTCCGTAAATCGCCAGATCAAAATGCCCGTAGCTTTTTACATATTCATCTTCAATTCCACGAATTACATTTACCAGGTGACCAAGGCCAAAGCGTTCATTGGTTTGCTTAACAGCCTGTAACACCATAGTTACGTACTCCATTCCATCAAAGCGTTCACGCGGATGCACGCAATTGTCGCACATGCCACAGTTATCCTCCTTAAATTCTTCACCAAAATAATGAAGGAGTTGCCTTCTACGACACACCGGAGATTCGGCATAGAACTCCATCTCCTGCAGCAGGATGCGTGCATTCTCCCGTTCTTGTACCGATTTATCTTTATTGAATTTTTCGAGCCTGCTTAAATCGTTATGGCTATAGAACATTAAACAGTGCCCTTCCAAACCATCACGACCCGAGCGACCGGTTTCCTGGTAATAACCTTCTAATGATTTCGGCACATCGTAGTGAACGACAAAGCGAACATCGGGTTTGTCAATGCCCATGCCGAAGGCAATGGTAGCTACGATAATATCGGTCTCTTCATTTAAGAAGTCGTCCTGGTTTTTCTCGCGCACATCCGGATCAAGGCCAGCGTGATAAGGCGCGGCTTTAAAACCGTTTACTGATAACAGCTGGGCTATTTCTTCTACTTTTTTACGACTGAGGCAATACACAATTCCTGATTTGCCCTTATGCTCACGCATGAAGCGGATGAGTTGCTTCTTGGTTTCTTTCTTAGGTCGTACTTCGTAGTATAAATTTTTACGATTGAAAGAGGACATGAATACGTCTGCATCTTCCATTTGTAAATTCTTCTGAATATCAAGCTGCACTTTTGGCGTAGCGGTAGCTGTTAGGGCTACAACAGGCAAGTCGCCAAATTGCTGAATGATCGTTTTTATTCTGCGATATTCCGGACGGAAGTCATGACCCCATTCAGAAATACAATGAGCCTCATCAATGGCTACGAAAGAAATATTTACCTTTTTCAGGAACTCGATATTCTCCTCTTTGTTCATCGACTCAGGTGCTACATACAGCAACTTCACGATGCCATTCATGCAATCTTTCTTGAGCCGGGTGATTTCTCCTTTCGAGAGTGTGGAATTTAAGAACCGGGCATTAACACCATAGGCATTTAGCTGATCAACCTGGTTCTTCATTAAGGCGATCAGGGGCGAAATAACAATCGCCAATCCATCATTCATTAACGCAGGCAACTGGTAGCACAATGATTTACCAGCACCGGTAGGCATAATGACGAACGTATTTCTGCCGTCTAAGACGTTGCGGATTACAGTTTCCTGATTTCCGCGGAACTGACCGTAGCCAAAAACCTCTTTGAGTTTTAGTTTTAGTGCATCTTTCTCTTCAACCAACATCATAATAGTGTCCCTAACGGGAGTTAACGTCAAATCTATATCTTTGCCCATAGACAAAGCTAATTTTGACAAGACATTGAATTTAGTAAAAAATATCAAAAAAATTGCACACGATGTTTTATTAACTGAATCCCCGGTAATTCATAATCTGACCCAATATTGATGAGAATTTCGTAGCCGGCATGCAGGAAATTTATTCTGCAAAAGGCCGGGTTGTCATCACAGGCATTGGCAAAAGTGCCATAATTGCAAATAAAATTGTGGCTGCACTAAATTTTACCGGAGTGTCTTCTTTGTTTAGGTATGCCGCTATTCATGGCGATCAGGGCATGATTCGACAGGGCGATTTTGCGATTTGTATCGCCAAAAGCGGTGACACTTCGGAGAAGGTACTTGCCCCTTGAGCAAACGAAGGGTTTAAAACTTGTTGCCCCTGTCATTGTAAAAGCAGCGGATTTTACGACTATGGGTAATAGAAGGGGTGGTCCATTCACCCGCACGACATTGAAAGAAGGTATAGTTTGATTTACGATTATAGAATTACGATTTTAGGGTTTAATGCGAAGAAATCATAAATCTGAAATTCTCAGATGGGTATTTTAAAATCCTTGCTCGGTGATCGCCTTTCTAAACGCTCTTTCTACATGAGTGAGAATCTTTATGTTGTGCTGATGGCCGGTGGTGTGGGTGTGCGTTTCTGGCCCTACAGCCGCAATACAAAGCCCAAGCAATTTTTGGATGTGTTGGGAACCGGAAAAACATTACTGCAATCCACGTACGACCGGTTTGCTTCTGTTTGCCCCAGGGAAAATATTTTTGTAGTAACTCACCAGGAGCACGCACAGTTGGTTCATGATCAGTTGCCAGATTTACAGCAAAGCAGGATTTTAGCTGAACCGATGCGTAAAAATACGGCCGCGTGTATTGCCTATGCGAGTTACCGTATTTATGAACAGAATAAAGATGCTGTAATTGTAGTAAGTCCTTCTGATCACCTGATCTTAAAAGAAGAAGAGTTTCATGAAATTATTTTGAAGGCTGCCGAGCAGGCCAAAGAGCAAGATAAATTACTCACCCTGGGAATTACCCCAACCCGACCCGAAACCGGCTATGGGTACATCCAGTTTTTACCCGATAAAAAAGTGGCGAAGAAGGTGAAAACATTCACCGAGAAACCCGAGCTTTCATTAGCCAATAAATTTTTGGAGAGTGGTGATTTTGTATGGAACTCCGGTATTTTTATTTGGGGTGTACAGGCTATTGTAAAAGCTATGCAAGAGTATCTGCCCGAGATGGCAGAAGTATTTGAAGAGTGCCGGCCAACCTTTAATACCCCGCAGGAAGCAGAAGCCATTGAGAAAGCATATGCCCAGTGCAAGAATATTTCCATCGACTACGGAGTGATGGAAAAGGCCACGAATGTGTTTGTGTGCCTGGGCAACTTTACATGGAGCGATTTGGGTTCGTGGGGCTCCATTCATGAAATCTCACCCAAGGATGAGCACAACAATGTAGTCAGGGGCAAGACGTTGATGTACGATACGCGCAATACAATTGTGCGGGCATCTTCACCCGATAAACTGATTGTAGTACAGGGGCTGAACGGCTACCTGGTAGCTGAATTTGGTAATGTGATCATCGTGTGTGAAAAAGATAAAGAAGACCAGTTTAGAAAATTCGTGAACGATGTAAAGGCCATGCAGGGTGGAGGGGAATTTCTTTAATCAATTATCAATGTACAATTAACAATATTCAATGCTGAGTAATTGGTCATTAATAATTGTTAATTGCTTTCTGTCGCACCACCTCATAAATCGCAATCCCTGTAGCGACAGAAACATTGAGCGAACCAATCTTCCCTTTCAGTGGAATTTTTACCAGCTCATCCGACTCGCGTAACAGCACATCTGAAATGCCGTCTTCTTCCGAGCCCATGATCAAGGCTACGGGCCTGTCAAACTTTACGTCATAAATATTTTGGTCAGCTTTTTCGGTACAGGCTACGATCATGATGCCATTGTCGCGGAGGAATTTTATGGTTTTCTTTAAATCGGGCTCACGACATACCGATAAATGATTTAGTGCTCCCGCTGAAGTTTTCATGGCATCGCTCGTAATGGGGGCATTACCTTTGTCAGCGATAATAATTCCTTCTACCCCAGCACATTCAGCGGTGCGGGCGATGGCGCCAAAGTTACGTACATCGGTTACGCGATCAAGTATAATGAAAAAGGGCTCGCGGCCTTCGCTGTATGCAAAATCAATAAGATCGTTCAGGGAGGCATACGTTATAGCCGACAGCATGCAAATTACGCCCTGGTGGTTCTTATTGCCGGAAGAAAGCCGGCTTAATTTTTCTGCGGGTACAAAGGTGATGGGAAGGTTGTGTTCCCTGGCTACATTCGCAAGTTCCCGGATGAGGTCGTTATTCAACCCGGTTTGAACTAGTATTTTTTCAATTTGTTTACCCGCCTTGATGGCCTCCATCACGGCACGGGTTCCATAAATCATATCCGTATTACTCATTGTTTCAAAAGTACGATTTAAGATTTACGATGTACGATTTATCTTATTCGTAATTTTAAAATCGAAAATCGTACCTCTAAAATCGTAAATCAAAATCGTGCCTTTCTCCACAAATCAACCATTTCGTACCAGGTATTGGTAAATTTTTTATCTCTGATCAACACGTAATTGTCGGGATCAAACAGGGTGGGCGACTTAACAAATTGAAATCGAACTTTTACAGTATCATTTTTATAATCCCACACTTCACGGTCGTCAAACAAATATACTTCCTCGGGTAAGCCAAAGATTATATAAATCATACCCCGATCAGTTTTCCAACCTTCTTTATATGAACTGAAGTTCTGGTTGGCCAGTTCAACACGTCTGAAATAACTGCGCATGAAAGTTCGGGCTCGTTCAGAATTACCGGTGATGGTAAGAATGACCTGGTCGAATTTCTTCTTGTCGTTCCCTGATAGCTTAAGTTTTTCCGCTTCTTGTTTCGTACAAATGTAAATAAGCGGACCCGCGAGACTTTCAATTTTCCCAAATTTCGGGTAGTCCTCTTCTACCCGAAAGGCAATACCCTCTGCTGAGGAAGTATCCTGCTGCGCGAGGTACAATCCCTTTTTGTTGAAAGGAGTTGGGACTCCTGCCTCAATTGAAAAAAGAGAATCAGGCTTTAGGGTTTTGGAAACTTTTGCCTGAGCACTTGAAAAAGCTGGTGCAGCCGCAGGAAAAGGATCATTGTAATATGAAATCTGAATTGGCTTAGCAGCATTGAACCCGGAAAATAGTGCAGGGCTGTTGGTGCGGATGAAAGAACTTGTCATCAGGAGTTGATTCGTAGACAGGAAAAGTGAATTTTTTTGTGGAAGTTTTTTGTGGAATAGATAAACCGATGGTTTTTTTTGATCTGTCATTACAGTAACCTGAGCAACAATAACTTTTTGATCATCAGGAGCAGTAAACTTTATTGTAGCGATCGTTTTTCCGGGTGTTGCTTTTACTATTTCAGGAGCGGAAGCAATAGCATCTCCGTTTTTTCCCCCAATTGAGTTTCGGGTTTCCCATTGAACGGAAATATTTCCATTTTTCTGTGTAGAGTCGCTTCGCGTTAACTCATAGAAGACCAGGTAATTTTCTGCCTGCCTTACTACTTTCCAGTTGAGCGAAAATGGCTCGTCCGGGTTGTATTGGTAATTATAATTTAGATCGCGTAACACCTGGGCCTCAGCCGTAAACGTGAAGAAACAAAAGAAACCAACGAGAGCCCTGTAAATCATATCCTCTCAAATTAAAATATTCCTTTCAGAATTTATCTGCATCATTCAATTAATTTTACGCAAACAAAACGATCCTGCCTACCGGCAGGCAGGTATGGCAAAAATTTACACAACCGAAATAACCTCAGAGAATATTCCATCGGACAATCCCCTGCATCAACGCTTATTTAAAGCGTATGTGGTAGCTCAGGACTATGTTCATGGAGCCGTATTGGAAGTGGGCTGTGGGGAGGGGAGAGGCATTGAAATACTCTTGGCCAGGTCTGCGGAATTTACAGCGGTAGATAAAATTGACGGAGCCCTGCAGGTATTGCGAAAGAGATTCCCTTCCGGGAAATTCCTGAGCATGAACATTCCGCCCTTAGGAAGTTTACAGGATAGCGCCTATGATTGTGTAGTCAGTTTTCAGGTGATTGAGCATATTGAAAACGATGTGCTTTATTTGAAAGAAATTCAGCGCGTACTCAAACCGGGCGGCATTGCCTTGTTCACAACGCCCAACCGGAAAATGTCCTTATCCCGAAATCCATGGCATATTCGGGAATATTTGGCGCAGGAACTTAACGAGTTGGCATCTCAAATTTTTTCAGATGTAGTAATGAAAGGCATTACCGGAAATGAAAAGGTGATGCAATACTATGAGCAGAACAAAAGATCGGTTGAGAAAATTACGCGATGGGACATTTTTAATCTGCAACACAACCTGCCTGCCTGGATACTCAGGATGCCATATGAATTGCTAAACAGGTTTAATCGCAACAAACTTCAAACAGGCGACCAATCGCTGGTGAGCAGCATCCGTCACGAAGATTATGTGGTGACTGATCAGGCAGACCAGGCGCTGGATTTATTTATGATTGTGAGGAAATAGATACTTGATTCCGGTTGCCGGTTATAGCAAACAGAATCCAGCATCCATATTATTTACCTTCCCTGTTCCACCTGCATCATATCAGCATATTTTTGGTAGGCATCTTCGTATTTCCTGGCAAGTTCAGACTCGCCATACCTGTACAGTACACGCTGCAGCTCACCCAATACAACAATACAGTTGTATAAATCATTTCCGTAATTTCTTTTTCTTAAATAATACCCGGCCGTTTCGTCCATCTGCTTACCGAGTATAGTGGCGAGTTCAATAGCTTTTTCTTTTTCCCCAACTTCAAACAACATCTCTATGTTACGTGCATTACTCACATCGTAGGGAATGGATTTATTTGGCATTTTTGAAAGGCTATACAAAACCACTTCGCGCGCTTTCGCTTTATCACCTTCTTCCAATAAAGCATCCGCTAATTCGTTGAAAGCACCGCGATGGTTCAGCACAAAATTCCGATAATCCTGACTGAAATAGGCAGTCGAGTCATCCAGTCCGCGGAACTGAAATTTCTTTAACATATTCTCATATGCCACTTTTGTGTTAACCAGCCTTGCGCGGGGATTTGAATTAAATACCGGCAGAATGCGATAGGTGTTTCCCTCCACCACAACATAAGGATTTAAGTCAATGTTAAATTGCGCTAACGAAGTATTGTTGACATAAAGGGGGCGTTCCCAATTGTTTGTCAGTAACAGATCCAACAAAGCAAGATCTTTTTTCTCCAATGCGTTTCCTTTAACGCGTAACAACATTTGAGGTACTACTAAGCTATCCATACCCTCGGGTATAATACCCATTGATTTTACTTTCTCCACATCTACATTCAGCACAATATCTTTTGTTGGCACCACATTGGCAGCTGGATAAAGGCGCAATCCTTTATAGTCTTTTGAAAGCAAACCAATGTACTGTTGAAGATCCATTGCTTTGATGCTTAAATCTTCATAAGGCAGGTAATCGTTAGGCCCGCCCTGGCGATACTGATCAAGGGTAAGCGTATACGGCATGGGTTGAGACTCGTAATGTTTGCTCATGCTTTGCTGGATATACCAGTCGGTATTGTAGTAGCTTAATACCACCACCCGCATATCCGTACGAATGCCCTCTACTTCTTGCGCATACCACAACGGGAAAGTATCGTTATCGCCACCGGTAAAGATGACTGAGTTAGGGGCACATGATTCCAGGTAGTTGATAGCTGAGTCAACAGAGAAGTACCGGTCAGAGCGGTCGTGATCGTCCCATCCTTCAGCAGCCATAATGGCTGGGGCCGAACTGCAAATTAGTATGGCAGCAATGGAGGCAACTTTTAAGTTTTTTGTAAATTTTTCAAGCGCTTGCGCGATCCCGATCACCGCGAAACCAATCCAGAAGCAGTAAGCGTAAGTCGAACCCGCATAAACATAGTCCCGCTCGCGTGGTTCGGAAGCAGGGCCATTGAGATACACGACAAGGGCAACTCCGGTTAATATAAACAGCAAGCCCACTACGGCCGTGTTTTTCTGGTCATTCACCATTTGAACAAACATGCCAATGAGTCCCAAAATAAAAGGGATCATGAAAAAATTATTGCGTGCTTTGTTCGAAAGGGCTTCAGGAACTTCTTCAAACCAATCGCCTGGCCTGATCCAGTTGGCGCCAATTTCATCACTTTCTCTTCCGGCAAAATTCCACATAAAGTAACGCGCGTACATCCAACCAATCTGGTGCGAAAACATAAAGCCGATGTTATCGGAAAAGGTTGGTTTTTCACCTTCGCGAAGGTCTAACAGTTCACGATAGCGTTGCACCTGAGCCGGGTCGCGACTATAAATTCGGGGAAGAATCGTCATGTCTTTCGGATTATATTCGTACGAAGTGCTGCGGTCCAGGATTTCGTACCGGTCCTTTCCTTTTTTGTAGTTGGGCGCACCTTCTTTAATACCCGTTGGTTGGGCTGTAAAATATTCCCCGTATAGAAGAGGACGACTTCCATATTGATCACGATTCAAATAGCTAACAAACGTCATGATGTCTTTCGGGGCATTTTCGTTGATGGGTGTGCTGTAGTTAGAGCGGATTACCACCAATGCATAAGAAGCGTAACCAATGAGTATAAAAGCGGAAGATAAGAGCAGGGTGTTAAGAACAGGTTTTTTGTTCTTCTGCGTGTAACGGATTCCGATTACCAACGCACCTATTACGATCAGGCAAAAAACAATTACGCCCGACCCAAAGGGCAAGCGTAGTGTGTTCACAAAAAATACTTCAAAATTTCCTGCAATGCTCGGCAAGCCGGGTATAATAAGGTCGTTGATGAAGAGGATGAGAAAGCCACTTACCAATAGTGTGGCAACTACGCCCCAAGTTGACGGTTTGTATTTTTTGAAATAAAAAATCAATCCCAACGCAGGCAACGTAACCAGGTTAAGACGGTGCACACCAATTGATAATCCGATCGCGTAAAAAATAAGGATGAGCCAGCGGTTTGCTTTAGACTCATCTTCGATTACATCCCACTTGAGCATAGCCCACACAACAAATGCTGTGAAGAACGAGGACATGGCGTATACTTCAGCCTCAACGGCAGAGAACCAAAAAGAATCAGAAAATGTATATGCCAACGCACCGACAGCTCCTGCCCCCATGAGTAGCAATGTATTACTCGCCAGCTCTTCAGGTTTGGTAATTTTTAAAAGCTTGCGACCAAATAAAACAATAGACCAGAAGAGAAACAGGATTGTGAATGCGCTTGACAAAACACTTATAAAGTTGATCCAGTACGCTACCATGGTAACATCACCAAAAGAGAGAAATGAAAACAACCGTCCGATGAGCAGAAACAGCGGTGCACCAGGAGGGTGGGGAACTTCAAGTTTATACGATACGGCAATAAACTCACCACAATCCCAATAGCTGGCTGTTTCTTCCATAGTGAGCCAGTACACTGCCAGGGCAATGGTGAACACAATCCAACCCGTAATATTATTCGTCTTCTGAAAATTCATGCTTTGATTCGTTGATTTGATGGTTTGATACTATGCTGATTGATTGCCCAAGGCTAAGCTCCAATGCCTAATGCCTGAGTTCTAATGCCTTAATTTATTAAGGGGCGAAAATAGGGAAATTAGTCCATATGTTTCATCCAGTTTATACGGGAGTCAATAGTTCCTGGCCATTAGTCAGTGGTCATTAGTCAATCAGAAATGTAAATTTCAAGGTCTAATGACCAAGGCTCAATGACCAATGACTATTTATAGACGATCACATAAAAAATAAGCCAGAGTAAGAAGATCAGTATATAGGAGCAGGCCACAATAAGCCCTACAATTTTTTTCTCTTTACGGGCGTAGTGATGAATACCCGATACGAGCGCAAACCAATATACAATTTCAAATAAATTTAATGAGCGCAGCGGGTAGGCCCACTTCTTGTCAATGGCATAATAATCAAAAAAGTGCATGAGCGACATCGGATAGAATGAACCGATATCCCAGTATGACGGATCGGTTTCAATAACAAAAAAGTAGAGTATTTTTAGAATTTCCGGGATAAGAAAAATAAACTCGGCACCAATTACCACACCCCAACATTGAATGTACGTAACGCGGTAACCGTACATAAAGCAACCGATCCAAATAACAAATGCGATTACAGTGAATTTCCACAGGTAGACTACTGGAATGGAAATAAACTGAAGTGCGCTAATGGCCTGTAAAACCATTCCCTCAGGCCTGTCCTGCAAAAACTCAAAGGCAGCGGTTTCGTTTTCTATGAAAGACTTTTTAATGTATAGCAGGAAAAGGGTGGATACACATAGCAAAACAAATAACAGCCTTTTGTCTGTAGCGAATATTGATTTAGTTTCGTTTGACGTTTGCACAGAGTTAAAGGTAGGTTTTTATGAAGCACTTGGGAAAAATAGGCAGTAGGCAAGATACAATACGTAATATTGTTTTCAACTGCCTATTGCCAACTGGCTACTGCTTGCTTTTGTCTTTTTTTTTTCAGTTAGTCGCAGTTTTTCCTGTTGCATCACAAACAACGGTAAAAAAAGATACAACTATTATTCTTTTAAATGACCTGGGTGTTCAATTAGAATGCACGCAGGCAATGAATGATCTTTACAACTTTAAATTTACCGAGGCTGAAAAACAATTTCGGTACCTGCGAAAAAAATATATCTGGCATCCCCTCCCGTATTTTTTAATGGGCCTGATTGAATGGTGGAAGATCATGCCCAATACAAAGGATAAATCGCATGACGAGATTTTTGTAGCCTACATGGATACAACTATTTCGGTTGCTGAGGTTCTGTTTGATAAATATCCTGAATATAAAGTGGAAGCTTCCTTTTTTCTTTCGGCTGCTTACGGTTTCAAGGGGAGACTATACTCGGATGAGGAACGAAAAAATTGGGGCAAGGCTGCTTCTGCAGGGAAGAGCGCATTGAATTACCTGGAGGAAAGCAAAAGCAAGCAGCATCTCAGTCCGGAGTTATTATTTGGCGATGCGTTGTTTAATTATTTTTCAGTGTGGGTTCCTGAAAATTATCCATCACTCAAACCTATTCTTTGGTTTTTTCCGAAAGGAGATAAAGCGCTTGGGTTAAAACAGTTGAAAGAAGTTTCGTACAATGCCTTCTACACCCGCACGGAGGCGATGATGTGGCTCATGCGTATTTTAAATAGTTATGAGAACGATCAGCAGCAAGCTTTGCAAATCAGTGAATATTTGAATCAAACCTATCCTGATAACCCGTTTTTTCACCGGTACTATGCACGAATTTTGTACTCTACGGGAAGGTTTACACAGGCTGAACCGGTATGTAAAAATATTTTAGCACGTATTGACAGCGCGCAACTGGGTTACGAATCTACCAGTGGCCGGTATGCTGCCTTTTATTTAGGCGAGATATACGAGGCACGCAAAAACCTGGATGAAGCAAAAAAATATTATCAACTTTGTGTGAGGTACGCGGAAGAAATTGATGCGACCGAATCGGGATATTACTTGTATTCCATGATATCACTGGGTGAAATTGCTGAAAAAAAAGGTGACAAGGCGGAAGCGCGCAAGTACTTTCGTGACGTAAAGAAAAAAGCTAAGCGAAAAGACGAAGCCTATAAAAGTGCCAAGCGGAGGCTGAAGAAAATGGAAACAGGCGATTAAATTTTTTGATGTTGGCGAACATTTATAAATCGTAACTTGAAGAATGGAACTTCGCGACCTCATCGTTACTCCGCTTATTCTCATCCTGGTGTATGCGGGGGCTTACTGGTTGCGCCCCTGGTTTACGGATTCCTTAACCAGAAAATACTTTTTTCCTGCCCTTACCCTTAAAATTTTTGGAGCCATAGCGTTGGGGTTACTTTATCAATTCTACTATGGTGGTGGCGATACGTTTAACTTTCATACCATTGGCAGCCGGTTTGTATGGGAAGCGTTTCTGGAGTCGCCCGAAAAAGGTATTGATTTATTATTTTCAACGGGCGAGTATTCCCCGGAAACCTATCAATACGCTTCCAAAATTTACTTTTATCACGATCCATCTTCATTCTTTATAATTCGGATTGCGACTTTATTTGACCTGCTAACTTTTTCATCGTACTCAGGAACAGCCGTGCTTTTTGCCGTTTTTAGTTTTGTGGGTTCGTGGGCTTTCTTTATGGCGATGTACAGACAAACCCCGCACCTTCACGTTTGGTTAGCGGTTGCTATTTTATTTATTCCTTCTGTAATTTTTTGGGGCTCAGGCTTAATGAAAGATACGTTAACTTTTGCTTGCCTTGGGTTAATGACATATTCAATTAGTAATCTTTTTATCAGGCACCATCAAAAAATCTGGTCACTGATTCTCTTGCTTGTTAGCGCATGGATTATTTTTTCCGTTAAAAAATACATTCTGTTGTGTTTTTTTCCGGCCATTTTTTTATGGCTATATGTAAAGCAAATAGGTAGGATAAAGTCGATGGTTTTAAAGTTGATGATGCTCCCATTTGTTGCTGTCATGGTTGTAGGAATTGGTTATTATTCGATTCAGCTTATTGGTGAGGATGATCCCAGGTATTCGTTGGATAATATTGCGGAGACCTCAAAGATTACAGCATACGATATTGGATTTTACACAGGTCGGGATGCCGGAAGTGGATATAGTCTCGGTGAATTGGATGGAAGTATTGAAGGAATGTTGAAGTTAGCTCCGCAGGCAATCAACGTATCGCTTTTCAGGCCCTACTTCTGGGAAGTAAGAAACCCGTTGATGATATTGTCTGCAATTGAAAGCGTGTTGTTGTTCTTATTTACTATTTATGTAGTTCTGAAAAAAAGATGGAACCTATTTCAGGCTTTAAGTGATCCAAATGTAGCTTTCTGTTTATTCTTCAGCCTTACCTTTGCATTTGCAGTTGGGGTATCTACATTTAATTTTGGTGCACTCTCTCGTTACAAAATTCCACTGCTTCCCTTCTATTCACTATCGCTTATTTATATACTGAATTATAAAAAAAGTGATAGGAAATTGGAAGCATTAGAAGAGACAGAATAATGACCGATCACTTTTTTTCTTCCAGATTCTCCCATGGTTTTTCGCAACTCTGGGTCGTTTACAAGCCGGCTTAAAAAATTGAACCAATCTTCCTCTGATGATGCCAAAAACCCGTTCATTCCATGATCAACGATAGTGCTGTTTACACCCACGCCTGATACCACAGTTGGAATTTCCATCGCCATGTATTGCAACGCTTTAAAGCCGCACTTTCCTTTGGCCCATTCATCATCGGGTAACGGCATAATTCCAATATCTATGTTGGCCAGTTCCTCGGCCTCAGTTTCTAATTGCCAGCTCAAAAATTTAAATGATTTTAACTGTAGATCAGGTTTCTGATTGGCAATAATCAAGACCTCTATTTGGGGATAACGTTGTTCCAGTCTTGCCAATACAGCCTCAACCAGGTTCAGGTATTTTAACGTTGAGTGTGAACCAGTCCAGCCAATGGTAATATTTTTTTTATCAGCAGGTTTGGTTTTTTGAGGGTTATGGAGATTCTCTGTATCAATTGTTGTTGGGTTATACATGATTGTTGAATTGTACTGCCGGGCAAATGCACATAAATACTCATTACCACAGCTTACTTTGTAGCTCCATGCGCAAATTGTGCGAACTTTGCCCCGCCATCGGATGACTTTTGCAATGAATGATTCGTGTGTTTTATCGGTCATCCATATGGCATCGTCAAAGTCGTAAATGATTTTTTTTCTTAGCATTTTAGCGATGATCCACTCAAACACAGGCGGGCCAAGGGGAGCAGCCTCGCGGTGGATAAAAACAAAATCATAAGAGGGCACCCTAAATAATATTCCGAATCGTTTTACAAACCCACTTAAAAGAGCTGTTACTTTTTTAAGAATTTTTCCTGATGTATAGAAGGACTGCCAATTGCGGGAGTCTAAAAAACTCTGAACATCGTACCGATGACCGTTTTGTTCTAATGCGTGAAAGTATTGTTCGAAGCGAAAGCGTTGTGAGGGGGACTCCTGAGGAGGGTACGGAACTAAAAACAGTATGCTTGAAGACATGAAGTTGGAAAAGAAGTTTAGCGTTGAAACATGGGTATAGCCTGCCGGGAATCTGTGTAAATGGATCTTAATTTCTCCAGATAAGTTGATTTTGATGCAATTGCTTTTGCTCTTTCTCTGCATTTTTCCCTCCAGGGTGTTAGCCTGTTTTCCGCTTTAAGAAATTGAATATGTTCTATTTTTTGAATCAGGTCTTGCTCATCGTGCAATGAAAAGTAAAATGCTGCATCTCCAGCCACTTCCCTAAAAGCAGGAATATCAGAGATAAGGACAGGCAGCCCGGTTGCCATGGCTTCGATAAGTGCAATTCCAAAACCCTCATACAAAGAGGCCATAATAAATAAATCGTAATTGGGGAGTACAGAAGGGATGTCTTTACGGGTTCCCATCAACCTGGCTTTTAGTTGATTTTTATCAATGATATGCTCCAATTCTTTTTCCTGGGGACCACTTCCATAAATGTCCAATAGTACAGACATTCCTTTTGCCTGGCTTAACGTATGGAGCAGAAAGTGATAGTTTTTGGCTTCTCTTAGGTTGCCTACTGCCACTAACCGGAGTGTTTCCGGATTTGTATTGTTCGTAAGCTTTGTTCGAAAAAAATCTTCGCGTACGCAATTATGCAAAATGTGACAGGTGCTTCTTATTTTCACCATGCTTGCGTAATCTGCAAGGGCAGTTTCTGAAACCGCAATTATTTTTTGGCTGCTTCGATAGGTTAACTTCTCTATCCATAAACTCAGTTTGTTCTTGGCAAAAGGATCTTTGCTGAGAAGGCTGTGAATGGTGAAAACGAAATTAAATCTGTTCGGTGTTGCAAACCTGGCCAAGGTGACGGATTTCCATAAATGTGCGTGTACAATGTCAACTTCGGTGAGATTATCGCATATTATTTTTCGGAGGTGGTAAGCGTAAAGAAAAAAAAGTAACCATGTTCGGAAATTTATCTTGTACACTTTAGCGTAGGTGTTAAACTCAGGTTGGTGGTCTTTGGCTGTTGTGAGGAATACAACAATATGGTTATACTCACTAAGTTCCCGAATGGTGTGCAGCAACATGATCTCTGCTCCCCCTATTCCGAGAGAATCAATTACATGAAGGATTGTTAACTTTGGGTTACTCATTTCCAGGGAGTAAAACTACAAATTTCGGAAATGGCATTTACCAGCCTTTGGCGCACAACAGCATAGGGGAATTTAGTTTATGGTGATCCCATCGAAAAAAAATGAATTGAATTTAAATAAATTATGAAACTAAAGAATTGGTATAGACCGACCTGATTTTTTCAAAATACAACGCCTTGGAAGCAATTTTTTTAGCTCTTTCCCTGCACTTTTCTCCGTATATGATCAATTCTCCTTTCCTTTCAAGGGTTTGTATTTCAATAATTTTCCTGGCAAAATCTGTCGGGTCACTCAAGGAGAAATAAAATGCCGCTTCTCCGGCTACTTCCCTGAAAACCGGAATATCAGATACCAAAACCGGTAAACCGGATGCCATCGCCTCTAGCAGTGATATTCCAAACCCTTCATAGGAAGACGCCATTACAAACACATCATACGAATCCAAAACTGTATGAATATGAATACTATTTTTGAGGCTAACAGGAAGTTCAAATTTGCTAATAAAGATTTCCAGAGACTGTTTGAGATCACCCTTGCCATAAATGTCCAGATGAACCTCTTCTTTGCAACCTATTAAACTTTCAAGCAGGTAAGGGTAGTTTTTTTGTTCACGTAGGTTACCGACAGCAATTAATTTCAGAATTGTATTTTGGCTATGCTTCGTCTTTTGCTGGTTTTGAAAAAAAACTGAATCCACGAAATTGTAAACAACAGTTGCTTTCCCCCGCACCGTTATAAACCTTTGATAGTCATCAAGTACAGTCTGTGACACCGCGATAACATGATGACTTTTTTTGTAGGTAAATTTCTCGAACCACAGGCTCAGTACATTTTTTTCAAAGGCATCCTTGCTCAATAAATTATGCAGGGTAAACAAGAACTGCGTCTTCGGTGATGCCGCCAGGCGAGCAATAAGCGTTGATAGCCATAAATGAGCATGAATTATTTTTACCTTATGACTGGTAATTATTGCGCGCAACCTGAACGGGCAACTGATTATGGAAAAGTTATTTTTAAAGGGTAATTTATACACGATCGCGTGGCTGCGAAATTCCTCAAGCAGATATTCCTGATCTTTTAAATATACAACCACGTGATTATATTCTGTTAGTTCTTTTATGCTGTTCAGTAATAGTATCTCAGCACCGCCTAGCCCAAGAGATTCAATAATATGAAGTATGGTTACCGGTTTTTGCAATTGACTCCAGGTAATAAATAGTTATTATTGAGAGAATAGAAACGACTTTATTTCTTTTAGAATGCACTTGCCAGTATTGCCAATGCCGTATAATTGAATATTGAAATCAGGCATCAAGGTTTGAAGTTCCTCCCATTGCTTCAATATTGCTTTCTTTTCTATCCCGGTAACCACTGAGAATTGATTTTCCACTAACTCTTCCCAGGGGGTGTAACTCATCAGCAGTAAACTTTTTTTCTTTAGGGCATAAGCCTCTTTTTGGAGCCCACCACTATCGGTAATGACAGATGAACAATCTTTAAGCAAGTCAACCATATCCAGGTATCCTTGTGGCGGCAGGGATACAATGTTTGGATGCAATTCAATATGATTTTGGAGCAATGCTTTTTTTGTTCGTGGGTGAATGGGAAAGATTATTTTTTCTGACCCGGCAATGGAATTGAGCGCCTCAAACGTTTCGAAAATACCAGGAGGTTCTGTATTCAGGGCGCGATGAATGGTGCATAAAATATATTTTTGAGGTTTTTTTATCTGGGATGTGTGTTGTTTGGAAGAGAGTAACTGTGCATAGTGCACTACGGCATCAAACATCAAGTCACCTGTTTTAATGATGGAGCATGGAAAAGATTCAAACCCTTCTTTTTTCAAGTTTTCAATGGCAACGTTTGTCGGACAAAAGAGTAAGGCACTTACCCGGTCGGTTAAAATCCTATTGACGTCTTCAGGAATACGCATATCGAAATTTCGAAGCCCCGCCTCCACATGAGCAATAGGGATATTTAACTTTCGGGCTACAAGCGCCCCCGCTAACGTGGAGTTGGTATCACCATAGAGTAGCAATAAGCCGGGTTTTTCTTTTATCAGGATTGGCTCTAACTCCATCATCATTCTGCCTGTCATTGTACCGTGGGTTCCGCCTGAAACGCCCAGGTTATAGGCAGGTGAAGGGATGTCCATTTCACGAAAAAAAATTTCACTCATTTCCGTATCAAAGTGCTGGCCTGTATGAATAATAATTTCCTGCAGGCTTTCCTCCCCGGCAAGTTCACGACTTACCATGGCCGCTTTAATGAACTGTGGCCGGGCCCCCAGTACGGTAACAATTTTTTTCATGCCTCTAATTTCTTTAATAGCTTTTCAAATTGTTTTTCGCGGGAGTATTCCATAATTCGATCCGTGCGTCCACGGTATATGAGGCTTCTCGTTTTAACCCATTCATGGTACCAATCCATGATTACCTGATAAGCTTCCTCTGAGGTGTGTGGAGCTTGACCGGCTTGCGTATAGTTTATCAATGCCTCTACTACATCCCCGTCACCGGGAATTTGCAGAACATTCCGCTGCAGTCCAAGGTATTCAAATATTTTAGTAGTGTATGCACCCGTCATCTCATCAAAACCCGCAAGCATCAGCACGTGGGAGGCTGAGGCTCTCTGCATGGCTTCCGCTTGCGGAATACGTTCGGTAAACACTACCTTATCTTCAGGAAGCACTACCCGAAACATTTCAGCAACTTTTTTGTTTGCCAATAGCCCTATGAATTGAAATTTCATCAGCGCCTCAGGATGACGCTGAGTAATCAAGTTGAAAGTTTCAAGCATAACAGGAAGGTTGGCCATTTCATATAATGTACCTGTGACTGTAATTGTAAAAAACTGATGATCTTGCTTTTCGTTTACTAACAGCAAATCCTCGTTAAATCCATTGGTTAGCGTAAACACTTCATTTCCTAATTTTTTTATGTATTCTGTAAGCGGAGGACTTGCGGTGAAAATAAAAGCAGCCTGTTTCGTCCATTTTTTAAAATAGTGCAGAAGTAAATTATGCTGTTGCTGACGTAGCCAGTTGTGTTGTTTCTTCTTGTAAAGCAGTATATCATTCTCGAAGTCCCGGATATCTATAAGAAGAGGAATTTTGTTTTCTCTGGCAAGCTCCGCGCCAGCTTTCACTACTGTTAACGGAGGGGTGGATACCAGTATATAATCATACTTTTGTTGCGACAGGAGCTTAATAATATAAGGAACGAATTGAGCAAACGGTAGCTCGTAATTAAAATTACCTGTCAGGTTTTGCCATACCGTATCTGCGATACTGAATAACCTGGGTAGATACGAGTAGGCTTGTACCGGAAGAGAGTGGACTTCAACTCCATCTACAGTTTTTATTTCGGGAGGCCTGATGTCGCTTTGCAGATAATCGCTCCATACTTTTTCCTGACCTGTCCAATGTCGGGTGATCACGGTCACGTTGTAACCGTGACGGGTTAGATTTTGTGCAAAAGAATTTGGGCGATTTGAGGCAGTGGCGTTGCAGGGAAAATAGTAATACGTGAGGAGGAGAATTTTTCGCATAACGCCACATCATTTGCTTGAATTAACTCTATGGGAGATTCTTAATTTTTTTTTGCTGAGCCAAAAAATCGGCCATTGGCCGGGCAGGTGATCCTGTCCATGTTTCTCCGCCAGGCACATCTTTCGTTACCACAGCCCCAACGCCAATGGTGGCGTGATCTCCGATGTGAAGTTGCTGCAGCAAGGAGGCCGAAGGTGCAACCCAGGCGCCCTTTCCAATATCTGTACTTCCACCTATCATGGCATTGGCAATAATAAACGCGTTGGATTGTATGCGTACGTTGTGGGCGACATGAACGAGGTTATCAATTTTTACACCATCTTCAATGATGGTATTTTCCAAGGCACCTCTATCCACGCAGGTGTTCGATCCTATCTCCACATGATCCCCAATTACCACACCACCGATGTGCGGAAATTTTTCAACTTCACCCGCTTCGTTTTTGGTGTAACCAAACCCATCGCTGCCAATCACAACGCCTGCATGAATAATACAATTTGCCCCGATTTTTACCCGGTTGTAAACATGGCAGTGACCGTGTATAATGGTATGAGGGCCAATAACCGCTTCATCTACATACGTAAAGGGGCCTATATAGCAATTTGAGCCAATGGCTGCATTCGGATGAACATACGCTGTTGGATGAATACCCGGTGACGGTAGTTTTATAAAAAGTTTGTTCACTATTTTTGAAAAAACCCTTCTTGGTTCCTGTACCAGAATAAATGTCTTTTTAAAGTTTTTGTCCTGTACGCTTAAAAAAGTTGGTTCATCGCAAACAATGAGTTTTGCCAATGTATCAGAAATCAGAGTCAACGCTTTCTCAGCGTTTGGTTTTATCCATACAATCGATTCTTCATCAGCTTTGCTTAAAGGCAATGCCTTGCTTATAAGAACCTCAGGGTAGCCGGAAATGACATTAACTTCTTCATCTCTCAGGTGCTCTAAAATTTGTGGTAAGGTAAAATGCATGTAGAAATTTACAGTATTGACCGGATGACTTCAAAGGATTCGGCATAATCCGTTCCTATTTGTACGCCCCTAACAGTGGCCAGCGAAAAGATAAAGTTCTTATTGAGATAGGCACGGTGTTTTTGAGAATGATATTCCATGAGAGCCTCAACCTTTTTCTCAACATCTTGTTTAGCAAGTTTCATAAAGGCTTGCGTATTAAAGGAAACGTTGTTCCAGGGCATTTCATAACCCAGTATGGTGGTTGACTTAAAAGCCCGTAGCCCTTCTTCTGAAATTACCTGGTGGTCCTGATGGATGTCAGATGGAGAGGGGACAAAGACAAGTTCAGGATTAAATTTTTGTCGCAGCTTGACCATATCCTCCAGTATTTGCTGGCGGCTATTTTTAAACTTTCGCACATCGTAATCAAAAAGGATAAGATCATGGGTTTGTACACCCAGAATTTGAACGGCTTTTTTTACTTCTTTTTCCAGGGTGTCGGGTTCCCACCCTTCCGGCAAGGACCTCCGGCAAGTTGAGAAGGCCACATAAATCACGCTACTGCCCTCACGGCAAAGTTTGGCAATCGTGCCACCGCAACCTAATTCTCCGTCATCGGTGTGAGGGGCAAGAATCAGAACTGTCTTCATTTTAAAATTGATATTCACAAATGTGGTGAATTGGAAGTACTTTTTAAACTTCTAATGTAAGATGCATGCCCTGTTAAGTCAGGCCGGCCGATTGTGTACCCGGTGGTTTTAGTATTCCAAGTTCAATTGCTACGGATGGAACGCAAAGAAGGTAGTTGTAATAATCGCTTTTGGTGATCGTATTCATTTGTCGCACAGACGCCTTCTCATCAATATTGAAATATAAATAGTTCAGCGGGTGCGTAATCTGATAAATCTTTTGCCCCACCTCATCACTCAATATTTCAATAAGAATTGTTGGCTTGAATTCGTGAAGGTAATCTGAAAATCCCTCCAATACTTCAGGCTCGTGAGTTTCAACATCTATTTTAATTAAATCAACTTTTTTGATGCCACTGCCTCTTACAAATGAATTTAAGGTAACCGTTTCAATTTTTGTTTCAATTGCTTTGGCGGTATCCGCTACCAGGTTTTTTCCAACCGTTACTGAATAGGTGTGTTCAGAATCAGTATCAAATATTAAAGCGGTCCCGTCCGAATTAGATACTGCTTTTTCAACAGCTATAATGTCAAAATTATTAAGAGCGATGTTTTCCCGAAGTTTGTGGTACACCCTTTTTACAGGCTCAAATGCAAAAACCCGGGAATCGGGATTCATTGTTTTAGCGATTAATGAATACACTCCGGTATTTGCCCCAATATCAAAAATCACTTTCGAATGCTGACAAAGTCGAATCCATAATTTAATCGATTCTTTTTCCCAGCCCGCTGTAAGCCCCGACCAGAATATTTCATTCTCAACCTGAAAACCGTAGTGTTTCATTTTGAATGACCTTGACTTGTCGACAGGCACATGAATTGTGCCCACAAAATGAAAATGTCTATAAATAGATTCCGGTGGACTCCAAAAGAATTTTAATGCCTGAAACAACTCTCGCTTAAAAGGAATTATTCTATAAATCGACTTGAGTAGCTTCTTCATAATTACCCGGAATGCTTGGACATTAGAAACAGCAATTACTTTCCATTTCTTTTCTTGAAAAGCGCATGAATGAAAATGCCAGAGTTTCGGAAATAATACAGACTAACAATTAGTAATCCCATGAGAATCACAAAAACAGATCGGGTAACAGGTGATTCAGTTAACCGATAAGCGGCAATAAAAAATATTAATTGTATCATAACAACAAGTATGATCCGTACAAAATTGTAGGGTACGTGATAGAGCTTTTGTGTTTTAAAAACCAGGTACAGGGGCACAGCCAGATT
>Ga0187894_10002555_pt1 | contig 21562 bp, 22 predicted proteins | sample GBC1701081metaG_FD_136650 | JGI IMG/M metagenome (GOLD analysis project Ga0187894, IMG submission 136650) | White microbial mat communities from a lava cave in the Kipuka Kanohina Cave System on the Island of Hawaii, USA - GBC170108-1 metaG ... | reverse complement strand
GACGATGATCGTTGTTGAAGGTTAAGGTCAGGCAAGATGTCCTCATTATACATAGGATTCGATGATACTGACAGCAGGCAGGGAATGTGTACAACTTATTTAGCATACAAGGTAGTGGATTTTCTGCTGAAGCGAAATGCTAGGTTTCTTGATTATCCATTATTGGTTAGATTGAATCCAAACATTCCATGGAAGACTAGGGGTAATGGTGCTGTCGCTCTTCATGTTGAGGTCGATAATGAGAAAGAAGTTAAGGAAGGAGTAAGAACACTCGTAGAAAATGATTCGCATATTGGTCATGGCGCTAACCCTGGATTAGTATTCTATTCTGATAAGAAAGTTCCCGAGGAAATCAGGGAGTTTGCTGTAGGCGCACTTCATGAAGTTTTGAGCAGAAAGCGAGCAATGGAGATTGCAAAAAACCGTGGTGTTGATGTTTATGCTCTGGGAAATGGTCAGGGTGTTGTTGGGGCATTATCAGCTATTGGAACTTCATTGGATGAAGATCACACGCTTGAGATCATTGCATACAGGAAGCAGGAGAATTGCGGAAAGTTAAGAGAAATTTCGAAAGAGAGTGTAGTTGAAATGGCAGAACAAACCTGTCCAAATACTTACAACAATTATGATTACAAACACGAGCGAGTTTTGATCACTCCACACGGTCCAGATCCGATCTTTTGCGGTATCAGAGGCGAAGATCCAGATACACTTCTGCAAGCATTCTTGATGCTGAAGATACCTGAAGAACTTGAAGGATACATGATCTTTCGCACAAATCACGGCACAAATGCGCATCTAACACGTAAATTTGATCTTTCAAAACTCAAAACATACACATCTGGTTATGTTGAAGGTATTATTGATAGTGCACCATATGCTATAGAAGGCGGACATGCATTCTTCACGATAAAGAATGATCAGGGTTCATCTCTTTGTGCGGTATACGAACCAACTGGGTTGAGTCAGTTAGCGCAGAAGTTGACCATGGGTGACATGATTGAGATTGGCGGAGGAGTAAGGAAGGCGACCTCGAAACATCCGAAAGTGATCAATGTTGAATACATTCGCATTTTGAAACTTGCTACCAAGTTGAATTATGTGAATCCATTGTGCAAGAACTGTGGTAAGAGATTAAAGTCGGACGGGAAGGGGAAGGGATACAAGTGCGAAGTTTGTGGTTTGAAAGAACGGAATACACAGAAAGTTGCAATTGAACTTGCAAGGGATATCAAAGAAGGACTGTTTCTTCCTGTACCAAAGGCACATAGGCATCTGACAAAACCATTGCAGAGATACGGTATGGAAAAGAAGAGATATGATCATGTTTTGAACTCTCATTGGTATTACAAACTTGCGTCTGATAATTTGGTTTGTATGGATCGAGTGAAATTGAAGTAGTAGCGGGGGGTGGACTATCAGGAGAGAGCAATACTCGACTCCATTTGAACCACCGCTCTGCGGGTTATGAGCCCGCCGGGATGACTTTGCCATTATCTTCTGGCTTCCCCACCCCGCTACAAAACTACACGTATTTGTCGGGTGATATATACCCTTTATCTTCATCAAAAAATTATCTGGCTTTTGACGGACCTCTTCTTCTATCGGGTTTGTAATCTCCGATCCTTCGATCCATTCTTGTAACCAATTCTTTAGAAGCACTTCTAACATCCCATCCAGTAGATCTTGCTGATATCATTCCATCAGTAGTCATTAACTTACCATGCATTGAATACTTTCTTGTTCTATGTCTATCAACAGAAACTTCGAACGAATACACGCTGTCAAACCTTCCTGCTATACGTTTCAGAAACTTGTTCAACTCGGTCATTATCTCCTGCTTTACACTCTCGTCATCGACATGTGCGATCTGTACAACTGGTCCCCTGCTCTCTGGCATTGAAAGTTTGATAACATCTTTAGGAGCTATGATACCAGCAGGCATATCGTTGTCTATGACAATTATCTGCTCGGCTCCTTTCAGGAGCTTGACGGCATCACTCAATCTAGTACCCATCTTTGTAGACGACGCTTTGCGCATTATTTCTCCTACCTTTACGGATTTAAAATCTACTTTATCAGAACGCGCGGAGAGCATTGTTGTCCGCGATCCGCTCATCCTCTCCTTCGGGACTCCTAACACTTGTATGATATCTAAAGTGTCTAATACGCCAACTAATTTACTATTCTTGCTTACGACGGGCAGCCTTGATATGTTTTGTTTCTTCATGTTCGATAACGCATAACTTACTGTCGAGTCTTCTTGTACTACTATAGCACCCTTCATCACATAGTCTACGATTGTGCTACCTACATCCACAGCCATCGCAAGATCTGTCTCGCTTACTATACCCACTAATTTGTCCTTCATAAGCACAGGTAGTGCCCTAAGCCCAGATCCCATTATTGCCTGATTAGCTTCCCAAATCTCCATGTCTGGCTCCAGAGACGCGGTATTTACTGTAACATTCTGAACTTTAGTAGTTTTCGGGAATACGCCTACCTCGATGAGTTTCTTCACATAGACCATGCCTTTGTATAGATTCTTTGCAACTACTGGCAGCTGGTGGATCTTGTTCTCCACCATCAGACTTATCGCTTTTGAAACAGTATCATCAGGTTCAATTGAGATTACATCACGAACCATAACATCAGAAACATTCATGATAACAATGCAAATTCCTTAAGTTAAAAACATTGCTAGATTGCTATGTCCGTTTCATGTTTTCAAGGTACTGTTGTTCTAATTTTTTTGATTCGTACGGCCAGAACGATAAAGGCAACCAATCCCGTCATGGCCAAGATAGCAAAGGGAAATTCAGGAACTACCGTCACTCCGAACTCCAAGTTTTCTCCAGTGTTGTTCAAGTTTTCAATTCTAATTATTATAGGACCTTTCTGTTCTTCTGTAAACGTAAATTCGTGTATGTGGGACGGCGAATCATTAGACTCTCTCAGGATCTCGTTTCCATTGCTTATAATAACAAGTTCATGGGGTGCCTTTTCAAGAAGCTCCCCTGTCGCGGCATCACTGATCTTCAACCATAGTTTTGCAGGCACGCCTGGCTCAAATTCAGACCTATCAGTAAGCAGTTCCACATGAAGTCCAGCAACAGTCTTTGAGCCGTGTAGTCGCATCCCAATTTCTTCTCCAACGGGAACTTGGATTTCATATTTTATCGGTTCATTCAACAAAGTCTTGTCATTGTCTATGGAAAATATCTCAATTATGAAATCATAAACGCCGCTAGTCATGAATAATGGACCCTCAATTAACACTGGATTTGAACCATCCTTCATGTACGCATTGAGCGTCGGCTCCATCACACCATACACCTTGGTCTGGGTTGTATCCTTGGGTCTTATAGTAAAGGGAAGATCGCCTTCATGATCGTGAAACCATGCCTTTAGCAAAACACTCCCAGCATTTTTTATCGTAACAAAATAAGTTACATGCTGAATTGTTTCTTTCGTATCATCGTTAATTAACTTCAGATGGCCCAAATATTCAGTAGTTTCGCCAGCAACAGGCTCTACATTTAAAGAGACTGTCAACTTTCTGTCACCAACAATCGCTGGCGGAGGCTCATGTCCATGTTGAGCAAACGCATCATATGAAACTAAAGGAGCAAGTATCAGCGCAAGAAATATCACAATTATCTTTTTTCCAGCCATTTCCATGCCCGATATCGGCATATTTTGTTCTGCATGATAAATACTTAATGATTCTCTCCCCAAAGTAAAAATTGTACTCTGTCTTTTGATTTGGCATGAATAAAGCTATGATTGTGCGTTATGGAGCAGCAGTTGCAGCTGTGGTAGCTGTTGCAGTCATACTTGTGTCATTTCCTACCACACCAGTGCCAATACCAACTCCGGAGCAGGTAAATGCAACGGGGATCGAAGTAGTTGCTTCAAATCTTGAGGTGCCGTGGGCCATCGATTTTACTGATGATGGAAGAATATTCTTCACTGAACGTGTTGGCAGGGTCAGGGTAATAGATGACGGTAAGTTGATTGACGAACCAGTATTTACCAAAGAAGTTGCTAGAGTGAGCGAGGCTGGCATGCTGGGATTAGCTCTAGATCCTAACTTTGCTGAGAACGACCAGATCTATGTTTACTACACCTACGAGAATAATGGCAAACTCTCGAACAGGGTATCAAAGCTTGTAAAATCAGGTTCCAGTGGTTACAGCGAACAACCATTGATTGACAACATTCCGGCTTCAGGTATACATGATGGCGGGAGGATAAAGTTTGGTCCAGACGGAAAGTTGTACATAACTACTGGTGATGCATCGCTTCCAGATCTAGCTCAAGATAAGACTTCGCTGGCAGGTAAGATCCTGCGAATAAATTCAGATGGTTCGATACCTGATGATAATCCTTTTCCGAATTCGCCTGTTTATTCATATGGGCACAGAAACCCGCAGGGACTGGCATGGCATCCAGTAACAAAGGAATTGTATGAAACGGAACACGGACCAACTGGCGATGACGAGATCAATATCATAAAGGCTGGAGGAAATTACGGCTGGCCGCTAGAACAATGCTCAAAGTCAGAATTTGAGGAGTATATAGACGCAATAGTATGCTATCAGGTTAGCGTAGCACCGTCTGGCGCTGCATTCTATTCCGCAGACAAACTTCCATACGTTAATGATCTATTCTTTGGAACTTTACGGGGAGCGCATGTTGAACATGTGATCGTTGAGTCAGGTGACGTTAAGAAATTCGACAACTTCTTGGAAGGGTTTGGCAGGATACGGGATGTTGTTGAAGGACCTGACGGATATCTGTACATAGCTACCAGCAACAGAGATGGGAGGGGTGAACCAGTATCAGACGATGATAAGATTTTAAGGATAAGTAAACCTAGGTGATGCAATTGAAGAGCACGATACCAAAGTTTTATGAGATGAGTCTTGGGCAGAGGTTGAAGTTTGTGAAAAACTTCGCAAAACTAAGTAGCAATGATGTAAAGATACTCAAAAATCTCGGAGGATTATCGTTCAGCACCGCAAACAGCATGGTAGAGAATGCAATCAGCGCAATATCATTCCCCTTGGGCATTGCAACAAACTTCTTGATAAATGGTAAGGACTATCTGATCCCTATGGCGATCGAAGAACCTTCTGTAATCGCTGCTGCAAGCAAGGCAGCAAAAATTGCAAGAGAAAAGGATGGTTTTGTGGCAAGTGTTGATAAATCATTGATGATTGGGCAGATCCAAGTTATTGGTTTGATAGAACCGTTTTCTGCCTGTCAAAAGGTTTTAAACGCCAAAGCAAGAATTCTCAAGACTGCAAACGAGAAAAGCAAAACGCTGGCAAAGGCTGGTGCTGGCGCAAAAGATCTTTCGTTTCGTATTCTAGGGACAGAACTGGGAAATATGCTCATCGTTGAACTGATAATTGATGTCAAGGATGCTATGGGTGCCAACATTGTAAATACAATGTGCGAGGCAGTTGCTCCTTTAGTTGAAGAGATAACTGGAGGAAGAGTGTTACTAAGGATACTGTCTAACTATGCAACAAAGAGGCTTGCAAGGGCAAGAGCAATATTCAGCAAGGAAGAACTTGGCAAAGATGTAGTTGATGGCATCTTGCTTGCCCACGCATTTGCTTCTTCAGATCAATATAGGTGTACTACACATAACAAGGGCACGATGAACGGAATTATCGCTGTTGCAAATGCAACCGGTCAGGACACTAGGGCAATTGAAGCTGGAGCGCATTCTTATGCAAGCAGAAATGGGAAGTACATGTCGCTAACGGAATGGAGCAAGAACAAAGATGGAGATTTAGTTGGCAGCATAGAATTGCCATTGGCAGTTGGTATAGTTGGAGGCATTGCATCGGCGCACCCTTTGGCAACGGTATGCCTGAAGATCTTACGCGTCAAAAGTGCAGGTGAACTTGCGTATGTTATTGCATCGGTTGGTCTGGCGCAAAATCTGGCAGCTTTGCGTGCTTTAGTTTCTGAAGGAATTCAGAAAGGACATATGAGATTACATGCAAGAAACGTGGCCATGATGGCGGGCGCTGACGGGAAGTTGATAAACACTGTTGCAAAAAAGATTGCGGACGAACACAATATTACTGTCCAAAGAGCCAAACAAGTGTTAAAGGAAGTTGGGAAACGCTGAGCAAGGATTCGCTATCACGTCAGTTACGAATCTAACTTGACCCCATGACCATGACACCTGCAAGTACACCAAGAATAAACGCAAAACTCGTGATTGCTCTTCTTACATGGTTCGCTTTCTACTTGCACTATCATTTCCTTCCTACTAAATGCTGTAGAAAGTAATAAGCACCTATGGAATAACTGTAATTGTTTTCTGTGTGGTTAATGGACTTACACTGTAACTTGATCGATAGATCTAGTTCTGGTTAGTTATAGAACGCGTTTTTCATGTTTTAATCACGTGGTGATACTGTGGAATTATCAGATATCTATATGGTGCTGATTGCTGACAACCTCTTCTCATCGATATTCTCAGATATTCAACACTTCAGCAAATCTTATGATAAAGGAATATATCCTAACCCAATCAATGAAGTGCGAGATATGGTCAGTGTAAAGTTTGCCATCCCAAAGGGTAGCATTGAGGAACCTACCTTCAGGTTTATCGAGCAGGCATATTTCAGCGTGCATGGCAAGGGTCGGACTTACCGTGTGACTATTAACGATCCAGAAATTCATATGAAACTCCTAAGACCGCAGGAGATTCCAACATATGTGCAAGAAGGTCTTTACGATGTTGGCATAACTGGCAAGGATTGGATACGGGAGACAAACGCAGATGTCAAGACACTTGCCGATCTGGAGTATGGGTGGGTTAAGCTGATAATAGCTGTACCAAAGGCCGCAGCGTATAGTTCGCTGTCAGATATGATAAACTACTTTGCAACTAACGGCAAGACGCTTCGCGTATCGACAGAGTATTTGAGAATATCTGCATCCCACATAAAGCAGAACGATGCATACAAGAAGCACTTTGGCGATGTGGAGCCAACAGTGATAACGCCTTGGGCAAGAAACGGCAAGAACGATAAAGTCCAGATACTGTTGTCATTTGGCGCTACTGAAGCAAAACCCCCAGAGGATACAGATGCAATTGTTGATATCACGGAAACAGGAACAACTCTAGAGCAGAACAACCTTAAGCCCATTGAGACCATAATGGAATCGACAGCAGTTCTGATAGCAAACAAGAAATCACTCGAGGAAAGCAGGAAGAAGGAGAAGATCTACGACATACTTTCGCTACTAAAGGGCGTGGTTGATAGCCGCAAGAAACTGCACATATTTGTCAACGTTAAAAAAGAATATCTTAATGAATTGATGAGTAGCCTTCCTGCACTTAAGAGACCAACTGTAAGCCCACTGAGCGAGGAAGGATGGTATAGTGTTAACACTGTCATAAACAAAGACGACTTTGTGAAGATAATCCCAACGTTAAGAAGGCTTGCACAGGGCTTGGTGGTCCATGAACCTAGACAGATCCTTCCCCTCGAGGAGATCAAACAGGATGAAGAGAGTTAATGTTCGAATTATCACGATCGATGATCCAGCCAAAAACGCTCAAAATCTCCGCGCAAGAACATCGATCAGTGATGAACAGGTAAGTAAAGTCAAAGCAGTAATGGATAGCGTTGCTAGAGATGGCGACAAGGCTCTAATTGATTATACGCTAAACTTTGATGGCATCAAGCTGGATTCAATTCGCGTTACAACTAGCGAGATCAATAGTGCTTACAAAATGGTTAGCAAGGAGCAGTTGAGAGCGCTCAGAGAAATAAAGCGAAGACTGGAAACCGCAGAAAAGGCAGTATTAAACAAATTAAAGAAGATCGAAGTTAGATTTGATGGCACCAAGATCAGCAAACTCCTCAAGCCTGTAGAAAGTGTTGGGTGTTACGTCCCAGGAGGAAAGGCAAGGTATCCAAGCACAGTTATAATGTGCACTGTACCTGCAAAGGTTGCTGGTGTAAAGAGAATACTTGTATGTACACCCCCAACTAAAGATGGAAGTGTTGATCCCTTGACGCTGGTGGCAGCGGATCTTTGTGGTGTAGACGAAATTTACAAGGTCGGCGGCGCGCAATCAATAGCAGCGATGGCATACGGTACCGAAACGATAAAACCAGTTAGCAAGATCGTCGGTCCCGGAGGAACGTTTGTAACTGTAGCAAAGGTTCTTGCCTCTAGCAGAGTTTCGATAGACATGGTTGCTGGACCTACAGAACTTCTGGTATTGGCAGACGAATCTGCGGATCCCTTGAGCGTGGCACTTGATATAGTGGCGCAGTCAGAGCACAGCACCGATACCTTCTGCGGACTTGTAACATGCTCGAAGAAGCTTGCAGATAATGTTGCTAACGAATTATCAAATACCATTGGCAGTATAGATAGAAGCGAAATAGTTAGCAGAAGTTTGGAACAGAATGGTTTCATAGCATTTTGCAAGAATTACAACGATGCCATACGCTTCACCAACGCGTTTGCTCCAGAACATTTGCAGGTGATCACAAAAGATGCTCGAAGGCTTGTTAACAAGATCGAATCTGCGGGACTCATACTTGTTGGAGAATACACTCCTTCCGCTGCAAGTGATTACGGCTTTGGTTCGAATCACGTTCTGCCAACACTTGCGTTTGCAAGATCAAGAGCATCCTTATCATCTCTTGACTTTGTTAAACTGGTCAGCGTGGTTGAAAGCAGTAAAGCGGGTCTAAAGAATATTGCTGAATTGGTAAAACTGATGAGCGAGTCCGAGGATCTGCCGAACCATTACAAGGCGATAAAGGCGAGGTTGGACTAATGGGCAGGTGGTTAAGGTCTAGGGTATCATCACTATCTAGAATATCGGGCTACCAGAAGCCTGAAAGATATGTCAATGTATTGAGAATGGACACAAACGAAAATCTTGCTTTGCCCAAGAAATTTGTTTCAGGAATAATGATGAAGGCATCACGAAGGACAGATCTTAGGGAATATCCAGTAGAACAGTTTGATGAGCTTAGAAGTAAGCTAAGTGTGTACCTAAACGTTCCAAAGGAGTGCATTGCTGCAGGTAGCGGCTCAGACCAGATTCTCGATCTTCTGTTGTCAACATTTGCTAGTGATGGGACTGCAACTGTTACCGTAAGACCAACATTCACGTTCTACAAGGACAGGTGCAATCTGCATTCGATAAAGATGAAGGAGATTGAACTGAATCATGATTTTTCACTGAATACAAAGAAACTGGTTTCTACAGCTGGTGCAAATATATGTTACATATGCTCGCCTAACAACCCAACTGGAAATCAGTTCAACAGAAAAGCAATGCTTGAAGTAATACGATCGTTCAACGGTCTTGTGATTGTTGATGAAGCATATGTTGAATTTGCGGATTATTCATTGAAGGATCTTGTAAGAAGGTACGACAATCTAGTTGTGTTGCGAACTATGTCAAAGGCATTCGGTCTTGCAGGTGCAAGAATCGGTTATATGGTCGCAAACAGAAAGATAGTAGATCTATTTGTTAACACGATACAGTATCCATACCCGATGAGCAGTATCTCGTTAAAGACAGCAAGTATAGCACTTTCAAAACTGAATTATGTAAGATCGATAATAAGACAGGTCAGGAAGGAACGGGAACGAGTTTATGACGGCATTAATGCTTTGGGTCCAACAGCTTTCAGATCTGATGCAAATTTTGTCTTGTTTGAGGTTGGCAGCAGATACAAGACTGTCTATAGAAAATTGATCAGAAAAGGTGTTCTTGTTAGAGATATCGGAAACATAGGTGCCCACAAAGGGTGTTTAAGGGTTAGTATCGGCACAAAGTTCATGAACAACAAGTTCTTGCAGGCATTGAAAGTGGTCTGCAGATGAGTAAGTACAGGAAGATTGCCGAAAATATATCGGTCAACGAGGAAAGTTTATCGAAATTTAAGAATCTGGAGTGCGCAATATTCGATTGTGATGGTACGCTTGTTGACGTCAATAATTCGTATAACGCTTGTATAAAGAAGACAGTTGGGTTCATGCTTGAACGTCTGATCGGAGGTAAACAGTGGTACGATCTCGTCAGTGATGAGCTTATACTGAAGTTCAGGATGTCTGGGGGCTTCAACAATGATACCGATACAAGTTACTCCTGCATAGTTTCAGCGCTTGCATCAGGAAGCAAGGACGCGGAAACGGCAAGAAACTTTGCACTTCACGTAGCAAGCAAAGCGAACTACCAAGGGATTAGGTCTGTGGAGGACTATATTTCAAAAGCTGGAAATAGTGATGCTGTCAAGAAATCAAAAAATGATCTCAATTATCCCGGTCCTGTAGGCATGAGTATATTGAGCACTGTTTTTGATGAATTTTTTTACGGTAAGGAGTTGTTTCTAAAAATGCATCGCATGCAGCCCAGATTCAATAACTCGCACGGATTCATCGACGGTGACATTGTTGTAATTTCTGATGATACGGTTCATGATCTATCAAAACTATTCAAGAAAAAGATGGCAATAGTCTCTGGAAGATCTAGACTTGCAACGGAATACTCGCTAAAGAATATGCTACATAATTTCAACCTAGACGCATGTGTGTTTCTTGAGGATGAAGAGAAAGAAGTGATCGCAAACAATTTGAATATTAAAGTAAATAAACCGGAGCCTTATGCCTTGTTAAAGGCAATGAAAGCATTGGACGCAAAGAGTGCAATCAGTGTTGGTGATTCTGCCGAAGACATAATCATGTCAAGAAAAGTTGGGGAAAAATACCCAACAATATTTTGTGGCGTGTATGGTACGGGGATTGATAGCGACGCACAGTATCAGATGTTTGTGGATAAAGATGCTGATGCGATAATCGAAAATGTCAATTTATTGCCTATGTTGTTGAACTCAATCATGAAATGAATTAGCTAAGTTGAACAGGATGAGCGATTCTGCGTTCAAAAAAATTTATGGGATGCTAATTTCTGTCTCACAGGTATCAGGTAGAATCAAAAAGTCAGCACCGGCCCCTCCATTGCATACATCAGCACCGCCTCCGCCACTAAAACCATCACTACCACCGCCACCGATGAGAAAAGGCTCGTCACCATCACCACCATCTATAGAATCATTTCCCGGCCCTCCCCTGAGTATCTCGTCATTACCATCATCACCGAATAGTTGATCATTTCCCTTGTTTCCTCTGATATCATCTACCCCTTCATCACCATGTAGTTCATCATCTCCGGTTCCTCCAAAGATTACATCGTTACAATTTCCGGCACATGGCGGATCGCCGTTGGAGTCACCAAATATGATATCATTGCCACTACCTCCACAGATTCTGTCGTTCCCATCATCACCAACAATGATGTCGTCATCTCCCAGGCCGTTTATCACATCATCTCCCGTTGTTCCCTGGAGAACGTCAGGACCACTCGTACCTACGATAGTAGCCGGAATTCCGCGGCAAGTAATGATCGCTCCGCTAACCTCATCATCTCCCTCTTCCGTGTTAGCCTGAAGTGGAGCCAAAATTGTGGTAAATATCGCAGTTGCAAGGAATGAAAATGCTAGTATATATTCTGTCTTCATTGTATTTTGACTATTGACTAGCATCTTACAATAAAAGCATGATCTCGCGTGCCGTTTTCCGCTATCACTTGACTAATAATTCTATACTGTATTGTAATTAGTGAGTCATGTTATGAAAGAAATATAATTTCAGGTATGAATCTTGCAATGTATCTGCCAGCGGTATCTTAGAGTCTTCCTCCACAGCTTGCTAGTTATGAGCTAAACTATCTACCTAAAAGCCTTCAGTAGGGTAAAGGTATTTCTTTAACTTGTTTCGTGTATCGCAATAAGCTGATCAACGGTAATATCAGCAATATTCTGTTTTATTCCGCTCGGCCAAGTTATGGTAATCGAATCTGTCTGAGTATTTTCTCCTAGACCAAAATGAACTGGAGCATAGCCTTGGGACATGTAGTCGCCACCTCCAGCACCAGTAAGGTGTCCATATAGTTTCTGGTTGCCTACATTTACTGTTATACTTGCACCGATTCCTAATCTATTACTTTTCTCCCCAACTAACTTGATCTGCAGCCAGTGATTCTGATTACCGTTATTCTTGTAAACTGATAAAGATCCTTCTTCAAGTGGGATCTGATCTCTTATTCCATTTTTAATTATTAGATCCAAAAAGCCATCATTATCAAGATCCCCCCAAGCGGCTGTACCATACCTTTCTTGAGCTTCATGTTCTAGTCCAACATCTGGAGCAACGTTAGTAAAAGTTCCATCTGCGTTGTTATGGTAAAGCAAACCAGCTTTGCCACCAGAAATGTCTCCTGAATCTACTGCATACAGATCTAGCCAACCATCATTGTCATAATCACCCCAAACTGCTGAATAATGATTACCCATATGTTTCAGGTCAGCATCTCTCGTCACATCCGTAAATGTTCCATCTCCATTGTTTCTGTAAAGAATGTTCGCATAAGGTTCGAAGATCTTCATGGTTGAAGAGATGAAAAAAGATTCTCCGTCAGCGACAAAGAGAAAGCGATGACGTACAGTGTTGCTGTTACAAATAGCTTCAGAAAAGATGAAAGAAAATTAGATAGCAAAACAAGAACCAGAATGTATCGCACAATTGCCCAAATAGCTGAAGATCCGTATTCATACAAAGAGTTACAAGGTCAACTTAAGAACTTAAGAAGTGCTAGATTTGGTGATTTCAGAATAATTTATAGAATAAACACACAGCAGAACATAGTAGAACTCATTGCAGTAGGACTGAGGCAGCGTATATTAAATCAAGACTAGCTGAACGGCAACTATGGTAAATTATAACAGACATATCTTTTTCACTCACGTGATTTCTCCAAATGCTTTTTAGTGGGATTTCATAGCATTGAAACGTTTGAGAAAGAGCAAGGTCGAAAGAGCAACGAAGGAGACGTCGGTTAAGGTAGAGTTGAATATAGACGGAAACGGCAAAACTTCGATAAATACAACGATACCGTTCCTTGATCACTTGGTAACTGCGATAGCAAAGCACGGCATGATGGATCTCAACATAGTAGCAAAGTCAAAGGATAGAATAGTGCATCACATTGCCGAAGATGTTGCTATAACGTTTGCAAATGCTCTGGATAAAGCATTAGGAAAAAGAGAAAGAATAGTGCGTTTCGGCCATGCGATTGTTCCAATGGACGATTCATTGGCATTTGCTGCAGTGGATCTTGTAAAGCGTGAATACTACAATATCGATCTAAAGTTGAGCAGGATGAACATTGAAGGCATGTCAAAGGAAGATCTGGAACACTTCTTCCGCTCGTTCGCGCAGAACGTCAACGCATGTACACATGTAGTAGTCCAGTATGGGAACAATGATCACCACAAGGTAGAAGCTGCAACGAAAGCAATGGCAGTAGCACTAAGGGAAGCAGTAAGTATAGACAGGAAGGGAAAAGGCGTTCCGAGCACCAAGGGTGCTATGTAATGGTACGTGTAGCGATATTTGATTACGGCTCAGGCAACCTGTTCAGTTTGAAGGCCGCACTTGAACGTTTAGGTGCTAGTGTTGAAATAATTACCAAGCTAGAAAATCTTGACAGGTTCGACGGGCTGATTTTGCCAGGAGTCGGAAATTTCGATCCCGCCATAAAAAGCATAAAGGATTACAGAAAGCAGCTCGATAAGGCAATAGAATCTGGCATGCCAATGCTCGGCATCTGTCTAGGTATGGAGATGCTCTTCAACAGAAGCGAAGAGGGCAAGCTGAAAGGATTGAGCATACTTGATGGCGACGTTGTCATGCTGCCAAAAAAGGTCAAGATACCACACATGGGATGGAACAATCTGAGTATTGTGGGAAAGAGCAAATTGATGCAAGGCATGAGGGATAATGCTTGGGTTTATTTCGTGCACTCTTATCGAGCTAAACCGAAGGACAGGAATATCGTGGTGGCAAATTCCGAGTATGGTACAGAGTTTCCTGCCGTGATCGAGCATGAGAATCTGTTTGGAACGCAATTTCATCCTGAAAAGTCTGGCGATGTTGGTGCCGTAATGCTGAAAAACTTTCTGCGCGAGTGCGAGAGATGAAGATAATTCCTGCAGTGGATCTCCTTGATGGCAAGGTCGTGAGGCTTGTAAAAGGTGATCCCAAGAACAAGGTAGTTTACAGTGACGATCCCATACAGACAGCAAAAAAGTGGGAGCATGAAGGTGCAGATGCTTTACATATCGTAGATTTGGATGCAACTCTTACACGTGGCAGCAATGCCGATATGGTAAAAAAGATAACCGAGCAGGTAAGCGTACCTGTTCAGGTGGCAGGAGGAATCAGAAGTATTGATCTTGCTGAAGAACTCCTGAAGAATGTAGATAGAGTTATGCTGGGAACGCTGGCATACAAGGATCCAGAGTCTGTCGAAAAACTTGTGAAAGAGTTTGGAGGAGATAGAATCGTTGTTGCGATAGATCAGATGCAGGGTAAGGTAATGATTGATGGTTGGCGAAAATCCTCTGGCGTGAATATGCTTGATGCAATTGAGAAGTTTAAACAGGTAAACGTGAAGTATTTTATGCTTACAAGCATAGATCGCGATGGCACGCTAAGCGGACCAGATATTGATGCGTTGAAGCAGGTGTGCAGTAAGAATGTGAACATAATAGCGAGTGGAGGCATTTCGAAGAACGAAGACATCAGTAAAGTCAAGGAGACAGGTGCTTATGCGGTAATACTTGGTAAGGCGCTTTATGATGGAAAGGTAGACATCAAACATGCTAAGGAGATTGCAAAATGAAATGTAGTTTTGCTGCATAATTGCAGGTTTATTTATGCGGCCATAATATCGCCAATTGAATACCAAACATAAGGTTTTTGAATTTTCGACAGTTCTTCTAGCAACATTATTACTTCTTTATTTGTAGGGTCACGTTCTTTCAACGAATGAACTTTCACATTGAATTTTCTTAGCTCGTCAGATATTTTCTTATCTTCTATGGTATCTACAAACGCAGTCATCTTGAAGGGTTTTTGCATAATTTCTACAACTTTGCCTAGCTCCCTCGCTGCGCTGGCAAGTGTGTCCCGCACATATGCTGAAGCAAATATTATTCTTTGATCAGGATTTAATTTTAGAATTTCCTTCGCAACTTCCAGACCGTCTTTCTTCGGCATCCTATGATCGAGAACAACAACATCGAATGGATAACTATCTTCAGTCTTTGATTCCGTTGCCTGTTCTAATGCGTTGTGATAAGCGTTCAGGCACGCCTCGCCGTCTTTCGCAACCACAACTCGATGCTTCCTAGCTTCCAGAGCGTTTCTGTACAGCATAGCAATATTCGGTTCATCTTCGGCTATCAGTATGTTCATTTACTACAAATCTGTATTCAGAAGATATAAGGATGAATCATGTATACCATCTTACTGACAACTAATCGCGAGTGGAGGCATTTCGAAGAACGAGGATATCAGCAAAGTCAAGCAGACGGGTGCTTATGCGGTAATACTTGGTAAGGCGCTTTATGATGGAAAGGTAGACATCAAGCAAGCCCGAAGAGATTGTGAAAATATATTAGACGTTTTCGAGCGTTGATAATAATCTCCGAACATTACAAAGAGATTTTATTACTTCCATTCATACACAATAGATGATGGTAACACAGGAAGTAGATTCAGAATCTTGGGAGAGCAAGGTAGTCAAGTCAGATTTGCCTGTAGTTGTTAACTTTTGGGGCCCTCGCTGCGGGTTCTGTAAATGGCTCGAACCATTATATGAGAAGCTTTCAAACCAATACAGTGGGAAGATTGTATTTCTGAAACTCAATGTGGATGATGAACGAACCCATGGAGTATTGCATCATGTATCGATCGAAGGAACGCCAACGCTGAAATTTTACTGCAGGGGAAGAGAAGTGGGCGAGCATGTAGGTTACGCAGTTGAACCAGTTCTGAAAAAGAAGATAGATTTGATGCTACAGGAAATGGAATTGTGTTTAAAGAACAGCACGCCTCTCAAACGTTAATGACCTAGGTTCGAAATATCTTGAAACTCTTTATTTTGTTTGCCTCAAGGAACAGTTTTATTTCACCAATTATGCTCGAGAGCGGTTTGAATGGCATGTTTGCAGAATCATCATATCAAAGACAATGAACCTTTCGAACCCCTCAGTTATGTCAGAAGTGTCCGGAAACTATCACATATTTTGTTAATTTCAGCTGCCTTCTGAATTAGAAGATATAAGAAGCTGGTTAAACCAATAACTGTCGTCATATATGGAATTGATAGAGGCGGAGGATTTGTTTTTGAAGCTACTATATGGCAAAGTTTAGGTCTTTTCTAGCTGCATTTATAAATTTATTATGCTAATATTAAACAGAAGTAACATGAAAGACAAAATATGTCTTATAACTGGTGCCAATTCTGGCATTGGCAAGGCGACTGCTCTTGGACTGGTCAAGATGGGCGCTACTATGGTGATGGTTTGTCGTGATCGTACGCGTGGGGAGGACGCTCGCGCCCAAATCGAAGCCACCACTGGCAATTCATCGATTGACTTGATGGTCGCCGACCTTTCTTCACAAGTCTCCATACGTCAACTTGCAAAAGATTTCCGAACAAAGTATCAACAATTGCATGTGCTGGTGAACAATGCTGGTGTGGCTCCGATGAAGCGTTCATTGACCGTGGACGGATTTGAAACGACATTTGCGGTGAACCATCTGGCATCTTTTCTTCTCACGAACTTGCTTTTGGATATGCTCAAGGCTAGCACTTCATCCCGGATTATCAACGTCTCATCATCAGCGCATATGCGTGCGAAGATGAACTTCGATGACTTGCAAGGGGAGAAGAATTTTAGCATGTTTCGCGCGTACAGCCAATCGAAATTAGCGAATGTTCTCTTTACGTATGAACTGGCTAGGAAATTAGAAGGAACTAGAGTTACTGTCAACGCTGTCCATCCAGGCGTTGTAAGGACGAATTTGGGACGCGACAGCACTGGTATCGTCCGCCTGGGCTTTTCGGTAATGCAACCTTTCCTTAAGACACCGGAACAAGGTGCGGTAACCTCTGTTTACCTGGCGTCTTCTGCAGAAGTTGAGGGTGCAACTGGAAAATACTTTGTGAACAAGAAGGAAGTGCAATCGTCAAAAGAATCGTATGACGAAGAAGTCGCGCGGCGTCTGTGGGAAGTAAGCGAGCAGCTGACACAGCTTGTCCCAACTCACAGTACAGCGTAGCGGCAAAAATGAAAATCAATTAGGACTCGTATATCTTCAAGTGTTTTCCTGATTAACCATGAATTTTTAGCTTTCTTTTGAGTGTCTAGCTCTTCGCGTGATCACAAATTCACAGTGCTTCCCACCAGCCGCCATGCACATTGTTTCTACGCAGTTATACCCTTCTCCCAGCAATCCCTCAATTATTCCAGCAAGTATTCCAGCGATCATGAAACATCTTGGCTCTTCAGCTTTCTTGCCGTTTGGAGTTGCGAAGAAGTTATCTTCTAAAGTTACCTTGAGGTCTTCTGTTAAATGTCCCATCGATAGTTTGATTGCAGAGGCTTTTAACTTTCCCCATCCGGCGAGCAAGCCATAAATCTCGAGAAATTTTACAGCTTCATCAATGTTCTGTTTCAACTCTCTGGCTCTTGAGCCTACAGTAAATCCAAACTCCAACCCCATCTGATACAGTATTACAGCCGCGCCAGATTTGAACAATGAGAACAATCCCTCCTGCATTGTAGACCAGAACTCTTCGTTCGTCAAGATCGCCCTGCAGTTAAAAACCATATCGTTGGCTTTGTTGGTCGTCGGGTCGAACTGAAAGAACGAGTTAAGATAATCCTCAGTATCTGGAGGGCCTTTTCTAAAACTATCTCTCTCAATTCTTTTCCGTGGGTCGCTTGGATCTAGCATTGATCAACCAACATGTAAAATTCTCGCATTATTGTATAAAAGCGGTAGTAAGTGTACAATGTGACATTGGCAGAATCAACAATTTCATGTTTGGAATTTGATACTGCAAGGGTTACAGGAGACGCATTTTCTCTAAATAAGGGTAATATATCGACAAGATTCAAAAAGAAGATTAGGGAAAGATTAGGAATGAAACGGAGAGGTCGAATTATCATTAGAGAATTTGGTTCAGATATAGTGTTAATACCAATTAACATATATGAGAAACCTACAAGAGCTCTCCACGGAAGCGTGAGGCTTCTAAAATCAGTTGACAAACCAAAAGAACTAGCAAGAAGCTATATGAGAAAAAAACTTGAAGAGGAATTTGTTTGAGAGGTTTGGTTACCATAAACGCGTCTATCTATTCGATAATTAGTTTAGGTGAACAATCATGCCATTAGCTAAAAGGATAATTCCGTGCTTGGATGTAGATAATGGAAGGGTCGTAAAAGGAACGCATTTTCTTGACATAAAGGATGCTGGAGATCCAGTCTTGCTTGCGGAAAGGTACAGCAGGGAGGGCGCAGACGAACTTGTATTTTTGGATATAACAGCATCCCAGCAGGGAAGAGAGACAATGAAGAACGTTGTCAGGGAAGTTGCAAAGGTTATAGATATACCGTTTACGGTTGGAGGAGGCGTGAGAACAATGGGTGATGCCAGAGATGTCTTGCTCAGCGGTGCAGACAAGGTATCCATTAACACAGCAGCTGTGAATGACCCATCACTAATAACTAAACTCATGAAGATATTTGGGAAACAGTGTGTGGTAGTCGCTATAGATGCCAAACGGAATTACAAGATCATGAAAGGAAAGAATGTTGTGAAAGTAGGCAGCAAGAGATGCTGGTACGAAGTTTATGTTTATGGAGGCAAGAAAGCAACTGGAATGGATGCAATTGCCTGGGCAAAAAAGGCAGCAGAGCTTGGTGCTGGTGAGATTCTTCTTACAAGTATTGACATGGATGGGACGCAAAACGGCTACGATATCGAACTTACAAAGGCCATAAGCAATGCCGTCAACATACCAGTGATAGCATCTGGAGGTTGTGGAGAACCAAAGCATATGCTTGACGTCTTCAGGTTTGGCGATGCAGATGCGGCTTTGGCGGCATCAATATTTCATTACGAAAAGTACCCAGTTCCGCATGTGAAGCATTATTTGAGCAAGAACGGTGTCAGCGTTAGAATTTAGTGTAATATAATACAGACATGGTTCTTTTTTGATAATCACAGGCATGAGGGGTTAGAATTTTGTTCACAAATTTCAAAATTTGAACCTTTAGCAAAGCATATTCAAAATGTTAACGTATACCTAGTATGTCATGAAAAAAGCTCAAGCTACAACTTGAATGATAAAATGTAACATAAAGAACAGATTTCTTGTCTTTCAGCTCTATATCAAATATTACAGGTTAAGAACATAGTAATGTGCTACCCTACAATTTCTGCTGAAGATCCTTACAGCTTTATTACTAATAAATCACAATATACGAAGGAATGAAAGTAGCTATAGGAATTGCTATACTGCTCATAGCATCTGTCTTTGCATATTCACCTACGTCAATACAGGCAGAGGATGATGAGTTTGAGGCAGCAGCTGAGGATGAAGATCCTGGTAAGGTTGAAGGCACGGGTACGCATTTTGAAGTTACCAATAGCAGATACCTGAACGTTATCCTTGATAGTTCTGAGACTATTACTCTGGAGCTTGAATCAGTGCCTGAGATGATAATTATGCACATTGGACCAGTCTCTGCTTCTTCTACCACTATAACTATGAGTGGATTTGCTCCAGAAACTACCTACCACACGTATGAAGATAGTTATGAGAATCATGTAGACTATACAACTGATTCAAGTGGAAGTTACACCTACACTCAGGATCTGTCAGTGTCGCATCTAATATTCATACAGCCCAGAGAGAGCACGAAGATCTTAACGGATGATGCTACTGGAGGAGATTGCACTTTGATAGGAACTTGGGATGATACAAATAACATCTGCACTCTTACAACTAATGTAACAGAAACCATCGAAATACAGGATGATGGCATCACGCTAGACTGTGATGGACATACAATAACTGGAACTGGTACAGGGAGTGGAGTATTTCTTAATGCAGTAGATAATGTCACTGTAAAGAACTGTACTATTAGTAACTTTAGTGATGGAATTCTCCTTGAAGATTCTGACAATAATACCATACAGGACAATACCATAACCGATGTTGGTGACGATGGAATCGACCTTAACAACTCCGATGATAACGAGATCAAAGGCAACACCGTCACACGTGCTGGTGACGATGGAATTACGCTTGATGACATGGACGATGCTGACGGCTCCGATGGAAACACCATCGAGGGCAACACCATACGCAACTCTGACAGTGATGGAATATTTGTTGAGGACGACTCTGATGATAACGACATCCTCAACAATATCATCTTCGACTCTGGTGACGATGGTATTGAAGTTGATGACGACGAAGAGGATGAGGACAATAACAAGTTCGAGGGCAACTGCATCATTAACTCTGGTGGTGAAGGAATTGAGCTAGATGACGAGAACGAGAATAACGACTTCATCAATAACACTATCATTAACAGTAACAGTGATGGAATTGAATTTACTGACGACGAGAACTTCGATAATACGTTCAAGGACAATACTATCATAGGTTCTGGTGGCAGAGGAATCAATATTGACGAAAGTCCTAACTCGGGTAACGTAATATTCAACAACAACTTCATCAACAATGACCCACCGAAAGACGATGACGGCGTTAACGAGTTTGACATGCCTCTACCGATTGGAGGAAACTTCTGGTCCGAATTCAATGAACCAAGCGAGGGATGCTTTAACACAAATCCAGTAGACAGGTTCTGTGACGATCCTTATGTCTTCTCTGTAAACCAGGATGACTTTCCCTATACCATACCTTTAGGATCGACATGTTTCTTCCAAGATACACAGCCTGAAGATCCGATATCAATGAATACTGTCAGGAACAGTGGAATAGCCAAGACAATACATGCAGAGAAGCAGATCTTCAGTTGCTTCCTAGAGCAAGGCGACATACCAGTTATTGTTGATATTACGATAGTTGCAGAGATATATGAAGACATGAACACACAGTCAATAATCAAGAAGGATGCGTTAGCATTGACATGCATAAAGATTGCAACCTCAGCTAGTGTATTGGAATGCGAAAGCTCACCAGTTACAAGTGACGTAGCACCTGTAAAGAATTGCAGTGAAGAGTCTATTGAACACCCTCAGGAGATGAATACTGTGAACAAAGGTAGTACGGTGAAGACCATTGAATCACAAAAGGAGGTCTTCCTGTGCAATCTCGATAACAAAGGAGTATTTGACAAGAAGGTAGATCTGGTGTTATTCACAGAGATATGGGAGAATCTAAACAAGCTTCCAGATGATCCAATAGTTAAGAAGACATTCCTTTCATTCCGCTGTGTAGTGAACTTAGATGAAGCTGAAGTAGAATCATGCAAGTTCTCTGACATAACCGATTAGGGTAGAGTAACTTTACAAGGCGCAAAATCCATTTTACGAATCT
>Ga0187894_10002551_pt1 | contig 21572 bp, 26 predicted proteins | sample GBC1701081metaG_FD_136650 | JGI IMG/M metagenome (GOLD analysis project Ga0187894, IMG submission 136650) | White microbial mat communities from a lava cave in the Kipuka Kanohina Cave System on the Island of Hawaii, USA - GBC170108-1 metaG ... | reverse complement strand
GCCAGTGTCGCGTAACTGCTCGATAAAGGGCGGCGGGTACAGCGCGCAGTGCTCAATCCGGTGGCGATGGTTTTGCCGTAGTTGACGCTGGCGAGCTTGCGCAATCGCATCGAGCGCAGCGGCTACCGCGCCTTCTTCGACGGCATGGAGTGCAACTTGAAAACCCTGCCGATGGGCTTGCCAGACCATATCCCTCAGTTCTTTTGGCGGTGGATATATTTCTCCGCGCCCTTCGTGGATCATGATCTTTATACTACCGAGACGAACGCGATCACTACCACTAAAGGGGAGAAGTTGCGCTTCCCTTACTTGCGGAAAGCCGTCAGTGCCAATCATAACCATCGCCCGCGGCTTGAGGATGCCATTTGTGCTCAGGCGCTGGAAAAGAAAGAAATCTTCAAGTGTGTTGCCAGCGCCCGCATCATGAAATGAAGTCACTCCTTGACGGAGAAGTTCCTCATTTGCCCGCTGCACCCCCGTCGTGAACTCGGGGGTAGAGAGTGGTGGAATCACCGCGCGTAAATATTTCTCGGCCTCGTAAAGCAGGCCAGTCGGTTCGCCGGTCGCGAGTTCTCGGTCAATGATGGCGCCCGCAGGAATAACGGAAAAACGATCGAGCTTCGCCTGCCTAAGTCCGCTACTGTTCAGAACTGCCGCATGACCGGTACGATGTCGCAAGATAATAGGGTGGTCTGTGGAAACGACATCTAACTCGTGTCGTGTCGGGTGTCGCTTCTCGGCGAGAAAAAATTCATCGTAGCCATAACCACGCAGCCATGCATCAGGGGAAAGGAGAGGAAGGTGACGGGCGAGCTGAATTTGGACCTCAACCAGCGAACGTGCTGCGCTGAGATCAACCCCAAAGAAACGGCTGGCCCAAGAGAACAGGTGCAAATGCGGGTCAATGAACCCCGGCAGTACGGTCCGGCCAACGCAAGAAATGGTCTGAGTACGAGAAGAGACGAGCGAATGGAGATCCGCTTCTTTCCCGATAGCAAGGATCTGCCCGCTGGCAGTGGCGACCGCTTCGACAGCAGGCTGGACTGGATCGAGCGTAAGAATTCGGCCTCCATAAAGGAGAAGGTCGGCAGTAACCACAAGAAGATCCGAAGAACGACGAAGGTGCACAAAAGCAGTAGGGGCGCAGCATGCTGCGCCCCTACAAAGCTGAGGACTGAAAGCTGACCGTTATTAATCTGACGATGGCAGCGGCTTCGCTTCTTTCAGCTGCATGTCCTTCTCACAGCAATTCAATGAGCCGTCACCGGGCTTATTGCAGAGCACTTCTGTGCCGCATGCCTCACAAAAGTAGCGTTTGCCGAGTTGATTAGCCATATATCCCTCCTAAGTAAGTACAGACCGTTGTTGCTAACAATTACCGTGGAAACGGTAACGTTGTGACTTCGGCTATCACGGGCGTCCCTTGCCTGTCAATCCGCAGTTGGGTGCCTGGAGTGAGGTGTTCACGTCTTACATATCCGAGCGCGATGGGTCGACCAAAGCGTGGCGAAATGACCGCACTCGTTACCCAGCCTACCTCCTGCGTATCATGAAACAATTTGTCGCCACTAACCGGCAGTGCATCCCCCTGGACGAGCAGACCACTCAGCTTGCGATTGACGTGTCCACGAGCAGTGGCGCGTTCGACCACTTCCTGACCAAGATAACAGCCTTTACTAAAGCTCAAAGACTGCGCTAACCCAACTTCCAAAACGATTCGTCCTTCGTCCATATCCACGCCATACCGGGGAATTCCCGCTTCGATGCGCAGTATGTTCAGCGCGGCTAAACCGACTGGACGCAAGCCTAGGGGCTCTCCGGCTTGCAGGAGGGTTCGCCAGACTTGTTCTGCTTGTGCCGAGGGAACCAGCAATTCATATCCTTCCTCGTCAGTATCACTGACCCTGATCACTCGAACGCTCGTACTAGCGAGCGTTATCTCTTGATGCTGAAACGCCTTGCTTAAGCTTACTGTTGCCCCCGCCGCTGCTAAAATCCGAGGGGCAAGTGGACCTTGCAGGGCCAGCGTTACCTGCTGTTCGCTCAGGTCTTCCATCTCCACGTCATCGGCGATGATATAGCGCGACAACGACTCAATGGTCTTCTCTTGTACGCGCGCATCGACGTCGAGCAAGAGACTTGAATCGAGGGCATAGACACGGAGATCTGCGACCAGCCGGCCTTGCTCCGTCAGCAACGCCGCAGCGCATCCTTCTCCCGGCTGTAAGGCTTTGACATCGTTCGACACCATCCCTTGAAGAAAAGAGGCACGATCTTCGCCGGTCATCCGTACTTGTACGCGGAATGAGAGGTCGATCAGTCCCGCCTTTTCGCGCACGGCTTTATATTCGAGCAGTGGATCGGCGAAACATTCTGGCAGCTCGATACCGCGGTCATCAGCGAAGCGTGCACCGTGGGCTCGATGCCAGGCAGACAACGATGTCTTCATGAAGAGAGGCTAGCAAAGACCGGAGTGTGAAAAAAGTAAGGGAGCAGCAGGTTGCTCCCTTTTTTCCGAGGAGGCAACCCGCGTGTTACCCATGCTACAGTTCAACCAGGATGTCGTTCCCCTCAACTTTGATAGCGAATTGCTGCTGAGCAGTATCCGAATCATCACGGTTCACACCAGTTGTGATATCAAACTCCCATCCGTGCCACGGGCAGGTGACAACCGTACCGCTGATTTCACCCTCGCTCAGCGGCCCTCCCTGATGCGGGCAGACATCGTCGATGGCGTGGTAGGTGCCGTCGACATTAAAAATCGCGATCCGCTTCCCCTCGACTTCAATACACTTGCACTGGCCAGCGGGGATCTCGCTAGCTTGGGCCACTTTGACGAAGTTGGCCATAGTTACATCCTCCTCGGTCCGAATGACTGAAGGCGAATCTAAGCAAATTCCCTTCTGGCAAGCAAGGTTGGCTGTGCGAGTTGACAGGAGGGAAGGTGGACGGCTATCGTCTGCTCATTCTTTCGCGAAAGGAGAACAGGCGATGAACGAGCAAGCAAAAAAGACCGCCTTGCTGATGATTCCCTATGGGCTCCAAGTCCTTGGGGCCAAGGATGGGGACAAGCTGACCCTGGCCACGGTTAATTGGACAACCCAATGCTCTTTCAAACCGCCGCAAGTAGTTGTCGGGGTCAAGGGCGACTCCGGCGCGCATGCCATGCTCAAGAACAATAAGAACTTCACCTTGAGCTTTCTTGGCACTGGGCAGAAGGGCCACGCTTTTGCCTTCTTTAAGCATGTCGAGCCCGAGGGCGGCAAGATGGGCGGATTTGCCTATGAGACCGGCCCGAACACTGGCTGCCCGATTGTGAGTGACGCGCCCGCTTGGGTAGAGTGTAAGGTCATCGGCTTTCACGAATACGGCGACCATACGGTCGTCGTTGGCGAGGTTATTGAAGCGGGGCTGAAAAACGAGAGCGAACCGTTGACCCTGAAGGAAATCGGCGCCAAATACGGAGGATAAGGAGAGATGATGTAAGGGCGAAGCATTCCCTGCCATACCAACAGTCGAGAGCCATAGTCACGAATGCTTCGCCCCTACCTTTCTTTGTCCCATCGTCAAGGACTCGTATGAAAAATTTCGCTCTTCTCGCTCGTATGGTCGTGCTTTTCTTCGTCGTGTGCTCTGCCAACTCAGGGTGGAGTGAGGTCAAGCCCGGTGATACCGTGACCAAAGACAACCTTGCCCAAGCGGAGGCATTGTTGACTCCATCCACGCGCTGGATGGTTGAGCAAGGTATGCCGATGCAAATTATCGAAACCAAAAAGGTCGAATGGCCGCGCGCCTATCGCGAAGCGACCGAGAAATACGCCGCGCAAGTGCGGATCGCCGAAGACGGGCGCGACATTTCTAATTACATCGCCGGCTGTCCGTTTCCCGCTATCGACATTAACGACCCGTTAGCCGGTTACAAGGTGATGTGGAATCACGAGCAGAGTCCGGGAGTGATTGATAACGCCGGAACTACCTTCACTTCCGAGGTGGTTGATAGTACGGGCAAAAGTGCTCGTACCTATGAGATGGCGTGGCGGCGCCTGATGTGGACCGGGCGGCTGTATGCCGACCCGCGCCCAGTGCTTGCCCATAATCCCCCGACCCGACACTCGAATCTTCTTGGTCCTGTTTCTGTGCCCGATGACCTCAAAGGGCTGGCGCTGCTATTCTTCCACTACACTCTGCGTGACACGCCGGATGATACTTATGTGTATTCTCCCAAAATGCGCAAAGTCCGACGGATCGGTTTTGCCGACCGCAGTGGCGCGCTAGGGGGATCAGACTTCGACGTTGACTCCATGTTCGGTTTTAATGGCAGTATTGCTCACTGGACGTTTCGGATCGTGGCAGAGAAAGAGATCCTCGCGGTGGTGCACAGCGGCAAGTATGGCGATCCCTCGCAGTGGTGTGCGCCGCGCGATGGCCAACACGGGATTCTTGCGGCTCTGCCATGCGTTGCTTGGGAAAAGCGTCGCGTGTGGGTGGTCGAGGGCACACCGACTGCCTATCCCAGAGACTACGCGTTCTCTAAACGCATGTTGCATATGGACCGTGATTTCTTTGGTCCCATCGTCCAGGAGATGTATGACCAAAAAGGCGCGTTGTGGAAGTCGATGGTGCCGTGCATTTTCTACACCAAAAAGCCCTACGAGGGATACCCGGCGAACCCTGTGAAAGGGGCAAAATACAACTACGAGGATGAACACGGATTCGTACCAAACTGGGTGTTAGTTGACCTGCAGCAAATAGGGGCGACGATCGGCGAGTCGCCGGCAAGCACGAAGAGATCGTCCGAGTGGCAGGGTGAATGGTACTTTAACGAAGAAGTGTCCACCAACACCCCTAATACATACTCGACCAACTCCCTTGGTCAGGGGGGACGGTAACCGGTGCTTGGGGAAGTTTTACTGGTGAGCTATAAGCGGTTCTGCCGGAGCGTAATGCAAAACAAGTAGGGAATCGGCGGGTAGGATGGCGAAAGCATATCCACATCCCTGCGAATCGCTGAACTCGACGAGAACCTCGGTCGGCTCGGTCTGTTGTGGCAAGACCTCTACAACCGTTCCCACAGTACCTGCTGCAAGGCCAGAAGAAAGATCGTATCGCTCATCGGTCAATTTGAGGTTCTCGAAGGGAACAATATCCAGTAAGGCTACAACGTCGAAAAGTTTAGGCTGTACCATGCTCTTTTCCCTTCGTTAGAGAATGAACGCAGAGACCAGACGTGGGATCTCCTCATTCACTGCGATTTCCCAGATAGTTCGTAGCACTGCGTCTGCTTGCGAAGGAATAGCCCAATCTACACGATAATACCGCCCGAAAGAAGTTCTTGTCTCTTTTGTGATCTCTCCGTTGACTGCGGCTTGGAAAACGAGGGAAACCAATCGGCTCGCATCAGCTTGGGTGATGCCGAGAACCGACGCGAAAACACGAGCTTTGTCCTTTCCTCGTGGATGGTTTAGATTCAGGCAATAGTTCGTCAGTTTCTCTATCGGAATAAATGCTCTCTCGCCATTCGGTAATTTGGGCATGAAAAACCGTGCACTAGCCTACTTTGGCAGTAAGGAAATTCAGCACGTCTCTCATCTACGACTCCACCTCCACCACCCATCCATGTGGGTCAGGCTTGAGACCGCGCTGAATGGCTGAGATTTCATCGAACAACCGTTGTGCAAGAGGTCCGACCTTGCCTTGGTTAATCGTAACACTCTGGCCTTGGTAGGATAACTCGCTCACTGGTGAGATAACGGCTGCCGTACCCATACCGAAGACTTCCCGCAGTCGACCATTGCGCGCAGCCATAAAGACCTCGGTAACGCTAATAGCTCGCTCGGCGGCACGAATGCCCCAGTCCTTGGCCAGTTGTAAAACGGTATCACGAGTGATGCCGTCAAGAATTGTCCCGGTTAGCGGTGGAGTGACTAGCTCGTCATCGAGAACAAAGGCAATATTCATCGACCCCACTTCTTCGATGTATTGCCGCTCGACTCCGTCCAACCACAATACCTGAGAGAACCCTTGCCGGTGAGCTTCTTCAGCTGCCGCCAAACTCGCGGCGTAGTTGCCGCCAGTCTTCGCCGCTCCTGTACCTCCTTTCACTGCGCGGACATAATGGTCCTCGACGAGGATCTTCACTGGATTGAAGCCCTCGACATAGTATGCTCCGACTGGCGAGAGGATGATAAAGAAACTGTAGGTCTGTGAAGGTCGCACCCCCAGAAACGGCTCGGTTGCAATCATGGCTGGCCGAATATAGAGCGACGTACCTAGTGCACGTGGTACCCAGTCGCGATCAACCGATACGAGGGCTTTGAGCGCCGCTATGAAAAGCTGCTCGTCCACTGGCGGCATACAAAGACGGGTCGCGGAGTGGTTCAACCGAACCGCATTTTTATCTGGCCGAAAGAGGAGGGTGGTATCGCGTGGCGAGCGGTAGGCTTTGAGCCCCTCAAAAATTTCTTGACTGTAGTGGAAGACCGCCGCAGAAGGGTCCAGAGTGAGCGGCCCATAAGGCACGACCCGTGGACTGTGCCAGCCCCGATCGGCCGCAGCCTCCATCAAAAACATATGGTCAGTAAAAAAACGTCCAAACCCTAGTTCCTCATCTCGCGGCTTGGGTTTGGGGGTGGCAGTCCAGGTGAAAGAAATTGCGCTCGTCATAGTGGTGCGGGCTCCTCATTATGCAGCGAATGCAGCGTTTTTCTCAGTTTTGGGTCAACGGGCGACCTCTCTGCGTATAAGAAAACCCTGGCTAAAGCAACGGGCAAATCGGCTAGGAGTGGTGCAATTACTTCAATTGTGGTTTATTCCCTCCCGCCCGGTAAGGAGCGAGATAATGTAGGACCTGGCCTGGTAAAGGAGAAGCCGATGAACGCACTCATAGTGATAATTTTCTGGGGAATGTCCCTGTCCAATGTCGAGGCGCAGGAGATCTACAAATGGGAAGACGAAAAGGGCGTCGTTCACTATGGCGACAAACCTCCTCATCCTGACGTCAAGCCGTTTGCGAAAGAGCAGGTTCCCTATTCGAACATGGAAAGGGAGGGGAATGAATCTTCTTCCACCACCCCTGGCGAGAAGCATGTGCGTGCCCGGAACAGGAGTTATGGACCTCGACCTTCACCGAGTCTCAGTTCACCAAAGGCATGGGTTGATAATGGGAGTGGAGACTTCTGGTTTTCTGGTGTGGTCCGTAACGGTGGCAAAGGGCTCTGCGACGCACCAGCCGTGGAGGTTGCTGTCATCGACGAATTGGGCAGCGTCGATGGCAACTTTGAGCTGCCTGCTTCTCCTGGTGAAATTGGGCGTGGCGAAGGAGCCGAGTTCTCGGGAAAGTATTTCGCGCCGGTTGGCAACAAGCTGTCGTGGGTGGCCGTTCCGCGCTGCTATAGCACAGTCGGAGCTGTCTACGGCGCGCGCAAACGCGGCACCCTCCGTATTACTCATAGCCGTACGGTCCGAGCAAAAAAACTGCGGACACCATAACCCCTTTCTGTGGCGAAGCTTCGCGCCGATCGCCTCCCGTGCTCCTTCACCCTTCCGGAGAAGATCACGATTGATCAGAGTGAGAGCAACACCGAGGAGCTAAGACTCGGTCAGGATGTCCGCCTTGCGATAGTACGCCCACACATAGTTCGTGGTTCCCCGTTCGCGGAGTGCTTTGACGGCTTGATACTTGGGGTGTTCCCACAGCCTCTTGGGTCCGTCCGCGGTCAGATAGGTGGCGATCACCATCCACTTCTGTCCACCCCCGATGGTAGAGCCGGGGAACTGCTGAGGCACCTCATCCATGATCTTTCCCATGGCCAGCAGTTCTCCTCCCAGTTCTTTGACGATCGGACCGGCCGTGCGCAGGTACGTCCGGTAGAGTTCCTCATCTTTCAAGTCAAATAGGTTGAGCGCGTAATACATCGATGCGTCCTCCTCAAGTGATTGTCGTTATTGGCGCGGATCGATTCGGCCATACTCGACCGATAGCGAACTTCTTTGGCGTCCCGTATGCCTGCTCTTCGACTTTGTTGGTGCTCCGCTCGGAACCAGCAGGAGGGCTAAACCAAGCACGTGCACATTGTGATCAAGACCGCTCCTCGCCGAAAAATCTCAACAGTTGATCGATCAAGTAGTCTGGACGCTCATCGGCTATCCAGTGTCCACACTGGTCGACGGCTCCGCCGCGAACATCGGTGGCGACTTTCTCCATCTCCTGTCGGACGCCGTCACCCAGAAAGGCCGCGCCACCAAGGGCTAAGACCGGCATCGTGAGGAGCATCTTCGCCAACTCTCGAAAGTATGCGGCATCGCTGTAGTGGGTAGAATAATACTGCAGGGCACGCAGCCCACCCGGAGAAGAGTAACAGCGGACATACTCATCGAGATCCGCTTCCGAGATCGCGGCGGGGTCGTAAGCGAAGTGCTTGTGGAACCAACTCAGGAACAGCCGCTCGCGGCCGCTGATCAATGCCTCTGGGATCCCATAGGGGGAGTCCAGAAAACCGAGATGCCAGATCGCGCGCCCAAGACCATCCTGAGCGAAGGGGTGTTGCATCGCGGCCTCGTACCCGAAACCCGGGAGGATCATCTCGAGAAACACCAGTCGCCGCACCTCCTCCGGATGGGCCGCGGCATAGGCATACGCCGTGCTTGCGCCGAAATCGTGCCCCACCAGAAAGATCCGCGAGCATCCCAGATGTTGTACCAGCTGGTGGATGTCTTCCGCCATGGTCTTTTTGTCGTATCCAGTGAGCGGCTTCTCTGAATCCCCCGCTCCCCGGAGGTCTGGCGCGATCACCGTGTACTGCTCAGCCAGTGCCGGGAGTATCCGTCGCCGCCACTCGTACCAGGTCTGGGCAAAGCCGTGGAGGAGCAGGACAGGATCCCCTCGCCCCGCAGTCACATAGTGAATCCGAATACCATTCACCTTCACCATGTGATGGCGCAGGGCCGTTTCTGGCATCTGTTCTCCGACTGCCACATGTTCCTCCTCTACAGTCATCCCCCGCTCATGCCCTCGATCACGAGTGCCACAATCTTCTGCGACGTGCTCCGACTTGCCGGCCCCTCGGCTGACAGCAAAATTCAACCGAAGACCAAGGACCAGCTCATACCTGTGGTCTTCGGATCCTGTCAAGAGAGCGGGCTAACCTAAGGGTAACGTAGCGGCTCGCAGCTCGATTCTTCCCCGAGGCTACTCGGCTCGAACTGTAAGCCGCTCCACTGATTACCCAAAAGCCGATCATATTCTCTTTTACCTGGTTGTTTCCGTGATAGCGCCAACCTTTCGTTCTTGGCAGCGACGGATTTTTCCTCCTCGCCCGTTTAAGGGAATAACCAACCAAGCCTTACGTGATCCTGATGGCGGAAGGAAGGTGGGTGAAATTGAGTTACGCATTGAAAACGAAACAATCTTCCGGTCCTTTGCTTGGCCGGCGTGAAGTGCTCCTGATGGGGGCGGCGAGTGTTATGGCACTTGCGGGGCTAGGAAATAAAAAAGATGCCGCCTTCGCGCAGAATTCGATCGTGGCGACACCCTCACTGACCGAGGGCCCGTACTTCGTGGATGAACTGCTCAATCGTTCTGATATCCGAGTGGACCCTACGGATAATTCCATTCAGGAGGGTTTTCCCTTGCTGCTGAGGATTGTTGTCGCTCAGCTAGACAACGGTACCCTAGCGGGGACGGGATTTTTCTTGGCGCTTCAACCGATGGCGTAGTGCAAAGCAACAGCGGATCTCTGCTGTTGCTTCGAGTGGCCACCGCCGGAGGGAACCAGCACGGTGTCGCATCGTTCCGCATCGCGCGTGACGACCTCTAAGTGTGAAGCAGACTCGGTGACGAAGAAAATCCATTTAGCTTTGTAGCTAATTTATCCGGGAGGTATTGTTATGCGGAAAGAAAGTGGACGCATGATGGTGAAGAAAAACTTGATGCTGGCGGTTTCCACACTGGCCATCATCCTCTTCAGTCTATCTGGATCGGTCTGGGCACGCGATTTGCCTCGCGGTGGAGTCGGGCAGTTAGGTCCCTCGGGTGGAGTGCTGGAGCAACTGATCTATCCGTGCCGTGCGACTTGTCGGGACACGGCCCGCGACTGCTCTGACGCGGCCGAATCCGATGCTGTGGCCTGTGTGCAGACTGCGTGCGCACAAGAGATCTCGACCGCGCAGAGTGCGTGTGCAACCGACCGCACCACGCAGGCGTGCAAAGATGCGGTAAGCAGTCTGCGAACCTGTGGTGCCACGTGCCTCACGACACTGAGATCAGCAGTCACCTCTTGTCGCGAAACGCTGAGTGATTGTGTCGATGCGTGCGACCTTCAGTAATGAAGTGGGGGCGGTCGCTTGCTTACTGGCGCCGAAACTGACTGATGCAGATGATGCCAGTGCCGCTGCGGTCCGTTTACGTTCTGGGCACTGGCAGAGTGTAGACTCGGCAGCTTCTCTCTTTTTCTTTGTCAAAAAGGTGTGTACGGTCACTCGTGGAGGAGGCCCTGATGGTATATTGCAAGCCCGGTGTAGGTTCTCGTCTCTGCTGTCTCTGTGCCTTAGCTATTGCTTTGTTGTTGCCAACTTTTGCCGCATACGCAGAGCTGAGAGCAAACTTTGAAAGTCCGCTCAACAACGATGCCGTCGCTGGTGTGTCGGTCATTCGTGGCTGGACGTATGATACGGTGTCAAGCGTGCAAATTAGTAATGTCGAGCTTTTTATTGATGGCGTATCCTTAGGGAGCATCGCTTGCTGCACCACCCGGCTGGACGTGCAAGCCGCTTTTCCGAACGATGCGAATGCCGGGAATAGCGGCTTTGGCTTGACCTGGACCTGGGGAAATCTTTCAGCTGGATCTCACACTATCCGCGTAGAAGTCCGTGCGGCTAATGGAGAGACGTTTGTTTCCGATACTCGGACAGTGACGGTTGTAAAGCTTGGAGACTTTAGTTTTCTGAGCCAGTTCAACGCTGACATTGATGGATCGTTCGCCCAGGTTGAGGAAGATAACACTATCTGTGTGGAAAACGTTGAGATTAGCGACAAAAGCTCCGGGGCAACAAAATTCGTCAAGGCGGTATTTCGCTGGCAAGAAACGTGTCAGTGTTTGACACTCATCAGCACGGAAGAAGACGGCTATTGCGATTTCTAAGTGATCACTCAAGAAACGATATCAGATCCTCTCGGGTATCCTGACGGCGCAGAGGTCATGGCCAACGAACCCGACGAGACGTTAATGAGCCGGGTTGGAACGGGAGATCATGCGGCCTGTCGCGAACTCGTCGAGCGTCACCTCGGCCTGTTGATTCGCATCAAAAACCAACTCACCCTGAGCCAGCAGGAAAAATTGCGCGCGTTACGGCCGACCCGTCCAGGGCCACCGTCCTTCCGCCACGGACCAGAAGATCGAGGGCCTTAACCTTCCCGGGGATAGAGGATGACAGGTGGTTTCCTATGAACCTGTATGTGGAAGCAAGTGCGCGGTTTTTCCCTGGCAAAATTTCGCAAGGATCGGCAATGAGATAGCCAATTCTGAGGTCGAGGGCAGTATCGCTCTTTCCCTGAAATCTTCCAGTCGTACTCTCGTATTCAGATCAGCGCTGATCAACGATGCTCTTGAGCGGGCCGTCTCGGGCATCACCTCTATCGCACCAATTGCACCGACCGGGCTGCATATATTGTAGTCCAGTGCCGCACGGTCACAACCGATAGTCTACTCGCTCGCCGCGGCTTGACACGAGGCAACAACATGAATAATCTTATCCTAGGAAGATATTTCCAGGGAAAATAAAGATTCGGAATGCTTAGACGGCCAAAGAGACGCTGTGGCGAATAAACAGAAAGTATACGAAGCCCGCTACTCCTTGCGTGATAAAGCTGCCGTGTTAGTCGGATGCACAGCCCAAGAGATTGCCAATTTTGTCGAGCGAGCACTTAAAGAGTTTAACCTGAGTCGCGCGCAGTTGAATGTCCTGCATTTCTTGGATACCGAGGCGAGGGAGCCGATGACGGTGAATCAGCTGCGCGCGGCGTTAATCGATGATAGCCCTAATGTCTCCCGCGTGCTCAATAAAATGGTAGATAAGGGCTTAGTGAGGAAGGAACGTCAAACCGATGATCAGCGCGTCGTGTATGTCGCTCTCACCGAGAAAGGGCGGCGTCTCCACAAACAAGCGGATCAGAAGATTATGGGACACAATGTTCAACTGTCGCCCAAGGAGTGTAAGACGTTGATTGAGTTGCTGATGAAAATCTAAGCGAGGCTTTCTGGGACTAAATATTCCTGGGAAGTTTCTTCCCCGGAAAGTTATAAGGAGGTGCCATACGAGCGATATAAGGTAAGGGTAAATATACTTCGGAGAATGAAAAGAAGAACACGGGGAAACCACTCCGCAGCATATTGATTGCTGGTAGGGGCGCTTCTCTGACAATAGTAACGTTACAGGCTAGTGCCTGTGAGCACGGATGGGATCTGCACTAATTCACTCTGTAAGAAAGGGGAACGGCAATGGCAACACAGCAAGTAAATCACGATTTTGAGGTACGGCAATTACTCAAAGCGTATCGCAAGGGGCTAATCTCAGACGCGCTGTTTGAGGCTCAGATGCAAGAGCTGCAGAACGGTTCTCAGAATGGTCAGGCGAAGTATGTGTATGGCGGCAAGCCGCACGCAAGTGAGCGGGAGATGATCCTCCACCTGTTGGATGAGTTCCGCTGCGCGGAGAACTTTGCGGCGGACTATCTCAATCGATGGATTGCCGTCAGTGATCAGGAGTGTGCGCGTGGTGGCCTGCGTGTAGTCCAACAACGAGAAGCCTACCATGCCCAGTTGTTGGAAGCACGGCTGCGTGAACTCGGCGGTATTCCGCAATGCACGGTCCCTACTGAACGACGGGACAAGGAACTGGCCTTCTATGCATCAGCGGAGAAAACGGACGCCGAGAAATTGCTCGTCGCAACAGCACCGCTCACCGACCCGGCACGGGTGCTGAAGTACATCACCGATGTCGTCGACCAGATCCAAGAAGATCAACAGAGTAAAGAGCTGCTACGCTCACTGGTGCAGGATGAGATGTCCAGTATTACGTGGGTGAAGGAAGCCTGCGCGCTGCTCAATCCGGCGCAGTAGGTTCTGCCTAAGGTGGTAGACAAGTCCTTCTCCCCCAGGGAGAGGGAAAGGTTGAAGGCAGACCTCACTTTTCCAAAAATTGCACTATTGGAGGCCCCATGCCGCGCATTCCACTCGTTGAACCTGAACATGCATCGCCAGAAGTCCGTGCCCTCTACGACAGTTTTTCAGGATCCGATTTGCCGGTGCTGAATGTCATGAAGCTATTTGGCAACAATGCCAGCTTCCTGGCAGGTCTCACCCACATGGCCGGCGCGCTATACGGTAGCCCTCGTCTCTCCCCGCGCTATCGCGAACTCGCCTACCTGCGCGCCTCTCAGCTTAACTCATGTCACTATTGAGTACCGACCCACGTGATGCTCGGTCGGAGCGTCGGACTCACAGACGATGAGATGGCGGCGATGGCAGACTGGGACACAGCGCCCTTGTTTGACGACACGGACCGGCTCGTATTGCGCTATGCGGAGGTACTGACCCGCGAGAACCGGGTGAGCGATGCTCTCTATGCCGAACTAGAAGCCCGCTTCCCGCGCGATGAACTTATGGAACTGTGTATGACCGTCGGGCTTTCCGCGTTAGTGAATCGAGTGCATGCGACCTTCCAAACTGATGTGGACGACTCTACCCGCGCACAGGTGGGCGAGGCGGCTTTCTGCCCGATCGGCCGCTAATGGGAGCCGTAGTCAGCGTAGAACGAGGGGGGCGAATCCAGGGAGAATCTTACCTCTAGAGGGCGAAGATGATATCACTTGTTGACATGCCGGGCCCTGAGTTTTTTCTCCTGGTCGTCAACTGACAAAATGGATCCGTGGCGCTCGCCGCCGCTCGAAAAAACCTGCTTGGGTATTCTTGGACGCTTTCAACTCTTCAAGGTGTGTGTCGATGTCGGCATACAAGCGTGCGACATCAATTTCTTGGTGCGTCGGGCGATAATCTTCCAGGCGTATTAGTCCTTGGGTGAGCAAGTTGATTGCCCCTTGCGGGTTGCGGCGGTTGAAGCGCAGGTGCAATCCTGTAGCGAAGCGGATAAGCCCTTCGTAGAAATTTCTTTCTTCTGCGGAAGCTTTATGCCAGATTTCTTCTAACAATTCGTGACTACGGAAATATTCGCGCTGGTTAAACAGGAAGACCGCTTCTTGTAGCTTGGAATGCATAGGCTACCATCATAGCAAGCTGTTACTTCTTGGGTAGTATCTGTGCCCCTTTCGCGCAGTGTAGGGGCACGGCGATGCCGTGCCCTGCGAAAAGGGCGTGACAGAGGGCTCTCTATTCAGAATGTCCTAAAGTAAGTCCGCCACAAGACGCTGGCAAAGCCAGACTCAAAGCTGCAAACTTCGTTGATTGTACTTCCGATAATATCGACCAGTTTCGAGTAGTACGCATAGTACACGCCCATTTTTACGTCGTGTTGGCTTTGGTTGAGATTGATCGGTCGATGTATAAGGTCATCTCCCACAAAGTAAGCGAAATGCCAACCGACCTGCCGAAATTGCAGTTCGCGAGCCGCGTCACCGATGGCAAGATGATCTGGATGATCGTTGGGATTGAGCGTGCGGTCAAATTCAGGTGCGTTCACCCAAGTGAACGGAGTCAGAGGAAATCCGAAAATTTGTGTAATGCCGAACACGGTTCCGTGCAAATCTACCCACGAAAGGTAGCTAGATGAGCCGTCCACCGTGGGTAATTTTTTTGCTGCATCACGAAGTTGAGAAAGGCTGTTACAGCCGTATGCCGGAGTGCCCTTACCAAATCCCCCACAGGAGTCCGTTCCTAAGCCTCCTCCATCCGGAACACGAAGAAACGCAATAGTAACCGGACCGTAGTTCCAAGTGAAGATGGTGTGGCAACGCAATTGACTACAGGCGGTAACCCAGGCGTCGGATTCTGATGCGTCTCCAACCATCCAGCGGACAGACGCTTTGGTTCCCTCCTCGCGGGCTTGCCAGTAACCATCCGTTCTTCCAGCATCTGACGCCGAGGCTTGAATAATAAGAACTCGGTCTCCTAGCTTTACATCACTAAAAGTGTTTGGGGCTTGAAAAATCTGCCAGTCATCAGGATGCGCGACAAAATAGACGTCGTAATAATCGAACGCTTCCGCCGAGCCTGTGAGGACCGTGGCCGAGAAAAAGACTGACGTAAGACCAACAAGCAGTCCGAGAACGTTACGAAAAACTCGCATACATTTTCACTTCTTGACGGTAAAGACAGGAGATTTTCTCCTTTTAGCTCGTCAGAGACTTTACACGCATGCTATTCGATATCAAGTCCAAAGCCGAACTGATATTTTTCTCGGAATCCTAGAGTACCTGAGAGATTAGTGCTAGACGAAGATAGATGCACGGGGAGGAGAATTTGTATGGCGTACGACACGCTTATTTACGAAAAGCAGGACCACATTGCCAGCGTGACGCTCAACCGTCCGGAGAAACGGAACGCGTGGAGCGTACAAATGTCGGAGGACCTCATCGAAGTATTTAGTGCGATGGAAGATGATCCTGAAGTGTTGGTGACCATTCTCACCGGCAGAGGCGAGAAAGCCTTCTCTGCCGGAGCAGATTTGGGCAACCCCAAAACCCACGCGGTCACTTCGGTCGGCGAACACTTGGCAACAGTGAGTCCACGCGGGTTCACCGTGTTCAATGCGATCGCCGATTATCCCAAGCCAGTGGTAGCAGCAATTAACGGTTTCGCCGTCGGCATCGGCTGCCTGATCACTCTTTGTTGTGACATCCTGTTAGCCTCGGAAAATGCTGAGTTGGGACTGCCACAAGTACCACTCGGCATTATTCCCGCTTACGGCGGTGCAGTTCGCTTGGCTCGCTACGTTGGGCGTGGCAAAGCGATGGAAATGGTTCTCCTGGGCGAGCGCATTACGGCAGCGGAGGCCTATCGGGTCGGATTAATCAATCGCGTGGTTTCGTTGCCGGAACTCATGCCGCTAGCGTTAGACTATGCCCGGCGGTTAGCCGCATTACCCCCATTAGCAGTGAAGCTAGCGAAAGAGTCCCTCAATAAAGGTCTCGACATTGCCTCACTTAAAGAGGCGGCGCAGACTGATATTTATCGTTTTATGTTACTTGGTCAGACCGAAGATAGTCACGAAGCGCATCGGGCGTGGCGAGAAAAACGTAAGCCGGTGTTTACAGGGCGGTAAAAAAGAAAGGTGCTAACGCTGTTCCTGTTTTACTTTCTCCAGGAATGGCAGAATCAACCGACGAAGGAGGGCAGAGAATGAATCGCTATAACGCAGAAATAGGGGCTGGGCCGCAGGTCGCAGCCGGATGGCAGTTAACCTCGCTATCGCCGCCAAGTGGTTTATTTGGCGCCAATGGTATGCAGTTTGGCCCAGACGGAAGGCTGTATGTCGTGCAAGCGTTTGGCAGTCAGGTCAGCGCGATTCACACTGGTAGCGGTACCTGCCAAACTATCTCACCGGTGGGCGGCCCGATTGTCGCCCCGGATGATCTCGCCTTCGATTCACATGGAGTGATGTATGTGACCGAAGTCATGAACGCCCGGGTCAGCGCCCGCACCCCTGACGGTCAGACGCGGATTATTGCCGATAACGTTCCCGCAGCGAACGGTATCACTGCCTACCAGGATCGCTTGTTTATGGACGAATGCCGCCCAGGCGGTCGGTTGTTTGAATTATATGCCGATGGGCGCGCGCCGCGACTGATCGCCGCAGATCTGCCTTTGCCCAATGCCCTATCGGTCGGCCCAGATGGTCAGATCTATTTTCCTGAAATCGCTGCCGGTGAGATCTGGCGTGTGCCACTGTCAGGAGGCTCTCCACAGCGCTTCCTGGCCGGGTTAGCCGTGCCGACTGCGGTGAAATTCGATCGCAAAGGGTGGTTGACCACCACCCAAGCCGGCAACGGTGAGATTCTGAAAGTGGACGTCCAAAACGGTGCGAAAACGGTCATTGCCAAAGTACGCCCGGGCATTGATAACTTCGCTATCGATGGGAATAACCGGTTGTTCATTTCCCATTTTGTCGATGGTGGTGTCGCCGAGATTCTCAGCAATGGGCAAGAACGAATGTTGGTTCCGGCTGGGTTTCTCGGACCATTGGGACTAGCGATCGGCAATGATGGAACGCTGTACGCGGCGGACGGGCTGAGCTTAGCAGCGCTTACTTCCGGTGGAAAATGGAACCGCCCAGGGATGTTACTAGACGAAGATTTCCCCGGATTTCTCCGCGGACTTGCCGCTGGTCCGGGTGGAGTTCTGTATGTCACAACCTCGGCTGGGAGTGTGGCTTCATATCATCCGCAGACACGCGCTGCCCAAGTCCTCGCGAGTGGGTTGAACGAGTTAATGGACCTGGCCGTTGCCCGAGACGGGTCGCTTCTTGTCGCCGAGGCAGGCGAAGGACGTATGCTCAAAATAAGCACTACTGGTGAGATGACTATTCTCGCTCGTGGGCTTGATCGGCCGACCGGAGTAGCAGTCGCCGCTGATGGTTCGTGCTACGTCAGTGAAACCACTAAGGGTCGGGTAGTAAAAGTGGATGGCGGAACGGCGGCTGTGGTGGAAGGCCTTCAATCTCCCCAAGGGCTTGGCCTGGTAGGAGACGAGTTGTTGATTCTTGATGCAAGGAGTAAAGAATTGATCGGCTTCTCGCTTGCGGCCAAACACCGCCAGACGCTGGCGACGAATTTACCGATTGGTGCCTCGCCGGGAGTAGTGCCCAAGCCACTGATGGGGGTACCGGATTTGATTCCTGGACCGCTTTCTCCATTTGCCGGACTAGCAGTAGGGGCTGATGGCACGATCTATCTTGCCGGTGATGGGGAAGGAAGTATCCTTGCGCTTAAGCGGACGGCATAAGGCTCTCGATAAATTACCTTCTAGTTCTCAAACCGCCACCGCAATTAGTCGCGGGTGAACAGCCTCTATTGCGTGTGACCTGGCAGTGGGTGAAATGAACGGGCGACTTTTCTTTACCGGTGGCTGCAGCCGAAACTCTTTGCCTCTCCTTGACAGCGCAGAGATCGAACATTATTTTCCCTGCCAGAGTGCTCCGCCTCGTCAGGCGAGGCCTAGAGTTCAGGAGGACTGATGATGAGAAAACCAACGCTAACCTCTCTCTCTTCATTCTTTGTTTTGATGATCGGTCTGGCAGTATCAGCGTGTACGATTGCGACCGACCCTACCAAGGGTACTTCTGATTCCACCGCGAGTACAAGTGGGAGTGGCAAAACGAAAACCGCGGATGGAGTTCTGAAAGAAGATCAGCGCGTAAACGAGTTTGCCTCAGTCAATTTCAACAAGCTGAAAGAAGACATGGCTATCGGTCAAGGAGAACACCTGGCGTCGCTAGCTACGCTATTGGGAGTTACGCAAGATCACCAGGCTGAATTTTTTGCCTTTACCAAAGAGAAGTTTCCCTCGATCTTTACCTCCCAACATGTGACGCCTGAGGAAATGCTTGCCGCCTTGACTCGTGAAATGGCGACCCATCCGACCTTCTACACTGTCGTCGCCCAGCGCTAACCACTTTGGCTCTGGAGCTGCCGTGCGCATTGGCCGGTTGGCTCCTATCCCTGATGGGGGACAGAGAGTAATTGTGATCCGAAGGGTCTCTGGGCTTCCTCGGATATCCCTGACGCTGCCCCTGCTCTTGATGAGTCTTTGCTGGCAGGTCTGCCTCTCGCGGAATGCCGCCGGCGCAGACCCCTCTTATCTTGCCGAATTGATCCACCGCAGCGCCGAGGCCCATCTCGCCGACGACCGCTATTGGCATCTTCTACTGCATTATCGTCCTAATTTTGTGAGTGGTGTTACCAGTGAGGTGGACGACCCGCGCTTCTTTCTCGCGCCTACCGGGAAAACTGATCCCCAAGCAGAATTGGAGGCGACGCTCAAGGCTTTTTTTTCGGTGAAAAAAGTTGGACGACCTCGGCAGCCCGCCCAATGCGCGTTCATCGCCCGTTACCATTGGTTGAAGTCCGTCCTCTCCATTGATGATCAACGTCTTCCTCCTCCTCCTTGTAAGCGGTTTAGCCGTTGGTTTCATACGCTGAACCCCGCCTCGCTCACCTTGGTTTTTCCTTCCGCCTATATGAACAACCCGGCGTCGATGTTCGGACACACGCTACTCCGTATCGATCAGCGGGGACAGACTGAGCAGACACGGTTGCTCGCCTACACCATTAACTATGCGGCACATACGACGAGCACTAACCCGATCGGATACGCGATATACGGGATCAGTGGCGGCTTCAAAGGACGGTTTTCTACCAAGCCTTACTATGAACTGGTGAAGGAGTATGGCGACTTTGAACACCGTGACATTTGGGAATATCAATTAAATCTGACCGAGGGGCAGATCGGACAGCTACTGATGCACCTCTGGGAGCTGCGGGAAAATTTCTTTCATTATTTCTTCTTTAAGGAAAACTGTGCGTACCAACTGCTTTCTCTCCTCGAGATAGCCGATCCGGCACTGCATCTGACCGATGCCTTTATCGCTTGGACCATTCCAGCTGACACTGTGCGGTTGATTGTCGAGCAACCAGGGTTGGTGGCTACGATTACGTACCGACCTGCTCGCAGTACCCAAATTCGCCGTCAACAGACAGCCCTCCCTATCAATGAGCAACAGACGCTTGCCGCGCTGGTCAGCAATCCTACAATAGTAGAGTCTCCGACTTTTCTTGCGTTCACTCCCGAACAGCAAGCTACCCTTCTCGACCTCGCCAGCGACTATCTTCAGTATCAGCGAGCAGGACAGAAAAAACATACGGAAGCCGTCGACGACAAACTGCATCGCTTACTTATAACGCGCAGTACTCTTGACGCCGAGTCGCAGAAAATCACCGTCACTCCATTTGTTACGCAGCCCGACCTTGGACACGGCTCGTTACGAGTAGGGCTCGGTACTGGTTGGCGACAGAGCGACTGGTTTGAGGAGTTCACTATTCGCGCTGGATATCATGACCTCCTCGATCCTGATCCCGGCTATACCCCTGACGCTCAAGTCGAGGCCTTTGCATTCAGTGTCCGCCATTACGCGAAACATGATCGTGTACGGCTCGACCGCTTCACCCTAGCGAACATCATTTCCCTCTCACCGCTCGAACCGTTGTTCTTCGCTCCATCTTGGAAGCTCAATGCCGGGCTCGAAACCATCAATTGGCACGGATGCCACTACTGTCAAAATCTCAATCTCAATGGAGGTGTAGGGATTGCCGTGCGGCCTTCCTGGTGCCGCCGTGTCTTAGCTTTCGCCTTTCCCGAGCTCGAGGCGAATGTCAGTCATGCCTTTGCCGACTATTACCGCATTGGTGGTGGGGCCATGGTCGGGGCCTTGACGCATCTCTCCGAACGCTGGAAGGTGCTAACCTCGGCGTCGTACTTGCGTTATCCTTTGGGAACTTCCTCTCACGAGGTACGCGCGTTTGCCGGGCAGAGTTTTGTGTTGCGGAGAAATCTGGCTCTGAACTTTGAGTGGTCGTATCGACAAAAAGAGAACGAAGCGGTACTCCGTTTATACGCCTATTTCTAGGAACAATCCCAAGTATGTTACCTCTGTCGAACAGATTAGGGCACTAGCTTAGAGGTCTCCTATTCGCTATCTGTTCCCTATCAGTACAAGGAGGCGTATGAGAAAATTCCTTCAACTCACTGTTTGGCTGGTTATCGCTTTTGTTTTTGCCCTTGTGGCTAGGGCTTTTGCCGAAGACCTCAACGGATCGCTGATACAGCAGCTTACCGACCATACGGAACGGTTGTACAGCCACCAACTCCAGAAAGGAATGAGTGAAGACTTAACCCTCGACGCTCTCGGTGGGGTGCAGGATGATAGCTGGGCGCCAAAAAGTGCAGAAGAGGATACTCGGCTCGCTTACAGTTCCGGTCGGAGGACGGTCAAATGTGAATCACAAGCAAATCGTTACAACTATTGTTACACCAAGACAACCGGTCGGGTGCGACTCGATCGGCAACTCAGTAATACTCCGTGCCGTCGGTACGACACTTGGGGTGCGGACGGAGATGGCAGCGGTATTTGGGTTCGTAACGGCTGCCGAGCGATTTTCGTGGTCGAAGGTGGATGGGGCGGTGGAGGTGGCGGCGGTGGTGGTGGTGGTAAGGGAGGAAGGACTATCACCTGTAGATCGCAAAACTGGCAGTACAAGCACTGCTCGGCAAATACGAGAGGGCGACACGTACGAGTGAGGCGCCAAATCAGTGGCACGCGCTGCAACCGAGGGGACAATTGGGGAACTGACCGTGGCGGGATCTGGGTCGATCGTGGGTGTGCGGCTGAGTTCTCTATCGAATAAGAGGGCAAAAGCCACTCTTAGATCTGTCAATTCATAGTATTAGAAGTTACGCAGTTAAAACGAGCGAGTATCGAGGGTGCGCTAAATATGAGCGGACGGCCTCTCTGAGGATGGCAGTCTTCGCTTCAAACCAGGTCAGGCCCGTGTGATAACCATGACTCTC
>Ga0187894_10002550_pt1 | contig 21575 bp, 15 predicted proteins | sample GBC1701081metaG_FD_136650 | JGI IMG/M metagenome (GOLD analysis project Ga0187894, IMG submission 136650) | White microbial mat communities from a lava cave in the Kipuka Kanohina Cave System on the Island of Hawaii, USA - GBC170108-1 metaG ... | reverse complement strand
CCTGGAATTCAACGGGTTCACTCTGGACGGTCAGAATCAGGCCGTGGACGGCGTGTACTGTAATGGCTCCCACCACTTGCGTATCCTGAACAACACCATCAAGAACTTTGGCGCCGCCGGCATCGCCAGTGTGCGCTGCGATTACATGGAAATCCAAAGCAACCGCATCCACCACGTCGGCTATGGGGAGGGCTGGTCCAGCGGAATCTCCCTGAATACCAATCAATGGTTTGATGGCTATGCGGGCTTTCACAACATCGTTGCCAACAACATCATCTCGGGCTCGTATGACGCGTCCACCTACCACACGGACGGAAACGGCATCATCCTGGATTTGGGTGGTACCACTCCGGCCGTGCTGATTATCAACAACGTTGTTTATGGCAACGGCGGCCGCTGCATCCAGGCCCTGAGCAACACCAGCTTCTGGGTGGTCAACAACACCTGTTACAAGAATGGACTGGATACCTCCAGTGCCTTCGGCTCGTTCGTCACACAGAATGCCAGCAACGGCTACTTCATCAACAACATCGGCGTAGGGTGGAACGGCCGCAAGGTGTACGAGCAACAGGGTACGGCGGGCAACATTCAATACTTCGCGGACATGTACTTCGGCGGTGCAAACTCGTTTTCCAACTCACAACTGATCCAGGCGGATCCGCTGTTTGTCGCTCCGCCGGTCTTCGACCCGCTCCTGGGCGGGCAGTATGCAACCGCCCTCGCTCCGTGGCTGCTCGGCAGCGGCCTGCAGGTTCTGCCGTCGAGCCCCGCCCGCGGCAGGGGAATTGACCCCAGCACTCTGCCGGGCCTCCCATCCGCAATCGTCACTGACTTGCGGAAGTACATCTACAAGGACATCAACGGAAACCCACGGTCACAGACTGGCGCGTTTGACCTGGGCGCCTATCAGCAATAGCTTGCGCCCTTCCCAAAACGAACAGAGGGCCCCGGCAACGAATGCTTGCCGGGGCCCTCGCCACCCAAGCGACCGCGCAGAATCACTGTTGAATGTCGGGTTGCTCCCCTGCGCGCTCTGGATGGAGGGCGGCGACGGCGCGCCGAATTGGACTGGCCTTGGAAAGTGATGCGCCGTGTTCGACCGCCTCCCGATAGACTGCGAGCGTCTTTTCAGCCACCACCTTCGGAGCACACTCCGCTTCGATCTTGCCCTTGGCATTCCGGCCCATTTCGCGGCGCAGCGACGGATCCAGCAGCAGGCGCACAACGGCATCGGCCAATTCCCCCGTGCTGCGCGGGGGCACCAGATAGCCCGTTCGCCCATGCTCCACCATTTCCGGCAGCCCGCCCACAGTCGTGGCCACCACCGGTTTTGCGGCTGAGCATGCCATCGGGATCACTCCGCTCTGTGACGCTTCTATGTACGGCAGCACAACCACACTGGCCCGGCGGAAGTATTCTGCGGAACGCTCCCTGGAGATGTATTGATTGTCCACGATGAAGCGCTCTGGATGGAGCATCATCCGGGCGTAGCGGGAAAAGTCCTCCCCTTGGCCGGCAATCACAATTTGGACGTCCGGCACCTGCGCGCTGATCAAGGGTTCGGCGCGAATCAGGTATTCCAGCCCTTTGTATTCCCAAATGCGGCCGAAGAAGAGCACCAGGCGCTCTTGCTGTTCGTCAGGGCCGGCCGGCGGCTGCTCACCGATTTGAATGTGCGGAATCACTGTGATTTTTGCTGAATCGATCTTCAATTCCTCAACGAGGATTCTCCGTATGGCCTGTGCGTGCACGATGAATCTGTCGGCGCGCCTTCGCGCGAACCTCTCAATCCAGGCCGGAGTCTGCCGAGCCCGCTGATCGCCGGGATGCGGCTTGAAATCATGAACGGTGAGAACCAGCGGATACTCCCGAAGGAGAGCCAGCGCCAGGTCGAACCACAGGTGAATACCCTGGTAGTGAATTACGTCCGGCGCAAAGTCCCGAACCTGCCGGAGGATGGCGCGGATTGTCCGGAATTGCCGGATCACCTGCCGGATTCTGGGCTTCGGGAAGGAAAACAGGCGCACGCTGCGATTCAGCTCGCTGGCGTACGGAGCTACTTCATGGTGCGGCAGCACCAGTAGCACCTCGGCGTGCTGGGCCAGCGCACCGGCCAGGCGCACACAATACTCCCCAAAGTCGAAGGAGATGAAGGCGACGCGAAGGCGAGTCGTGGAACCCATGTTCCTGCCCCAAGGGGTGTATGCCGCGCTACCTCGAAAGCAGCGGGAGATACTTTGCTCTGAACTCACGTGGCCCCCCTGACGTCCACACGGTCAGGGCGGCGAGGGCCGCGAAGTAAACCAGTGTCGCTGCCATGCCGGACAGGATTCTGGAGCGTCCATCGGTCAGAATCAGGCAGGCCGCCATGCCTACGGCTGCCAGCGCGGGCTTCCAGGCTATCCTCACAATCGGAATCGGCTGGAGGATATCCCACACGGCCACGCAATGCTGAAGACAGCAGGCCATCCTGACGAGAAAGAACGTGATGGCAGCTCCGACCAGGCCGAAGCGGCCGATGAGCAGCCAGCCGATGCAGATATTCAGAAGGATATCCACCACGGCAATCCTCAGCACGACTCGCTCCCGCCGGACAGCCACCAGCACCTGTCCGAGCATGCTGCTGAATACTTGCAGCACGAGTACGCAGAAGATGATCCGCAAAGCCGGGAAGGCTTGAAGGAAAACGGGATTCCTGTAGGCCAGCACAAGCAGCCAATCCCCAAGAAAGATGGCTCCCACCACAGTCGGCAGAGCGAGCGCCAGAAGGAACTCCGTGGCTCGCTCGGCCGTCTGCTTCAGCCGCAGCGAGTCCGGCCCGATTTCCTTGCACAGCATGGGCAGGATGGTTTGCGCGATGCTCTGATACACCAGCAGGACGGGCGCCATCAACTGCACGGCGGCGCTATAGAAACCCACTTGCGATTCGGAAGAGAGTTTCGAGAGCAAAATCAGATTGAGGCTGCTCTCAATTGCAACCGAGCCGTCAATTCCGAGGAAGGTAAGGGCGGAACGCGCCATTCTGAGCGCGCTACGGAAATCAAGTCGCGCGCCTCGCACCGGAAAACGGCGGACCAGAATCCAGCACTCGGCGGCGGCTACGGCCAGCATCGAGAGCAGCAATACCACGATGATCGCAAACAGCCCCTGCTTGCTTGACAGCAGCAGAAAGGCACTGCCAACCTTGCACAGGTTCCCCGGCACGTTGACCCACGGGATAAGGCGCATCTCCTCCCAAGCCTGAAAAATCGCCTCACAGACGGCAGAGAGAGCTGAAGGCAAAAGCCCCAGGGACAACAGGCAAATCACCAGACTGGTGTCAGCGGCGTAGTTCATCAGCCGCACGAACCCGAATGCCGCAGCCATCGTGCACAGCGACGTAGCGACAACGATCGCGGCCCCATTGAGAAAATGGTCCCCCGTTTGCGCTCGGTCCCTGGCCACTTCGCGGATGATCAGCGTCTTGAGGCCGCCGATCGCAAAAATCTGGAATGTGTAGAACAAGCTGAGGGCCAAAGCCAACTGGCCAAACTCATGCGCACCGAGCCTGCGCGCCACCAGGGCGTACAACACAAAGCTCGTCGCGCGATTCATCGCGTCGCTGGTCAGAATTGAGAGGGCGTTACCGCCGATTGTGCGCAGTCCAAACATGGGATGAGTGGATCAGGAATTGCGCCGAATCCAGAAACTCTTGGGATGGTCCTGGTGCTGTTTGTAGGACGGAATCGCTTCGCTCAGCAAGTCGCGATGGTTCATGTGCATGTAGCTTCCCGCCCAAAGCACGGTGAATTCTGAGTTGAACGCCAGGAAGGCCTGGAGCAAGTACTGTTCGTTCCAGAAGCGATGCTGGCCGAGAACCCATTCCCTGGGATACTCGGCGGGGAAAAAGATGTCGTGGAGGTGGATCAGGACGCCCGGTTGCAGCCGCGGCAGGATGTCCAGATATTCGTAACGCACATCGCTGCCGATTTTGAGCACGTGGCTCGAGTCTATGAAAAGGACATCATTCGCCTGAAGCTGGGAGAACGCGCTCAAGGGAACATCCTGCACTCTCTTGGGCAGCACGGAAAGGCCGGTTTTGCTCTCCACCAGGAATTGGGGTGGGAAGGGGTCGATGGCTACGTGATCGCAGACACAGGATGGATCCTCTTCCTTGTTTCTTTGGATGGCCTGCGCGGCGAGGAGGGTCGAGAAGCCCGAACCAATCTCCCAGACCCGGCGAGGCTTGTAGAGCCGGATAATCCCGTAGAGAATCTCCGCGTCAACGGAATCGAAATAGCCGTTCCCCAGAAAGAATCGGTCGGCTCCCGAAGTCCCGTTTCGCGGCAGCGCCTCCCAGTCTCGCCGGCATTGCGAGGAGAGTCGCTGCAGGAGCTGGAGCTGGAACTCCGCGTTCATTCTGATTCCCGCAAGCTCTGGACGAGGGTTCCAGATGGAATCATCCATGGCCTGCGTGTCTGGAATGGGTTCGTAAAAGTGCACCATCGTGAGATGCAGGCCGAGTCTTTCCCAAAATGAGAAGGTTCTGCGAACAAAAACCGCATGGCTCTGTAGAAAAAGTCCGGGGGCGCGGGGCCCTTGGCTACGCTGGACACTACAGGAATAGCAGCGTCACGCGTCTCTAGGAGGCTCTTGGACATTGGTTCGTTTCCACACCTGCACAGGCTTCGTTCACCGTGAGCTGCCAGCCCCGGGAGCGAGTTCGAGGATTCCCTGCATGCCAAATTGGAGGTGTAACCCGATTGCGGAGAGCGGGTGCCGTATTCAAGCTTCTCAACGAGGAGCTTCCTCCGATCGCGAGGTAGTGATTCTCTTTATCGAGAATCGGCATTCGCATGGCCCGAAGGCAATCAGGCAACTCTAAGGACTTTTCGCTGCAGGCGCTGTTGCCGCTGGCCTGCATGAGCGTCCTGTCCTGCTTGCTCTTCGCATGCGGCAAGGGCAGTTCGTCGCCGAGCGCCATTGCAGACAACACACCACCGCCCGCTGGCGCGACCTGCACAATCTTCGCATCCGCGAACGGGAACGACGCCAACTCCGGCGCCACTCCATTCGCGCCGCGGACTCTGCTGGGCGCGGCCGCGCTGACCAAACCGGGCTCGGTGGTTTGCCTGCTAGCGGGCACATACCAGCTAAAGTCAACTTTCTATCCTCCGGCGAGCGGCACGCCCTCCGCGTGGATCACATACAAGGACTACGGTGACGGCGACGTGAATCTCGTCTGGACGGGCGGCCCCAACGCTGCAGACAAAATGATGTTCAAGATGGGCAGCGGCACGTTCCCGTCAGCACCCGCCTACCTGCAATTTCAAGGGTTGAAGCTGGACGGCCAGACCTATGCCATCGCCGGCTTCTTTTGCTTTGGAGCGCACCACCTGCGCTTTGCCGGCAACACGATCACCAACACGGGCGGAGCAGGAATCTCCACGGTGCTCTGCGACTACATCACCAGCGACAGCAACATCGTTTACCGTAATGGATACCGCTACGGATGGACCAGCGGGATTTCCTACAACAGCAGCCAATGGTTCGACAGATACCAGGGCTTTCACAACATCATTTCCAATAATTTTGTCGCGGGTGAGTACGACGGCTCCGGCAAGCACACCGATGGGAACGGAATCATCCTTGACTTGAGCAATCGCAGCTATCGCTACGGCTCTGCCAATACGCCGCCCGCCTTGATCATCAACAACGTGGTGTACGGGAACGGCGGGCGTTGCGTCCACGCCTTTGTGGTTTCGAACTTCTGGGTGGTGAACAATACCTGCTACCAGAACGGCCTGGACCTGGCCCTGGGTTACGCCCCGTCGTTTTCCACTGACAACTCGAGGGACGGATATTTTGTCAACAACATCGCTGTGGCCTGGGGCCGCCGAAACGAAGGGTTTGCGCAGTTCCACAGCAATGCCAACATTCGTTATTTCGCCAACCTCTCGTTCGGCAGCCCTATCAACTTCAGTCATTTCGATCCGGTGCAGTTTTTTGAAGCGGATCCGCTCTTCCTGCGCCCTCCGCAGTTCGACCCGGTGGCAGACGGCCAGTACGCCGCCGCCCCGGCGCCTTGGGACCTGGCGGATGGGTTGGCGCTGCGGTCCGCCAGTCCCGCGTTGCGGCGCGGCGTTGACCCAAGCGCACTGCCGAACGTGCCGCCGGCCATCGCTGCGGACTTGCAGAAGTACATCTATCGCGACATCCGGGGCAAACAGCGACTCCCGGAAACAGGTTTTGACCTGGGAGCCTACCAGCTTACCGCCGTGCCTTCAGGGCCCACCCGAACTGCCGAAGCCCCACATCGTGCCAACCGCCCGTGAAAGGTCGTTCGCCAGCGCGGGCGTAAATATCGCCGCGCCCTCGGGGTTCAAGTGAATAGCGTCGGCTTGGTAGCAACGCTCTGGCAGCGTGGCCGGGTCAACCGGCACCAGTGACTGGATTCCGGCTTTTCGCGCGGCGCTGGCCATCCCGCGCACGGCTCCCTCCGACGATGGAGTCGGGGGAATCAGCAGCAGGAGCGTGGCGCCGTTGGCCTCGCACAAGTCACGCAGGTTGCGCAGCCGCGGCACCGCCAAGGTATCGAGTTCGGCGCCCTGCGGGACCGATTGCGCTCTGCGGATCACCGGGAAAAGCCCTTCAAAGCCGGGAACCATGCTGCGAAGTATGCGCCTGCGGAAAATCGCACGAGTGCTCCAAAAGGCGCTGTAATGGGCGAGCAGGAGGTTGCTGGTTTCGGTGCGATCCATCTTCAAATCAGAGGCGGCGTCGAGCACGTCGCCGGCGTCAAAGAGCAGCATCGGGCCGTACTCTTCGCGGACGCTGTTTTCCAGTGAGGTGTTCACTTCCAGGCCGATCACCACGAACTGCGGCCTGGCGCCCCGGCGGAACAGCCGCCGCAAACCGTACACCCAGTCGTGGTAACCGGTGCCCTCCAGGAAGATGGGGTAGATGCGTACAGTGCCGGAGGTCAACTGATGGAGGCGCGGCTCGTTCACACCGTCGAGCAGCAGCGAATTGCCCAGCAGCAGCACGGAAGGCGGGCCGCCCGCTGCCGCGGGTTGAGCGGTCAGCGCGTCCGCGTATTGCCGCGAGACGCGCGCATAGGTGGACGAGCGGCGCTTAAGCATGAAGCCAAACGAGAGCTCTAATCCGGCCATGAGCAGCACGGAAACTGCGGTAAGAATCTTGATGTAGAGCAGCGCCGGCCTCTTAGAATTGGAAATAGATGAACGTGTTGAGCTTGCTGCCCGAGAATAGGGCCAGAATGAGGACGGCAGCCACTGCCATGCCTGCCCGAACCGCATAGGGTGCCTCCGCAAACGGGTATTCCTTTTGGCTGGCTTCCAGCAACAGATCAATCACAAAAAGCGGCACCGCGAAGATGCATAGCATCACCAGCGCGGTGGCAAATTCGTTCCGCCAGGCGAAATTGAACAGCCCGCCCAGCAGATCCACAGCGGACGTCAGCGACGGTGCGCGAAAGAAAACAAGCGACAGGCAGAAGAGATTGAAAGTCAGAATCCGCTGCCCCCAAATGGAGAAGAACCCCGCTGCATCGCCGGACGTAATCGCGGCCTTCGGCCCGGCCACATTCCCGGGGAGGATCAGTCGCTCGATGGACAGCACCAGACCGTGGATGCCGCCAAACACGATGTAGGTCCAGCCGGCGCCGTGCCAGAGGCCACCAAGAAGCATCGTAGTCACGAGGTTCCGGCTGGTTGCCCATTTTCCGCCCGCATTGCCCCCGAGAGGGATATACAGATAGTCGCGCAGCCACGTGCTCAGGCTGATGTGCCAGCGCCGCCAGAATTCCTGCAGACTGCGGGCCAGGAATGGCTGGCGGAAATTCACCATGAAGTGGAAGCCAAGCAGTTGCGCGCTTCCGCGCGCAATGTCGCTGTAGCCGCTGAAGTCCCCATAGACTTGCCAGGCGAAGGCATAGGTTCCGATAAGCAGAACCCAGAAGCTGGGAGGCCCAAGCTGGCCGGCAAAGGCGGCGTTGGCCAGGACCGCGCAGTTGTCGGCAATCACACACTTCCGCAGCAGGCCGGAGACAATCAGCATCATTCCGTCAAAGAAAAACTGCGGCTCGAAGCTGCGGTGCTGCTGCACCTGGGGAAGAAGATGGCTGGGCCTTTGAATGGGGCCGGCGATGAGGTGCGGGAAGAGGCTGATGAACAGAGCATAGTCCACGAGCGAACGAGACGGTTCCAACTTCCCCTTATATACGTCCACGATGTATGCAACTTCCTGAAACGTGTAGAACGAAATGCCCGGTGGAAGCAGGATGCGAATGAGCTGGACCGGGATGTAGTGGAGGCCCAGCGTGTTGAGCGCAGCGATTGCCGAGTCCGTAAAGAAATTGAAGTATTTGAAGACGCCCAGGATTCCAAAGTTCACCACCAGGGAGAGCAGGAACCATTTCCTTCGGCCCCCGCCCGATGATGCAGGCGACACCTTCTGGGCGATGAAGAAATCAATCGTCGTGCTGCCGATCATGAGCGCTAGAAAGCGCCAATCCCACCAGCCGTAAAAAAGGTAGCTGGCCAGCAGCAGGAAGAAATTCTGCGCGCGATGATTCAGCCGCCAGTACGTCAGTACCACCGGCACCAGGAAAAGAAAGTAAACCGGGGAGTCAAAAAGCATGACGAAGCATCACCACGAGCGCCTGAACGATTCAGGCGAATCGGCTTCCAGTCGCGCAGGCTCGAAAGGCAACCCGGCTGCACTGCTGCGGGAGACTCGGCGGCGTGCTCCGGCTTGAAGGATGTGGCGGTGAAGCGCGCGCGAAGCAAAACCCGCTCCGGCGACAAAGCGCATCAGGGGTCCAAAGCTGCGGGCCGCCGGCGCTCCGAGGAAGTGCAGCCCCGGCAGGGAAGACTCCAGTCCGGCGCCGAGACGCGGATTGCCATCGGCCATCTCGATCCCGGCCAGCACTTCGCGCCCAAGGAACGGATAAAGGGCGATATTCACGCGGTAGCCTGTTCCCAGCACCACGTGTTCTACGCAGCGCTCGCTCCCGTCATTCAGGCGGACGCGCAAGCTTTCCCCTTCCACCCGCGCGACTGCTGGAAATCGTTCGGCGCGCACGGTAATCTCCTGCGTCCGCGCCTTAAGCCAGTGGGCTACCGCCGGCCGCATGGCCCGCTCCTCCCAACGGCGCTGGATGCGGCGCGGCAGATGCCTGAACAGCGCCGGGCGTTGAATCAGAAGGCTCGCGCCCGCCGGCCCGATCTCACCGGCTCCGTAAAACATTCTCCGGAACAGCGCGGAGTGCATCCAGCGCCTCCGCTCCAGCCAGTACAGGCCGGATTTGCGAAGGAGAACTTCCACCTGGGCGCCGGCCTCGTGCAGAAAGACAGCCGCCTCGAGGGCGCTTTGCCCTCCGCCGATGACCAGAACCCGCTTTCCGCGGAACCCAGCAAAGCCGCGCTGTTCGGAGGTGTGGGTGACCAGCGACCTGGGAAATCCCTGAAACATCGGCGGCGAGAATGCGAAGGGTTGAATGCCCGCGGCCACCACCACACGCTGTGCTTGCAGCTCGGCGCCCGCATCGAACGTAAGGCGATAGCCCTCGGGCGCAGGGTCAACTCGAATCACGTTGCGCCGGTCAGCCGGCAGGGCGGCGTGCTGCTGGAACCAGTGGCCGTACTGGATGAAATCCCGAACCGGCACGGGGTCGGCCAAACGGTGATTTCCAGTGACGGCCCGGTAGCTGTCCAGCGTGAACTGATTTCCCGGGTCGGCAAGGTGAGAGCCCGCCCAGGGAGAACGCAGACACATTTCCTCCGGCATATGACGCGCCCAAAACGACATGGGCTCGCCGAGCAGGACGACGTCAAGGCCCTTCACCTGGCTAAGGTGGGCGGCAGCAGACAGGCCGTAGGGGCCGGCCCCGATGATGGCAACATCACATTTGTCCATAGCGTTCCGATCCTCCCGCAAGCGCAATGGCCAGCCGCAGTGGCCTGACGAACGGCCATTCGGCGGCTTGCAATCACCTTGCCAGCACGAAAAGCGTGTATCCGCCCAGAAGGCGCACAGCGAAATCCTTGTGCAGGGCGAAGGAGACCATCCGTGGCAACTGACGGAGAGTCTGGCGTATTCCTGTGGACCGATAAATGCAGCGGGGCGCGTAGAACCAATCCACGATCTCGTAATTCTCTCCGGTCAATGCCTGTAGTGCGGTGTCCTTGGTGAAGAAGTGGAGGTCCTCGAGATCGCGCCGGCGTCTGATGAGACCGTCTCTTTGCAGCACGGAGTGCGCCGAGAGATCCAGAACCTGGTGAAACAGCTTGTAGGGCGCCAGGTCCTTGATGCTGCGCAGGAAGCTGAAGTAATTCTCCTGGTGCTCGAGGACGTCAAGGATCAGAAGAAGGTCAAACCGCGGAGCCGGCTCACTGGTCACGTCGCCTAGCGTGAAGTGAAGCCGGTCGTTCTCGCGGCTCTGGCTCAGCCGGATGGCCTCCGGCGAGATGTCGAACCCAAAGAAAACGCAATGGGATTCCATCTGAAGCTGCAACTGCCGCAGCACTTCGCCTGCCCCGCAACCCACCTCTCCAATGAGGCGGGGCGACAGGCGGTTTCGCCTGAGCATCTGCAGGACGCCTTGCGCTTTCCACGAAGAGTCCTCGGTGTGCCAGCGCGGAATCTTCTGGACGTATTCGCCGGTCAGGAAGGCATTTGCTGGCATGTTCCCCCCCCAGTTCATTCCGTTGGTGGCTTCGGCGCTGAACGCCGAATCGGGCGAGCAAGCGCGGGCACCGACTCCCATTCAGGTCGTCGTCGCACGTCCACACCATTGACGTATGGTTGAACAATTCCGAACGGGCAGGTCAGCTCATCGACATCACGGATGACCCGCGCTGGATTGCCGGCAACCACCTTGCGTGGGGGAACGTCGGCAACGACGACACTTCCGGCTCCAATCAATGCGTACTCTCCGATCACCACGTGCGGCATCAGCGTGGCGTTGATGCCTACTCGTGCTCCCCTGCGAATCGTCGGCCCTTCCATGCACTTCGTGCAGAACGGGTGCAGGTCGTTGGCGATCATCACGCCAGGAGCCAGAAACACTTCATCTTCCAGGATGGTGAACTGAGCCACATAGACGTTGCAGTGCACCTTCACCCGGCTGCCGATGACGCAGCCGTAGTCAATCGTCGAGTTGCTCCACACCTGGCAATCGTCGCCGATGGTGGTCTCCTCGCGGATCACCACGTTGTGGCCGGTGTCCAGTCCGCTGCCGATTTCAACGGAAGGGTAGATCACCGTGCCGCTGCGGATGCGGGCGCCGGCGCCGATACGGACCGGCCCTAGCTGGATGCGGCGGGTGGTGGGGTAGCCCAGCAGCGCACCCGGGTCAACCAGCGAGCCCGCTCCGAGCTCCACGTCCACGCAGGGCACGTGATTCGAAATGTGACTGCCGTCCCCATCCGTTCCGGCAGCAGCCGAGAGCATTTGGTTGAAGATCTGATCTTGGATGGTCATGTGTGAATTCTCCGCGAGTCTGGTTGGAAGGATGAAGGGCCGTTGCGCCCAGAGCTTAGGTAAACAACCGATAAAGATCTTCCCCTGCCTTTTCGGTGATGGGATCGGGCACGGTGCGGTCTGTGAACCGCTGCGTCAGCCGATTGAGTAAATCGCGAAGGTCTTTCTCTGCCCGGCCAGGGCCGCCATTGGGCGAATGCTGAAGGAAGGAGATGGTCTTTTCTTCTGCGCCGAACTTTCGTTTGTAACGTGCCAGCCCTTCCTGGTCCCAGTCGGACAGGCCGAAGTCGAGAAAGGCGAGGCCCTGTGCCTTGGCCCGTTCGATTCCCACCCAGGTCAGCAAATCGTTCGGGCGGTGCGAAAGCTCATCCGGATCGGATGCGTTGAATTTGTAGTACAGCGTATCCTTCCAAACCAGGAAGAAATCCCCGGCTACGACCTTCTCCTGAACTTCGGCCAGCAACAGGAACCCCTGATGAGCTTCCACGAAGTGCCGCCAGATGTTCTGGAAGAATCGAAATGGCTGGGCCAGGAGGCCGTACTTGTACTTGCGCACTTTCAGGTGCAGGTCGAAAAACATTCGAAGGTCGTCTTCGGACTGAGCGAGGCGAATGCGGACGCCTTCTCGCTGCGATTTCTTGATTGCCCTGCGGCAGGAATCATGAAGGCCAAGCCACAGCGCATCGAGCTCCGGCCGCAGGTCCACGCCATGCCATTTTGCCTGCTTCGCCACGCTGAGCCGCTGGTCGGAAAGAGGGATGCCGTTGCGCAGGCATCTCATGGTAATGGGACAGTGCTCAGGCAAGAGCACATCCAGCAGCAGGTTCCATGCGCCGGGATCGGTCACCAGCGGGTCGCAATAATCGGAGAATGGTAATGACACGATTCTTTTTCCAAAGAGATCGTCAATGCGGCAGAAGGCAATACCGGCGCGCGGTTTTCCTTCCTGGTCAAGCAGAAGATTCGCGCTTATGACCCAGCCGTAGGTGTCCGATAAGGTGCGAATCCAGCGAGGCGAATGAAATACGCTGCTCTCCGCTTGACCGACGAGCGCGTCCCACAGCGGATCGACGCAAGGATCAATACACACGATGCTGGTGGTGGTGTTCACTGGGCGTTTCCAGGGCCTGTTCCGCCGGCAACGACGCACTCGAAGACAGCGCCCCCGATGAGTAACTGGTTTACGCCGGACTCAATCGGTCCGGGGGGCTGGAGTTGGCGCCGCGGCTAGTGACTGTACCGGAGGCTGGTCATTGATGCGGATTTCCATCGCGCCGTCACCGTGAAGCTCCGGCAGAACCGTGCGGTAAACCTGCAGAAGTCTGGTGGTGGAGTTATGGCTTGTGAGCCGCTGCTCGATGCGGCGCCTTCCCAGACGGCCCATGAGCTTCCGGCGTGCGGGATCGTCCATGAGTCGCGCGAGCGACCGTGCAAATGCGCGCTCGTTGTTGGGCGCCGAGTAGATGGCCGCGCCCTGTGCGGTAAAGCGATGTTCCGGCAAGTCAAAGGCGACGATGGGCTTGCCCAAAGCCATGTATTCCATCATCTTGATCATGGTCGAGCGATCATTAAACGGATTAGACGGATCGGGGTCCACGCAGATGTCTGCCGTGGTCAGATAGCGCAGGACGTCCTCATCGGAAATAAGCCCGGTAAACCAGACGTAATCATCGAGGGCCAGTTCCCGTGCCAACTTCTTCAGATCGGGCCAGGCGTCACCCGTGCCGATGATGACGCAGTAGAAATCGGTCCTGCCGAGGCCGTGCACCAGGTGATGAAGCGCTCGCAGCAGGTAATCCACGCCGTCCTGAAACCCCATCACGCCCACGTAACCGATGATCGTCTTTCCCATCGCGCGCAGCGAAGCATCCGGCTCGACGCGGGGACGGAGGTGCAGATCGGTCCAATTTCGCACCACGGTGATTTTCTCCTCCGCCACGCCGTCACGTTCCATCTCCATTTTCTTGTACGACTCATTGGTGGCGACGATGTGATCGGCAAGACGGCAGGAGAGCCACTCCAGCATAACCAGCGCGCGCCAAACCAGCCGGGAGCCGCCCTTTGCGAAGCGTGCGTAGTACATCTCCGGGGCAAGGTCATGATGGTCAAAGACAAAATGCTTGCCAAACAGCTTGTAAAGCGCAGCGATAAAGACAAAGGTGTCCGGGGGGTTGTGCGCGTGGATCACGTCGAAGCCATCACGCAACAGGACCTGGAGAGAAAGCCAGAAAGCGGCAGCCATACTGTAGGAATATTCCCAGATATAGCCGGCGAAACCCTGGGCCTGTGGCGGCGCCGGGTAACGGTAAACGCGCACTCCTTCCACCACCTCCCGCATCGGCTGCGACGGCTGCGCCTGGCAAATCACTGACACGCGGTATCCTGCGGCCACCAGGGCATTCGCCTCGCGCCGAACCCGACGGTCGTGCGGGTAGGGCAGGTTCTCGACCAGCATCAGGATTCGATTACGCCGTGGCTCTTTCATATTTCTGCTTCTCCTGATGTGACCACGCCTCTGAGGATGAGTTTGCGGCCCCGGTGATCCCCACGAGGTCAACCAAAGCCTGGTCCTCCCGCAGCATCTGGGGCACAGCGCGGAACGCAGCGCTGCTGTTGCCGATGACCACGGTTTCCGATCGGCTCACCAGTTCCTCCACGGATGGCAGCATGAGGCTGGCGATGTGTGGTAGTTCCCGCTCCAGGAAGCTCTTGTTTGACCCGGTCAGCCGCGCCGGATCCACCTGCTCGTCGTAAATTGCCACTTGATACCCCTTGCCCGCGAGCGATTCGGCAAGAAGGACAACCGGGCTCTCGCGAATGTCGTCCGTGCCAGGCTTGAAGCTGAGCCCGAGAATCCCGATTTTCTTCTTTTTCTTCGCTTCCACTTCTTCAATGCCGCGCTGAATCTGCCTTTGATTGCTGGGCAGAATAGAGCAGAGCAGGGGGCACTCCACATCTCTCATCTTGGCCCGGTAGGCCAGGGCGCGCAGATCTTTGGGCAGACAGGATCCGCCAAAGGCAAAGCCCGGCTTGAGGTAGGCGCGTGAGAGGTTGAGCCGCCGATCACGGCAAACCAGATCCATCACTTCCCGTCCGTTGATGCCGTGAGCAGCGCACAGGTTCCCCACTTCGTTGGCAAACGCGACCTTCAGGGCGTGAAATGCGTTGTTCACGTATTTCAGCATCTCGGCGGTGCGAATCGCCGTGCGCGCGACAGGGGCCTTGATCGCTCCATATATCTCCTGGGCTACGCTCCCGCTTCGGCTGTCGAGCTCGCCGATCACAATTTGGCTGGGGTGATCGTAATCGGCAATCGCGCTGCCCTCCCGCAGGAATTCCGGATTCACGCAGACTCCGAAGTCCCTCCCGGCTTGACGGCCCGAGTGCTGCTCGAGGATCGGAATAAGTTTGCCCTCGACCGTCTCCGGCAGCACCGTGCTGCGAATGACCACAACGTGGTATTCGCCCTTGATCGCCAGGGAGCTTCCAATCTCCGCGCACACTCGTTCCACGTATTCGACGCTCAGGCTACCGTTGCCATTACTGGGTGTCCCTACGCAGATCAGGCTCACGTCGCTGTGCTGGACGGCTGCCGCGGCATCCTGGGTGGCGTGCAGTCGTCCGCAGCTCACCGCCCAGGCCATCAGTTCCTCGAGTCCGGTCTCCATCACCGGAGAACGCCCCGCGGCAGCCGCCGCCACTTTGCGCGGATCCACGTCCACTCCGATAACAGTGTGGCCATCGCGGGCCAGGCATGCGGCTGAAACACAGCCAACGTAGCCCAAGCCGAAGATGCTGATCCTCATAAGGCTCCTCCCACCGCTGCCGCGCTCCGCACGCTGAGGGCGCTGCTGCCCCGATCGGCTTTTTGCGAACAATCGAGAAAGCACCGGTGCCACAATTCCACGTTAAGCAGGCCCCACAGCAATGAACCGTGATTTGCGAAGCCTCGCTCGTGCTCAGCCATCAGCCTCTCGACGAACGGAGGATGGAACAGTCCCCGGCGGCGCAGCGCTTCCGGTGACAGCACATCGCGCAGGAACGGCCGGGCTTCCTTGCGAAACCACATGGCGGTGGGCATCGGGAAACCTTTCTTCTTGCGACGAATGATCTCCCGTGGCAACCATGTGCTGCTGACCTTCTTCAGTAAGTATTTTCGGACGAGTCCCCTGATCTTCATCCGGGGCGGGAGTGAAGCGGCAAACTCCACCAGCTTGTGATCCAGAAGCGGGACGCGCGCTTCCAGAGAGGCAGCCATGCTGGTCTTGTCGCCGCGGGCCAGCAGGTCATCCGGTAACCACAGCTTGGTGTCCACATAGAGCATGCGGTGCAAAGGATGCGCCGCGCCGGCGGACGCCAGATGCTCAGCAAAAACTTCCCTGACGCCGTGACCGTTCAATGCCTGTTTGAAGTCTGCGGTGAGCAACGACTGCTTCATCTCTGCGTTGAAGAGGGGAAACCAGTTCACAAGCCGGTCCACTTCGTCCTGCCGGCAAAGTGCATACAGGCCGATCTTCGCGCGACGCAGCCCGGGCAAGTGTGCGCTCCCGGCCAGAGCGGCGGACTTGAGGGCGCTTGGGAGATGCTCGAACAGCCGCGACAAGCGTTCGCCGGAGTAACGGGCGTAACCTGCGAACAACTCGTCGCCACCTTCGCCGGTCAGGACCATCTTCACTTGACGCGAAGCCAGTTCCGCCAGCATGTAGCTGGCCAGCGAGGCCTCGTCCGCGATAGGTTGGTCGAGATGCCAAACGACTTTCTCGGTCAGATCCGTCAAGTGGCTCGGCCGCACCATCACCTCGTGATGGTCGGTCCGGTAGTTCTTGGCGACTAATCGCGCGTAAGGCAACTCGCTGAGCAATTCGGCGTCGCCTTCGAAGCCCACCGAGTAGGTCTTAACGGGCTCGTTCAGAAACTGGCTCATCAGTGCGACAATCGTGCTGGAGTCAATCCCTCCGCTCAGGAACGCGCCAAACGGAACGTCACTCATCAGGTGCGACTGGACACAATCCTTAAGCAGGGTCTGCAGCTGCTCCGCGTAGTCGTCCTCCGTTCGCTCCCCGCTCCCACCGTTCGCAAACGACACATCCCAGTAACGGCGCACGCGCACCCCCTGCCGATCGCACGTCAGGGTGAAGCCGGGCGGCAGGGCGTGAATGCCCGCGAACATGGTCTGGGGCGCAGGAACATATTTCAGCGATAGAAAGTTGCTCAGGCCTTCCGGGTTGCAACGCGGCTGCACCGCGGGGTGCTGCAGGATGGCCTTGATTTCGGAGCCGAAGATGAGCCCTCCTCGAGCCTCCGTGTAGTACAAGGGCTTGATGCCCAGGCGATCGCGCGCCAGAAAGAGCTTTCGCCGGGGCGCATCCCACACGGCGAAGGCAAACATTCCGCGCAGCTCATGAACGCAGTTCTCTCCGAATTCTTCATAGAGATGGACGATCACCTCCGTATCGCTTCGCGTGGCCAGAACGTGCCCGCGCCCTTGCAGCCGCTCGCGCAATTCGCGGTAGTTGTAGATTTCGCCGTTGAAGACGGTGACGATAGTTCCGCTTTCGTTGCCGATGGGCTGTTTGCCGGTGCTGAGGTCAATGATGCTCAGGCGGCGCATGCCGAGGGCGACGTCCGCGTCGAGGTGAAAGCCAGCGTCATCCGGACCTCGGTGGCGAAGCACGCCGGTCATGTTCCGGAGGACCTGGTCATCAGCCGGTTCGCGGGTTTGGTACGCATAGAAGCCGCAGATGCCGCACATGGTCTATTTCCCCGGAACGAACGTCGTTTGTGCGCGGTTCGCAGCGCGCGCCTCGCGGGTTCGCAGGACCCGCGTATAGACTTCAATGATTCGCTGGGCCACGGCAGGCCCCGCCAGGTGCCGGATGTTTTCGCGTCCATTCGTCCTTGTTCGCCGGCGAAGAACCTGTGCGATCCGTTCCGTGAATTCGTCGGCGTCGGGCTTGCAAACGTAACAGCCCTCGGTCTTACCGATGACCTCGCTGACGTCGCCCACGTCGGTCGCCACAATCGGCAGGTTGCAGGCCATGGCCTGCTTCACCACGTTCGGGGAACCTTCCTGATACGAAGTGAAGATCAGGACGTCACAGGCGTTCATTAAGAGTGCCAGCCGCTGCTGCGATTCTTTGCAGGCGATCTGCAGTTCCACGGAGGAATCTGCCTTGCGCAGCTCTTCTGCCACGGCTTTGGCCAGCGGGAAACGCTTCACGGGAATCTGTGGGTTGCCGGCAAAGAGGAGATACTTCTTGTAAGGGTGCAGTCCCAGGAGCGCCCGCGCGCGAGTCATCTCCACAGGTCGGAAGACGTCCAGGTCCACCTCGTGGGGGATTACGTAGGCGCCTGCCCGTCCGAGTTTTGCGGCCATCTCCCGGCTCTTTACAATCACTGCATCAACCCGCGAGCTCAGCAGGCGGCCGGCCATGGCGGCGAGCCTGCTGCCAACAGTCAACCCGCCCCGGCGATTGACGGTCCCCAGCACGTCGTCGCCGCAGAAGCTGACGACCACCGGAACCCTCTGTTGCGTGCGTGCCACCATGCCCACGTAACCGTAATGGGCGTGCACCAGATCAATCGAACCATCGGCCAGCCGCCGCCGCAGGTCAAACAGAGCCTTCAAGTACGCCAGCTTTCTCCGAGGGCCTTCGAGGACCAGTAATTCGACTTCAATTCCGGCCCGCTTCAGAAACTCCACCTGGGTGCGCACGAATGCGCCCCATGCGGGATTGTCAGCGGTTGGATAAATGGCCGTAGCTACGAGTACTTTCATGGATGCATGGATGGCCAGAATCCGGCTTGGGGAGCGCGGCAGGAACCCGGACGCTGTCTGGGATTGTCAGTTAACCATCGCTGCCTGGCGCTGGGCCGGGGCGCAGGATGAGGGTTGTGCCCCAGCGCCGTTGTACAGATTGTTCCAGGCAGCGTAGTTCAATAGCAGCCAGATGATCGAGCTGTGGTCGGCCTCGCCCTTGCGGTGCTCGGAAAGCAGGCGCTGGATGGTGGCATGACGAAAGACTCCCGCTGGCAGGTGGCCGTGCGCCGGGCTCAGGTAATCGCTGACCATCTCAAACAGATTCCTGCGCAGCCAGTGCCGCAGCGGGAGGCAGAAGCCCTGCTTGCGCTTGCGCAACGTCGCGTACGGCAGGTAGCGGCGCACGGTGTCGCGCAAAATGGCTTTTGTCTCCCAGCCGCGCAGTTTCAGTGACGCAGGCAGCGACGCGGCGAACTCCACGAGCCGATGATCCAGCAGCGGCGAGCGAACCTCCAGAGAGTGAGCCATGCTCATGCGGTCCACTTTCACCAGCATGTCTTCGAGCAGCCGGTGACGCAGGCTGAGATAGCCCGCTTTGACCAGCGCCGGAAACTTGGAATGCATCATGGCCACAACATCGACGGGATAGTCCGGAGCTCCGAACGGGCCGACATGCTCTGTGAACTCTTTCGTGAACAACGCACTGAGCTGAGCCTCGCTGCACAGGGCGTCCTTGCTGGAGCACATCGCCGCGAACGGCAGCAGGCTGTCTTCCAGAACCTTGGCAGCACGCAGTGCGCCGTATCGGTGGCCGGCGGGCAGGAACTTGGCGGCCGTTCTCGCCAGGGCGGGCAGAAGCTGATCGCTGAGCGCCGCGGGCAGCCGCTGGTAGAGCTCAGAAAAACGAATGCCTCGGAAGGCAGAGTACCCGAAGAAGAGCTCATCGCCGCCGTCGCCGCTGAGGATTACCGTGACGTACTGGCGCGCCAGTTTCGAGACGTAGTATGTCGGCAGAGCCGAGGAGTCGCCGAACGGCTCATCGAAGTGCCGGACCATCGTTAGGATTGTCTCCGGCAGGTTGCCTTTCAGTTCCTCCTCACTCAGGCGCAGGACATGATGTTCGGTCTGAAAGTGGCGGGCAACAATCTCTGCGTCGGCCGACTCGTCTGACTCGGGCCGGTCAAAGCCGATGGTGAACGTCTTCAGAGGTCGCAGCCCGGCCCTGTGCGCATAGGCCACCACGGTGCTCGAGTCCAGCCCGCCGCTGAGAAACACGCCGAGTGGCACCTCGCTCATCAACCGCATGCGCACACTCTCCGCCAGAAGGGCATCCAGTTCCTCAACGAGCTGGCTGTGAGAGCGAACAGCTCCAGGCTGCTCCTCCTCGAATGTCAGGCGCCAATATTTCCTGAGAGCGATTGCGCCGTTCTCGAAGGACAGCGAGCTCGCCGCCGGAAGCTTCCAGACGCCCCGGAACGCCGTGCGCGGCTCGCACACGAAACCTTGTCGGAAGTAAGGCACCACTGAATTCATGTCCGGCACGCCCGTTTCGGGAACTGCAGCCAGGATCGCCTTTATTTCCGAACCAAAGACCAGTCTTTGATCGCGTTGAAAGTAGAACAGAGGCTTCTTGCCCAGCCGGTCGCGCGCGAGCAACAGGCGATTGCGCCGCTGATCCCAAAGCGCAATCCCGAACATGCCGCGCAGTGCGCTGACGCACTCGCTGTCCATCTCTTCGTACAGGTGGGCGATCACTTCGGTATCGGATGAGTTGCGAAAATCGTGGCCGCGGGCTATCAGCCATTGGCGCAGTTCAGGATAGTTGTAAATCTCGCCGTTGAGGACCACTTGAACCTGTTTATCTTCGTTCGTCGCCGGCTGGTGACCGCCGGCCACGTCAATGATGCTCAGGCGCCGGATGGCCAGCCCGACTCCGTCTGCAGCGAAGAACCCGCCCTCATCCGGTCCGCGATGCCACAAGGACTGGGCCATCTGCTGCAGGAGTCGCCGGATTTCCGCGCGAGGCAATGCTGGGTCCACGATGCCTGCAATTCCACACATTGTCCCCTGCTTTCCAGGTTTGGATCTGCGTCGAGGAAACTAAAGAAGGGAGAACAGCTCTTCGTCGTGGCTCTGCCAACTTTGCGGCGGCGGCCAGGGACTGCCGGCCGGCCGGGCGGGGAGCAGGTGGTAGAGGATCATCGCCAGATTTCTGGGGTAGGCTCGCTCGTCGCTTAGAAAGAGGTAATCTCCCCGCGAAAAACCGAAGCCGCCATCCTTCCGCTGCGCGCCAAGCAGGCATTGATACGCACGATTGGCCGGGAGCCCATAGCCGCCGATGCCCAATCGGCGCGCTCCAGCCAAGGTCTGAGCAAGGACTGCGGTGTGGTAGGTGACTTCCTTGTGACGGTTTCCACAGTCGAAGAACGAATGACCATCCTCGGCAAGGGCATGGCGCAAGAAGCCCAGCACTCTCCAGATCATCGGCAGGACCCTTGTGTCCTGGGTGAGATCCACATAGCGCATCAGGTCCAGACAGAGGAAAGCGTTGTACTGGTAGCACTGGAAGTGCACACGGCCCTCGCCGCCGCTCTCTCCTCTGACCGTGTACGGAAATTCGCCGGATTCGAGCTGCACGGCCTGCAGGAACGACAACAATCCATCACAGTGGCGCCGGTACGAACCGTCCTCCGCTGCTTCCGCCAATTCCGCCAGGAATCGCAAAACGATGGCGGAGTTGTTTGGAACGCGAAATCCCTTGCGCGCCTGGAAGTAATTGACGGCCAGCTCGTCGCCGTTCTTCTGGAAGCCGATCTGATGGACCAGGAAATCGTGCCACTTGCACACAGCAGCCAGGATTCCGGGGTCACGGGTCTGCCGGTAGCTTTCCAAAAGGCCGAGTGATCCCCACGTTCCCTCAGCGGTGGCGATGCGCCCGCGCCATTCCGGATTCGGGTACTCCCACGCGCCGTCGTCACGCTGCCGTTGCAACATGAATTCTGAGCAACGCAGCGCAATTTCCCGGAATGTTTCGTCTCGGGAGATCGAATACAGCCGCCAGTTGTCAAGCACCCAGTAGCCTTGCGCCTGGATGTAGCAGTAGTCGTCGCTCCAGGGAACAGTTGGAAGATAGCCTTTTATGAACCGGCCAATGCGCGAGTTGAAGCGTATGCCCACATCCGGACCGACCAATGCCCGTCCGTTCCAGTGCCGGGCAAACAGATACTCGTGCAACCGGAGCGCTGCGCGAATCTTCGGCTCAGGGATCCAGGGCAGGGAGCAGGCGACCGCCTGGCCCGGCATGTTCGATTCGCTGGTTGCCCTGATTTCT
>Ga0187894_10002549_pt1 | contig 21582 bp, 22 predicted proteins | sample GBC1701081metaG_FD_136650 | JGI IMG/M metagenome (GOLD analysis project Ga0187894, IMG submission 136650) | White microbial mat communities from a lava cave in the Kipuka Kanohina Cave System on the Island of Hawaii, USA - GBC170108-1 metaG ... | reverse complement strand
GCGCGTTACGACGCCTCCGGACCTTGAGACGCTCAAGCGGGCCCATTTCCCCAAGAGGGACTACGTTAGCCGGATGTTCGCCGCCGGAGCTTGGTCGGCGACGGTAGACGGCGACAAGTACGTCCACTGGGATCGCCTCCGATTTCGAACGCCGCCCCAGGGGGTCACGCTCGAGGAGTGGTGGTTGGCCATCAAGTCCGCCCGCGTGTCGATGACCAAGTGGCTTCCGTGCAAAGACGCGGCGGGGGAGATGTTCACGCTGGCGACGCCGGACCCGCTTCTTCGCTATCTCTCCGAGGCTGACCGAGACTTGAGCGGGCGCGTTCCGATCCCAGAGCAGCTGATGAACCCCGGAACGCGGGATCGCTACCGCATCAGAGCGTCCATCGAGGAGGCGATCACGTCGAGCCAGCTTGAGGGCGCCTCGACGACGAGGAAAGTCGCGACAGAGATGCTCCGCTCCGGCCGGAAGCCGAACGATCGTAGCGAGCAGATGATCTTCAACAACTACCAGGCGATCCGCTTCATCCGGAAGATGGAGAAGGAGCCGCTAACGCCCGACGCGGTGATGCAGTTGCACCGCATCGTTACCGACCAGACCCTGGACGATCCCGAGGATTCGGGTCGTCTTCGGACATCGGACGAGATCGCCGTCATTGATACGAAGACCGAGGAAGTCCTCCATCAGCCGCCCAGATTCGGCGAGTTGCCGAAGCGGATGTCGGCCTTCTGCGATCTCGCCAACGAGAAAACGCCCAAGTTCTACATACACCCCATCGTCCGTGCGATTCTCCTGCACTTCGCCCTCGCCTATGACCATCCGTTCGTAGACGGGAACGGCAGGACCGCGCGGGCGCTCTTCTACTGGTCCATGGCCCGTTCGGGCTATTGGCTATGCGAGTACCTGTCGATCTCGCACTTTCTGCGCAAGGCCCCAGTGGAGTACGCCCGTTCGTATCTCTATGCCGAGACCGACGCGAACGACACCACCTACTTCGTCTTGTCGCAGCTCGCCACGCTCAAGAAGGCAATCGAGGCGCTCCACGACTACGTCCGGCTCAAGATGCGGATGGTCCAGCGCACACAGGCCATCCTGCGGGAATCGCACGCATTCAATCACCGGCAGCTCGCGCTTCTCGGGCACGCGTTGCAGAATCCGAGCGTGGTCTACTCGGCCACGGCTCACGCAAACAGTCATGAGGTGACCCGGATGACGGCGCGGTCCGATTTGAACGATCTGGCCAAGGCAGGCCTCCTGATCCAGCTTCGTGCCGGGCGCGGATTCGTTTATTCCGTTCCGATGGACATCGAGGATCGCCTAGTTCTACAGCGCTAAGGTCGCCGCCGGAATCCTGTCCGGGGCCGGCCGTAGGCTGACCCTCGCTGGACCCGTGGGCCGCCGCACCACGCCGGGACGGTGAGGGACATGGACTTGGCGCAGGCGAAGTCACTGCGGACGGGGTTGGACCGCTTCCTGCGGACGTTCGATGATTGCATCGCGACCTGCCGGGGCCGGCGGCACCTCCGGACCTACGTGTCGGGGCAGATGAGCGGGCTCGGGCGGAAGAGCGTGGAGCCGATCGCGCTGCAGGCAGGAGTCCCGCCGCGGACGTTGCAGGAGTTCCTGACGTTCCACAGCTGGGACGAGGGGGCGGTGCGGGACCGCGTGCAGGAGCGGGTGTCGAGGCTGCACGGCGACCCGGAGGCGATCGGGGTGATCGACGAGACGTCGCTTCCGAAGAAGGGGGACAAGACGCCGGGCGTGCAGCGGCAGCACTGCGGGGCGACGGGCAAGACGGACAACTGCGTGGTGACGGTGCACCTCGGCTACGTGGCCGGGGACTTCCACGCTCTCCTGGACGGCGACCTGTACCTGCCGGAGAGCTGGCATCGGGACCGCGACCGGTGCCGCGAGGCGGGGATCCCGGACGATGTCGTCTACCGGCCGAAGTGGCGGATCGCGCTGGACGAGCTCGAGGCCGCGGCGCAAAGGGGCGTCTTCTTCAAGTGGCTGTGCGCGGACGAGGGATACGGCCGCTGCCACGACTTCCGCCTCGGCGTCGCGGATCTCGGGATCGCCTACGTGGTGGAGGTCCCCACGACCCACACGGGCTGGAAGGCGCGACAGGCGTGGGGCGGATCGCGGCCGGTCGAGCGCTTCGCGAAGGGGGGGCGCGGCTGGGAGTTGTGGCGGGTGAAAGACACCGAGAAGGGCCCGGAGGTCTTCAAGGTCCGCGCCCTGCGCTTCCGTCCGGCGGAGGAGGGCATCGTCGGCGACGAGCAGTGGCTGCTCGTCACGCGGCACGTCCTGACGGGCGAGGTGAAGTACTTCCTGTCGAACGCGCCGGAGGACGCGCCGCTCGGGGTGCTGCTCCACGTGGCCTTCTCTCGCTGGCACATCGAGCGGATCTTCCGGGAGGCGAAGAACGAGGCCGGCCTCGACCACTACGAGGGGCGACGCTACGTCGGCCTTCGCCGCCACCTCGTGATCACGGCTCTCAGTGTGCTCTTCCTGGCCGAGCAGAAGCAACGCCTCGCCGAGGACGACGAAAAAAGGGGCGGCACGTCACACTCGAGCAGATCAAGCGCGTCGTCGAGGCCCAACTCGATCCCGGCCAGCCTCCTGGCGAGCGCCGTCGCCACCTGATCCGGGCGCTGCGGAAGGTCGCCTACCACCAGCGCCGCAACGCGGAGGCCCGCCGCCATCACCACCGCACCCGGCGAAAGCGGCTCACACGCGCTCGGATCGACCTGCGGCGGGCAAAGCGATGCCCCAAGACCCTTCGCGCCTTAGCGCTGTAGTGCTAGAGCGCCTCCGCGCGGGCAAGTAGGGCCGCGCTCAGGTCCTTCCGCCGCGGGGCGCGACTCGCGGAGCGCGTCGCGCACTTCGATGGTCTCGGCCCCCGGGGACCGGCACGGTCCGGTGTGGAGGGCGGTCGAGGTGCATGTCCTGGGCCCGGCCGAGGTGATGATCGAGTAGACGGGGGCCGCTGCCCCCCAGGCCCTCTACTTCCCGGCCGCGCTGAGGCTGTTCACGGCGGTCGCGAGCCGGCTCTTGATCCGCGCGGCGGTGTTCCTGTGGATCCGGTTCACCTTCGCGGCCTTGTCGGCGAGCTGCGTCGCCTTCTGGAACTCGCGGGTCGCGCTGTCGCGGTCGCCCGCGGCCACGGCGGCCCGGACCCGCTTCACCTGCGTGCGCATCGCCGAGACGGCGGCCTTGTTGAGTGCGCGGCGCGCCTCGTTCTTGCGGATGTTCTTCTTGGCGGTGCGGGAGTGGGCCATGGATCCTCTCGAAAAACAGGCTTACGTGTCGATCGCGAGTTTACCCGGGCTTTCGCCGCCTTCCAGCTTGCGGAGCCGCTCGCCCACGTCCCTGAAACCGATGTCGAACTCGTAGATCCGGCCGAATTCGGCCTTCGCGTCCGCCTTCCGGCCCATCCGCTCGAGGGTGTCGCCGCGCTCGTACAGGATCTCCTTCAGCCGCTCGGACGTCCCGCTCTGGCCATCCATCGCCTGCTCGAGCTGCCGCAGCGCAAGGTCGTGCTGGCCCTTGGTCTTGAAGGAGCGCCCGAGGCGCAGGTGCGAGTCGGCGCGGAACTTCGGGTCGCGCACCGTCTGCTGGAACTCCTGGATGGCCGCGTCGACCTGCCCCTGCTCGAAGAGGAAGTCCCCGAGCTTGAACCGGAGGTTCAGGTCGGTCGGGTAGGCCTTGACGCGCTCGCGGAGCTCCCTCGTCCGCACCTTCAGCAGCTCGGCCTCCGCGTGCTTCGCCTCGTCCTTCTTGCCCTCGCGCAGGAGGTCGATGCGGCGCTCCTCAAGCCGGTCGATCTCGAGATCCCCGCGCGTGAACTTCAGGTGCAGGTTCTGCGGCTCCTTCGCGATCGCACGGTCCATGGCCGCGAACGCCGCGTCCCACTGCTTGAGCTTCCGGCACGCCTGCGCGAGCTCGATGAGCAGCTCCGGGGTCTCGCCCTTGGCGAGGCGCTCCTCGACGTCCTTCTTCCGGGCCGCGAGGTCCTCCTCGGTCCGGTGGAGGCGCGCGTCCTGCTCGATCTTGCCGAGCGCGCCCTTGTCCTTCACGAGGTCCCGCGAGGAGCGGGCCGTCTCGAACCCCGTCTCCTTGAGCGAGGCCTCCGCGGCCAGGTTCTTGCGCGCCTTGACCGCGTCCTGGTCGTGCGGGTCGAGCTTCACCGCGCGGTCGAACGCCTCGTGCGCCTTGCGGATCTCCCCCGCCTTCCAGAGGACGTTGCCGAGCTTCTTCAGCGAACTCACGTCGCCCTGGTGGTGCTCGGCAACCGTCTCGTAGGCGAGGATCGCCGCGTGGAGGTGGCCTGCCGCGGCCGCCGCGTCCCCGAGCGCGAGGTTGACGCCCTTGTTCTTCGGGTCCTTCGTGAGGAACTTCTCGCAGGCCATCATGTAGGCCTCGGGGTTCCCCTTCTTCCCGAGCGCCGCGACGAATATGCCGAGGCGCGCCGGGAAGCCGAACACGGCCACCACGCCCTTGCCGGGGTAGGAGTGCTCGTACTTCTTGAGCTCCGCCTTCCGGAGCAGCTCGCGCGCCTCGCGGCTGTTCGGCGCGAACGAGACCGCTTGGAGCAGGATCTCGATCGCGTAGTCGAAGCTCTTCTTCTTGAGGGCGTCCTCGCCCTTCTCGATCAGCTTGGCGATGTTCATGCCCGAGAACCGTATCTTGTAGCGCGCCGCGTCCCCCCCGTCAAATGGGGCGCGATCCCGCGTCACGGCCCCCGCGCGCGGCCGAGGCAGGGGGGGCATGGGGGGCGGGCCTTTCCAGCAGGCCCTACACTTGAGGAGTCCATGCGGATCGTCTGCTACCCCGACCCTGTCCTGCGGAAGCGGGCCCTCGAGATCGACCCCCGGGCGAAGGGGCTGAAGACGCTCGTCGAGGGGATGCTCGAAGCGATGAAGGAAGCAAGCGGCGTCGGACTCGCCGCGCCGCAGGTGGGGGAGAGCGTCCGCGTGTTCGTCGCGAGCGAGACGGGCGAGATCGACAAGGCCATGGTCTGCATCAACCCGAAGATCGAGCGTTTCGGCGCGACCACGGAGATGGAGGAGGGGTGCCTCTCCGTGCCCGGCGTCCGCCGGCAGATCGTGCGCCCGGAGAGCGTCCGGCTCTCGTGGACCGACCTCGACGGCGAGACTCACGAGGGCGAGTTCCAGGGCCTCATCGCGCGGATCATCCAGCACGAGTGCGACCACCTCGACGGCGTCCTCTTCTTCGATCTCATGAGCGAGGCCGACCAGCTCTCGATCAAGGCCGATCTCGAAGCCCTCGAGGAGCAGTACGACCCGCGGTGAAGCGCCTCGACCTCGCCCGCGTCCGCAAGGGCGACCTCAAGGACCCCGTCGCGACCATCGGCGTCTTCGACGGGATCCACCGCGGCCACCGGCAGCTCCTCTACGAGCTCGGCGTCTGGGCCCGCGCGACCGGCGGCGAGAGCTGCGTCTTGACGTTCGACCGCCACCCGCTCGAGGTCCTGAACGCCGAGCGGATCCCGATGCTCCTCACGCTGGAGAACCGGCTGCTCGAGTTCGAGCGCCACGGCGTGGACGCCGCGGTCGTCCTCGACTTCGCCGCGATCCGCCCCCTCGGCCCCCGGGAATTCCTCGAGCAGGTGCTGCTCGGCCGCCTCGGGTGCCGGCGCCTGCTGCTCGGCTTCGACAGCCGGATCGGGAAGGACCGGTCGGGCGACGCCGCGACGGTCCGGGAGGTCGGGCGCGCCCTCGGCATCGAGGTGCGCGTCGCGAGCCCCGTCCTCGACCGGGACGGGAGGAAGATCGGGTCGAGCGCGATCCGCGACGCGATCCGGAAAGGCGAGCTCGACCGCGCCGCGAACCTCCTCGGCCGTCCGTGGACGCTCCGGGGCACGGTGGTCCGCGGCGCCGGCCGTGGCAGGAAGCTCGGCATCCCGACCGCCAACATCGACGTGAAGGACCAGCTCCTCCCGCCCGACGGTGTCTACGTCGTCCGCGTCTTCCGCGGCGTGGATACGGCGCCCGCCGTGATGAACCTCGGCGTCCGTCCGACGTTCGCGGGGCCGGGGGGACGCACCCTCGAGGTCCACGTGCCCGGCTGGCAGGGCGACTTCACCGGCGAAGCCTTGGAAGTTCGGCCCGTCCGGCTCCTTCGCCCCGAGCGGAAGTTCGAGAACGTCGAGGCGCTGAAGGCGCAGATCCAGCTCGACCTCGAAGCCCTCGCGCAGGCGGTGGCGCGAGGCGAAATCTGATGCTACGGTAGGCCGCCGCCACGCTGGGGGGGTAGCTCAGGTGGTAGAGCACACGACTGAAAATCGTGGTGTCGCCAGTTCAACTCTGGCCCTCCCCACCACCTTCCTGCGAGGGAAGCCGCGGCCGGGGCCCGCGGCCTCGACGGCCGCGGCCCCCAGCCTGGCGGGGGTTGCGGAGGCGAACTACTTCCTTTAGGCCCCCTCCCCCGCCTGCGGACCACGGCGCGGCGCGCCGATCTGCTTAGAACGCCATGACAGAGGACGCCGCCTTCCACGAGGGGTATCGCCGCGCGCTCGAAGAGGTCGCGCACCTCGTGACCGGCATGCAGGACGCGGAGCTGGACAGCCTCGCGGCCCTGCTCGAGGAGCTCGACAAGCGCATCGAGAAGGCGCGTTGTCTCGGCCGCTCCTCGCTCGCCTCGCGCGCGAGCGGCGACCGCGGGTTCTAGGACTCCGGTAGACTTCCCCGCGCGTGGCGCGGCGTCGGATCTCGGTCGTCCTTCCCTGCCTCGACGAGGAGAGGACTGTCGGCGCGTGCGTGGAGGAGGCGCGGCGCGGGATCGAGGCGCTCGGCTTCGAGCCCGAGGTGCTGGTCGTGGACAACGGCTCGTCGGATGGATCGGTGGGGGCGGCGGGGGCCGCGGGCGCGCGCGTGGTCGAGGAGCGGCGGCGCGGCTACGGCAGCGCGCTCTCCCGCGGGATCCACGAGGCCAAGGGCGAGATCGTGATCCTCGGCGACGCCGACGGCTCGTACCGGTTCGACGCGCTCGGGCCGCTCGTGGAGGCGGTGGACCGGGGGGCGGACCTCGTCCTCGGCTCGCGCCTGCGCGGGCGGATCGAGGAAGGCGCGATGCCGTGGCTCCACCGGCACGTCGGCACCCCGGTGCTCACCGGGCTCGTGAACCTGCTCTTCCGGACGCGGATCAGCGACGTGAACTGCGGTCAGCGCGCGCTGCGCGCCGCCGCCGCGCCCCGGCTCCAGCTCCGCGCGGGCGGGATGGAGTTCGCGTCCGAGATGGTGATCAAGGCCGCGCTGGCGGGCCTCGTGATCGCGGAGGTGCCCGTGGACTTCCGGCGCGACGGGCGCGACCGCCCGCCGCACCTGCGCACCTGGCGGGACGGCTGGCGGCACCTCCGGTTCCTGCTCCTCTTCGCGCCGAACCTCGTGCTGCTGGCGCCGGGCGCCGCGTTCCTCCTCTTCGGCGGCTTCCTCGCGGGACCGGCGTTCCTCGGCCGCGCGGGGGTCGGCTGGACCCGGTCGTTCGCCGGGGCCGCCTTTGTCCTCCTCGGCGCCCAGCTCGTCCAGGTCGGCCTCATCGTGAAGACCTGGTACCACGTCGAGGGGTTCTACCGGCGCCCCTACCTCGACCGGCTCTTCCGCCATGTCGGCTTCGAGGCCGGGCTCGTCCTGGGCCTCGGCCTTCTCGCGGTCGGCGTCGTCGTGGGCGTGCCGCTCGTGGTCGCGTGGCGCGAGGAGGCGCCCTTCGACCCGGGCCGCATCGCGGCCGCGCTCACGTTCCTCGTGCTCGGCGCTCAGGTGACGATGTCGTCGGTGATCCTCTCGGTGCTCGGGATCCGCCGGCGATAGGTCGGGGCCTCGGGCCGACGCCGGGATTCCTTCACAGGCTCACCCCTTCTTCGACTTGTCGTCGGGCTTCGTGGGCTTGTCCTCGGGTTCCGCGGTGGACGGCCTCTTCTCCGGGCCGGGGGGTTTCTCCTCCTCGGGAGGCCCGAGCTCGAACCAGAGTTCCCCGTCCTTCCGGACGACGAACCTGCCGTCGAAGACGTTCTCGAGCTGGAGCAGGACCGCGAGGAGCGACATCTCGCCGTTCAGGGTGAGGGTCTTGCGCCGGTCCATCTCGCCGCTCAAGTTCACCTGGACCCCGTAATCCTCGGAGATCTCCCCGATGAGGACGTCCAGGTCCTCCTCCTCCCACGATACGGTGACGGGCTCGTCGAGCGCCTTCCCGTAGATCCGCCGGAGCGGGTCGACGAAGTCCTCCTGGTTCACGGCGCGGTCGAGGACCTCGAGCGCCTCCAGCGTGCCGTTGCGAATGCGCTCCATGAAGATGTGGAAGTCCTGGCGCCCCTGCCGCTCGAGCTTCTTCTCCTCGTCGTTGAGCACGAACTGGCCGCTCTGGCGCATCTGCCGGATCTCGACCACGTCCTTGCAGGCCTGCTCGATCTTCTTCAGGTCGCCCGCGAGCAGCGCCTGCTGCTTCACGAGCGTATCCAGGAGCTCCTGCTCGTCGTCGCCCGCGCTCCGCGCGAGGCGGGCGCCCCCGAGGAACGCCGCCGCGACGGCGACGGGAAGCGCGATCCGGCGCATCACTTGTCCTCCTCGAGGGCCTTGCGCTCGGCCTCCTTGCGCGCCGCCTCGAGCGCGTCCTGCCGCGCCTTCCACGCCGCCTTCTTCTTCCGGATCCAGTCGCCGCCGAAGAGGATCTCGTTCCTCTCCTTGAAAACGTAGAGCGTGTCGCCGCGCACGACCCACCGGAAGAGGAGCACGTCGCCCATCATCTGGAGCATCGCGCGGGCGGAGGTCTTTTCGAAGTCGAAGGTGACCGTGTCGAACTTGTAGACCCGCGCGTCCAGCTCGATGTTGATGCCCACTTCCTCCTCGAGGTTGTCGAGGATGTTCACGAGCCACTCCTCGCGGAAGTGGACGTCCCGGAAGCGCGCGTTCGAGAGCCGCTGCCACACCTCCTCCTCGGTGAGGTCGACGTTCTTGCCGCGGTGGAGCTTCAGGATCCGGTTCAGGTCCGCGAGCTGCGCGATCTTCATGTCTCGCGCCTTTGCGAGCAGCGGTCGGATCTCCGTGCCCTTCGCCTGGGCTTCCTTGAGGACCGCCTCGTACTCCCGCTCGCGGGCGACGAGGCCTGGCACGAGCCCGAGCGACTCTTCGAAGTCGATGATCTTGATCTCGCGCCGCACCTTGGTCATCTTGTCCGCGAGATCCTCGAGCGCGACGTCGGCGAGGTCCCCCCCGGACCCCCCCTCCTCGGGCTCCTGGCCCCACACGAAGCCGCCGAGAAGGGCGGCCGTCACGAGCAACGCTTTCCTCAAGAGCGCCCTCCTTCTTCCCCACCATTAGACCTAGACGCGCCGCACGCGCTCCGGTTCGTCAATTTTCCTCGAAAACCGGCCTGCGGGGCCGTGGGAGGGGGCGCGGGGGAGGGGGCCGCGTGACACCGACCCCCGACGTTAGAGGTATGCGGCGGTCACGAAAGCCGGCTGGACACGAAGCGGGAGAGCCTTGCCCGGGCGATCTCCGAGAGATCCTCGAAGAAGATCGCGGTGTCGAAGCGCGCGTCCTCGCCCGCGTCGCCCTCGAGGCAGCGGACGACGACGCCCGTGATCGCGATCGAGGCCCCGGGCTGGCCGGGCGTGCCATCCGGGAGCTCGAGGGCGATCTGGACCCGGCTCAGGATGGGGAGGGCCGCGGGGGCCTTGAAGCGGATGCCGCTGCCGCTGAGGTCGTGGATTCTGGTCTCGACCGTCCGGTCCCGGAAGGTCAGGCGCAGCGGAAGATCCGCGGCAACGCGGGGGAGGCGGCGCCTTTCCACGTGATTCACCGACGCGGGCGGATTCTAGGGGTGGGTTCAGGTAGAGTCAAACTCGCGAACAGGAGACCGCACAATGGCGAACTACAACAAGGTCCTGCTCATGGGCAACCTCACCCGGGATCCGGAGTTGAAATACCTCCAGTCCGGGCAGGCGGTCGTGAACATCGGGCTCGCGGTGAACCGCAAGTACCGGAACCGCAACACGCAGGAAATGGTCGAGGAGACCACCTTCGTGGACATCGAGGGATGGGGCCAGCAGGCCGAGACCTTCAGCAAGTACATGACGAAGGGCCGTCCCGTCTTCATCGAGGGGCGCCTGCGCCTCGACAGCTGGGAGGGCAAGGACGGCCAGAAGAAGAACAAGCTCCGGGTCGTCATGGAGAGGTTCCAGTTCATCGGCGGCGGCGGCGATCGCGCCGCCGCGGGCGACCGGGGCGATCGGGGACCGGAGCGTGCCGCGCAGGGGCGCGCCGGGAAACCCCCGGCCGAGGCGGGCCAGGTCGCCGACGGCGGCGGGGAGGATTACGACTTCGAGGACATCCCCTTCTAGCCGCGCGCGGCGCCCCGCGCGGCCGCGGCGTCGCGGGTTGACCTCCCGGGGCGCGCCGGTTCGAATCCTCGATATGCCGCCCAAGCGCCGGGACGCGTCCGTGGACCCTACCGCCGTCGTCGACGAGGGGGCGCGCGTGGGCGCCGGGACGAGGATCTGGCACTTCTGCCACATCATGCCCGGCGCGCGGATCGGCGCCCGCTGCGTGCTCGGCCAGAACGTCTTCGTCGGGCGCCACGTGACGATCGGCGAGGGCACGAAGATCCAGAACAACGTCTCGGTCTACGAGGGGGTCCGCATCGGCCGCCGCTGCTTCGTCGGCCCGTCGGCGGTGTTCACGAACGTGAAGACCCCGCGCGCCGAGGTCGAGCGCAAGGGGAAGTACGTGGCGACGATCGTGCGCGACGGCGCGACCATCGGCGCAAACGCGACGATCGTCTGCGGCGCGACCGTCGGGCGCTACGCCGTCGTCGGTGCCGGGAGCGTGGTCACCGGCGACGTGCCGGAGCATGCGGTCGTCTACGGCGTCCCCGCCCGCGTGCGCGGTTGGGCCTGCCGGTGCGGCGCCGTGCTCGACGCGCGCAGGCGCTGCCCCGACTGCCGCCGCACGTACCGGCGGGAGGGCGGCTCGATCGCGGAGGTGCGCTCGTGACCGCGCTGCTCGTCTCGATGGCGGGTGTCTTCGGCGCGATCGTCGGCTCGTTCCTGAACGTCGTCGCTCACCGGATCCCGCGGGACGAGCCGCTGGGCCTCTTCCGCAAGACGCGCTCCTACTGCCCGTCCTGCAAGGCCAAGATCGCGTGGTTCGACAACGTGCCCCTCGTCTCCTACGCGCTCCTGCTCGGCAAGTGCCGCGCGTGCGCCTGGCGGATCCCGCTCCGCTATCCGCTGGTCGAGGCTGCCTGCGCGGCCCTCTTCGCGCTCGCGGCCGCGCGCACGAGCGCGCTCGGCTGGACGCCCGCGTGGCTCGCGTTCGGCGTCACGGCCGCCTTCTCCGCCATCTGCCTTGCGGCGAGCGCGATCGACTTCGAGCACAAGATCCTGCCCGACGAGCTCACGCTGCGCGCGGGTCCGCTCGTCGGCCTCGCGGGCGCGCTGTTCCTCCCCGGCCTCCACGGCACCGCGTTTTTCGGCCGCGACGCGGACGGCATGGCGCGCTGGGGCCTCGATCTCGTCCCCGCGCTCAAGCCGGGGCTCGCATCCCTCGTCGTCGGCCTCGCCGGCGCGGCGACGGGGGCGGGCATCATCGCGCTCATCCGCTGGCTCGGGACGCTCATGGTCCGCCGCGAGGCGATGGGCCTCGGCGACGTGAAGTTCATGCTCATGTGCGGCCTCCTGCTCGGCCCGTGGAACACCGTCCTCGCCATCATGGTCGCGATGGTGGGGGGGTCGGTGCTCGGGATCCTCATCTGGGCCGTGACGAGGAACCGGGAGATCCCCTTCGGACCCTTCCTCGCGATGGGCGCCCTCGCCGTCCTCTTCTACGGCGCCTCGATCGAGCACCTGATCCTCGTCGACTACCCGGCTTGGGTGCGCGGCGGCTAGGTGCAGACCCCAGGCCGGCGGCCCCCGGCGACCCTGTTCCTCCCCCGGGCGAACTGCCCTTCGCCCTGCCCCCGACGCCCCCTGACCTACTAGGCGTTGTGCCCTAATCCACGAAAACCTCCAGCAGGTGGTTGACGTTGCCGCGTTGTCCGCGCACAATAAGGAGCAGGCCTTGGCCCGCGCGGGCCTCGGCCCGGTACTGGACCGCAGCACGGACACAGGAGGAGGCGATGGTCTTCAGAGCGATCCCTCGGGCGATTCTGGTTGTGGCGCTGGGCGCCCTGTTGCAGACGGCGGGTTGCCGAACGTCAACCGACCGGATGCGGGTGCTCGAAGCGGAGAAGGCCGACGCCGAGCGTCGGAACCAGGAGCACAAGCAGAAGGAAGCGGAGATGCGTGCCCAGATGATCAAGGCCGAGGGCGACGCGGAGAGCAACCGGGCCAAGGCCGACGCCCTCACGGCGCAGCTCGAGCTCGCGAAGAACCGGGACGCGGCCGGCGGCTCGAAGATCGACGTCGCGGGCCTCAAGCGCTCGCTCGACGGGACCGGCGTGGCCGTGATGGAGCGCGAGGGCGGCGACGCCACGCTCGTGATCGCCTCCGACATCACCTTCAACGCCGGCCAGGCGGATCTCAACCGCAAGGCGCAGGACACGCTCGGCAAGGTCGTGCGGACGCTCAAGGAGACGAAGGGCCTCGGCCGCATCCGGATCGAGGGCCACACCGACTCCGACCCGATCAAGAAGTCGGGCTTCAAGAGCAACGAGGAGCTCTCGCTCGCTCGCGCGACCACCGTCCAGAACTTCCTTGTCGCACAGGGCATCGACGAGACGCTGGTCGAGATCGAGGGCTTCGGTGACGAGCAGCCGGCCGCGTCGAACGACACGCCGGCGGGCAAGGCCAAGAACCGGCGCGTCGAGATCGTCCTCGTCGGCGGCGAATAGCCGGCCGGCCCGGTCGGGGGGGCTCAGGGGCACTGTCCCGTTTTGGGACGCCCCCGAGCCCCCTCTCCTTTGTTATCCGTCGCGCCCCCGCCCGTCCTCCCCCCGTCCGTCCCGCATCCCCCCTGCTCAACCCCGATTCCGCAGGGGCCGATAGGTAGCCGGGCACCTACGCCGGCACGGCCGGCAGGACGGACGGTCGAACATGGTCGGTATCGAGGAACTGCTCCAGATCATGGTTCAGCGGGGCGGATCGGACCTGCACATCACGGCAGGGTCCCCGCCGAAGGTGCGCGTGGACGGCTCCCTCGTGTCGACCGAGCACGAGGTGCTCGCTCCTGACCACACGAAGAAGATCGTCTACTCGGTCCTCACGTCGGAGCAGATCGCGAAGTTCGAGCGCGACCTCGAGCTGGACCTCTCGTTCGGCATCGACGGCCTCGGCCGCTTCCGGACGAACGTGTTCATGCAGCGCGGCGCGACCGGAGCCGTGTTCCGGGTGATCCCGTACGCGATCCAGACCTTCGAGGAGCTCGGCCTGCCGCGCGAGACGTGCGAGATGTTCTGCGCCCTGCCGAAGGGGCTCGTGCTGGTCACGGGCGCGACGGGGTCGGGCAAGTCGACGACGCTCGCCGCGATGATCGACCACATCAACCAGCACCGGTGCGAGCACGTGATCACGATCGAGGACCCGATCGAGTACCTGCACCGCAACAAGAACTGCCTCTTCAACCAGCGCGAGGTCGGCTCGGACACGCACTCGTTCTCCGCCGCCCTCCGCTCAGTGCTGCGCGAGGATCCCGACGTGATCCTGATCGGCGAGATGCGCGACCTCGAGACGATCGAGCTCGCGCTCATCCTCGCCGAGACGGGCCACCTCACCTTCGCGACGCTGCACACGTCGGACACGGTGCAGACGATCAACCGCATCGTCGACGTCTTCCCGAGCCACCAGCAGCAGCAGGTGCGCACGCAGCTGTCCTTCGTGCTGCAGGGCGTGATCTGCCAGAGCCTCATCCCGCGGTCGAGCGGGCGCGGGCGCGTGCTCTCCGCCGAGGTCATGGTCGCGAACCAGGCGGTCCGCTCCTGCATCCGCGAGAACAAGGCGCACCAGATCTACTCGCTCATCCAGACGGGCGGGAAGTACGGCATGAAGACGGGCAACCAGTCGCTCTTCGAGCTCTACGAGAAGGGTTCGATCACGTACGACGAGGCGATGGCGCGCACGACCGACCCCGAGGACCTGAAGCGCACGTTCCAGCGCGGGGTCACGGGGCCGCAGAGCCCGGAGAAGCCCGCGGCGGCGGCGGCGGCCGCGCGCCGCACGGAGGCGACGCGTCGTCATGTCTAGCGGCTTCGACAAGCGCGTCGCCCGCATCCTCCGTGGCGCCGACGTCGTTTCCGAGGAGGACTTGACCGCGATCACGGAGGCCGCCGCGAAGGAAAGCGCGAGCCTCTCGAGCGTGCTCGTCAAGCGCGGGGTCATCGAGGAGAACGACCTGCTCGGCCTCCTCGCGGAGCGCCTCCACGTCACGCCGGTCACCCTGCACGACTGCGTCCTCGATCCCGAGGTCGTGAAGGTCGTCCCGCAGGAAACGGCGACGTCGCACCACTTGGTGCCGATCTCGCGCATCGAGAACATCCTGACGGTCGCCGTCAGCAACCCGTTCGACGTGGTCACGCTCGACCAGCTCCGCAACACGACCGGCTGCGAGCTTCGTCTCGTCCTTTCGCTCCCCGAAGCCATCGACAAGGCGCTCAACCGGGTCTACAACCCCGGCGCGGCCGAGCTCGAGGCGGTGATGGGCGAGATGGGCGAGGCCGACATCGAGATCAAGAAGGACCAGGAAGTCGAGGAGATCGATCTCGAGAAGCTCACCAAGGACGACGGGGAGTCCCCGGTCATCCGCTTCGTCAACCTCGTCATCTACCAGGCGATCAAGGAGAAGGTCTCCGATATCCACATCGAGCCCTTCGAGAAGGTGGTGCGCGTCCGGTTCCGCAGCGACGGCGCCTGCCACGAGGCGTTCAAGCCGCCCAAGGCGCTCCACAACTCGATCGTCTCGCGCGTCAAGATCATGTGCTCGCTCGATATCGCGGAGCGCAGGAAGCCCCAGGACGGGAAGTTCCAGATCCGCGCCGACGGGCGGCAGATCGACTTCCGCGTCTCGGTGCTCCCGACCGTGCACGGCGAGAAGGTCGTGATGCGTATCCTCGACGGCGGCAACCTTGCGCTCGGGCTCGACACGCTCGGTTTCGAGGAGAAGACGCTCGGGGATATCCGCAAGGCGCTCGACGCGAGCCACGGCATGATCCTCGTGACCGGGCCCACGGGCTCGGGCAAGTCCACGACGCTCTACAGCGCCGTCAAGGAGCTGCTCAACGACGAGTACAACTTCGTCACGGTCGAGGACCCCGTCGAGTACCAGCTCTACGGCGTCAACCAGGTACAGGTGTCCGAGAAGCGCGGCCTCACGTTCGCCGGCGCGCTGCGGTCGATCCTGCGCCAGGACCCCGACATCATCATGATCGGCGAGATCCGCGATACCGAGACGATCGGCATCGCGATCAAGGCCGCTCTCACGGGCCACCTCGTGCTGTCGACGCTTCACACGAACGACGCCGCGTCGACGATCACGCGCATGAGCGACATGGGCGTGGACGCGTTCATGGTGGCCTCGGCCACGCTGCTCGTGTCCGCGCAGCGCCTCGCGCGCCGCCTCTGCAAGTACTGCAGGGCCCCGCTCGACAAGGTGCCGGCCGAGCGGCTGACGAGCGTCGGGTTCACCGAGGAGGAGGCGGCGAAGGCCGAGCTCTTCAAGCCGGTCGGCTGCCCGCGCTGCACGAACGGCTATGCCGGCCGGTTCGCGCTGCTCGAGACGATGCCGCTCAACGAGGACATCCAGCGCCTCGTCATCCAGGGCAAGTCGGCGCTCGACCTCAAGAACGAGGCGATCCGCAACCACGGCATGATCAGCCTGCGGCGGGCCGGAGTGCTGAACGCGATCCGTGGAATCACGTCGGTGGAAGAGGTGCTCCGCGTCACGATGCCGGACGAGATCATGCCGGATGGCAGGGTGCTGAGCCGCTCGATCGCGAAACCGAACGAGTCCTAGTCCAGGAGCAAGGAGGAGTCCGATGCCCTCGTTCAAGTACAGCGCGCGCGACCGCGAAGGGAAGACGATCAGCGGAATCGTGACCGCGAAGACCCAGACCGAGGCGGTCGCCGACTTGCGCAAGAAGGAGCTGATCGTCCTCGACGTCCGCCAGGCCGCGGGCGGCGGCGGCGACGGCAAGAAGGCCAAGGGCGGCCTCCTGAGCGGTCTCACCCGGTCGCGCCCGAGCGCGAGCCGCGACCAGATCGTCATCTTCACGCGGCAGCTCGCGACGATGATCTCGGCGGGCGTGCCGCTCCTCGAGTCCCTCGAGGTGCTCCAGGAGCAGGCGGATACGCCCGGCTTCCGCGTCGTGCTCGACGGCGTGATCGAGTCCGTCCGGGGCGGCACGGACCTCTCCACCGCGCTCGAGCGGTACGCGAGGGTCTTCCCGAACATCTACATCTCGATGGTGCGCGCGGGCGAGGTGTCGGGCCAGCTCGACGACATCCTCGTGCGTCTCGCCGAGTACCTCGAGGCGTCCGCCAAGCTGAAGCGCGACATCCGCGCGGCCATGACCTATCCGGTCATCAGCTTGGTGCTCGTCCTCGGCATCACGATGTTCCTCATGGTGGGCATCGTGCCGAAGTTCAAGGAGATCTTCGACACCCTGGAGATCGAGCTGCCGAAGCTCACCAAGGGCGTCCTCTCCGTGAGCTTCGTGCTCAAGGACCACATCTTCGAGGTGATGCTCGGGTGCGCCGGCCTGATCGCCCTCTTCATCATCTGGAAGCGCACCGTGTGGGGCGCGCGCCAGTGGGACTGGATGGTGCTTCACATCCCGGTCTTCGGGCCGCTCTTCCAGAAGGTCGCGCTCAGCCGCTTCTCGCGCACGTTCGCGACGCTCATCAAGTCCGGCGTGCCCATCCTCGGCGCGCTGGAGATCGTGGCCGAGACCGCGGGCAACCGGATCATCGCGGAGACGGTGGAAAACGCGAAGGAGAACGTGCGGCAGGGCCACACGCTCGCGGAGCCGCTCATGGAGAGCAAGGTCTTCCCGCCGATGGTCACGCGCATGGTGCAGATCGGGGAGAAATCCGGCTCGCTCGAGCAGCTGCTGGAGAAGATCTCCGACTTCTACGACGACCAGGTCAGCGCCGCGGTCAAGACCCTGACCTCGATGATCGAGCCCATCATGATCGGCATCATGGGCTTCCTGGTCGGCGGCATCGTGCTCGCGGTCTTCCTGCCGATCTTCGAGCTCCAGAAGCAGCTCGGGAAGCACAACTAGGTGTCCCGCGGCCGTCGGCGCGCCCTCCTCTACGGTGTCGGCGTGGCCCTGGCCGCGGGCCTCCTCTTCGCCGGCTACGGGATCTCGGTCCCGCCCGACCCCGGGGCGCGCCTCAACGGCGCCGCCTTCCTCGCCGGGCTCGGCCAGACCGACCAGGCCCTCGAGGCCTGCGACAAGGTGCTCGAGGAGCACCCCGACAACGTCGACGCGCGCGTGTTCCGCGCGACGTTCCTCGCGATGGCGGGCCGTCACGACGAGGCGCTCAAGGCCTACGAGGACGCCATCGCCCGCACGAAGGACGACAGCGTCCGGTGCGACCTCGTCCTCGACCGCGCGAGCGTGCTATTGCGGGCGGGCCGGACGCAGGAGTTCAAGGGCGAGCGGGACCGTCTCGCCGCCATGGGAGCCGGGTACCGACTCGACGTGTGCGAGGGCCTCTGGGCGGAAAAGGAGGGGGCCTGGGGGGCCGCCGTCGTCGCCTACGGGCGTGCGCACGACGCGCGCCCCGCGGACGAGGAGCTGAAGGCGCGCCTCTACCTTTCCCTCCTCGAGCAGGGCCGGGAGGCCCTCGGCGCCGCCCTCTTCGACGACGCGAGGAAGGCGTTCGATCGCGCCGTCGCGCTCCTCCCCAAGGTCCGCGACGGGCACCTCCGCGCCGCCGAGCTGTGCCTCGCGGTCAAGGACGCGGACGGCGCGATCGCGCACCTCCGCGAGGCGGGCGCGAGGGCGAAGGGCGTCATGCCGCTCGTCTTCCGAGCCGCGACGATGCTCCTCGAGGCCGATCGGCGCGAGGAGGCGCTGGACGCGCTGGCGGCCGCGCTTGCCGCGGACCGCGCGGGCGCGACCACACTGCTCCAGAACGAGACGGCGTGGCACGGCGAGCTGTCCCGCCCTGATGTCCGCGAGCTTCTCGGAACGGAACAGCCCTCAATTGAGGCCGCGTTGACGACCGATGGGGGAGTGATACATGACCCAAGGAACAGCGGGGAACAGGATCGGGTCCGGAAGGGCTCCTCTCCCCCTCGCTGAACTTCGACACATCCAACACGCAGAGAACCTGGCAAAGGGTTGGTTTCGGAAACAGTTCTACAAAGGAGCTTGAAGGACATGCGCAGGACCGAAAAGGGTTTCACGCTCATCGAGCTGATGATCGTGATCGCGATTATCGCCATCATTGCGGCGATTGCGATCCCGAATCTGCTCTCGGCGCGTCTCAACTCGAACGAGACGGCCGCGATCGCGACGCTGCGGAACATCATCTCCGCGCAGTCGCAGTTCCAGACGACGGCTCGCGCGGACGAGAACAACAACGGCGTCGGCGAGTACGGTACGTTCGGCGAGATGTCGGGCTCGATCGGCGTTCGCGGCAACGCGATCCTCAATCCGCCGGTCCTCTCGACGGCGTTCCGCACCGTGAACGCGAACGGCGAGGTCAGCCGGAGCGGCTACATGTTCGCCATGTGGCTCCCCGACGCGACGGGCGACGGCCTTGCTGAGGTCGCTGGCGGCGGCTCGGATCCGACGGTCGACCCGGACCTCGCGGAGACGACCTGGTGCGCGTATGCCTGGCCGGCCAACTTCGGCAACACGGGCAACCGCAGCTTCTTCGTGAACCAGGGTGGCGACATCGTGGCGTCCGAGGACCAGAACTACAGCGGTTCGGGCAACGGCCCGGATTCCAACGCTGCGTTCGCTGGCACCGGCGCGACGATCACGGGCAACGTGGCGACCGGCATGACCGGCCGCGACGGCAACTTCTGGCGCCAGACCGGCTAGAGTCCGGTCCATCCGGCAAACGTGAATTCAGGGGGGCCCGCAACGGGCCCCTCTTTCGTTCGCCTCGGCGAGCGCCCGTGCGGCAACAGAAGCCCGCGTCGGAGCATGGGAACGTCGCTGCGCGTCGCTACGATCAGCGTGTGACCAGGAGCCATGACAACGTGCGGGGCGGACCCGCGGAGTTCGAGCGCCTCGCGCCTCCGGAGGCGCAGTGATGGGGTCGAGGAAGGACCTTGCGGCCGGCAGGAACTCGAACGAGAGGCTCCGCTGGTTCCGCTCCATGACCGGTAGGGTCATCTGGGTCGGTATCTCGTGGCCCGGGCAGCCCGCCGTACACGGCTACCACTTCTGGTCCGTCGTGAGCGTCGACCGCTCGCAGGGCGGCGTATTCGTGGTCTTCTCCGATCCCGTCACGCAGCACATGGCACGCGTCCCCTTGAAGCTCGTCTGGAAGGCCTCGGAGGACGTGCCCGCGCCCGAGTTCAGGGACTACGAGAGGCAGTGGGGCTGCGGGCTGCTGAAGCGGCCGCCCGTCTCGGAGGTGATCGCTGCGGCGTCGATCGCGCAGGCGACGCACCACCCGAACCACTACGGGCAGAGGCCGCCGCTGCCGCCGGGCGCTCGGCTCTAAGTCGTGGCCGGTCCGGGCCCGGGGTTCCTCGACGTCGCGCCCGCACATGGGAGAGGCACCGCTCACACGCGAGGTGGTGCCCCCGGCCTAGCGCCCCGCGCGTTCGGGCGCGTGAGCGCGCACTCGGGCACGATGACAGGAATGCCGGGAAGGGTGGCGGGAGCGCGGCCATGCAGGGCGGAACCCTGGTGCCGGAGGAGGGACTTGAACCCACACTCCCTTGCGGGAACGGGATTTTGAATCCCGCGCGTCTGCCAGTTCCGCCACTCCGGCGTTCGGGCTGAGCATCCTACATCACGCGCGCCGACGGCCGCGCGATCGTCGCCGGACTCTAGCCGACGGACCGCTTGTACGCTTCGACCGACGCGCCGGTGCCGTGGTACTTCTTGACCAGCGCTTGGTAGGCCTTGCGGACGGCCTCAAGCTTCTTCCGGTCGCCGCCGGCCTTCTTCTCGCGCTCGATGATCTTCTCGAGCTCCTGCCACGCGGTCAGCTCGCGGCGCGCGGCCGGGTCCGCCTGGATCTCCCGCTTCTTCGCCGCGGCCCACGACGCGGCCTCCATCCCGGCGTATGCCCGCGAGAGCTCGTCGACGAGCTTCATCGCGGCGGGGTAGTCCTTGGTCGCGAGGCGCTTCTCCGCCTGGCGGCGCGCGAAAGCCGCGTTGGCTTCGCAACGCGCACGCAGGTGCTTCGCGTCGGCCGCGAGCGCCGCGTCCGGATCCGCCTCGGCCTTCACGGCGTCCGCCCACGCCTTGCCGATCTCGCCCTTCTCGTAGCTCGCGCGCGCCGCGGCCAGCGCGGGGTGCAGTTCGCGACCGAGCGCAGGATCGAAGAAGTCCTCGAGCGCCTTCGCGAAGAGCTCCTCCCCCACCTTCTCCCCGTGCCCCACGACCTTCCCCTCCGTATCGACGAGGTAGCTGTAGGGGAACGCGGCGACCTCGTTCGGGCGGACAAACCGGGTGAACGTCTCCGGCTCCATGCCGCAGCCGATCGCAAAGCGCGCCCTCAGCTCCTTCACGAAGACGCGCTCGATATCGCTCGCCTCGTCGAACGTGAGCGCGACGACCCGGAGGCCGCGCGGCCCGTATTGGTCGAGAAGCCGGTTCAGGTAGACCACCTGATCGAAGGAGTTTCACGTGTCGCAGATGAAGGCAAGAAGGAAGACCCGCCCCCGGAGCGCCGCGGCGGTCGGAGGCGTGTCCGCGTTGAACCACCGCCCCGCGGCGAATTCCGGGCAGGGCGCGCCGTCGAGCTCCTGCCATCCCGCGGCATGGGCCGTCGCGGCAGCGAGAAGCGCGGCGACCACCGTGCGCACCATGGCGTCAGTCTACTTCCACGAGGGGCTTCGATCCACGCGGCCTTGTGTGTACCGCGTCCGGCTCCCTTGGTCCCGGCGCCCGGGCCTGATCTCGCACGGCCCTGCGGGGGCGCGCGTCCCCCGCGCCCCCTTGCCTCTGACGCCCCGAGGTCCGACTCGCACCGCTCGGCAGCACGCGGCCGCTTCCCTAGGGAAGCCCTAGGCGCCTACTTCCAGGCGAGATCGCCGAACACGAGGTCGCAGTTCTCGAGGGCGAGGCCCATCGCGGGCTTCGGGAGGCCCCATGGGCCGTGCGGTTCGCCGCCCGCGATCGTGAACCGCGTGCGCCCGTCGGCGATGGACAGCTCGAGCCGGATCCTGTTGTCGGGGGGGTGCGGGGGCCCGGCCCCCTCCTCGAGCACATCCCACCTCCCCGCGCGGCGGCGCGTGACGCGAACGTAGCCCGACTGGTCCACGAGGAACACCGTGTAGTCGTCGGGCCCCTCGTAGTGGAGGAGCCCACCCGCCCGCCAAGGCACGTCGCGGGGCGCCTCGACGGTCGCGCTCAGCTGCGTCGCCTTCGCCTGGAGCCGGCACGCGGTCACGACCCCCGCGAACCCGCGCACCCGGCCCGGCCCGAGCGGC
>Ga0187894_10002548_pt1 | contig 21584 bp, 10 predicted proteins | sample GBC1701081metaG_FD_136650 | JGI IMG/M metagenome (GOLD analysis project Ga0187894, IMG submission 136650) | White microbial mat communities from a lava cave in the Kipuka Kanohina Cave System on the Island of Hawaii, USA - GBC170108-1 metaG ... | reverse complement strand
ACATCATTGCCGCGCTGACCTTGGCCCTAAGCGCATAGTGTGACCGGTCGAGCGGTCAGCGCAGCAGCCTTTCCGGCAACCATCCCGGCCAACGGCTCTTGGCCGCCTGATTCTTCAGAGCTGTGAAAAACTACACCCGTTTTGCAAAACTGCGGTTGCAAAATTACAATCAGGGTTAAGAGTTCAGCGAGAAGCATCAGCGTATGAAGACTCGGCTTTTTAGCTGAATTGTCTTTTCCGGCTTATTTGGCCTACCGGAACAAGTTCATAAATCAGTAATGAGTCAGATCAAGCAGGAGAACTGTGAAAGACTACGCAATCTTTACAATTAACCGAAACGGATGCGTGTCGAGTTGGGACGCGGGCGCCGAGTCCATTTATGGGTATGCGGAGGAAGAGATCCTCGGACAGCCGACTTCCGTCTTTTTCACTCCTGAGGATATTCTGGGCGGCGCGCCTGAGCAGGAGTTTAAGACCGCCGAAACCAAGGGGCGGGCCGAAGGCGAACGCTGGCATGTCCGTAAAGACGGCACGAGTTTTTGGGGAGACAGTGTGGTCAAGTCGCTTACGGATGAATCCGGGAGCCCGCGTGGTTTCATGAAGGTCGTATGGGACATCACCAAACGTAAGCATGCCGAAGAGGCGTTGCGGAAGGATCGCGGGGAATTGGCAGCGCGGGTTGAGGAGCAGACCGCAGATCTCCTACGGGCGAATAAAGACCTGCATGAGCGCATAACCGAGCGCGCGCAAATGGAAAAAGCGTTACTCGAGAGCGAAGTGCGTTACCGCGCTTTCGTCGTGAACAGTTCGGAGGCGATATGGCGCTTTGAGCTCGAACAGCCGGTACCGCTCAGTTGCCCCGAGGACGAGCAGATAGACCGTTTTTATCAGTACGGGTATCTGGCGGAATGCAACAGCGCTATGGCGCAGATGTACAGCTTCGCGAGCCCAGCCGAGATGGTCGGGATTCGCCTCGGCGACATCGTTGTACGCTCAAACCCGGAGAATATCGTTTTCTTTCGTAACTTCATCCGGAGTGGCTATCAGTTGATCGACGCGGAAACGATCGAATTGGATAATAGGGGTGAGAGTAAATACTTTTTGAACAACATGGCCGGCATTGTCGAAGGTGGGTTCCTCCTGGGCGCTTGGGGGACTAACCGTGACAATACGGCAAACAGGGGGGCGAAAGAAGCTTTGCGGAGGTCCGAAGAACGCTTCCGCATCGCGGCCGAAATCGCCAGCGATTTGATTTATGAATGGGACAGCAGTAATGGCCGAATGGAATGGTCCGGCCATATTGACGAACGCTTGGGTTATGCGCCGGGAGAATTCCCCCGAACGGTCGGGGCTTGGGAACAGGCGTTGCACCCGTCCGACCACGATCGGGTGATAGCCGCTATCGAGCGCCATCTGACAACGGGTGAACCGTCGCACGAGGAATACCGCATCTATCGTAAGGACGGGGAGTTTCTCCATTGGACGGACCGCCGCAGGGTGCTCCCGAACGGGGACGGTAATTCCTACAAATGGATTGGGGCGGTCAGCGACATAACTCAGCGAAAACAGGCGGAAGAGAGGCAATCGCATTTACAGCTCGCCGTGCGGCAATCGGCCGTGGAGTGGCAGCTTACCTTCGATGCGATTCAGTACCCGGTTCTGATACTCGATTTTGCCGGCGGAATCACACAATCAAATCGCGCGGCCGGCGAAATATCCGGGGGCGCCGAAGGGTCATGCGTCGGGCAATCCATCGAAACAATCGGGACAGGTCAGCCCTGGCAGAAAGCGGCCGAATTGGTTCGCCTTACACGCGAGACCCGCTCGGCAATGTCTTGTATCACGAGCGACGAAGCCACAGAGAAGACTTGGGACATTGCGGCGAGTCTCCTTTACGGACCCGAAGTCGGCGCGGGCCGGATCATCATCGTGGCGCGCGATATCACGCAACAAGTCGAGTTGGAAGCTTCGCTTCGCCGCAGCGAACTGATGGCGGCCCTGGGGGCGCTGGTCGCCGGAGTCGCTCATGAAGTGCGCAACCCGCTTTTCGGCATCTCCTCCGTGCTCGACGCTTTCGAGGCGCGTTTCAGCGAGCGGCAGGACTATCAACGATATATAAGCGTGCTTAAGGAAGAGTTGACTCAACTCAACCGGCTAATGGAAGACCTCTTTGATTACGGCAAACCTTACAGCCAGGAACTCCGCGAGGGGTTTATTCAGGACGCCGTCGCCAGCGGGATCCTTGTCTGTGAGCCGCTGGCGGAACAAGGCCAAGTTACGATCATCAACGAAATGCCTAAAACGCTCGCGCCGATTAAGATGGATAAGAAACGGCTGCCACAGGTGTTTTCGAATTTGATAAAAAACGCCATCCAGCACTCTTCACCCGGCGCGACTGTCCACGTAGAGGCGGAGGAGATAAGCCTGGATAACCGGTCGTGGGTCGAATGCCGTGTCAAGGACTCGGGCCCGGGCATTCAGATCGAATACCTTCCAAAGATCTTTGACCCTTTTTTTACCAAGCGCCGCGGCGGCACCGGCCTCGGGCTCTCGATCGTACAGCGAATTGTGCAGGAACATGGCGGAAAGATCACGGCGAGCAATCGTTCGGAGGGCGGGGCCGAAGTTGTTGTAAGACTACCGATCGAGCGCGGCTCATAAGAGCCGCGCTGACGTGTGCGTTAATGTCAAAAAGTAAGATCCTGATAGTAGACGATGAACCCGGCGTGCGGTTCGGGATACGCGAATTTCTTGAGACGCACGGCTACAAGGCTGATGACACGAACTGTTGTCAGGGGGCGGAAGAAATGTTTCGGACTATGCGCCCCGATGCGGCCGTCATCGACTATTTACTGCCGGACGGCACTGCGCTCGACCTCTTACCGCGCCTGAAGGCGATAGACCCTGCCGTCCCGCTGATTATTCTGACCGGGCACGGGTCAATTGACCTGGCGGTGCAGGCGATTAAGAAAGGCGCCGAGCAATTTCTTACCAAGCCGGTCGACCTTTCAACACTCCGCGTCATCCTTGAGCGTCTGATCGAGAACCAGCGTAACCATCGGAAGCAAATCGCCCGGAAGTCGCAACAGGCCCGTCAAACCGTCGATCCGTTTATCGGCGCGAGCGCCGCCATCAGGCAATTGGCCGAACAAGCAAAAAGGTTGGTGTCGACGGAGAGCCCGATCCTGCTGCTCGGCGAGACGGGCGCCGGCAAAGGTGTGCTCGCGCAGTGGATACATAACAACAGCCCCCGGTGCGATGAAACTTTCGTTGATCTCAACTGCGCGGGGCTGACGCGGGAGCTTCTTGAAACTGAGTTGTTCGGCCACGAGAAGGGGGCCTTTACGGGGGCGACTGCGAGCAAACTCGGCCTCTTCGAGGTGGCCCACCGCGGCATGGTTTTCCTGGATGAGATCGGCGACGTCGACCAGCAGGTGCAGCCCAAACTGCTCAAGGTTCTGGAGGAGCAGAAATTCCGCCGGCTGGGTGACGTCCGCGACCGGCAAGTTGACGTCCGCCTCGTCGCCGCCACTAGCCAAGACCTCAACCGGTTAATGAGGGAAAATAAGTTCCGCAGCGACCTTTACTATCGAATCAGCACGATACCGCTGGTGGCGCCGCCGCTCCGGGAAAGAGTCGAGGATATACCGGCCCTCGCGCGGCGCATGTTGGCGAAATACGCCGCGGACTTCGGCCGCAACGACTTCGAGTTGTCGCCGGATGCGGAACGCGCGCTCCAGGCGTACGCGTGGCCGGGCAACATCCGCGAGCTGCGCAACGTGCTCGAACGCGCAGTGCTGCTCAGCGAGCAGCGCATCCTGCGGGTCACGGATCTGCGCTTCGATGGCGCGGCGAGAACGGAAACGCCGGTCTATGGCTCACAGCTCACCCTGTTGGAACTCGAACGCCGCCATATTGAAACGGTGCTCGCGGAGGAGAACGGCCAAGTCGACCGCGCGGCGAAGCGCTTGGGCATCCCGCGAAGTTCGCTTTACCAGAAAATCAAGAAGTTCCAGATAACCACGTCCAAAGTCTAGACTCTTAGTCCGAATCTCAGACAACCCACCCCCCGCCCCCCTGCCCTAAAATCTAAGTCCGCTATTTTCGAGGTTTAGTAGCAAGACGGGAGTGTACGTCTTGTGGAGCGCGGCTTGCTGAGAGAAGCGCGTGAGTAGCTGGAGAAGAGTAAAGATCAGCTTACATGCTCTTCCACTGCGGGAATGTCGATTTCATGACTCCCGTCAGTCGTCCGGGTTACTCAGTTACAAGCGGCGTAACAAATTTCACTAGTATTTTCATTGCCCGAACACTTTACCACGAGATTTATGCCTAAGCGATTACTGATGGTTGATGATAAAGCTACCCTCTGCTTCGCGATGAAAGAGTACTTCAAGTTGCACAACTACCAGGTAGATTGCGCTCATAACGTGGAAGACGCTACGACGCTCCTTAACACGATTTCCTACGCGGTCGTAATTGCGGATTTAGACCTAGGGGGAACTCATAACCTAGATGGATTTAAAGTGGTAAAGATAGTGCAGGATCAATTTCCCGAGACGCGCGTTATCATCTTATCAGCTTACGGCTCCGCCGAAGTCGAGTCGGCCGCCCAAGACTGCGGCGTGAGCGCATTTCTGCATAAACCGCAGCCGCTGTCAGAAGTAGCTCGGATTGTGTTTGAGCTTGTCGGAGACACCTCATGAAAAAGGGTATGGGGCGGCGGGGTGGTGAACTGTTATTTCTCTTTTCCTTGGACCTTTGCTTATCTACGGCGATTTTCAATCGGGTGAGAAGGTCTGGTCGCAACGCGCGGACCGTCGGCAAACATCACCGATAGTTACCTTCTCGACAGCTTTCGCCAGATCTTTACTGAAACCAATTCTGGTCACTTCACTTCAAGTGAAGGCCTCTGCGACAAGGCGCTTCATGTTGTTTTGAGCGTTAGCGCGCCTTGGAGCCGGCGACGAATCAAGGGGCGTTGTCCAGGCGCCATTCGGATTTTTGATTATTGGCAAGTCGCGCGCGCCCCCCAAGCGGCCGATGGGACTTTCGTTCCGGTCGACAGAGTAGTTTGGGGTCAATAAAGGGACTGTTCCGATCAGGTAACTTCGAAGGAGCTTAATATGAGCGAATGCATGGTCAATTTGAATCGTGTCGCATCAATTGTCGAGGTGTTAGACGCCAGGGCCGACGTGCAGTCGGACCATCCAAGTTACGTTTTCCTATCGGACGGGGTCGAGGTGGATCGTCTAACTTTCGCGCAATTGCGGCGTAAGGCGCGCGCCCTCGCCGCGCGCCTTCAGGAAATGAACGCGCGGAACGAACGGGTACTACTCCTTTACCCGGCGGGGTTGGATTACGTCGTCGCTTTTTACGCCTGTCTTTATGGGAAGGCCGTAGCCGTTCCCGCCTACCCGCCACGCAGGAACCAAAATCTGAGACGTTTGCTGGCCATCATTGATGATTCAAACCCAACGGTCGCACTGACCACCTCAGTCATATTCTCCCGCCTTCAAGGCCAGGTGGATCAGGTCCCCGGGCTGAAATCCATACGGTGGGTAATAACGGACGATACCGATCCGGGACTGGCGGAGCTTTGGAAGGAGGACGGGGCGAACGAGGAGACCGCCGCGTTTCTGCAATACACCTCAGGTTCCACCTCGACGCCGAAAGGCGTGTTGGTGAGTCACGGGAATCTCCTGCACAACCAGGCGATGATGAGGGAAAGCCTGAAACATGACGACAGCGCCGTCATAGTGTCGTGGTTGCCGATGTATCACGACATGGGCCTGATCGGGAACATTCTGGCGGGCGTGTACAACGGCGCGCCGTGTTACCTCATGGCGCATACGGATTTTTTACAAAGACCGGCATGTTGGCTGGAGGCCATCTCGAGGTACAGGGCCACTTTCAGCGGGGGGCCGAACTTCGCCTACGATCTTTGCGCTCGTAAAACGCGCCCGGAACAGCGCGAGGGGCTGGATCTGAGTTGCTGGAAAACGGCGTTCAACGGTTCGGAGCCCGTTCGGGCCGAGACCCTGAGGCGGTTTGCCGAGGCTTTTTCGACATGCGGGTTCCGCCCGGAAGCCTTATACCCCTGCTACGGACTCGCCGAGGCCACCTTATTTGTGAGCGGGGGCGACGTTTCGCAAGCCCCGATCGTCACCACTTTCGATAAGGCCGGGTTGGAAGAAGACAGGGCGGTTGCGCCCGGCCGCCTTAAAGACGGGGTGACACTCGTAAGCAGCGGAAGACCAGGGATCGAAGAGCGGATTATCACTGTCAACCCGCAGACGCTCACTCGATGTGACGAAGCTCAGGTGGGGGAGATCTGGGTGTCGAGCGCCGCCGTCGCCCAAGAATATTGGGGAAGACCGGAGTTGACTGATGAAACCTTCCGCGCGCGACTCTCCGATACCAAAGAAGGACCGTACTTACGCACAGGAGATCTCGGGGTTCTCTTCCAGGGTAACCTGTATGTGACCGGACGCATTAAAGACCTGATCGTCATTCGCGGGCGCAACCATTACCCACAAGACATAGAACTCACGGCGGAAGCGAGTCACCCGGCGTTGCATCCTGGGTGTTCGGCGGCGTTCGCCGTGGCCGGCGAAGAGACGGAACGATTGGTCGTAGTCGCCGAGCTGAATCGCGAGTGGCGAAACAGTGTCGATATGAGTGAAGTGGTGGAAGACGTCCGTCGGGCGATCCTGGCGGAACATGAAATCGACGTTTCGGCGGTCGTATTAATTAGACCCGGAAGTCTACCGAAAACGTCCAGCGGCAAGGTTCAGCGCGGCGCAGCACGCTCCGCCTTTCTGAGTGAAAGTCTGGAGTCGGTTTACCGGTGGCGGCCCGCGGTTGTGCAGTGGGCGGGCGGGCGAACGGTTCGGCCCGAAGGCGCGACGCAACCCTTGGAGTTATTGAAGGAGTGGCTGTCGTTCGAGTTTTCCTCCAGGCTGAATGTCAGCCCTCATGAAATGGACATGGATCAACCTATCGCCTGCTACGGGCTGGACTCTCTTGCCGCGACCGAGTTTGTTACCAGTATTGAAGAGTCGCTCAAAATACAGGTTCCCATCGATAGACTCTTCGTGGGCGCCCCGAGCATATCCGAACTGGCGTCATTCCTGCATCAACAACTTCAATCGGCGGCGCCGAACCACTACGGGGCCGTATCTCAAAACAACGGTTTAGCGGGCCGGCAAATCACACCTCATCAGGCTATCGCACTTGCATACCCGGCGAAAAATGAAAGGAGCGAAAAGGATGAGAGGCGAGCAGGAGAAGTCTTTAAAACAGGATCACCCGTTCTTCAACCATATGAACCCGCACCTGGGACGGTTGCTGTCGCAGCTTAAGATGGACAAGGTGTTCGTCCGCGGGGAAGGTTGCTACTTATACGACCAGTCAGGAAGGCGCTATTTGGACTTCCTGGCTCAATACGGGGCCCTCCCCTTCGGGTTCAACAATCCATACATCTGGCAAGCCGTCGAACAGATGCGAAGCCGTTTCGAGCCGAGCTTCGTCCAGCCCTCCTACCTGGACGCCGCCGGCGAACTCGCAAAGCGGCTGGTCGACGTGGCCCCGCCGGGTATGAAGTACGTGACTTTCGCCAACAGCGGCGCCGAAACCGTCGAAGCCGCTCTGAAGCTGTGCCGGTCCTGCACCGGCAGGATCGGCGTCCTGGCCGCCAATAACGGCTTTCATGGAAAAACCCTCGGGGCCCTTTCCGCAACTGACAAGAGGAAATACCAAGAAGGTTTCGGGGCGCCGGTCAAAGGGTTCGATTACGTTCCTTTCGGCGACCTCGAGGCGCTCGAGCGAGCGCTCGCCGGCCGGTTCTATGCGGCCTTCATTGTCGAACCGATCCAAGGAGAGGGGGGAATTATCGAAGCCCCCCCGGGCTACCTCGCGCGAGCCGGTGAGATCTGTCGGGCGAGCGGCGCCAAGCTGATCGTCGATGAAATCCAAACGGGTTTGGGGCGCACGGGGGCGATGTTCGCGTGCGACACCGAAGGCGTCATTCCTGATGTTATTACGACCGCCAAAGCCCTCGGCGGCGGGCTGGCGCCGATCGGCGCCTGCATCTATAGGGAAGAGGTTTACAACGATGATTTCGCCCTCAAGCACACCTCGACTTTTGCCGGAAATACTCTCGCGTGCAGAGTCGGGTTGGCCACGCTCGACCTCCTGGAGGAAAACGACCGCCACTTAATCCGGCAGGTCGCGGACAACGGCGCTCGCCTGAAACGGGAGTTGCTGCACCTCAAGCGGAAGCGCCAAAACGTTCTCAACGTAGTCCGCGGGCGCGGCTACATGCTGGGAATCGGGTTTGGCGTCAACCGCTTCGACTGGGGTTCCAGCCTGCTGGGCTGTCTGGGCGAGACCGAGGCCTTAACCTCGCTCGTGGTGAGTCGTATGCTGACGGTGAACGGCGTGCGCCTTGGTTACACCCTGAACCAAGGGGGGGTGCTCCGCGTCGAACCTCCGCTGACCGCCACATGGAAGGAGTGTGAGTTTTTCCTCGAAGCCCTTGAGGAAACCCTCGCCGCCCTTGAGTCGCGCAACACCGCCTATTTCACCGCCCATCTGACGGGAATAAATATCGACGTCGATGACTTGAAGCCCCAGAGCCGTTCGAACGTACGCCAATTCTCTGCGGCCGATAAGGGCAATCGCTTCGCATTTCTCATGCACCCGCTGGCGGAGCGCGACTACGCGAACATCGACCCCAGCCTCAGCCCGCTTTCCGATCAGCAGATTTCGCGGTTGGCCGCGTGTGTCGCCGAGAATTTTGACCCGTTCGTAATCGGCGACGCGCACATCGTGTCGAAGACGGGCCAGACCGCTTACGGGGAGTTCATTATCGTGCCGCGCACGGCGGAAGAGCTGACGCGGATGCCGTACCACGACGCCATGTCGGAGGTAAGGATGGCGGCGCAGACGGCGAAGGAAAGGGGAGCGAAGATCATCGGCCTCGGCGCGTACACGTCGGTCGTGACGCGCGGCGGCCTTTACCTCAAGGACACCGGGTTGCCGGCCCTGACCACGGGCAACTCCTATACCGCCGTCGCCGCCAGGCAATCCATCAAAGCGGCCCTCGAGATGACGGGGCGCGACCTGTCGACAAGCTGTACGGCGGTCGTGGGCGCCACGGGATCGATAGGCCGCGCCGTCTCCATACTCCTCTCGCAGGAAGTGGGGAGACTGGTTTTGATCGGGAACCCTGCCCGCCCGGCGGAGAGTAAGCGCCGGCTGACCCAGGTGAGCGCGGACATTTTACGCTCGCTCGGGAAACTCAGCTCGCAGGGCAAAAGGTTTCCTAAAGGGACACTCGCTGGCGAGCTACAAGACCTCCTGGCCGATGGGCGTCATGACGGAGGCGGGGAGGATTGGGCCGGGCTCGCCGCGGAGATGGAACAATACCTGTGCGTTGTTCACGACGCCTGCGACGTTCACCCGTCACTCCGGGAGGCGGACGTGGTGGTTACGGCGACCAACGTGGTGGGCGATTTGGTTCCGCCCGAACACATCAGGAAGGGGGCGGTGGTCTGTGACATCTCACGCCCACCGAACGTAAGTCGAGCCGTCAGGATGAAACGTCCCGACGTCGTCGTGATCGACGGCGGCGTGGTGAGTTTGCCGGGCGCCTCGAAGCTGAATTTCAACCTGGATATAGACACCGGGCTCGCCTACGCCTGCATGGCCGAAACCATGATTCTGGCGTTGGAGCGTCGGTTTGAAGACACCAGTCTTGGGATTGATCTGGACATGGGTGATGTCATGGAGATGGGCTGGTTGGCTGAGCGTCACGGTTTCAGACCGGCTTTGATTCATTCCAGTCATGCGGAGCTGCAAGACATGAGCGCAGCGAAAGCCGCTTAAACGTCAGGGTCGTTTGGGACCCCGTCCCGTTCCGAGTCATGGGGGGAGTCTTTAGGGCCCAAACGACTAAGTCCGGATAAACACCTATTGTTTGGAGGCACCCGAAATGACCTGCGCGACAGTGACTGAAACTCCTTGTTGGTACGCAATTCACACTCATCCGAAGCAGGAAAACCGCGCCGAGAGCAATTTAAAGGCTTGGAACGTGGAATTATTCTTACCCAGAATAAGGGATTGCCGTTTCAACGAATTTACACACGAACCCGTCTATTTCATTAAACCCTTGTTCTCCGGGTACCTCTTCGCCCGGTTCGCGCTAAACGAATTGCTTCACAAGGTCCGTTTCACCAGGGGCGTACACAGCGTTGTGTGCATTGGCGCCGCCCCCGCGCCGGTTGATGACAGGGTGATCGAAATCATCGCCGCCCAAATGGATGAAGTCGGTTTTGTGAAAATCGGCGTCACTCTCGAACCCAGCGCTAAGGTGTTGATTAAAGCGGGTCCGTTCCAAGGGCTCACGGGCGTTTTTGAGCGAGAGGTAAGCGCCGTCGACCGAATCAAAATTCTGCTGGACTGTGTGAGTTTTCAGGCCCGCGTGGAAGTCGAGAGGACGCACGTCAAAGCGTTAACCTAAGGCGCATAGGTTAACCATTGCTCGGTGCCATCACCATCAAAAAAGCCTGGCGGGAATAGGCGGAATCCGCATTGGCGGTAGCCTATTCGGAAGCCGAGAGCGCGCAGTGAATCACTGCCTATTGGATTATCAAACCACCGGAGAAAATGATTATGAACACGGTTGAAGAATTTCAATTTCAGGCCGAGACCAAACAGGTTCTGGATTTAGTGATTAACTCGCTTTACACCAACAAAGAGATCTTCCTCCGGGAGCTTATTTCTAACGCCTCGGACGCCCTTGACAGCTTACGCTTTGAAGCCCTGACCAACCCCGATCTCCTGGACGGTGATGACAGATACGAGATTCGATTGGAAAGCGATAGGGAAGCGAGAACCTTCTCCATTTCCGACACAGGGATCGGCATGAGCCGGGAGGAGGTGATCGCGAACATCGGGACCATCGCGAAATCGGGGACCCGCGAGTTGCGTGAGAGGGCCGAGAATGGCCCGTCCGCTCAGCTCGCGGCCGAACTCATCGGCCAGTTCGGCGTCGGCTTCTACTCCTCGTTTATAGTGGCGGATAAAGTCACTCTCGTGACCCGCAGGGCCGGGGAGACGAATGCGACGGTGTGGGAGTCGGCCGGCGACGGCAGCTATCGGTTGGGCGAGGCCCACCGGCCTGGGCATGGCACAACCATTACTCTGCGATTAAAGCCCGTCGCCCCTGAGCAGGGAATTGAAGACTTCACCGATCAATGGACCCTCTCGAGTATTGTCAGGCGCTATTCCGATTTCGTCGCTTACCCGATCATTTGCAAGTTCGAACGGGAGGAGATGGAGAGGGACGGGGACGGAAACCTGAAAAAGGACGCGCCGCCCACATTTGTCTTCGAGGATAGGACGCTGAACTCGATGAAGCCTATCTGGAGCCGCGATCAAACGGAGGTCACGGGGGAGGAGTATGCGGATTTCTACCGTCACCTCTCCCACGATTGGACCGAGCCGTTCAAAACGATCTCTCTTAAGGCCGAGGGAAAGGTAGAGTACCAGGCGCTGCTCTTCATCTCGTCTAAGGCGCCTTACGACCTTTTTTACCATGGGGCCGAAAGCGGACTTCGCCTTTACGCCAAGAGAGTTATGATTATGGAGCGGTGTGAAGACCTCCTACCCAGGTATCTGCGCTTCGTGAAAGGGGTGGTCGATTCTGCGGATTTGCCGCTGAATATTTCCCGGCAAACGCTGCAGCAGGACCGCCACATCACCCAGATCCGCAAATGGCTCACCAAAAAGGTCTTGGAAACTCTGCAGGATCTGAAAGATAAGGAGTGCGAGAAGTACCTCCAATTCTGGGATCAGTTTGGCCGTGCGATCAAGGAAGGCGTTTCATCTGATTACGACAACAGAGAGAAAATACTCTCGTTACTATTTTTCCAGTCTTCCAATGACCTGGAAAAGCTCACCACACTTAAAGAATACATCGAGCGGATGAAGGAAGGGCAAAACGAGATATATTACCTTACTGGTGAATCTCGCCGCGTCGTTGAAAACTCGCCCCACCTGGAAGTATTTAAGGAGAAGGGCTACGAGGTACTTTACCTTGTCGAGCCGGTAGATGAGTTACTAGTGCAATCGTTGACCGACTACGAGTCGAAGAAACTAACGTCTGTAGGAAAGGGGACCGTCAAGCTGGGGGGTGAGGAGGAGAAGGAAAAAGCCCAACAAGAACTCGAACAAAAGGAAAAAGACGTGTCGGGTTTGTTGAACCTGTTGCAACATTCCCTCGACGAGCACGTCAAGCAGGTGCGGTTGTCAAACCGCCTTGTCTCGTCTCCCGCCTGCCTAGTCGGAACTGAGATGGATTACAGCCCTCAACTTGAGCGCCTATTGCAGAAAGGAAAAGGTGAGGGGCCGAAGCAGCGGCGGATTCTGGAGTTGAACCCTAACCACGACGTCTTCATGAAAATGCGCGAGCGATTCAAGAGTAACTCTGAGGACGACGCGGTGGACGAATACGCTGACTTGTTATTGGGGTACGCCTTATTGGCCGAGGGCTCGGAGCTTCCGGACCCGGTTAAATTCAACCGCCATATGGTCAGCGTCATGCTCCGGACCTTGTAGAGATAATCCGCAGGGGGCGTTCATGTCGAGGGCGACGCCTGGGAACAATGAAAAGTTCGGATTTCCGCCTTCGGGCAGGTAGCGCAGGTAGAAAGAATCCAACTGCCTGAAGGCGGAAACCCGAACTTTTTTTTCCGCGGGAGATTTTGTAATGGCAAGGGGTAAAATTTTGGTCGTCGAGGATGACGCCAACTTCCGTTTAAGTGTTCGAGAATTCCTACAGTTTCAAGGCTACGAAGTGTACGAGGCCGAATCTTGTCGAGCGACGCTAAATGTTTTTCGGTCTTTCGGTCCTGATGTTGTTGTTTCCGATTATTCATTGCCCGATGGTAACGCGCTTGAGCTTCTGCCCCGCCTTAAAAGAATCGACCCGGATCTTCGTTTTCTCGTCATGACAGGGCACGGGACTATTGATCTGGCCGTGCAGGTGATGAAGGCAGGGGCCGACCAGTTCCTAACGAAACCGGTTGAGTTACCCTCTTTCCTTACCGTGTTACAACAAATCCTGCAACATCGGCGCAATGGCAAGAACCGGTTGGTCAACCAGCCCCGGAAACCAAGCCCACCACTCGATCCATTCTTTGGGACTAGTCCGGCGATCCGCGCGCTTGCTCAACAGGCCAAAAAGTTGCTTTCAACGGACAATCCCATCCTGATCCAGGGAGAAACGGGTACTGGCAAGGGGGTGCTTGCCACGTGGTTTCATTACCACGGCTCGCGTCGGGATGAACCACTTGTTGATCTGAATTGCGCAACTCTATCCTGGGAACTGTTGGAATCGGATCTCTTCGGTCACGAGAGGGGAGCTTTTACGGGAGCCGTCACAACGAAGAAGGGGCTATTCGAAGTCGCCCATGGTGGCACGGTTTTCCTTGATGAAATCGGAGATATGGATCTGCAAGTGCAACCGAAACTATTGAAAGTGCTTGAAGAGAAACGATTTCGTAGGCTGGGTGATGTGTGCGAACGGTTGACGAATATTCGCCTTATTGCTGCGACGCACAAAGATCTCAGCCTCCTCGCCCAGGAGAATAAATTCCGCAGCGACCTTTACTTTCGGATCAATACCTTCCCCCTTAGATTACCGCCGCTGAGAGAAAGAATTGAGGATATCCCAATTTTGGCTCGGCATATGTTGAAGGAGATCGCCACCAGATTGGGACACAATGGTCTTGTGATGTCACCAGATTTAGAGAAGGCCCTACAATCGTATCGATGGCCAGGCAATATCAGAGAGCTACGCCAAAACTTGGAACGCGCGGTGTTATTCTGCGAAGGCGATACCCTTACTTCCAAAGATTTGCACGTCGAGCATCTATCCGACGCTACTTTGGTTTCAATGGATCAAATTTTGTCACTTTCGGAGCTTGAGCGCCGATACATTGAGAAGTTGCTCCAGATCGAGGGTGGCCGCGTTGAAGCGGTAGCTGGGAAACTTGGGTTATCGAGAAGCGCGATCTATAAGAAGATCAAGAAACACGGCATTGACCTGTCCAGAATCGCCAAAATGAGTCTCCAATTGGAGACGAATCTATCCTCTGCGCTCAGCTAGTGGGGATCCGTCATCTCAGCAAGCAATGGAACCATCATAAGTTAAGCGATTATATTTCTACCTTGCTTGATTGGCTTGCGGCTTGCTAACACAGATGTATATCAGCCTCTACCTGGAAAGACAGGCTGGGCGCTTTGCAAAAAGTAGTATGCTGGTTGTATTTGTCTGTTGATCAGCCTCAGTTCTTCGCAAGCCGCGCTGGAGATTATGTCCGGCGCAACATGCGGTAGCTTACCAACTACCCCGCGAGTAATAGAGGAAGAGCACAGTCAGAGAGCGTAGCGGGTGGCCTACCCTCCCCGAGCTAAAGTGGATGATGGGTCAACATCTTCCGCTAATCAATTACCATTTTCCGATGTCAAGTCACGATTGCCTAAGGGACACTTTCAAAGGAGATGCAAACATGAGTTGGAATGATCCTGATCGCGAAGACACTACGATTTATAAGGTTGTGGTGAATCATGAGGAGCAGTATTCAATATCGCCGGCATACAAAGCCAATCCGCCAGGATGGCGAGATGCTGGCAAAACCGGCCCCAAGGCGGAATGCCTGGCCTACATCAAGGAAGTTTGGACCGATATGAGGCCGCTTAGCTTGAGGAAGAAGATGGAGGAATTCGCTAAGAACCCTCCCCCTCCCCCTCCGCCTTCCGATCCCAATGCGCCGCGAGAGAAGAGCCTGGTCGAGCGGCTATGTGAAGGCGAGCACGCTGTTGAAGCAGGTCTCCGGCCCGAAAAAACTGTGAAATTGTTCAAAGAGGCTATCGATCGCGATTATATACATATCAAGTTTACGCAGACCAAGGGAGGGACGGAACTTGGGTTCCGCCTGGATCGGTCCGCCTCGGATTTCAGCAATGCGGACTTTGAAAATGGAGCCGGGACTGCTCACGTCGAGGGCAATCTCACACTCGATTACGAGAAAGTCAAATGCGTTGCTGACATTGATCTGAGCAAGCTCACGGGAAAGGGTCGGTTGGTTAAGGTCGAATCTGTGTCGCGGATTGAACCTGGAATCAACTCGGTTGACCGATCCTGATCGGATCGAGCGCCTGCTGGTAGCGGTCACCTTAGCCTGCCTCTGGATCATGGAGGTCGGAGCTTTGGTCGTGAACAGCGGCCAGTGGCGGCAAGTTGATAATCGCGGCGCCGAACGCAGCGTCAGCCTTTGTCAGAGACGATCGAAGGCTTCAAGCTCTTCGGGACCTAAGATAACAAGATGTTGCGATGCTTCGAGCAATTCCTCAAGAGTCTCTGCAAGTATTGCAAGGGAACCTTCTGCGACCGTCACGGTACGGCTTTCTACAACTTGAAAACTCCGGAAGAGAAAAAGGAAGTTCAATGGTAAGTGAAGGCATCTTGTCAACAATCGGTCACACTCCTTTGATTAGGTTAAGGCGGGCTCTTCATGATATCCAATTCCACCTTTTCGCTAAGCTGGAGTCTTTTAACCCCGGCGGGAGCATCAAGGATAGAGCAGCCTTCAGTATTATCAGCAATGCTTTGGAAACGGGCGAGCTTCGGTCAGGGGCGACGGTAATCGAGTCCAGCTCCGGTAACATGGGTATCGGGTTAGCGCAAGCTTGCGCCTATTTTGGGTTACGATTCATCTGTGTGGTAGATCCAAAGACGGCCAACCAGAATATTTGTATTCTTGAAGCCTTTGGGGCGGAAGTGGATATTGTAACCGAACCGGATCCTCAGACGGGGGAGTTTCTGGCAGCTCGTATTCATCGGGTTAAAACTCTCCTTCGCTCGATCCCCAACAGCTATTGGCCTAACCAGTATTCGAATATATACAATGCCATGGCGCACCATCAAACCATGTATGAGGTCGCAACGGCTTTGGATCGGAAGGTCGATTACTTGTTTTGTTCTACGAGCACCTGCGGCACGTTAAGAGGTTGCGCCGAGTACGCTCGCGCCAGCGAATTGGATACCAAGGTCATTGCCGTTGATGCTGTGGGCAGTGTGATCTTTGGGGGGATAGCAAAAAAACGGCTCATCCCGGGTCATGGCGCGGCTCAACGGCCCGGACTCTACCAGCCTGACTTGGCCGAGCGATGTGTCCGAGTGTCGGATTTAGACTGTGTAATCGGCTGCCGCCAGCTTTTGCAACGTGAGGCGATTATGGCTGGCGGTTCGTCAGGTGGTGTTCTGATGGCCGTCGAATGCGTGAAAGATGAGATACCACAGGGCGCCGTTTGTGTTGTCCTCTTTCCTGACCGCGGAGAACGCTACCTTGATACCATCTATTCGGATGCGTGGGTAAAGGAACATTTTGGTGAAGTGTCACACTTATGGCGACATCCGGTGGAATCGCACGCTTGCCTGACGGTAACCTCCTAATCGGAATCTTGTCTATTTCAACAATTGTAGTTTCGCCATCCTGGAAAGGCACGGCTGCCGAAGGGATACTTTCAAAGGAGCGCTTCAAGCCGCCTCGGCGACGCTCCGAAACAATAGACCACCTGTGTACGCATGGCTCGGGAGCGTGAGGCTCCGATTACTCGGAGATAGATCTAAACCTCGCGCGCTCGCGACCCATGTCAAGGAAGTTTGGACCGATATGAGGCCGCTTAGCTTGAGGAAGAAGATGGAGGAATTCGCTGGGCTGGAGACGGTTTTTAGCTAAACCGGAACGGCGAAGATTGGCGAAAAACACGAAGGAACGAGGAGCGCGAGGAGTGATATTGAGATTGGTTCACCTTCTCCCTGGAGAGTATTGTGATCGCGAATAGTCCAATCAAAAGATCATACGGCCTTTCGCCGATGCAGCATGGAATGCTGTTTCATAGCTTGTTTGCTGCTGAGAGCGATGTGTATGTTACGCAGGTCGTCAGCAAGCTGCCGCTGGATCTAGATCTTTCCGCCTTTGAGCGAGCCTGGAGAAGCGTAATCAATCGGCACGACGTTTTGCGGACAAGTTTTTCGTGGCATGGCTTAAGCGAGCCTCTACAAAGGGTGTGCGAAGACATTACCCCGTCGATCGAGATCCATGATTGGACCCATGTTCCAGCCAGTGACCCGGACGATCTTCTGAAATCGTATCTACTGAGAGATCGAAGACGTGGTTTCGACCTCTCAATACCGCCATTGATGCGCTTCGCGTTACTGAAGGTGGCCGGAGACGGGTACCTGTTCATATGGACGCATCATCACATTCTACTTGATGGTCGCTCTCGGGTGATTGTAATGAAGGAGGTCTCGCTATTTTACGAGGCATACTATCGGAACCAAGACCTGGAGTTACCTCGCCCACCGGCTTACGCAGATTATATTGATTGGTTCTATCGTCAGGACAGATCGGCTGCGGAAGAATATTGGCGGCAACTGATGGGCACTTTCAGAACTCCGTTGAAGGTCGAATTACCGCCTGAAACAGACCGGAGGCAATCAGGAGAGAACTATCGAACAACGCCTCTGAACCTTTCGGCCGAAGTTAAGGCCTCTTTACAACGGTTGGCGCGGTCAAACAAGCTGACCGTCAATCTGATTGTGCAAGCGGCATGGGCGGTGCTACTCGCTCGATACAGCGGTCAGGAGGATGTGGTGTTTGGGGAAACGCGGGCTTGCCGCCGCCCTGATTTTGAGAGAGCCGGTTCGGTGGTCGGCGTCTTGATGAATACAGTCCCAATTCGCCTGGATATTACAGGAAACAAGGCATTTCTCGAACTGCTGCAGGAACTGCGAGACCAGCACGTAGCCATGAGGGCGCATGAATGCACATCCCTGGCGCAGATCCGAAAGCACAGCGGGATTGAGCGAACTGCGGAACTCTTTCAAAGCATTGTGGCCTTTGAGGAACACAAGCTGGGTTCTGCTTTGCAGCGGGAGGAATGCGGCCTGTGGCAGAGAGGAATCTGGCGAGTTTCTCCTGCGCATTATCCCCTGACATTAGCTGGGTACAACAAGCCAGAGCTTTCGGTCCAGATTGATTACGATCGGAGGGCTTATTCTGATGAGGCAATAGAACGCCTGGCCGGACATCTTACGGTTTTGCTGGAAGGAGTAACCAGGGATTCGCAAACCCGGATTGCGGACTTGCCGCTGCTGACTAACGCCGAACAACAGTTACTAAAAAGATGGAGCCGCGCCCGTACAAACTATGCCGGGGGATCCTGCGTCCATCGGTTATTCGAGCTGCAGGTGGAGAGGACTCCGGATGCAGTGGCGATCGTGCATGAGGAGCGGCAGCTGACCTATCGGGAGTTGAATAGGAGGGCAAACCGGCTGGCGCATTATTTACAGACGTTGGGAGTCGGGCCTGAGGCACGAGTAGGAATATGTGTAGAACGAAGTTTGGAGATGATGGTGGCGCTGCTTGGGGTGTTGAAGGCAGGGGGCGCATATGTGCCATTGGATCCGGGATACCCGGCGGAACTCAAATCGCTGTTGATCTCTGACAGCAGTGCGAAGGTCATACTTTCCAGGGATGATATAGGGCTGCCGGAGATCCAGACGGTGAAGAGGGTGAATATCGATCAACGGATGCTGGGTGCGGGGCAAGCCGAGAATCCGATGTTGGAGTTGGACGGTGAGGCGCTAGCCTACGTGATGTATACCTCGGGATCGACGGGCCAATCCAAGGGAGTGATGGTCTTGCATCGCGCCATCATACGCCTGGTCTTGAATTGCGGATACGCGGATTTCGAGGCGAGTGATCGAGTTGCCTTCGCGTCGAATCCGGCCTTTGACGCCTCGACCATGGAAATCTGGGCGCCGCTGTTGAATGGCGGGCGTATCGTGGTCATCGATCAAGAGGCGCTACTCGACCCTGCGCGCTTCGGACAACAACTGAGGCAGCTCGCGGTGAATATTTTGTGGCTGACCGTGGGTCTGTTCAATCAGTATGCGGACGCATTAAGCGAAGAGCTCGCGAGCCTGCGCTATCTCATTGTGGGAGGCGACTCCCTCGATCCGCGGGTGATTGCCCGAGTTGTGCGCGGCGAATCTCCACAACACCTGATCAATGGTTATGGGCCGACCGAGACCACAACCTTTGCGGCAACCTACGAAATTTGCGACGTACCTGAAAACGCGCGGAGCATCCCGATCGGGCGGCCGATCGGGAACACGCAGATCTACATCCTGGATCAGTACATGGAGCCGGTCCCGGTGGGCGTAGCGGGTGAATTGTTCATCGGGGGAGCGGGAGTAGGGCGGGGATATTTGAACCGGCCGGAGTTGACAGCGGAGAGGTTTTTGAAGGATCCATTCACCGAACAAGCCGGGGCACGGATGTACAAGACAGGTGATCTGGGAAGGTGGCTGGCGGACGGGACGATCGAGTTTCTTGGGCGGAACGATTTCCAGGTCAAAATTCGCGGATACCGGATCGAGCTGGGGGAGATCGAGACCCGGCTGGCCGAACATCCGGGTGTGGGGGAAGCGGTGGTGGTGGCCCGGGAAGATCTCGGGGGATTCAAGCGGCTGGTGGCCTATTACACTTGTTCGGACACAAACGGAGGGGCGATCGGAGCGGAACAACTGCGAAAGTTCCTTGAGGGTAAGCTGGCGGAGTACATGGCGCCTGCGGCGTATGTGCGGCTGGAGAGATTGCCGTTGACTGCGAACGGGAAGGTGAACCGGAAGGGATTGCCTGTGCCGGAGGGAGATGCGTATGTGGCGCGTGGATATGAGGCGCCGGTGGGAGAGACCGAGGCGGCGCTGGCTGGTATGTGGGCCCGGACGCTCAGTGTGGAAGAGGTTGGACAACATGACAACTTCTTCGAACTCGGCGGTCACTCCCTGCTTGCGATGCGGTTCATCTCGCAGCTCAGGCAAGCGCTGAATGTAGAAGTGGCGATCAGCGATCTGTTCGCGCATCCGGTCTTGACTGATTTTGCGCGTGTTGTCGAGAGAGCCACCCGGACTGTTCTGCCGGCGATTACTCTTGCCGAGCGAGGAGAGCCTCTTGAATTGTCTTTTGCGCAACAAAGGTTGTGGTTCCTGGCGCAGATGGAGGGAGTCAGTGAGGCCTATCACATCTTCCACGGGTTGCGGTTGAAGGGGAAACTGAACTGCTCGGCGTTGCGCCAGGCGCTGGATCGGATTGTGGCGCGGCATGAGGCGCTGCGCACCACGTTCGTATTGATCGATGGGGAGCCGAGGCAACGGATCTTTTCCGCAGCTGAGAGCCGATTTCATCTGGTGGAGCACGGGCCGATCGGCGCTCAGGAGGAACTCGATCGTGTTGTGGCGCAGGAAGCCGGCGCGGCGTTTGATCTGGAAAGAGGACCTTTGATCCGGGGGCGGTTGATTGTGTTGGGAGAGGAAGATCACGCGCTGCTGATCACGATGCATCACATCGTTTCCGACGGATGGTCGATGGATCTGATGATGAATGAGTTGAGTGTGCTGTACGGGGCCTTTGTGCAAGGGGAAACGCATCCATTGCCGGAGTTGAGCCTGCAGTATGCCGACTATGCGGTATGGCAGCGGAAGTGGATGGAAGGTGAGGTGTTGCAGCGGCAGGCGAAATACTGGGAGAGGACGCTGGCGGGAGCGCCCGCGCTGGTGGAATTACCGATAGATCATACGCGGCCGGCGGAGCAGGATTATGCCGGGGGATGGGCGAAGTTGGAGCTGGAGGAAGAGCTGACACGAAGGTTGAAGGAGTTGAGTAGGCGGAACGGGACCACGTTGTACATGACGTTGCTGGCGGGTTGGGGGGCGATTCTGGCGCGGCTGTCGGGGCAGGAAGATATCGTGATCGGGACGCCGGTGGCCAATCGTGGGCGAGTGGAGATCGAAGGCTTGATCGGGTTCTTTGTGAACACACTGGCTCTGCGGCTGAATATATCGGGATCTCTAACGGTAAGAGAGCTGTTGGACCGGGTGAAGGATCAGGTAGTGGCGGGGCAGCAACATCAGGATATACCGTTCGAGCAGGTAGTAGAGATTGTGCGACAGGCGCGCAGCCTGTCGCACAATCCGCTGTTTCAGGTGGTGTTCGACTGGTGGCATCGGTCTCACGAAGGCAGGTTGACGTTGCCTGGGCTTGAGGTCGAGAAAGTACAGTCGAAACGCGTGATGGCTAAGTTCGACCTTAGGTTATGTCTGCAGGAAGCGGACGGGCGGATTGTGGGCGGGTTGGAGTACGCGACAAGGCTGTATGAGCGAGTTACGGTAGAGCGGTACCTGGGATATTTCTGCAGGCTACTGGAAGGGATGGTTGCCGGGGAGGCGCAAGCAGTGAATCGAATATCGCTGCTTACAGAGGCTGAGCGCCGTCATATTGTATATGAGTGGAACGCGACGAAAGCAGAGTATCCGTCGGAGAAGTGCGTTCACGAGTTGTTCGAAGAACAGGCGGAGATGACGCCGGAAACGGTGGCGGTCGTGTTTGAAGATACGGCCTTGAGTTATGGAGAGTTCAACCGGCGGGCCAATCAGCTCGCGCATTATT
>Ga0187894_10002547_pt1 | contig 21605 bp, 18 predicted proteins | sample GBC1701081metaG_FD_136650 | JGI IMG/M metagenome (GOLD analysis project Ga0187894, IMG submission 136650) | White microbial mat communities from a lava cave in the Kipuka Kanohina Cave System on the Island of Hawaii, USA - GBC170108-1 metaG ... | reverse complement strand
TTGGCCTTGCACCGCAGGGGGTTTGCCTAGCCGAGCCTGTCGCCAGACTCGCTGGTGAAGCCTTTACCTCACCGTTTCACCATCGCCCGGCGCGCCCCGCGCGAATTTCAAATTCGCGAATTTGAAATTCGCGCGGGGCGCGCTTAGGGCTGTCTGTTCTCTGTTGCACTATTCCGTCGGGTCGCCCCGCCTGGCCGTTAGCCAGCCTGCTGTCCTGTGGTGTTCGGACTTTCCTCCCGCGCCTCGCATGATTTCAAATCTCTAAAGAGATTTGAAATCATGCGAGGCGCGGGCAGTCACCCAGTCTGCTCCGCAACATTCGAACGAAAGTATAACAGAAGAGTCGGAAGTTTGGTTGGCTGTGACGAAGGGCGCGGGAGATTTCATGGCCGCCGCAATTGGCGATTGAGCCACAAAAAATCTGAGCGGGGCTCTCCCCACTGTGAGCCCCGCTCCTCTGCTGAGTGGAGACGAACTGCGAATCCCCAGCCCGGACAGAGCTTACCAACGCCCAGTGTATTTATCACGAGTTGTTTGAGGTTGCCCTGTTAAAACATTACGCCAATGCCAAGACGCAACCTTTGCTCGAACAGGCTTTGGTTCAGGACACAGAACCTACCAATAGTCTCTGGCCACATCTATACGTAAACCTACGCGTTTTTCAGCGGATCAAGGGAAAGGAGTGGAGATGAATCGACGACAGCGGTAGCTATTGATTCAGAGGCAATATTCCCCTCTTCAACGCAAAAAGGACCAGGTCGGTGTGATTTTGCAGGCCGAGTTTCCGCGTCAGGTTCGCGCGGTGGCCTTCAGCGGTTCGGGGGCTGATGAAGAGGCGGTTCGCGATTTCAGCGCTAGTGTGTCCCTCGGCGACCATCTGCAACACCTCGCGCTCGCGAGAGGTCAGCGACTCATACGGATCATCGGGCGCCGATTTCATCTTCCGCAGATAATCTTCCAGCGAACGTTCTGAGAGCGGCGGGCTGAGATAACGCCTCCCGGCGGCCACCTCCCGGATGGCCGCTACCAGATCCGAAGCTTGTGACTCCTTCAGAACATAGCCCGAGGCCCCGTTTCTGAGCGCCTCAAAAACATAAGCGTCGTCGGCGTACATCGAAAGGATGACGATTCGCGTCTTAGGAACGATTTTCATCACCTGTCGCGTAACTTCCAGCCCGCTCAATCCGGGCATCACCACATCGGTAATCAGAACGTCAGGTCTTAAACGTTCCGCCAGCCTCACGGCCTCAATGCCGTCCCCGGCTTCACCGACGAGTCGAAAGTGCGGCTCGCCTTCAAGCAGAGCCCTCAGTCCTTGCCGCACTAAGTGATGATCATCCGCGAGCAGAATGTCGGTCATCTACGGATCCCCCTACTGCGATTATCGGCAGATCGCGACACATTTTCCAATGCCAAATATCAAATGGAAAATGCATCGTGATCTACTGATCAACAGGCAACAGAGCCGTAAGCTTTGTTCCGGCGCCCGGCGCAGCGTCCATCATCAAGGTTCCGCCAAGGAGATGCGCGCGTTCGCGCATTCCGGTCAATCCGCTGGAAGAACCTGACGCCAATGCGGATTCTGGCAGGAACCCTTTTCCCTGATCAATCACCTGAATGAACAGATTCTCCGCATCCGCCGTCACATTCACCTTCACTTCGCTGACACCCGCGTAACGCGCTACATTGGTCAGAGCCTCCTGGATAATACGGTAAGCCGCGATCTCTATCTCCGGCTCCAACCGCTGAGCCTCTATGCCATTGAGGTTGAATATCACGCGAACGCCCGTTTGCGCCGTGTAGCGATCAAAGTGCCAAAGCAGGGCGTGCAAAAGTCCTAGGTCATCAAGCATCGCCGGACGCAAATCGAGCGATAGATTGCGGACGCGCCCCATCAATTCGTTGACTATCATCCGGGTCTGCCCCTGTTCTTTTTTCGCCCCGTCATCTGGCTCGCGACCCGGATCGAGACCCAGATCGCGACCCAGATCGAGACCCAGATCGCAACCCAGATCGCGATTGGATGTTTCGAGCGCCAGCTTCAGCCCCGTCAGAAGCTGGCCGATCTCATCGTGCAGCTCACGGGCGATGTTGCGGCGCTCGCTCTCCTGAACCTCCACCAATCTGTGCGAGAGTTTGCGAAGCTCATCTTCGGCCCTGCGACGCTCCGCAATCTGCTCGCTCAGCAACGCGTTCGCGGACGAAAGCTCGGCGGTTCGCTCTCTGACCCGCTGCTCCAGTTCGTCGTGCGCGCGCTGCAGAGCCTCCTCGCCGCGTCTGCGTTCGATAGCGTAACGCATTGATCGGATCAGCAACTGGCGGCTGATCGAACTTTTGAAGAGGTAATCCTGCGCGCCAAGTTGAATGGCTTTGAGCGCCGTGGCTTCATCACCCGCCGCCGTCAGCGGAATGATCGCCACATTCGGCGCATGCGCATGCGTGCGAAGAAACGTCTCAAGTCCTTCACTGTCCGGCAATTTGAAATCGAGTAGGACAAGGTCAATCCCGCCTTTGGCAAGACGGTTAAGCCCCGCCTCCAGGTGAGTGACCCATTCCAGTTGAAATAACTCCTCCCCCTCGATGAAAGCCTTTATTATCTCGACGGAGGACGGATCATCTTCGATCAACAATACCTTCATGTTTACCTCACCCATGTGACGCCCACATGAAAAACAGCCAGCGCGAATATACTCAGCGCTGGCTGCGACAGTTTAAATCCTGACTAAAATTGAAATCTTCGCGAAATTGTCTGATGGATTAACTTTTCGGAGCCACCTGCTCCTGTTCTCTTTTCAGAGCGGCGGCGGCCTCTTTCTTCTTCTGCAAAGCCGACGCGTCAGCGGCAATCTTAACCGCAATCTTATCCAGCTCTTTGCGTTTGGCGTCTTCCTTGGTCAGTTTTTGCTGCTCGCGATAAAGCAGACCTTTGTAATACATAACGTCAACGTATTCGGGGTCGAGCTTCAAAGCCTTCTCGAAGTTTTCAAATCCCTTGGTCACGCAAGTCGCAGCCTTCTGCCTGTCAGCCTGAGCCTCCGCGGCGTAATCCGCTCTGGCTTCGAAGCTGCGGTAGTGGAATGGATCTGTGGCGGTGAGGGTCTTGTCCTGGTAACGAGTGGTTTGATCGTAAGAGCACTTCCAGTACTTTTGGCCTATTGAATAGTAAGACTGAGCCTGGAGCTCCGGTTTCGTGCACTGGTTCGTGGCGCGATTCTCCATCGTCTTGTGCCATTCCTCAACGTTGTTCAAGTCGTCGTAAATGGTCGCCATATAGCTAAGAGCGTTGTCTGTGGCTTGACAGTTGTTGGTGGAAAGCGACAGCGCCTTCTTGTAAACTTCCAGGGCTTGATTGGCTATCTCTTTCTGCTTGGCCGTATCAACCTCTTTTTTATAGTCTTTGACCAGAGTCGCGCCCAGATAAAGCCAGGTGATCGGATTAGTCGGATCGGTTTCAGACGCATCCTTGAAAAACTCTTGAGCTAGTTTGTTCTGTCCCTGGTTGTACCGAATCGCGCCCTGATTGAGCTTGTCTTTGGCAATCACTTTTCTGGCATACTCGCACCCCGAGCCCAGCGTCGTCAGCGCCACGATCACGGCTAACATCTGTGCGGTAGTTGAATTTCGGAAGACTCTCATAGCAGCTTTAAGGAACTCTCCCAATTGAGAATTGTTGTGTTTATGTATGATGGACGCGCAACTTCCATTCTTCTTGCGTTACGGCCCAGAAAATTTAAGTCCGGAGCGGAATCGCGCTAAGCCACGAATCCGCTTGATAAACCAGTTCCGATCATTACCGTTCGTCAAGTCCTTCGATCTGAAGACCGATGGGTTGCCCCCCGGACTGTTTGACAACGTCAATGACTTTCACAACCTCGCCATAGCCAAGCGCCCGGGGCCCTTTGATAAACACCGACTTGCGATCCTGCGGGCGTCCGTCAAGCGCCTTAAACAGGCGATCTCCCAGAGCTTTTAACCCCTTCAACTCCTCTGTATTCAACTTGTACGCATCGCCGTCCATTGGAATCGTGATCAGCAACGCTAACGGATCCGGCTGCTGCTCCGGCATATTCTCCGGCGGTTTCTCAGGAATTTTCGCTTCGAAGCGATGCGGTTTCTGCGGGCTGATAACCATGAAGATGATCAAAAGCACCAGCAAAATATCAATCATAGGCGTCATATTGATATATGGCACTGCTTCCTTAGTGCTACCTCCGCCCATTGACATAATCTTTCTATCTCCTTTTCAACAAACTCGCCGTCTGCGGCTCTATTACTCTTTCTGCTTCAGCTTATCAGCCACCAGTCCAATCTGGTCGAACCCGGCATCACGGATGAAGTTGATGATATCCACAACCTCGCCGTAAGGCACGTTAACTCCGCCCCTGATGTAGACCACTTGCGGGTCACTTGGTTTAAGTCCTTTCATTCGGGTTTCGATCATCTTGACCATATCGTCCTTTGAAACCGGATCGCGCCCGACGTGATAGGACCCTGCAAATGGGATTGAAACAACCACCGCAGTATCTTTTGTAATATTCCCATCTTCATCGGGGTTTTTACCCTCTGGAAGTTTGACCGTGACACCGGATTGGAGCAGAGGCGTAACAACCATGAAGATGATCAACAGCACCAACATAATGTCCACCATTGGTGTGACGTTGATCTCCGAATTCAATTCACTTCCGCCTGCGGTCCCCATACTCATGGCTCTATTCCTCCAAAATATCCTCAAGATCCTCGGAACATTTGGCGAACATTCGGCGAACATTCGGCAAACATTCAGCGATGCTATAACACTTCCTTCTCTCTGAACCCGCCTGTCTCTATCCCGAGACCTCTCAATTAAAGTCCCGGGATAGAGATAGCAGAACCGGCCATTGAAGGATGCTTCTTCACAACTAATCCTATTTCTTGCTGCGCTGTTTGAGGAAGAAGTCAATCAATTCAGCCGAAGAGTTGTCCATTTCGACCACGAAGTTGTCCACTTTGCTGGTGAAGTAATTGAACAACCACACGGCAGGTACCGCCACGGCAAGTCCGACGGCCGTAGTTACGAGCGCTTCCGCGATACCGCCGGCCACCGCCGAGATACCGGCAGAAGCCGATTCGCCCATTCCCACGAACGCGTGGATGATTCCGAACACTGTGCCGAACAGCCCTACGAACGGAGCCGTCGAGCCGATCGTCGCCAGGCCGGAAAGCCCGCGCCTGAATTCGGCGATCTTGATTGCGGTTGCGCGCTGCAACGCGCGCTTCGACGCATCCACAACTTCGCCGGAAAGATCGCTCGAAAGCTGGTGGGCGCGGAACTCCTGCAGTCCGGCGTTGACTACCATCGCCAGGTGGCTCTTCTTGTACTTATCGGAGAGGCTGATCGCCTCATCGATCTTCTGGCTCTTGAGCGACGTCGCGACTTTCGGAGCGAACTCGCGCGACTGATTTCTGGCCGCGCTGAAAGTCAGATAACGCTCCACCATGATCGCGATCGACCAAATTGACATGACCAGGAGAATGACCAACACGGTGCGCGCGACCCAGCCCATGCTGCGCCAGATGCCCATCGGCGTGAAGTCGAACGCTTGCGTCACCCCTTCCGCCCCTTCGGCCAGAGCGAAAGCGAATGGCATTACTTTTAACCAGATTTGGCTAAGCAAAATCATCATGATATCGAAACCCTCCAATAGTGGTTGCTGAACTTGAAATGCCGGCCGCTCGTAAATTACAGGCAGCCCAAATTGTTAGAAAACGACTGTGAACCCTTCCAGACGTCGCGCTGAAATCCACCCTTCGCGGGTAGTGAGCAGCAGGCAGCGAACGACGTTCACCACTTGCTGTAGACACCGGCCGGAGAGATAAGTTCCCAACCGGATCCCGGCGTTATTGCAATGTGAAGTTGAACGTCAGAACTCCTTGTACCTTCACAGGAACACCGGATAGTTCCGTAGGTTTGAACGTCCACTGCCTCGCAGCTTGTAAGGCGGCGTCTCTCAATAACGGATGGCCGCTAATAACCGCGGCGTCAATGACCCGGCCTTCTTCAGAAATAGTGACCTGTACTTGTACGCCCCCCGAAGCGCGCGCCGCTTTCGCGATGGGCGGATAAGGTGGTTGAACCTTTCTGATGGCCGACCCCTGCAACACACCACCTGAGACGGTGATTTTCTTGGGTGGCGGCGCAGGTGTAGGAGTCGCAGCCGGCGGCGGCGGCGGCGGCGGCGGCGGCGGCGCGTCATCGCCCCTTGAGGTTCCACCCGGCACGCCTCCGACCACACCACCGGGCACACCACCAGGCACACCCGTGGATGCAGTCACGACTGGTTTGGATACAACGGTCGTTGGGTCTGGAATTTTTTCAGGCGGCTTGGTTGGAGGCGTGAAGGTAATTATCGTTGGGATGTTTTTGACGACCACTGCCGCTGCGGGCGGGGGTGGCGCCGCAGGCGGCGGCGGCGGCGCAATCATGGCCGCAACGTCAAACGCATCCTGAAGTCCGGGATTCATGTAAATAATCGTCCCGATGCCTATTGCCAACAACCCCACGGCGTAAATAGCGCTCGTGACGAACATAAACATACCCGTTCGGGTGTTGTCTTTATTATGTCTAGACGATTCAACTAGAGTATCGAACATGGCTTATCGCCCTCCCTTGAGTTCAACGCCGATGGATCAATAGCAAATAAAGACCCGCCTTAATCTCTTCCTATTGTTGTAGATCCTTTTGATCTGACTCTACTGGGTCCGTGTGAAGAGACGGCGCAGGGCCTTCATACGACTCTGCTAACAACTCTGCAAAAAGTTATGATTCCGAATTATGATCTTGATTGAGGCGAATGGCCTCTATTATGAAACCGTCAATATCCAAGCTTCACGCTCCCCACCGCTCTCAGACAGACCTTGACCTACTTTAGGTTTACATTTGGACGAGTGAACAGGAGTTATTCCTGAAACAAACAACGTCTCGTTCAGGGAACCTCGCCCTGCGAACGTGAGCTTTAACACTAAATTTTATTATCTGTGTGTGACTACTACTGAATACAACGTTTATTGACAGGTCAGCAACGGCGCCGAGTCTACTATCCGGCTTATACTCAAGTCAAGACGTTTTGCAAATTTTGTATTACCAACTTGCCGCTTTAACAAGCTATTATCATCAACTTATCAGAATCAACGTTAGAGACTCGCTCGATCTTACTCGTTCGCCTTCGCAATAATTACAAAGCAGAGGAAAGAAACAAACATAGCTACACCTTGAGCCGGCATCCGGCGATTCTCCTGGTGACTTACCCTAAAAAGCCGCGTGAAGGCTCCGAATACAGCCAAGGCGAATGGTACCCCTCGATAGTCTTTGTTCTATTTCCCTTTTTTGCGAGGTTTGGTGGAAATCCCCGCTGCGGCCAACATCTGCGGCGTGACGCCCGCCGATCCAACACTGGTCGCCCCGGTTGAGGCGGTAGCGTCAGAGTCGGCCAGCGCGCCAGCTGGCGCCACGCGTTTCTTACCCTTCCAGGCTTCCCACCACAACATCACCGGGCTCGCAATATAAATAGTTGAATAGGTGCCCACCACAACACCAATTAAGAGCGCCCACGAAAAACTCTTCAAAACCTCTCCGCCGAAAAGAACCAGGGCGAGAATAGTGAGGAACGCGGTACCGTTGGTAATCACCGTCCGCGACATTGTTTCGTTAACCGCGTCGTTGGTCAGTTTTTCGAGCTTCTCACGTCTCTTGACGCGCAATAGCTCGCGGACGCGGTCGAAGATCACGATCGTGTCGTTCATCGAGAAGCCGACCAGCGTCAACAACGCTGCAATGACCGTCAGATTGATCTCCCATTGCATAACCGAGAAGATCCCAAGCGTGAGCAGCACGTCGTGAAAGATCGCTGTCACGCCGCCAATGCCGAAGCCCCACGATTTGAAACGGAAAGCTACGAACAGCATCATCCCGGCGCAAGCCAGGAGCGTGGCGTAAATCGCGCGGTTGCGCAGTTCGGAACCCACCTGTGGGCTCACTTCGTCGGTGCTCTTGATGGCCGACGCCCCGGCGAAGAAATTCTGTTCGAGCGCTTGCCCAAGTTGCGGCTCGATCCCGCCGAGATTCTTGACTTCGTCTATACCGCCGATCAACCCGCCGCGATCTTTCTCGCGGTAGTCGATGACGCGCGCGGCGATTTCGCCGTAACGAGGGTCGGTGGACGCGAGTTTGAGAGGATTCAGTTGCTCCAATGCCAATTTCAAATCGTCGCGGCCAATGGCGTTGAGGTCACACTTGTTCTGCGCGCCTGCCGGGTCATTGAGAGTGGCCAAAGCGGCGCGAATCTTCTGCCCGCCGACGACAACGCTGGCGCTAGCCTTCGCCGCTTCCTCCTTCTTTGCCGCTTCTGATTGCCCGATCCGGCACCCGGTGGTGGGCAGGCTGGGAGCAGCCGACGGAGTTGTTGGAGAAGTCACGGAGGTGGGCAGATTAGGCAGCCGGATGAGCACTTCGTTCTTTGGCGCCTGACCGATCTGTTCACCCACGGGCTGGATGGTGATCTTCGAACCGTCAATTCCCTGTCGCTCAATCGCGGCGCGAATCGTGTCAGGGTCGGGCTTCTGTTTAAACTTCACGTTCATGATGGTTCCGCCAGTGAAGTCAACGCCCATGTTGAAAGGGTGGGTATTGGGATTGCCGTCCAGCGCGCGCCACGCGATCGAAGCCACCCCCGCCAAAATCACCACGCATGAGATGGCGATACAGAGCCATTTCTTGCCCAGGAAATCGTAGTTGCTGTTTCTAAAAATTTCGATCATATCTGGTCTCACATTCTCGGGCCGGGCTCTTAAACTCTAACTTGCGCCGCGCCCCTTAAACTTCGATTGCCTCGCTCAAACGCTGATGGTCTCCGCTCTCTTCCCGCCGCGATTGAGCACCCAGAGGAACATCGTGCGCGAGACGTAGACGGCCGTAAAAAGGTTGGCCAACAACCCGATGACGAGAGTGACGGCGAAGCCGCGGATCGGCCCCGTGCCAAAGAGGTAGAGAATCGCCGCCGACACTATGGTCGTTACGTGCGTATCGATAATCGTCACGAGGGCTTTGGAAAAGCCTGCCTCCATCGAGGCGTACGCGGTTCTGCCCGCGCGCAACTCGTCGCGGATGCGTTCAAAGACCAGCACGTTCGCATCCACCGCCATGCCGATGCCGAGAATCACTCCCGCGATTCCGGGCAACGTCAGGGTGGCGTTGAATGCGGCCAGTCCCGCCAACAGAATCACAAGGTTGAGGACGAGCGCTATCACCGCGTTGAGGCCCGACAACCGGTAGTAGAAGAGCATGAAGCCACCCACGAATACCACCCCGGCGAGCATCGCGATCAGCCCCTGTTTGATAGATTCGGCCCCCAGTGAAGGTCCGACCGTGCGCTCTTCGAGGTAAACGACCTTCGCGGGCAAGGCCCCTGATCTCAGCACCAGACCGAGATCCTCAGCCTGTTGTTGAGTGAAATTACCCTCAATGCGTCCGCTGTCGTCAATCCTCGCTCTGACGACAGCCACACTCTTGATCTCGTCGGTGAGCACAACAGCCAGATAGTTGCCGATGTTGTCTCCCGTCCATTTTCCAAACTTCTCAGCGCCAACGGGCTTGAGCGCGAAGGAAACCTCATAACCGAGCCCCGATTGGGATTGAACGCCGCGAGCGTCACGCAGGTCGGCGCCGGTGACCACCGGGCTTCTTTCGACGATATAGAAACCTTCGTCTACCGCCCCATCCCCGCGTTTCTCGCTATACTTCAAGACCTGTTTGTCAGTCGCCCCGGCGAGCGCGATCTCGGCTTCCTCTTTAGTATTGTACTTCTCCGCGGGCGGCGCGACGGCTTTGATCTCCAACTTGGCGTCGGTTCTGAGCAGATCTTTCACTCGCTCAGGATTATCAACACCTGGCATCTGCACGAGAATTTGATGGTTCTCCTCGCGGCCGTAGCGTTGAATGGTCGGCTCGGCGACGCCGAATTGATCAACGCGCTGCTCAACAATTATCTTAGCTTGTTCGGTGGCTTCGCGGCGGAACTGATCGGCGGCGCTCTTGCTGAGCGTGAAAGTCACCGAAGGGGGGCTGGCGCTGGTCGAAACCGTCCAAGCGTCACTTCCGAAATACGGCAGGATCTTATCGCGAATCTCACTCTGCTTGCTGGCGTCGGGAGTTTCAATAACAACCAGGCCGTTGGCTGGCGCCTTGACGGCGGTGAATGGAATGTTGGCCTTCTTCAGCTCGGCTTCGGCCTTGTCGCGGTTACTGTCAGTAATGGTCTTGATCACCTCTTCGGCCTGCACTTGCAGCACAAGGTGCGTGCCGCCCTTGAGGTCGAGACCAAGACGGATGTTCTCCGACAGGTTCTGTTTGAGGTTTGAAGGCTTGAAGAAATCAGCCGCGCTGCGACTGTACCCTTTGGGCTTGTTATAAGGCCCGAACAGGGCGACCAAACACAGCAAAGTAACTACCGTGATGACGATACCGCGTATACGAAGATTTCTACTCATAAGGTTATAAAACGCCGCTTTAGTTGAGACGCCATAATGGCTTTCAACGAGCGGCGTCCTTCTGAAATCTGAATTGTGGAATGGGTGAAGCGAGAAGAATTGCGGGTAATGATTGTCTCACTACATCTTTGTCTACTTCTTCTACTTCTTCTCTTCTGCTGGCGCATCTTGCATGCCGGAGATTGCCGTACGGGCGACTTCGACCCTGATGACAGGGTTTTCTGAAATCTTCAACTGCACGGTGCGCTTGTCTTCGCGTATGCTGACGATCGCTCCGTAAAGCCCGCCGTTGGTCACAACCTTGTCGCCCGGCTTCAGGTCATTGAGCATCTGGTCAACCGCGCGCTGGCGTTTACGCTGAGGCACGACGATCAAAAAATAGAAAAGCACAAAGACCAGAACCATCGGAATTAACATCCCGAGCGGATTGCTTTGTGCCTGAAATAGAAACAATGCGATTTGTTGTGACATCACCTGGGCGGGTAACCTCTTCTACAAGATTCTTCGTCTCGCTCAATCAAACAACGCAAGACGTGTCGCGGCTCGCCTCTTATCCCTCGCGCCTACTCCGAATTACCTTGAAACTTGTTCAAGTAACATGCGCGAAATTGGGCGAACTCGCCAAGTGCGATAGCTTGCCTGATCCTCCGCATGCTGTCAAGGTAGAAGGCCAGGTTGTGGTACGAGCAAAGGGTTGAAGCCAGCATCTCGCCGCAGTTATAGAGATGTCTGATATAGGCGCGCGAATAGCGCCGGCACACGACGCATTCGCAGTCTTCATCCAGCGGGCGTTCATCGCGCCCGAACTTCGCGTTTCGGACGTTCATCTTCCCTCGCGAAGTGAAGACCTGGCCGTTGCGCGCGTTTCGTGTCGGCATCACGCAATCGAACATATCCACGCCCCGCGCCACACACTCGATCAAATCCTCCGGGGTCCCCACGCCCATCAAATAACGGGGCTTGTCGGCGGGCATTTGCGGCGCGATGTATTCGGTGATGTCGTACATCCGCGGCTTCTCTTCCCCAACGCTCAATCCCCCGATCGCGTAGCCTTCAAAACCGATCTCAACCAACTGATCCAGACTCTGTCTTCGCAAATCTTCATAGACGCTGCCCTGATTGATTCCGAAGAGCGCGGGATTAACAGCCGTTGATTGCGGCGTATTTTTCAACCGGTCAAACTCCGCGCGCGAACGGCGCGCCCACCGCGCGGTTAATTCCAATGAATCCCGGGCCTGCTCCCGCGTGGCCGGAAACGGAGTGCATTCATCAAAACACATCACGATGTCGGAACCGAGCGAGTGCTGAATTTGCATCGAAACTTCCGGCGAAAGGAACTGCTTCGACCCGTCGAGATGTGAACGGAACTCCACGCCCTCTTCCCTGATCTTCCGCAGGTCGCCGAGGCTGAAGACCTGGAACCCGCCGCTGTCGGTCAGAATCGCGCGATCCCACGAGATAAATTTGCGCAATCCGCCCAGATGAAAGACGGTCTCGTGACCGGGCCGGAGAAATAGATGGTACGTGTTTCCAAGGATGATGCGCGCATCGAGTTGTTCGAGCATCTCCTGCGTGACGGCCTTGACCGTGCCCGCGGTTCCGACTGGCATGAAGACAGGCGTTTCGATCTCGCCGTGAGCGGTTTTGATCCGTCCGGCGCGCGCCTGAGTCTGATCGTCCTTATGCTCTATCTGAAAAGTTAATTGCTTCACTTCAACATTCATCTGAACGATACCGCGCGCGTAAACAAGCGGTTACGCGCAGGGTCAATCCGCCTGTTTACGCGCGCGGTACTCTTACTCAATAATTCAACGCCGTTTCCAACACGGGACCGCGGCCCGACAGGTAAGCAGCCCAAGGGTACTCGACCAGTATCTCGGGCATCACCGCGGGCGGATCATCATTAGGGCGCAGACGAAAGAACTTGGTTGAGTAGTTCACCCTCAACCCCGAGTTTGGCAGAGTGAAGTTCCCAAGTTCTCCGTAGGAGTTCGGCCTTCCACTCGTTGGCTCTCCGATCAGAATCGCCTGCGTGGAAAGCTGGAAATCGTTCGCATGAAGCATAGCTAAGGCGCGAGTTCAATCTCCATCTGATGGCCGCTCGAGTCTTCGACCACGTACCGACCGCGCTCCATATCAGGCATGACGCCGACCGCATTCAGAATCTCCGGAATCCTGAGGAAAAACGGGACCCTTCCAGTCAAAGAATACGGGTTGCCGGGATCGGTCGAAGCCAACTTCGACACCGACTGGACGGCTTGTTCTACATTCATATCTCCGACCCGCACGAGCCTGGCGCCTATCGCCTGAGCATAGGCGTAACGCGAAGGCATTCGTCCCACGCCTGACCTGACATCCCGTATCGTGGTGACGAACAATCCGTCTTTACGGTTGGAGAAGAAAAGCGGGTAACGCCTAACCGGCTTGCGCCCTGTCGTCAGGTCCAAAGACGTGTGCGCATCTCCGATCATAGCCACCAGTTTCATCATCTTCACGGCGATCACGTGATCCGCCAGCGCCGGGATTTCCAAATCAAGCTCGGCCACCGCCCGCGCAAACACGTCCGACGAAATTTGATGAAAGGCGTTCAGATGTCTTCGCGGCAACTCTCCAGCCAAATAGCGCAAATCCTCCCGCCATTGCTCCGGCGTCAACGTCGGGTTTTGCGCCGCTCGGGCGGGATCACCGACGCCCGCGCGCAGGCTGGGAAGCAAAGCGACCAGAATCAAACAATATGCGACGGCTCGAACAACTCTTGAAGTCATCGGGCTACCTCCGTCATTCGGCGTTTAAGGGTTGAGGGCGCTCCTAGAACGATTTGCCTCGACCGAATTGCACACTCACGATCGCAAAATAAAGCGCCGGCCGGATGCGCAAAGGCCGCCAGGAGATCGCTACTTAAGCGGCTTAAATGTTCGCTGCTCGCCGCCCGGCGCGCGCGCGCGTGACTGGGTCTTGATGTTCAACGTTGAAAAGTGGACTCTTCACTGTGTCTTCAAATCACTTGAGCCGTTTGAATAACCGATCTTCGTTCCCTTTTGCGGTCGAATTAACGATCATCAGAGCTTTGCCGACAATCAACTCACGCGGCACGGTTCCCCAGTATCGGCTGTCCATGCTGTTATCGCGACTGTCGCCCAGCATGAAGTAATGGCCCTGCGGAATCTGATACGGTTCCGCCTCGCCGTATTTCACTCCGGGACTGATCTCGAATTCATCAGCGCCAGAAGATCGTTCAATGTCGTAAAAGACGCGATACCGGGCGTCCTGGGGCTTCGACTCGACTTCGACGACAGGCAATTCCGGTTCTTGCGGGTCGGTCAGGCGGACGAGGACGCGCTCTTCAGACAGTTCCTTGCCGTTAACGAAGACGCGGCGGCCTTTGACCTGAATCTTCTCTCCCGGCAACCCGATCACTCGCTTGATGTATATCACTTTCGGATCGGTCGGCAGCTTGAAGATCATAATGTCGCCGCGTTTAATCTCTCCGACGCCCCTTACGCACAATACTCTGTCGCCTGGAATAATCGTATTGGCCATAGCTCCCGTCGGCACGCTCACGACACGATAGTAGACCAAGAAATAAACCGCCGTACCCGCGAGCGCTAAAAACAAAGCCGCGGCGACAATTATCAGCGCTTTGCCTTTCTTCGACATGAATCCAATTATTCCTTTCAACGTTGCCGGCCACGCTGCTTGATGCGAATCGGCGTGGCGAAGAAATCGAACGTCTCGCGCAGCCGATTGATCAGATACCGCTCGTAAGAAAAATGAAGCTTGGTCTTCGTGCCTGAAGTGAATACGACGAACGTCGGCGGCCGCGTCCCGGCTTGCGTAATGTACAAAATTTTCAGCTTGTGGCGATTCGAGATTGTCGCGCGCGGCTGGTCCAGATGTTCCTCGAAGAATTTGTTCAACTGAGCGGTCGGGATTCTCAAATTGCGCGCGTCGTTCGCCTTTTTGATCAGATCGGGCAGCTTGACCACGCGCTGTCCGGTCAACGCCGAGATAAAGACTATCGGCGCGTAATCCAGGAACTTCATCGCGTCGCGGATCTTTTCCTGGTACTGGTAGATCGTGTAAGCGTCTTTTTCAACCGCGTCCCATTTGTTGACGACGATGATTACGGAACGCCCGGCCTCGTGCGCATACCCGGCGATGTTGGCGTCGAGCGCGGTCACGCCTTCAATCGCGTCAATCAGGACCAGGACGACGTCCGCGCGCTCGATGTGTTTGCGCGCCATGACGACTGAAAGCTTCTCCTCCATCCCGGTTGTCTTGCCTTTGCGGCGAATCCCCGCGGTGTCGATCAAACGGAGCTTGATCGTAGCGCCCTCTTCGCCTTCTTCTCCGACTTTAGCCTCGAACACGCTGTCAACGGCGTCGCGCGTAGTGCCGGGAATCGGCGAGACGATCACGCGCTCCTGTCCCAACAGGTAGTTGATCAACGAAGATTTGCCCACGTTCGGACGCCCGATGATCGCGACGTCGATTTCGTTCCGCTTGCGCTCGACTACTTCGACGGCGGGCAGCCGTTCGATCATCGCGTCGAGCAGTTCGCCTACGCCTACACTATGCTCCGCCGAAACCGGAAACACGTCTTCATAACCGAACCGGTGAAATTCGCCCGCGAAATCCGCCACCCGCGCCGAATCGGCCTTATTCGCGACGACTAAGACTGGCTTGTTCAAAGCTCGCAGCCTGCGCGCCAATTCCTCATCAATCGGCGTGATCCCTTCGCGTATATCGACCACGAACAACAGCAGACTCGCCTCATCGATCGCCGCGCGGGCCTGTTTGAAGATGTTGGCAGGGATCACGGCCTCGTCATCAGGCACGATGCCGCCGGTGTCCACAACGCGAAATGCGCGGTTCTGCCATTCGGCCTCGCCGTAGATACGGTCGCGCGTCATTCCGGGAATATCGCCGACTATCGAGCGTCGCGCGCCGATCAGACGGTTGAACAAAGTTGATTTGCCCACATTCGGGCGGCCAATGATCGCCACCACTGGAAGTTCAACGGGGGCTTCAAGCGCGCGCGCTCCATCAATATTTTGTGATTCGTCTTGCGTCATATCCAATCCTGAGCCTTACTGAAAAAGCCCCGGAGATGATTCTCCGTTTTGAAAGTCTTGTAGCATAGAGAATGACCGGCGATATGACAAACACGGCGTCGAAACACGAAGAATACTCTGATGAGCGCTGCGGTAAGTCGGATCAAGTTTGAAGATCACCCGTCTGTTTATCTTCCTTTCCGCACTTCGGACAACGGCGAGGCGAACAGACCCGGCAATACTCCTTGACGCATTGCGGGCACGGCGCGTGGCCTGCCGGGCTGACAATGTGCAACTGATCGTCGCACACCACTCGCGGGCCTTCGGCGACGAAACTCCATTCACATGGCGTCAGGTCGAGTCGCCTTGCAATCGGGTTCCAATCCAGCGCCAGTTTGCGTTCACCCTTGCGGCGCTTGACGATGAGCGTGACTCGTTGAACCTGGCTGATCAGTTCCAGCGTTTGAACCGGTTCGATGTTGACGCGGAGGTCGTATTTCTGTTTGAGGTCGGCGACCTTGGCCTGGTATTCGCGCCCGGCGGCTTCCATTCGCAACTTCTCGCGCGCGGCGTCGCCTTTCTGCTTTTTCAATTTGCGCCAGGACTCTTCGCACAATCCGCTGAAATATTCGTGGAGGCGTTCCAGATCGCGATCCAATCTTCTCTGCATCCCGTTGACGAACTGGCCCAGATGAACTTGGACGCGGGCGGGCAAGGCGCGTGTGACCGCTCTCTTCAGCCTCTCCGCCGTCCAATCAGCGGGCAGTTGCGAAGCCGCCGGCTTCGTCACGGTTTCAGTCGCGCCTTTGTCCAGCGCCGCAGCCAGCAGTTGATCAGCTATTGGATCGATCGCGCTTCCGTTGATCAGGTTGATTCCGAATCTGATGACGCCCTCGCGTTTTTCGTCCGAGATCGCAGCGTAGCGAAAGACGAAGATCAGATAGCGCGTCCACGCCTGCTCGATTTGCGACAAGCGGTAAACGGCGTTCTGCAACACGACGCTGTGCTCGACCATGCGCTCGACGTGGCCGAGAGGCGGGACGGCGCCATTGACGGCGAATTTCAACCGTTGGCCTCGCTCGTCGAGCAACCGCCCGAATTTTTCGAGCCAGTCGGATTCGAGGCTCGCGCGCTCGGCCCCGCCGGGCAATTCCGCCGCGAAACCCAGCCGCAGAAATTCCGGCGCGCCGAGAGCCTGTTGCAGATTGTCAGGCAGCATCGCTTCCAGCCCCTGTGGTTCGATTGGTTCGACCAGCGCGCCTTCGTGTTCAAGCAACCGCGCGGCGAAATTGCGGAATCGGTTTGATGAATCAGTCATAAATTTTCGCACTACGGTTCAGTACAGGGAGCGGTAGCGACCTGGCGCCTGCGGATGCGGCTAGCTGCGAAGGCGCCAGGTCGCTACCGCTCCCTGTACTGAACCATTCTCACCCCGTCACAAACTCTTCTCCGAACAATTCTTCATCGAACGCCTTGACCTCTTCGTACTGCTGCTTGGCTTCGACCAGGCGCTCGCCCAACTGATCGAACGCCGATCCTCGTTCGGCTTCCGTAGTCTCGACCCAGGCGGCGTAAACCAACTCCGCGAAATCCTGCTCGTCTTCCATCTCGCCCAGAATCTCGCCGATCTCGCCGACCACCAACTCGAACATGTTGATCTTTTCGTCGAGGATCTTCAGCACCTGCTCTTCGAGCGTGCCGCGCGCCGCCAGGTTGAAAATGAAGACGTCGCGCGCCTGGCCGATGCGATGGATGCGTCCGATGCGCTGTTCGATTGTCATCGGGTTCCACGGCAGGTCGAAATTGATCAGCGTGTTGCAGAATTGCAGATTGCGTCCCTCGCCACCGGATTCGGTGCAAATCAGCAACGGCGCTTCGTCGTGAAATCGCCGAACGGCCGCGTCTTTTTCCGGCCCCGTCATTCCGCCCTCGAACTGTTCGCAGGCGACGCCCTCACGCGCGGCCAGTTCGGCCAGCCGGCGCAACGTTTCGCGGTGATGGACGAAGACCATCTTCTTTTCAGTCGGGTTGCGATGCAGCAATTCGACGAGCGCCTGCTCTTTGCTGCTCGGCGCGATTGCGGCGTAACGTTCCTGCAACTTCCGCCATTCGCGATTGCCATTGCTCGATCCGAGATGCCTGCCGATCGCGCCAGCCGCGGTCGAGGTCGTCGATCCGGCGGCCGAAAGCAGGTAACGCAGCGCCATTCGCTGTTGCGCCGTGGCTTTGCGATGCGCCTGAGCGACCAGGCCGGTCAGTTCCAGGTAACAGGCGCGCTCTTCTTCCGAAGGGTCCAACCGCAAGGTCGTCGCGTGGCGCGGCGGCAATTTCACATCCACCAGCGAGCGCGTGTTGCGGATCATCACGTCGCGCATCAGGTCGCGCATCTTCTCTTTGTTCGCGGGCGTGCGCGGTTTGCCGCTGGTCATATAACTGGCGCGGAATTCCTTTTCGGTCTTGAAGATTCCGGGTTTGAGCAGCGTCAACAGGTTGTAAAGTTCGACCAGCGAGTTCTGCACGGGCGTGGCCGAGAGCAACAGCAGGAAGCGTTTGTTAAGCGCGTTGACCAGCTTCCAATTCGCGGTCGCGCGGTTCTTCAGGTGATGGGCTTCGTCAACGATCACCAGGTCGTAATTCTGCCGGACGAGGATTTCCTGATGCTCCGCCCGCCGCGCCATCGCGATTGAAGCGATCACGCGCGGTTGCGACCAGAACTTTTCAGAATCGTTCTTGAGCAGCGAGTCGTAGCTGGTCGCAAACTCGATCTCGAACTTCGCCGCCATCTCTTCGCGCCATTGCCCCACCAGCGTCGCGGGCGTCAACACGAGCACGCGCCCGGCCATCCCGCGCAGCAGGTACTCTTTCAACACCATCCCGGCTTCGATGGTCTTGCCCAATCCGACTTCGTCGGCCAGCAGCACGCGCCCGCGGAACTGCTTCAACACCTTGCGCACGGTTTCGAGCTGATACCAGTAGGTCTCGATATCGCGCAGCGTGGGCAGGCAGAGCAATTCGTCGAAGCCTTGCAGCAGGCCGAGCTGCGCCAATTCGTAACGCAGCCGGAACGCCTCACGGTCGATCTCGTCCGAAGAGCCGCGGACAGCCAGCGACGCTTCGAGCGAATCGGAGAATTCAACCGAGAGCGGGATGCGAATCTGGTGACGAGGTAACGCGGAGAATTCAGGCTCGGCGCTCTTCACCATCTCCGGCGCGGCGTCTGCCGGGATCGTTTCTTCGACCTGAGGTTCCCGCGCCTTCTCTTCACGATGAGGTTTGGCGGCGCGCGGCGGCTTCGGGGTTTCGGCTTTTCTCCTTTCCGCGGCCTTTTTGGCGGCGATTGACCGCTTCTCGCGGTCTTCGAATCGCTCGATCTGGCGCACCCAACCGTGCGCCCAGTCACGCAACACCCAGTTTCCGGGCAGATACATAAATGCGCTGTAAAGCTTCGACCAGCCGGTCTGTTTCCCGATCATCGCGGCCTGCGTCCAGAGGCTCTGCTGCGCCAGGGCGATGGCCCGCAGCAACTGATCCTCATTCTCGCGCGACTGCCAGTTCTTGGTGAAACGATGCAAAAACCGGAGCGCCTGATCCGGTTTCTCGTCCATCAAAGCCGCGATAATCGTCAACAACAATACTTCAGCGTCGTTCGGATAAGCGTTGAGCGCGGGCAACGCGGCGTGTAAAGCGTTCGGCAACTGATCCACAACGTGGTCTACCAAATTCCGCCTCAGAGTCGCATTATCGCCCGCAACCGCTTGCGTCGTGGGATCGTCTTTCTTTCGCTCGTCATTCATCGAATCAAGGTGTTCCGCCAGGGTTTGGTATTCCGGCTTGCGTCAGGACCAATCCTGAGCTTTACTGCAAAAGTAATGAAACCGGCTGTTCATTCCGAAAGTCTTGTAGCATAGAGAAAGAGTTGCTGTCCGGCAAGCTGCCGTTTGCCAATGGCGCGCCTGAAACGAACCATCGCAAATTCATCAACTCTTTCCATAAGTCCGCGGCAAGCTGACAGCTTGCCGGACATTTTGAGGAGAATCGAAATGCGCAAACTGACTCTGGCGATAATCGCCGTCATTTCAATCCCGGCTCTGGCGTTGGCCCAATCCCCCGACGCCAAAGCGAAAGCCGAACAGATACTCAAACAGGCCCGCGCCGCCATCGGCGACGAAAAGAAACTGAAAGACCTGCAAAGCCTCTCCGCCACCGGCACGGTTCGCCAAACCTTCGGAGAAAGACAAAACGAAAGCGAACTTGAAATAGAGATGCTGATGCCGGACAAAGTCAAAAAGACCCTCAACAGCCAGTTCGGAACCCAAATCAACGCTCTCAATGGCGATCAGGTCTGGAATGACTTCATTCCCGGAATGGGAATGGGCGGGGGCGGTAACTTTATGATCATGCGAGGAGGAGGTACTGGCGGCCCCGGCGCCGCTGGCGGATCGAGCGGAATCAGCCCGGCCATGGCGTCCTACTTTCAGCTCAACCAGCGTCGCGAGTTTTACCAGATCGCGCTCGGCTGGCTGTTGACCGCTCCGGCATCCGCTCAAGTCGAATTCGCTTTTGTCGGCGAAGCGCCCGGCCCGGAAGGCGGCAAACTCAATGTGCTCGATGGCAAAGGCGCCAACGGTTTCAACGTGCGCCTTTTCTTCGATCAGCACACCAATCAATTGATCGGCCTCAGCTACAAAGCAAAACAGATGAGGCGAATGATGGGTGGACGTGGCCCCGGCGGACCGGGCGGACCAGGTAGACCGGGCGGGACAGGCGGCGGCCAGGGAGGCCAGCCTCCGGCGCCGGGCGCGCAAGGCGGACAACAGGGACAGGGAGGCCAGCAGGGACAGCGCGTGGAAATCTCTCCCGAAGAACGCGAACGCAGAATGAAAGAGTTTCAGGAGAACTTCGAGAAAGCCCCTGAAGTTGAGTTCCGCTGGGCGTTCGGCGATTACAAGAGCGTGGGCGGACTCAACCTCCCGCACCGTCTGACCAAGATGGAAGGCTCGACGGCAAATGAAGAATGGGAGATCAGCAAAATCAAGATCAATCCCAAACTCAGCCCTGATAAGTTCGTGAAGAAAGAGAAAGAGAAGGCTCAGTAACGAGCCGAATCTTCGCAGGAACAAAATCCGCCGATGGGCATCATCGAATTTCGATCAATGCTCATCGGCGTTTTACTTTCCTCATTGCGATAGGCCCGCGCTTCCTCTTTCCGTAAACAATTTATTGGCAGCCGCCGGCTTAATTTTATTAGCCAACAATTTTGTCCTCTCATAACATAAAATTTACATCGCCCTGCCGCTCAATTCGCTTGCTCATTTCATCAGGTCAAAAATAGAATCCAGCCTGCCCGACGCAATCTTAATTAAATTCCGAAGTCACGTATAGAACAAGGAGATACTCAATGAAGAAACACACAGGACTAGGCGTGTGCTGTTCCCTGGTGGCGTTGCTGTTGTTAATGGCGGCGCCAACCCTCACATACGCTCAGACGCAGATCACTACAGGCGTCATTCAGGGGACAGTGCTAGACGAGGCCAACGCGGTCATCGCCGGAGCCAACGTCGAAGTCAAAAACACGGCCACCAATTTAACCAAAACCTTAACGTCCGATTCCGACGGACGTTTCGTATTCCTCCAGTTGCCTTCGGGCCGCTACACACTGACGGCCTCGAAACAGGGTTACACCACGCTGGCGCAGGAGAACCTGAGCCTGACGGTCGGCCAGGCGATCAACCTCAACCTGAACCTGAAAGTTTCGGCCGTGCAGGAGCGCATCACCATCACCGCGGCTCCGACCATTGACACTGTCAGGGTCGAATCAAGCTCGACCCTCAACGAGGTCGCCATCAGCCGCACGCCCGTGCTCGGCAGGAAGTTCGAAGACCTGTTGACGCTCACTCCGGGCGTGAGCATCACGCAGGGACCGGACGGCGACGAGATCAACTTCAACGGACAGCGTGGCATCTTCAACAACGTCAGCCTCGACGGCGGCGATTACAACAACGGATTTTTCGGCGAGCAGGCCGGCGGCCA
>Ga0187894_10002546_pt1 | contig 21606 bp, 20 predicted proteins | sample GBC1701081metaG_FD_136650 | JGI IMG/M metagenome (GOLD analysis project Ga0187894, IMG submission 136650) | White microbial mat communities from a lava cave in the Kipuka Kanohina Cave System on the Island of Hawaii, USA - GBC170108-1 metaG ... | reverse complement strand
GGCACGATCCGTGATGCGTGAAGCTTAGGACCCGGGGCAGAATAACTTGCGCATTCAGGACGCCGATCCATCCCGGCTGGCTTCGTTGCTCGTCGCTTACATACCGACGGGTATGCGCGCTCCTCGCGCCTCGCCATCCGGGCGCCTCGGCACCCTGATCTGCACAACTTATTCTGCCCCGGGTCCTTAGGACCCACCGCCTTCGCTGGTCACGTCCGCGCCCGTGGCGCGCGCCAGGGAGGCGGCCGCCAGATTCAGGTCGTGAATGGTCTGCAGGTAGCGAATGCGCATCGCGAAGAACGCGGTCAGCGCGTCGGCGAAGTCGCGCGTCTCGGCCAGGCCCAAGGCCAGGTTCTGAGCCACCGCCGTTATCCAGGCCTTGGCCGCGCGCTCTCCCTTCTGCACCACCTTGGCTCGCTCCATGGCCTCCGTCAGCTCGCCGTGAGCGCGCTGCACTTCGAAGGCGATGCCGCCCAGCGCTTCACGCCGCCGGAACTCCATCTCGCGCGCCTCGGCGCTGGCCCGCTCCGCGCGGGCATGGCGCGGCCCCACGTCCAGGGGCATCCGCAGCGCGGCCGCCAGGCCCGCCGACAGCGTGTTGAAGGGATCGTTCGAGAACGCGTTGCGCGGATTGTCGATGGAGCTGGCGTAGGCGAACGTGGCGGTGCCCAGGAGAACGAAGTCCGGGTACTGCTTCCGCCGCTCCAGATCCGCCAGCGAACGTTTGGCCAGGACGCCATAGTCGAGCATCTTGACCTCGGGGCGGTGTAGCCGCGCCTGCTCTTCGTAGAAACCGAGGGGTCGTTCGGGGATGGGAACCGCGTCGAGCGGCGCGTCGTCGATTTCAATCTCGCGCGGAGCCTCCGACCCCAGCAGCGCCCGCAGACCATTGCGGGCGAAATCGGCCATGCGGCGCGCCTCCAGCACGCGCGCCTCGGCCTCCGCCCGCACGGTGCGCAGGCGCAGCCGGTCGGTCACCGACGCGCTTCCCGATCCCTCGGCCAGCTCCTTGTCGATTTGCTTCTGCGCTTCGTCCACGTACCCGAGCCCTTCATCGAGTGTCGCCAGCGCTTCCCGCGCGGTCTTCAGGCCCCAGTAAGCGCGCCGGACGTTGGCGTCCAGATCTGCGCGCAATGACGCCTCCTTCGCCCGCGCCGCGTCGACACCCGCCTCGCCGGCGGAGATGGCCGCGTCGATCTTGCCGAAGGTGAACAGCGGTTGGACCAGCCGCAGCTCGGTGCGCGTGAAGACGCCCTTCAGGTTCAGCGTCGCCTCCGACACGTTCGTGGCGTCGCAATGCGCCTGACGGAACGCCTTGTCGTTCGCGTCGCCGCTGTTCGGGACGCAGCGGATCTCGGGCGCCGGCGCCACCAGCGATAACAGGTCGCCGCTCGGCAGCCGGCTGCGCCGCGCCTCCAGGAGCTGGGCTTCCACCATCTCGGTCGACGCGGCGCCCACCCGCAGGCCGGGGTTGCCGGCGCGCGCCAGGTCGATCAGCTCGGGCAGCGTGTAGCGTCTGGCGGGCGACGCCGCGGTGGCCTGAGACGGCGGGTTCTGCCCGGCGGCGTCGCCGGCACCAACGCACACCATGGTCAGCGCCGCGGCAATCCGAGCGGCGGGCGGGGACCGGCGCATGGTCGGACGTTCAGAAGGAGGGGAGATCCCTGTGGCCGAGGGTGGTATCGGGTACGCCCGGCTCTCGGACGGCCAGCAGGTAGTACGCGACGGCGCCGCCTACCAGCGCCCCGCCGAGCAGAACCCAGATCCATGCGCTCGTGCCGCCTCGATCGCCGTCGGCCTGGAACGCCGCGGGGGCCGACGCGGTCAGCGCCGCCGTGGGCGCAGACGCGCCGGACGCCTGTGGGTAGTACGAGGGGGGTAACGGCGCATAGGGCGGCGGCGCGGGCGCGTCCAGCCTCGCAATCGGCGGGCTGTCGGCGGCCGCCGGCGCGGACGGAGACGCGGGCGCACCGGACGGAGTCGCCGGCGGATTCTGGGGGGCGGGGGCGGGGGCGGAGGCCAGCGGGGCAGGTACCGCCTCCGACGGGACGGGCGAGCTGGCGGGCGCTGATGGCTGCACGGGCGCAGCCGCAGGGGGCGTTGCAGCCACCGCAGGCTCGCCGACACCCGCGACTCCCAGGGGGAGCGGCGCGTCCGGACCCACCGCGGCCTCCTCGGCCGCGCTGATCACCTTGCCGGCTTCCTGGGCCGCAATCAGCTCTTCGAGCTGAGTGACCTTCACCGTTAGAGACGCTTGCATCTGCTGATATTGGGGGTCTTTGCGATATTTCGGATCTTTCGCTTCCCGGATGGCGCTCTTGTAAAGGAATAGCGCTCGCTTCTTGTCGCCGAGATGCTGGTAGCAGCGGGCGGCGTTCACGATCAGGAACGGATCGGGGAGGACCGAATGCGCCTTCTCGAACTCCTCCGCGGCTTCCTTGAAGCGGGCGATGTCGTAGAACGCCTTGCCTTTCTGATAGTGGGTCCGGGCCTGCCGCTCCTGTTTGGAGTCGGCAGCGGCGGGAACGGACGTCAGGGCCAGCGTCGAGGCGGCGGCCAGGGCCATGAGGGTACGCGCGCGCATGAGCGTGCCTCAAGGTAACACAAATCGCGCGTCGATCCGTCGTTCGGCCGTGGTGCTTGCCGTCGGCGGCGCGTGTTACCAACTTCACCGTATAGACTAACCGCCCCATGAACACCGTCGCCCGATCGTCCGCGCCCGGGGCCTCGCGCACCGAAACGGCGCAGGTGGTGCTTCCCGGCCTGACTAACATCCATGGGACCATCTTCGGCGGGATCCTGATGCAGTGGATCGACGTGACAGCCGGCATCGCGGCGGCGCGCCACGCGGGCGGGCCGGTGGTGACGGCGTCCATGGATCGCCTTCACTTTTTGCGCCCCGTTCAGCTGGGGGAGGTGGTGGTGCTGCAAGCGCAGGTCAACTACGCGGCGCGGACGTCCATGGAGGTCGGTGTGCGCGTGCTGGCCGAGGACCCGCGCACCAAGCGGCGCGTGCAGGCGACGCGCGCCTACCTGACCTTCGTCGCCGTCGACGCCGGCGGCCGGCCGCGTCCCGTGCCCCGCCTGACGCCGCGAACCTTCAACGAGCGCCGCCGCTTCGCCGAAGCCGCGCGCAGGCGCGCCGCCCGGCTGCGAGAGCGGCAGGCCATGGAGCGGCGCCGTGACCGCTGACGGCCTGGCCGCCTTGCACGACGACGCCGTGTGGGTGGACGCGCGCCGACGCGAGGTCATCGCGGCGGTGGGCGCGGATCGCGTCCGCCTTCTCAACGGGCTGATCACCAACGACGTCGCCGCGGTGCCGCCGGGGGCCGGATGTCGCGCGGCCCTGCTGACCGCGAAGGGTCACGTCGCCGCCGATTTACGTCTGTTCGTCGACGCTGACGATATCAAGATCGTCGTGGACGCCGGGCAGGCGGCGCCCACGGCGGCCACCCTCGAGCGGTACGCCATCATGGACGACTTTCACGCCCGGCACGACGCGGACATGGTCCTGGGCGGCGTCTTCGGTCCGCGCGCGGTGGACCGCCTGACGAAGGTCGGCCTGCCGCATGACGTGATGGCTTCACTCGAGGCGCGTGGACCGCTGGCTCACGCCGTGGTCGCGCCCAACATCTGGATGGCGCGGATGCGGGAGCTGGGCACGGGCGGTTTCTGGATCGGCGGACCGCCCGAAGTGGTGGAGGATCTGGAGCGGCGTCTGGCAGCAGCCGCGGGTGTCGCGCGCCTCGACCCCGACGGGGCGGAGGCCGCGCGCATCGCCGCCGGCGAGCCCCGCTGGAGCGCCGAGATCACGGCGGACTACTTCCCCATGGAAGTCGGCCTGGGCGACGCGATCGACTACGCGAAGGGCTGCTACCTGGGCCAAGAGGTCATCGTCCGCATCCGCGACCGCGGGCACATCAACTGGCAGCTGCGGCGCCTGCGCCTGCGCGGCGACTCCGATCCGGCACCCGGCGACGCCGTCGAGAGCGAAGGCCGGCCGCGGGCCGGACGAATCACCAGCGCCGCCCGTTTGCCCGGCGGCGAAGGCGTCGCCCTGGCGCTGCTTCACACCAGCGTGGCCGAAGGCGCCGAGGTCCGAATCAAGCACGGCGAAGCGACCATCCCGGCCGTGGTCTCAGCGCAGTCAGGGCTCGACGCCGGCGTCGACCAGCGGTAGGGGCGTGGGCGTTTCGTCGTGCTTCTCGACGGCGCCGTTCCGGGCGGTGGCCGTGGGCTTGAGGGGCGGCGGTGGTGAAGACGGCGGGTGTCGATCGTCGGCGACGCCGCGCCCGTCCGCTCCACGGGCGCCGGCGCGGCGCTTCTCGCGCAGGCGCTTGAGGCCGCCGGCCAGGATCTCCGCGATCAGCGTGCGGTAGTCGATGCCGGCGGCGGCGGCGATGAGGCACAGATCCGAGTAGCCGGGGGTCAGGCCGGGCAGGGGGTTCACCTCGATCACGTAGACGTCCCCGCGCGCGTCGAGGCGCAGGTCGACGCGCGAGACGTCGCGGCAGTCGAGGGCCAGGAACGTCTCGCGGGCCACGCGCTCGACGGCCTTGAGCTCCGACGGGCTGAGCTTGGCGGGGCATTCGTACGAGACGTGCTTCTCCCATTCCTGCTTGATCTGGTAGTCGTACACGGGCCGCGGGTTCGCGGTGTCCTTGAAGACCACCTCCATGGGTGGCAGCACGCGCGGTCGTTTGTCGCCCAGCAGGCCCACCGTCAGCTCGCGTCCCGCGATGTAATCTTCCACCAGGGCCGGCTGGCGGTAGCGCTCGACCAGCTCGCGCACCACGGCGCGCAGCGCCTCTTCGTCGTCGACCACCGACGCCGACGCGCTGACCCCTTTCGACGACCCCTCCTGGTTGGGCTTGACGATCAACGGGAACTTGAGCTTCGGAGACAAGCGCTCGCGCCCCGACTCCATGACCTGAAACTCCGCCGTCAGGATGCCGTGCTGGCGCAGCACACGCTTCGACAGGGCCTTGTCGAGCGCGATGGACAGCGTGGCGGCGTCGGAGCCGGTGTACGGGATGCCCATCAGCTCACACAGCGCCGGCACGGCGGCCTCCCGGTTCCGTCCGGCGACACCCTCGGCGATGTTGAAGACCAGGTCGACCGGCGTCTCCATGAGCTGGCGCGGCAGCTCCGCCGTCGCCTCGAACGGCAGCACCGCGTGCCCGTAGCTCTCCAGGGCGTCGCGGATCGCCTCGATGGTCTCCGGGGCGTCGTACTCGGCCTCGGCGTCGCTGCCCTTCGAGTCCACGCGCTTGACGTTGAAGGTGAAGCCGATGCGCAGGGGCTCGGGCGGGCGCTTGCGGCGGACGCCGTTGGCCGGGACGTTCAGGCCCTGCCGGCGCGCGGCGCTGACCACCACCGCCGAGAGCGCGCTCTCGTAGTCGAGCCCTTCGCGCGCCGCCGCCGTGAAGATCCCGGCGCCGCGCTCCAAGGAGGGCAGGGCGTTGACCTCCAAAAGGTAAAGGCGGCCCTCCTCGCCGATGCGGAAGTCCACCCGGCCGAGGTCCCGCACACCGAGCGTCCGCGCCGCCGATTTCGTGAGCGCCCGCAAGCGCGCGATCACGTCGCGCGGCAGCTCGGGCGGGCAGCGCACGGCGACCTTGCTCGAATCCGCCGACTTGAGGCGGTAGTCGTAGAGGTTGAAGCGGCTGCGCGCCGCCGGATCGACGACATAGTCGACCGGCAGCAACACCCCCTCGTCGCCCAGCCCCTCCAGGAAGGGGACCGTCACGTCGGTGCCAGGCACGAACTCCTCGACCAGGACGCCCGTCGGGTAGGCGCGCAGCACCCTCGGCAGCAGCTCGCCCAGCGTCCGCGCGTCGCGCACCACGGCGTCATCCCCGATGCCCTTCGACGATCCTTCGTAGTTGGGCTTGACGATCACCGGAAGGGCCAGGCCCAGCGTCCCCGGGTCCTTCATGCGGCGCACGTCGTCGGGCGTGACCAGGCGCGCGCGGGGGGTATCGATGCCCTGCCGCGACAGCACCAGCTTGGTCAGCCACTTGTCCAGCGTCACCGTCAGGACGTAGGCGTCGGAGCCCGTGTAAGGGAAGCCCAGCTCCTCGAAGAGCGCGGGATAGAAGGCCTCGCGCGCCCGCCCGCGGCGTCCTTCCGCGGTATTGAAGATGAGGTCGGGCGCGTAGGATTCGATGCGCGCCGCCAGGTGCGAGGCCGGCCCCGAGACCTCGATCTTCTCCACCTCGTGGCCGCCCGCGCGCAGGCCGGCGGCCACCGCGTCCACTGTTTCGACCGTGTCGAACTCAGCCTCTTCTTCGCTGTCGGTCAGACGCAGGTTGTGCGTGAACGCGATCTTCATCGGCGGCTCACCCACACTAAGGATCCGCCCCCGCACGTCAAGGGCGAAGTTCTGGTCAGCCGAGCAGGATGCCGCCGCGGCTGCCCAGCGCCTCGGCCACCTTGTCGCCCAGCTTGCGTAGATCGTCGCTGGGACGGACCAGGTACGCATCGACCCCGGTGTCGAACGCTTCCTTCACCGAGTCATACGACGGATACGCCGTGTACAGGACAGAGGCGCAATGGGGCAGCAGACGTTGCGCCTGCTCGATGACCCGCAGCCCCGAAACGCCGGGCAGGTTGCGGTCGGCGAGCACTACGTCGTAGCGCTCCTTCTGCAGGAGGACGAGAGCCTCGTCGCCGTCGCGCACGGTGGTCACCTGGTAGGTCTTCCCCAGGTAATCGGCGATGAGCTTGCTGCGCGCGCCCTCTTCCTCGACCAGCAGCACGCGTCCGGCACCTCCCGTCGGCGTGTAGCGCGGGCGCGCGAGCTGTTCATCGCGACGGGACAGCGCGCGCCGGATGCGGAATCGCAGGTCTTCCACGTCGCGCACCGGCTTTTCGATGTAGTCGTGGACGCCCAGGTCCATGGCCTGCGCCGCCGAATCGAACGAGCCGTAACCCGTGATGAGCACGATGGCCGGCGGCGGGTCGAGACCGCGCGCCGCGCGCAGAACGTCCAGGCCGGATGCCCCCGGGAGGTTCTTGTCCGTCAGCACCAGGTCGAACCGGCGGGCGCGCATCAGCTCCATGGCTTCCTCTGCCGAAGGAGCCGTGGTGACGCGGTAGCCGCCGCGACGCAGGGCTTCGCGAAGGACCGTCAGCACCACCGCTTCGTCATCCACCACCAGAACCTCGTGGCCGGTGGGCACGAAGTGGGCGCCGCTCCCGGCCGTGGCCTCGGCGATCAGCCTGGGGTCCACGTCTCGCGCCGCGGCCGGGATCTCGGTGGCCCCGTACGCGGGGGACGAGTCCAGCACGCCGAAACGAGCGAGCGCCTCCACCAGCTTTCGGCCGCCGCTCTCGGCGTGCCGCCGCGCCGCCGTCGACGCCACCACCCGGCCCAGCCGATCGATCTGCGACCGCGCGAGATACGCGCGCGCGCCGCCGTAGGTGGCCGCGCGCAGACGTTCGGGTGACGGCGCTCCATCGACCACGACGATGGCCGATCCCGCCGCACGGGCGCGGGCTTCCTGCATACGGACTTCCAGCGCGTCGACCGCCGCCAAGCTCACCACCACGACGTCGGGCGCGGCGGCCCCCCCGCGGCCGCCGGCCGCCGCCGCGAGCTCGGCGTCGCCCAGCACCGTGACCTGCGGATCGCCCGCGTTCGCGGCGGTCAGCGCTTCGAGGGCCGACGCGAGCGTGGGCTCGGCCGCGAGCAGCTCCGCGCGCTCCGCGGCGAAGGCCGCGCGCACCAGAAGGCCGCGCGTCCGCGACCGACGGCACGATGCCAGCCAGCGCAGGTGCGCCCGCAGCAGCGCCTCCGCTTCGGGTAAAGGCCTGGGCAGCACGGCGGTGACCTCGTGCGTCAGGGCGTCGCCGCAGCGCTCGGGATCGCTTTCCATCACCAGCACCAGGTCCATGAACGGACGTAGCTCGCGCGACGCCGCCAGCGGATCCCGTCCCGACGTCCGCTCATCGAGATCGAGGATCGCCAGGTCGAACGGTTCGTCCGCCAACCGCCGAAGCGCCTCGGCCGTGGACGGCGCTTCGAGGACGGTCCCCTCGTTAGCGAGAGAGGCGGCGACCCGTTTGCGCTCGCGCGACGACACCAGCCCCACCAGGAAGCGCTCGCCTCCGCCGCGGGCTGCATTGCGCAGCGCGACGGTGCTAGCGGCCGGCCGGAGGCTCTGGGCCATCATGGGGCCCAGCCATTATACGCGAGCATAGGTCCGTGTGGGGGCTTACGATGCAATTATGCTGAAATTTTCTAGATTGGGCGGACACGGCCCTCTCATCCCGCCTCTCCCACGATCTTTCCCGCGTCCCATCGATAGAACCCGGCGCCGGTTTTTTGCCCCAGCTTGCCCGCCGCGACCTTGGCTCGCAGCAGATCGGGCGGGCGGAAGCGGTCGCCCAGCTCGGCGGCCAGGTGCTCGGCGATGGCGAGCCGAACGTCCAGCCCCACCAGATCGGTCAGCGCGAGGGGTCCCATGGGGTGGCCATAGCCCAAGGTCATCGCCTGGTCGATGTCGGACGCGGTGGCTACGCCCGATTCCAGCATCCGGATGGCCTCCATTCCAATGGCGATGCCCAGGCGGCTGGACGCGAAACCCGGCACATCGCGAACGACAATGGGCACCTTCCCCATGCCGAGCGCCGCGGCGCGTGCGCGTGCCACCGATTCGGCGGACGAATCGTCGCCGGCCACGATCTCGACCAACTTCTGGATGTGCACCGGGTTGAAGAAGTGCATTCCCACGACTCGCTCGGGCCGCTCTGTGGTCGCCGCGATGTGGGTGATGCGCAGCGAGGACGTGTTGCTCGCCAACAGCGCGGTCGTCGGGGCGGACCGGTCCACATCGGTGAAGATCTGCTGCTTTAGCGCCAGCCGTTCAGGAACGGCTTCGATCACCAAGTCGGCGCGGGCGACAGCCGCCGCGAGATCCGGGGCGCCCTGCAGGCCAGCCAGGACGGCGCTCCGCTGCTCGGCCGTCACCTTGCCGCGCGCGACGCCCGCGTCCAGATTCGCGGCGATCCGAGCCAGCCCCCGACCGAGGGCGGCGGCGTCCGGATCGTAGAGCACCACCGCCCACCCGGCCGCGGCGGCAACCTGGGCGATCCCGTGACCCATGGTGCCCGCGCCGATCACCGCCACCTGGCGGATAGGAGGAATCAGCACGGACCAGCGCCTGTCTTCAGACCGATCTTGGCACCGCCGGCGCGGCGTCGGCGCGGGGTCGAACGACGGGCGCCCGCCGCCCGCGGCAGCAGGATCTCGAACCGGCTTCCGCGCCCGGGCGCGCTGTCTACCACGATGGTCCCGCCGTGCATGTCCACCACCTCGCGCACGATGGCCAGGCCGAGCCCCGCGCCCGCGTGGCGGCGCGTGGGCGAGCCGTCAGCCTGATAGAAGCGTTCGAAGATGTGTGGCTGGTCCTCGGGGTGGATGCCGATGCCGTTGTCTTGAACCGCCAGGTGCGCCAGGCCGCCCACCCCTCTGACGGTCAGGTCGATCCGCCCCCCGTCGTTGGTGAACTTGTCGGCGTTCCCGAGCAGATTTCGTATGAGCAACAGGATGTGCACCCGGTCGCCCAGGATCGGTACGGCGTGGCGCGGTAGCGAGAGCCCGAACCGCACACCGCGCTCGGTCAAACGGTCCGCCATTTCCTTCGCCACCTCGGCGGCGCAGCGGCGCAGGTCGAACCGCTCACGCCGGACGGCGACGCGGCCCTCCTGAATCTTCGCGTACTCGAGCATGTTCTCGATCAGCGCGGAAAGCCGGCGGCCGGAGCGCTTCATCACTTGCAGCGCTTGCTTCTGCTTGCTGTCAACCGCGCCGAGGGCCGCGCTCAAGATCAGCTCCGTGTATCCGCACAGGGTCACCAGCGGCGTGCGAAGCTCGTGGCTGACGTTCGCCAGGATCTGGGACTTGAACCGGTCCAGCGACCGGAGCTTGTCGTTGGCGGTCTCGATCTCGCGCATCCGGCCTTCGAGGGCCGCGTTGGCGGCGTCCTTGTCCCGCAGCAGCCCGGAGAGCCGCTGCTCGAGCTCTCGGCGCTCCGATAGGTCGCGCCCAATTCCTTCGACGGCGAACACCGAGCCCGCGTCGTCTTCGATGGGATAGAGCTTCTGCGTCAGGTGCACGGTTCGGTCCGCCACGCAAAGGCAGCAGTCGAGCTCGGTGGTCGCTCCCCGGCTGGCGGCTTCGAACGCCTCGTCGAAGCGGGGGCGATCGGGTACAGCGATCAGCCGGCGCCACAAGCCGGCGTCCTGATAGAACGCCTTGGGCTCCAACCCGGTCAGGCGCGCCACGGCGCGGTTGATGTAGACGCAGCGCCGGTCGCTGGTACGGAAGCGCATGATGATGTCCGGTGCGCTCTCCACTAGTTCTTGAAAGCCGCGCTGGGTGGCGCGGTCGTAGCCCAGCGCGCCCGGGTACTCGGTGACGTCGCGCCAGCTCATGAACATCGCGCGCCGGCCCGCGGCCACCGAGAACGCCACGCTATTGGACCACACGGTTCGTGGCGCACCGTCACGCCGGCGGATGGTCCAGTGAAACAGGTGGTTCCGCTCAGCTCCCCGCAAGAAGCCGGCGATGGCGCGCAGCACAAGCCGGCGGTTCCGGTTCACGGGGAACAGCAGCGGAAAGAATCCCGCCTCGATCGCCTCGTCGGCCGTGTAGCCGGTGAGCTCCTGCATTTGCCGGCTGAAGAGAAGCAGGACGCCGGCCTCGTCGACCACGGCGAACGCGTATCCCTTCCACCCGTCGAGGGTATCCAGCATGAACGATCCGGCGTCGAACCCGGGACGGACGTAGGTCCTGAACGAAGGATCGCCTGCGGCGGTGGCGGCGACAGGGACGGACACGCGCACCCTCCGATGTTAGAGCCGAATCACGGGCGGTTACAAAGGGCGATTCCCGTGACAAGATTGATGGCGTGAGCGAGCGGTCTCGTCTGATGGAGGAGGCGCTGGCCCTGAGCCGGAAGGAGGAGACCCGGTGGGACGCGCCCAGCTCGTCGGAGGCGGCTGCCCCGCCGCCGACCGGATCCCCAGGAAGCCCGCCGCCCCGCGACCTGCCCGCGTGGCTCGGGTCGCGGTTCGATCGCGCCGTGGCCCGCTTGGTAGATTTTTCGGCGCGACATCGCGATCCGCCCGAGGCGGGCGCAATGGCTCTCCGCCGCACGGGCGGCGCCCTGGAGCGCTGGAGCTCGTTTCCTCGGGGCGCGCGTATGGCGACGGCGGCGGCCGCGGCGGCGTCGGCGTGCCTCGCAGGGTGGGCGCTACTCGCTTTGGCGGGTCACGACCTGGGTGCGTCGGCCGCGGCGCTGGGCGGCGCCGCCGTCCTCCTGAGCGCGTCGGGCACCATCAGTGTGCGCATGGCCAGCCGCGTCCACCGCCTGATCGCGCGCCAGCGGCGATACCGCCTGGTCGATCTGCGGGCGCTGCCCGACCGCAGAGCGGTGGCGGTGCGTGGGGTGGTGGTGGCGCGCCAGACGGCGGCCTCGGCTCTCGACGGTCGCTCCGCGGTGTGGTCTGTCACGCGCTTGCGGCGTTGGCCGTGGATGTGGACGGCGGCCGGTTCGTTCTTTCATGAAGTCGCCTTCGATTTCATGGTCGACGACGGCACCGACGAGCCCATCCTCATCGAAGTCAAGGGAGGCATGCTGCTCGATCCGTTCCCCGCCGATCGCCGCGTGCAGTTCATGAGCACCACCCTGTTGGAGATCGATCATCCGTTCCTGACCCGTCTGCGCCTGGGCGGCCGGATGGCCAGCGCGGCCGAGGTCAACATCGCGGCCGGCGACGTGGTCGAGGTGGTGGGACGCCTCTGTCATCGCCTCGATCCCAGCGCGCCGGCCGAATCCACACGTGAGCCGCCCCGACGGCGCGCTTTGCGCGGCGGCCTGCGGGTTCCCGTGATGGTCCGCCGAGTTGCCGTGCCGGACGCCGGTCTCGCACGCGTGCGGCGTCTGCTTCCCAAGGGCCCACCGTCGTCGTCCGCCGGGGAACCGCCCATCCGCAGGTTCTAAGGACCCTAATAGACCAAACCAAGCGAAAAATTGCGCCCTGTGATGCGACCGCTACCATGGCGGCATGGCTCTTCGGGGGAGCATCGCGACCATGTCCGTGGGCGATCTGATGAGCTGGCTCGACCGCCGGATGGCGTGCGGGACGCTGACGCTGACCCGCGGAATGACGGTGCGGCGGTTCCACATCGATTCCGGCTACGTGACGCTGGCCAGCTCTTCCGAGCAGCGCGCCCTGCTTGGCCGCCTGTTGGTCGAGCGCGGCTTGTTACAGCCCGCGGACCTCGAGCGCGCGCTGCGGGCCGGCCGGGAAACCGGCGCTCGGCTCGGTCGCGTCCTGACTCTTGTCGGCCTGGTGCCGGAAGAAGAGATGTGCCGTCTCCTGACCGAGAAGGTCCGTCTCATGGTGGCGGACGCGCTGTCATGGACAGACGGCCGCTTCGTCTTCGATGACGCGCCCACCACGAAGGGAAAACCGGTCGTCCCCATCTCGGTGAATCTGCGCGACGCCCTGCACGACGCGCGGACCGCGCCTGCCGCGGCGGCCCTCGCTGTCCCGTGACAGCGGCTTTCAGGGCATCTGGGGCCCCTGGCGCCGGGCTTGCAACCAGAACATCCGCCGCCTTGTCTGACGGCATAGGATGTCCCCATGAAGATAGGATCTGCTCACAGATGTCTGCGCCGTCTCTGGCGGTCGATGCCATTCCCGGTTCTTGCCGTGCTTCTCATTCACAGTGAAGCGTTCGCACAACAGACCGCCCCCCCGCCGCCTCCAGCGCCGCAGCCTTCCCCGCCGCCCGACTATGGCCAGCCGCAGGAGCTCCCCCCCGGATATGGCCCGCCGCCCGGCTACGGCCAGCCGCCGCAACAGCCTCCGCCGGGTTACGGGCAAGCTCCGCCACGGTATCCGTATCACTATCCGCCCCCACCCCCGCCGCCACGACCGCGCGGCCAGCGCCGAGGGTTGACGCTCGGTGCCGGGATCGGTTTCGGAGGGCTCACCGCGACCGACGGTAACAAGACCTGGAGCTTCGAAGGCGGTCTGTCCTATACGTTCCGGGTCGGGCTGGCGGTGGCGCCGAACCTCGTGCTCATGTGGAACTGCGAAGGGACCGTCACCACGTTTCGCGACGAGCTCGATGACAGCGCTCAGCTCAATCAGACCGCTCACCTCGCCGCGCTGCAGATCTTCCTTCTCGACCGGCTTTGGCTCAAGGGTGGGATCGGCGCCGCGCATCTCGACTATGAGACTTCCGTGGTGTCCTTTCGCGGCGACTGGGGCCTGGCGGGCATGGTCGGCATCGGCTTCGAGCTCATACAAGGACGCAACACGTCGCTCGACATCGAGTTCTCCAGCACGCTCGCGCGTTACTCCGATCTCGGCGAGACCTGGAACAACACCGGCCTGAACTTCGCGATCAACTGGTACTGAGCAAGTACCTGGCGAGCGGCGCGACGTGCAGCGCCTGCAGCATTTCACCGTCGTCGATGATCTTTCGGACCTCCTGGCGCGATACCGGGTGGACCCTCAGGTCCTCGGTCGCCTCGGGACTGGGAGGGGCGACGGCCTCGACGTCTTCCGCGAGCCAGGTGTGGATTAAGTTGCTCGTGAGCGCGGGATTGGCGGATAGAGTCATGAAGAACGACCAGCGCCCGCCCCCGTAGCCGGTCTCCTCCAACAACTCGCGTCTCGCCGCAATTTCCAGCGAAGCGTCGGCCTCGTCGATGGTGCCCGCGGGCAGCTCGAAGTGGACCTGACGAACGCCGTGCCGGTACTGCCGCACCAGCACCACGCGCTGGTCGCGTGTCAGCGCGATCACGTTCACCCAGGGGGGGTAATCGTGAACCCAATACTCGGGGATCAGGTTGCCGCTCGGGAGACGCACCGATTCCTGTCTGACGGTCAGCCACGGCGGCTTGCGGAAAAGGTGTTCGCTGGCGAGCACCGCCCAGGGCCGTGGATCGTCGGCGAATTTCCTCACGGACCGAAGCCGCGCGGGACCTGTGGGGGCGGAGCTTGGGGATGGGGGTGAAGGGATCGGGCCACCAGACCGAGGCCGGCGGCCATCAGGCCCAGCATCAGCAGCGTGTTGAACAAGCTCGTACGCTGGAAATAGATGTCCATGTTCATCAAGACGCCGACGACGATGATTCCGAACCCCGCGATGGTGAGGAACCAACCCAGCTTCGACTTGCCGTTGAAGAACAGGATCCCCAGCCCAAACAACAGCGGAATCAGCGACACCCCGAACCCGTTGACGCCGCCCCACAGCCGCCACATCGATGTGTGGACCTGCACGTGTTGCAGAAAAAGGTAGGTCCCGATGCCGGCCATGCACAGGCCGGTGAAAAACTCTCCCAGCCCCCCCGGGGTTCCTCCCGCGCCGACGATTCGATCTTTGCCGGGCGCTCGGCCGCCGAAACTTCCGCCGCTTTCGGTCATGATGTCTCCTTCTTGTTGGCGCTGGCGCTACCGGCCTCGATGGGATATCCCGCCTCGCGCCAGGCGCGCATGCCGCCGTCCATCGACTTGACGTTCCGGTAACCCATTTGCCCCAAGCTGGCAGCGGCCAGCGCGGACCGGAAGCCGCCGCCGCAGTACAGGACGATGTCGGCGTCGAGATCCGGAACCGCGGCCTCGATATCCCGCTCGAGGACGCCGCGCCCGATGTGGCGCGCGCCGGCGGCGTGGTCCTGCGCGTACTCGTTTTCCTCGCGCACGTCGATCAGAAGAAAGCGCTCGCGTCGGTCGAGAAGCGCCCGGACGTCTGCGGGCGTGCACTCGCGGATGCGGCGTCGCGCGTCGTCCGTCAGCGCGAGAAATCGGGGACCATGCTTCATTACCCACCGACTCCGCCGTCAGGCGCGGTCGACGTCTCGCACTGCATGGGCGTGGTGCAGCCTCGCATGTAGCCGTAGGTCGTGCCGGAGATCTTGCCGGGGCAGCAGACCTCGCCCGGCTGGCAGCGTCCGTCGCCCACTTCGCAGAAGTCACGGCAGAAGTAGCGCCCGTTCGCCATGGTGTTGATGCAGATGATGTCCCTGGTCGGATCGCAGGTGTAGTGCGGGTCGTCATCGGATGAGATGCTGCATGGTCCTCCGGCTTGAGAACGTGCCTGGGTTCCGCTGCATCCAGAGGCGACCGAGCCAACCGTGGCGATCACGATGACCATGACAGGCAATACCAGTCCGACGAAGCCCGAGCGCATGTCCCGAGTATGCGGCCGGGGTTCGTGTTGCAGCAACAGCGCTTTCACCGTAGCTTGAAAGGCCGTGTCCGAGCGGCGTGACTACTACGAGGTGCTGGGTGTATCCCGAGAGGCCGAGGCGGCCGAGGTCAAGCGGGCCTACCGGCGCATGGCGATGGAGCTGCACCCGGATCGCAACCCCGGCAACAAAGACGCTGAGAGCCAGTTCAAAGAAGCATCCGAGGCGTACCAGATCCTGTCCGATCCGGAGCGCCGCGCTCTCTACGATCGATTCGGGCACGACGGCCCGCGGGGCGGCGGCTTTTCCGGCTTCCAGGACGTCAGCGACATTTTTTCGGCGTTCTCCGACGTGTTCGGCGACATCTTCGGCACGGGCGTCGGGGGACGCGGCGGCGGCCGGTCGCCGGGGCGGGGAGCCGACATCGAGACCCACCTGACACTGACCCTGGTGGAGGCCGCCCGCGGAGTCACGAAGGACGTCCAGGTGCGGCGGCGATCGCCGTGCGGCACGTGCCGGGGCAGCGGGGCTCAACCGGGATCGGGCGCCGAGCGCTGCCGGCAGTGCAACGGACGGGGGCAGGTGGTGCATTCGCAGGGCTTCCTGATGATCTCCACCACGTGCCCCGTCTGCCGCGGCGAAGGGCAGGTCATCCGCACGCCGTGCTCGGCGTGCGAGGGGACCGGGTTCGACCAGCAGGAGGACACGCTGCAGATCGCCATCCCCGCGGGGGTCGACGACGGCTCGACCTTGAGGTTGGTGGGGCGCGGCGAGGCGGCGCCGCGATCGGGACGCCCGGGCAACCTGTACGTGATCCTTCACGTGGAGCCGGATCCTCGATTTGGGCGCGACGGCGCCGATCTCCACACGGAGGTGCCGGTCAGCTTCCCGCAGCTCGCGCTGGGCGACGAGGTGGCCGTGCCCACCCTGGACGGGGAGGCCACGGTCACCATCGAGGCTGGCACCCAGCCGGGAGCGACGGTGACGTTGCGCGGGCGCGGGTTGCCGCGGCTGGAAGATCGTGGAACGGGCGATCTGGTCGCCCACATCAAGCTGGTCGTTCCGCAGCACTTGTCCAGCGAGGAGGCGCAGCACTTACGCGCCTACGCTGAGGCGGGAGGCATTCGCGTGGCCTCGGCCGAGAGGAAGGGCTTCTTCGGGCGCAAGCGGAAGTAGCGAGGACAGCGGGGGCCACAGCGGGGCTTCACGATCCGAAGCGCAAGACCGCTGAGACGAGCGCCGAGACGTGACCCGCGTTGCGGGCGGCGGCGCGGGGCCCGAGCGCGATGTGCGTGGTGGCTTCGATGGCCGCCTCCCATCGCGCGCCGAACGGCAGGCCGAGCGCGGCACCGAGGACGAGATCCGGTGCCAGCGCGCGGTGGGCGCCGGGGGCTCCAAAGCGAATCCACGCCAGTCCCGCCCCCGCCGCGATCTCGGCGCGGAGGCGCCCGGGCGCGTGGGGCCGCAGCCGCACCAGCGCATCGACGAATCCGTAGCCGTCCTCTACGGCCCGCGCGTCCCCGGCGCCGGGCAGCGTCGACGCCGCGGAGACTCCGCCCGCCAGCCAGGGGCGAACGAACCAGTCGGCTCCTGCCGTGGCGGCGAGGAACGCCGGCCCCAGGGCCGCTCCGCCGCCTGCCCACAGCCGCGCTCCGGGCGCCATCTGCCGGGCGACGGCAGGTGCGGCGGCCGCTGCGATGATCACGACCGCTGCGATCGCCGCCGCCACGGCGCGCGGGCTGGGGCGTGGGAAAGTCATCCTCGGCGCGTCGGCTGGGGCGTGACAGCGGCCCCCCGCAGGTCGAATCCGTCCAGCGTGGCCAGCAGATCCCCGAGGGCGCCGCGCAACCGCGCGCCGCCCTCGTCTTTCAACCGGTACGTGGCCTCGTCCATGTAGAGATCGCGGCGGACCTCTATCTGAATGGCGTGGATCCCGGCGGACGGTCGTCCGTGGCGCGTGGTTATGTAGCCTCCTTTGTAGGGAGCGTTGAAAGCCACCTGATAGCCGCGGGCGCGGAAGACGTCACCCACCAGCACGGACAAGGCCGGCGCGCAGCTGGCGCCGTCTCGATCGCCGGGAACGACGTCGGCCCGGCGGCGGCCCGTATCGACGTGGCCGCTTTTTCCCAGGGATGGCATCGAGTGCCCGTCTACCAGGACGGCGAACCCGAACTTCGCGCGCGCCCGGTCGAGCGCCGTCACCAGGTCGGCGTGATAGGCGGCGTGAACCGCCTGTCGCGCCTGCCATTCGCCCAGGGTCAAAGGACGCGCCTGGGCGGCGACCCCAGTCGTCGTCACCGCCCAGATGAAGCCGCGCCCGTCGGTGTTGCGGGGGGCAGGGTGGTCCGGGACGGCGGCGCGCGAAACGTCGTCGGGGTGGCGGTTGAGGTCGCACACGAAGCGCGAGAGGAGAGCGCGCACGTGGCTGCCGCGCGGGAGCCCCTCATACAGGCGATCCACATGCAGGTCGGCGTCGCAGCGCACGTCGAGGTCGGCGGCGAGCGGCGCCGCGAAACCGCCGGTGGCGGTGCCCGCGTGTGGCACGCTGACCACCACCGGTGTGACCGGGTCGTCAGGCAGGTGGGCGACGTGGCCGCTCTCGGCGTTGTTCGGGATCGGCGGCGACATGCGCCCCCCACCATGGCCCGTCCGCCGGGCGAACGTCAAAACCTGTCCGCGTCTGGCCGGCAAAGTTGCTGTAGCGCCCGGTGCGGAAGGCGCCGTCCACCTTGCCGGCGAAGACCATCGGATTGTTGCCAGTGGCATGGGAGTCTCCTTGGTCCAGCTCGTCCCAGTGCACCACCAGCGTCTTATCCCACACGTGCCGCTGCCGCCGCCGTCTCTTGTGGCTCGCCGGACGAGCGGGGGATACTGAGCCGCCCGCCGCGACTCCCGCGGCCCCGCATGCTGTCGTGCATCCTTCAAACCATCCGCGAGCACCAGCTCTTCGCTGCGGGTGACCGAGTGCTGCTGGCGGTCTCCGGGGGAGCGGACTCGACGGCGATGCTCCACGCGATGACGAAGCTGCGACCTCGCCTCGAGATCGAGCTCGAGGTGGCGACTGTCGACCACGGGCTTCGCCCGGAGAGCGGAAGCGAAACCGCGCGGGTGGCGGCGAGCGCGGCCGCCCTCGGCCTGCCGTGCGAAACGCTGCGGGTGAATGTGCGCGCGGCACGCGCCCAGGCCCGGGGCGGCTGGCAGGAGGCGGCCCGCAGGGCTCGGCTCGACGGACTGGAGGCTCTGGCGCACCGGCGTGGCTGCACCCGCGTCGCGCTGGCCCATCAGGCGGATGATCAAGCCGAGACGGTGCTATTTCGCATCGTGCGCGGCACCGGTCTGGCAGGCATGGCCGGCATTCCTCATAGACGCGGGATCTTCGTGCGGCCCCTGCTGGACGTCCGGCGCGCGGAGATCGCGCGCTATCTGGCGAAGCGTGGCATCCCCTTCATCGAAGACCCGTCAAATGCCGATCTTCGATACGCCCGGCCTCGGGTGCGGCATCGTCTGCTGCCCGCACTGCGCGAGGAGAATCCACGCGTGACGGAGGCTCTGCTGGCTCTGGCGGCAGAGGCCGCCGCCTGGAGGGACGGCGGCGCGCGCGCAGCGACGGCGAGCGCATTGTCGTCGCCGTGTTCTTCCACTGGCACTGAGATTCCGCGACGCGCGGCCGCGCTGGTTGCGCGGCTGGCGGCGTCGGGCGCCGGCACACGAACGGTTGACGTGCGAGGCGGCCGTGTCGAGATCCGCTATGGCGCCGTCTCGCTGATGCCCGCGGCTCGGCGGCCCACGGCCCGCGCTGGCGCCCGCACCTTGGAATCCCTGCAGGCCGGTCCCGTTGGCATCGAAGGCCCCGGCGTCTACCAGCTGTCCGCCGGCAGCCCGTCGCTCCGTATCGCGGAGACGCCCGCGTCCCCTGCGCCGGCGGATCCGGGCGCGGCCTTCGACGCGGACGCGGTCTGTCGTCCCCTGCGCCTGCGCCCGCTTCGTCCCGGGGATCGCATGAGGCCGCGCGGAGGCCGCGGCGCGCGCAAGCTGCAAGACCTGCTGGTAGACGCCAAGGTGCCGCGGCCAGAACGGGCGGGCCTGCCCGCGCTGACCGACGGTCAGGGGCAGATCCTCTTTGTTCCGGGGTTACGTCCGTCGGACCTGGCGCGCCCCACGGCAGGAACCTCGCGCTGGCTGGTCGTGACGGTGGCGTCCGCGCCGGTCCCGGTCCGCCCACGTTGACGATACGATCCGGGCCGGCAATACTTTCCCAATCCGAAAAAACCCCTCGGAAGCCGCCTTTCGCCCGCGAAGGGGGCCGGCGAGGCCTCTGAAAGGAAAAGAGTGCGTCAAGGCTACAAGACTTTTCTCGTTTGGGTGATGCTCATCTCCGCCTTCCTCCTGGTGTGGCGGGTCTTCAACGACCAGCGTCCCCAGCCGAGCGCGCTTCCTTTCTCGACGTTCATTCAGGACGTCGAGAAGCACGCGACCAAGTTCAAGGCCGGCGTTCCGCTGCAGATTCGCATGAACGGCAACAACGCCGAGCTGCGCGGCCAATGGGCGTCGGGTGACACGTTTGTCACCACGGGCTACGTGGGCGAGCAGACCTTGGAGAAGCTGAACAAGGCGAACTTGGGCTACGAGATCGTCAAGGAGCCGGAGAGCAGCTTCTGGCAGCAGATCTTCATCACGTGGCTGCCCATGATCGTGCTCGTGGTCCTGTTCATCTTCTTCATGCGCCAGATCCAGGTGGGCGGCGGTAAGGCCATGAGCTTCGGCAAGTCGAAGGCCAAGCTCCTCAACGAGAACCAGAAGAAGATCACCTTCGATGACGTCGCGGGAATCGAAGAGGCCAAGGACGAGGTCGAGGAGATCATCGCGTTCCTGAAGGACCCGAAGAAGTTCACGCGCCTGGGCGGCCGCATTCCCAAGGGCGTTCTGATGATGGGCCCGCCCGGCACCGGGAAGACGCTGCTGGCCCGCGCCATCGCCGGCGAAGCGGGGGTGCCGTTCTTTTCGATCTCGGGATCGGACTTCGTCGAGATGTTCGTCGGTGTGGGCGCGAGCCGCGTGCGCGATCTCTTCGAGCAGGGCAAGAAGAATGCGCCGTGCATCATCTTCATCGACGAGATCGATGCCGTCGGACGCCACCGGGGCGCCGGCCTGGGAGGCGGCCACGACGAGCGCGAGCAGACGCTGAACCAGCTCTTGGTGGAGATGGACGGCTTCGAGTCGAACGAAGGCGTCATCCTGATCGCCGCCACGAATCGGCCCGACGTGCTGGATCCGGCGCTGCTGCGGCCGGGGCGCTTCGACCGCCGCATCGTCGTGCCGCGGCCCGATGTCAAGGGGCGAACCGGCATCCTCAAGGTGCACACCAAGAAGACGCCGCTGGGTCCGGGTGTCGAGATGGAAGTCATCGCGCGCGGGACGCCGGGCTTTTCGGGCGCGGACTTGGAAAATCTGGTCAATGAAGCGGCTCTGCTGGCGGCGCGCGCCGATAAAGAGCGGTTGGATATGCACGATTTCGAGATGGCGAAGGACAAGGTGCTGATGGGGCCGGAGCGCCGCTCGATGATCATCAGCGAGCAGGACAAGAAGGTGACGGCGTACCACGAGGCGGGCCACGCGCTGGTGGGGAAGATGATGAAGGGCGCGGATCCCGTTCACAAAGTGACGATCATCCCGCGCGGACGCGCGCTGGGCCTGACGCAGCAGCTCCCGGTGGAAGATCGCCTCAATCTCTCCAAGGACCAGGCGCTGGACCAGATCGCCGTCGCCATGGGGGGGCGCGTCGCCGAGGAGATCATCTTCGGCCAGATCACGACGGGTGCGTCGAACGACATCCAGATGGCCACGGACCTGGCGCGGCACATGGTGTGCGACTGGGGCATGTCGGACAAGCTGGGCCCGCTGCACTTCGGCAAGCGCGAGGAGATGGTGTTCCTCGGGCGTGACTTCAACGACGGCGCCAAGGACTACAGCGAGCAGACCGCCATCGAAATCGACGCAGAGGTTCGGGGCATCGTGACCCGCAGCTATGAGAAGGCGAAGAAGGCCGTGGTGGAGAACCTCGACAAGCTCCGGATTCTCGCGGAGGCGCTGCTGGAGTTCGAGACCATCGACGGTGCGGAGATGGATACGCTGTTCTCGGGCGGGCGCCTCAACCGCAAACCCAGCGAGGCGGCCGTCGCCCGCGTGGCGGCAGCGGCGGCTGCGGCCAAGTCACCGGCGCGCCCCAGCATCTTCGCGCCGCCTCAGACGCTGCCCAACCCCGAAAAGGCCTAGTCCCCTGGAAACGAGAAGACTTGCATATCTCGCCGAGGCATCTTCGTTCCTGGCAAGGCGCGAGGAGCGCGAATACCCGAAGGTATTTAAACGACGAGCAACACAGCCAGGGACGAAG
>Ga0187894_10002545_pt1 | contig 21619 bp, 15 predicted proteins | sample GBC1701081metaG_FD_136650 | JGI IMG/M metagenome (GOLD analysis project Ga0187894, IMG submission 136650) | White microbial mat communities from a lava cave in the Kipuka Kanohina Cave System on the Island of Hawaii, USA - GBC170108-1 metaG ... | reverse complement strand
GACGGCGGTGACCTGTGAGAAGCCGTTGCGCGAGAGCGAGCGCGTCTGCTGTAGTCCGGAGATGCCGGAGAGGACCGTCTCGATGGGAAATGTGACCTGTTTTTCGATTTCGACCGGGGACAGCGCCGGATAGATCGTGTTGATCTGCACCTGCTTGGTGGTGATGTCGGGCACGGCGTCGATCGGCAGATTCACCGCCGATCGCGCGCCGACGACCGCCGCCCCGATCGTCAGCAGGACGATGAGGAAACGGTGCTGGATCGAAAAGTGAAGGACTCTCTCAAGCATGCTCGATCATCCGATTGTTTCGCGGCCCCGCGATGCATGTGTTGCCGTCGGGCGCCTAGTGCTCGTGCTCCGCTTCCGCCTTGCCCAGCTCAGCCTTCAGGATGTAGGTGCCGGCGGATGCATATCGATCCCCCGGCTCCAGGCCGCTGACGATCTCGCAGCGATCGCCGCTCCGGCGCCCCACGACGACCGGCCGCTTGACGAAGGCCTCCTGCTCGGCGATGAAGACGACGGTTTCGTTTTCGATGGATTGAATCGCCGATTCGGGAACGACCACGCGGGCTTCATCCGCCGACAGAACGAGATCGGCCTTCACGAACATCCCGGGCCGCCATTTCAGCGGCGCGTTGGCGAGCACGACTCGCGCCAAGCCCGTTCGCGCGGTCTCATCGATGCGCGGGCTGATGTAGGCGATCTCGCCGCGCTGCGGCGCGACGCCCGACGCGGAGACGATCACCACATGACCGACGGCGACCTCCGGCATCTCCTGCGGGTAGAGGGTGACGTCGATCCAGACGTTCGCGAGATCGGCCAGCAGAAAGCATTTCGATTCCGGGCCGACGACTTCGCCGAGCGTGATGTGCTTGTCGACGACGGTTCCCGCGAAGGGCGCCTTGATCTCGTACCGGGCGTAGTCCGTGTTCTTCTCCGTGTGGAGGCTTTCCACCTGCTCGAGCGTCAGGCCGAGGGCGTGAAGTTTCGCCTCGGCAGTCCGGTGGTCGATGTCCGTTTCCGCCAGCGCCTGCCGCGCCTTGAGCAGCTCCTCTTCGGGCGCGATCTTCTTTTCGAAGAGCCGCTCGATGCGGGCGACGTTGGTCTGCGCCAGTTCGTGGCGCGACGCGGCGGCCAGGTCGGCGGCCTTGGCGTCCGCCAGCTCGCGGCTGTCGAGCACAGCGATGACTTCACCCGGCGCGACCGAGTCGCCGAGTTTCTTTCGCACGTCGCGCACCATGCCCGCGACGCGCGGCACGATGTGCGCCACGCGATCGGCGTCGAGCCGGACCTCCCCCGGCAGCGTCACGGTCCGCTCGATCTTCCCGGCAGCGGCCGTCGCGATCTCGATTCCGTGCGATCTGGCCGCATCGGCCGAGAGACTGACGTGTCCTTCTTCGTGCGCTTCACCATGCCCGTGCTCGTCTCCTTCGCCCGCTTCATGTTCAGGATGCGACGACTCACGCTCTCCGGCGCTGCGACCGGTCGACACGCGCGACATCCAGGCGCGCATGCCACCGGCGCCGATGGCCAGCCCGATCAGAGCCGTCAGGAGGATCACGCCGGTGCGCGGGACGGAAGCTGGAGGAGTCGATGAGATCACAGGTTTGCTCCTCAAAACAGGAATGCGGCGAGCCATTGCCGGCCGAAATCGAGGACGAATTGAATAAATGACAGAATCGCCATGTTTGCGGCGGACATCAGTGCCTCCCCGACCGCTGACTCCTCCTCCGGCGTGCAGCCGAATAGAAACAGTCCGACTGCGGCGGCCAGCAGCACGATGCTTCGGTGTCGGGTCCGATGGTTCATCGCGAGCCTCCTGGCAATTGAGTTGGGACGGCGGCTGGTTGTGGTTCCACGCGGGCAATGGGCTGCGAAGCGGATGACGATGAGTCGGCGATCCTCGCCAGGGGCCGCGCGGTCAACCGCTCAAGCTCCGCCAGCGCCACCGCGCTCTCGCGTTCTGCAATGATCGAGTCGCGTCGCGCGGCCAGAAACACGCGCTGTGCGTCCAGCATGACGATCAGCGATGCCCGTCCCGCCAGATAGGACTGCCGCGATAATTCGAGGTTCGACTGCGCCTGTGGGAGCAGCTTTTCGCTGAAATAGCTCCGGACCCGCCGCGACGTCTCGGCCTGATCGACTCCCTGGCGCACGGCCTGCGTGATTTCGCGTTGCAACGCGTCCAGCTTCATGGCACTTTGCTCATACGCCAGTTTCGCCCTGGCGATCTGCGCCTGGTTCTGGTCGAAGATCGGGATCGTCAGGCTGAACGCGGGCCCGATGATGTTCTCGATTTCCTTCCCGCGTTCTTCGCTCCGCTGGTCGCGCGATTGAACGTCGGGGGCGGTCAGGCCGCCGGCGGCGACGGATGCCCGCGCCGTGTCGCCCAGTATGTTGCGGGCGGGGAGCGCTCGTTGCTCTGTCCGCTCGTTGTAGACGCCGATGGAGAGATCGGGGAGCACTTTGGCGATTTCCAGCCGAACGCGACGTCGGTCGGCTTCGACCTGAAGCTGCGCGATCTGAACATCCAGTCGATTGGCCAGCGCATAGTTTACGACCTGATTCGCATCCAGCGGGAGCGTCATGCTCGTGAAGGGAGCGGATGAGAGTTTGAGCGTCTCTGCCTCGTCAAGAATGCCGAGCAGAGTTGCCAGCCTTCGCCGGGCGGACGCGGCTTCGAGCCGCGATCGCTCCAGCTCCAGTTCGGCGCTGAAAACGGCACCCTGCGCCAGGTTCACGTCGAGATTTCCCACCGCGCCCGCCTGCCGTCGGGTCTCGGCGATATCGAACAGCTCCCGGGCGATGGCGACGTTCTCCCGGGCGATCGCGGCGAGGCGATCCGCGGCGACGGCGCTGAAGAAACTCCCGCGCGTGTCCACCGCAAGCTGGACCGCCAGTCGTGCGACCTCCAGCACCGCGGCGTCGAGCAGTTGCTCGGATACACGCTTGCGAATGGGGATTTGCCAGAGATCGACGATGTTCTGGGCGAAGGTGCCCTGAATGTTGGAGCGCCCGCCGCCATCCGGAAACGCGATCGATAGCGCCAGCGTCGGATTGGAGAAAAGTCCCGATTGAACGAGATCGGCGCGAGCCATGCCGACGTCGAAAAAAGCCGCGCGGAGCCGCGGATTGTTGATCAGGCTGATTCGGACGGCGTCGTCGCAGTTGATTTCACGGACGAGGAGTTCGCGGATCGCGGCGTTCGCGGCCTCGTCGTCGCCCGGCGAATGGGCATCGGAGGACCCGGTGGCTTCGAGGATGGATTGTCGCGCGCGATCGTAGTCCGCGGCCGGATCGACCGATGCACAGCCGATGGCGCTCAGGCAGATCGCGGCCATCGGCGCGAGCATGATGCGGTATCTGGAATCCATGCGAACCTCTCTGTGCGACGATTCGGGAAACCGGGCCTGCCAGGCGTATGCGTTCGTGAGCGCGGAAATTCGACGTCCGTGGAATGACGACAGGGCGCGGAACATCGTCCAATGGACAAGACGTTCAGCGGGACAGCGCGCAGGGAATCAGATCAGGAGCGGGAGGGGTCGATCGTCGGCGAGCAGGCGCGGCGACCCATCGCCGGTGGCGAAGGCGGCCGCGGCCTGGGCGACCGCATCCAACCGTTGCGGCGCGGCAGCGATGCAGGCGACATCGAGACATTGAAGCGGCGACAGTGAGCGATTGATTGAAGTCGGCGGATTGGCCGCCGCACAGAAGCAGGAATCGTCGCAGGGGCGATCATGGTCGGCCGGTGTGGCGGGCTGATCGTGCAAGTCCGTCGTGCAGAGCGGCTCAGCCGACCCGCAGGCCGCCACATCCTCGGCGCAGAGCATCGGGCAGGTCAGCGCCGCGTGGCAGAGAGTGAGAATGATCGCGAATCGAACCATTTCAGCGGGGATGATAGCCAGCGGCCGGATATGTGTCGACATGAAATAGCCCCGGCGCAATATCGGCCGGTCCGGCGCCCGAGTTTAACAATTGGCTTGTGTCGTTGACGGCCGCCGGCCAATTCCCGCAGATCGCCTAAAGCCCGCGCGAAATGGCGTCCGGCCCGAAGCGATCAAGAATCGTATCGACGGCCTGATCGATCTGGCGCTGCCGAGCATGTTCCTGCTCGCCGAAGAGCGTGAGTTGTCGTTCACCCGATGGTTCCAGTTGCGTCGCTCCCATGCCCAGCAGCCGCACCGGGTCCGGCCGACCGTTGATCCAGGCATCGAGCAGTTGCACCGCGGCCAGGCGGAGAACCTCGGTCTGATCCGTCGCGGCGTCGAGCGTGCGACGGCGCGTGTGAGTCGCGAAATCGGGCGTGCGAATTTTCAGCACCACCGTGCGGGCGGTCAGCTCCTCCCGCCGCAGCCGCCGCGCGACGTGATCGGTCTGATCGAGCAGCACGGCCCGCAAATGGGCGGGATCGTCGATGTCGGTCGCGAAGGTCATTTCGTGGCTGAGGCTTTTGGCCTCGCGGTCGGGCACGACGGGGCGGTCATCCATGCCGCGCGCAAGGTTGTGAAAATGCGATCCCGATTCGCCGAAGAGCTCCGTGAGCCGCGCTTCGGAAAGCCGCCGCACGTCGCCGAAGGTCGCTGCACCGAGCCGTTCGAAATGGGGGAGCGTCGCCGCGCCGACGCCCCAGAGCCGCGTCACCGGCAGCGGATCGAGAAAGGACTGCACCCGGTCGGGCGCCACGATCACCAGGCCGTCCGGCTTGCGCAGGTCGCTGGCCAGCTTGGCGATGAACTTGTTCGGCGCGACGCCGACCGACGCCGTCAGTCGCACGCGGTCGAAGATGCGTCGCTTCAATTCGCGGGCCATCGCCTCGGGCGGGCCGAAGAGCCGCGTCGATCCGGTCACGTCGAGGAACGCTTCGTCGATCGAGAGCGGCTCGACCAGTGGCGTGAACTGCTCCAGGATTGCGAAGACCTGTTGCGAAACTTCCATGTACCGTTCCATGCGCGGCATCACGATGACGGCCTGCGGACAGAGACGCACGGCCTGCGACATCGGCATGGCGCTGCGGCAGCCGAAGGGGCGCGCCTCGTAGCTGGCGGTCGAAACGACGCTTCGGCCGGCGGGATCGCCGCCGACGAGCACCGGCCGGCCGCGCAGTTCAGGGCGATCGAGCTGTTCGATCGCCGCATAGAACGCGTCCATGTCAATGTGCAGGATGTGACGCTCGCTGTCCGCCGACATGAGCGCATGATACCTACCATTCCCTCACGAGCGCGTTTCGGTCCCGCCTGAGTCGCGCGGTGAGTTCCGGCGAGCCGAGTTCCGGATGGGCGCTGACGACTGCCATGACATAGAGCCTGACCCACCATCGATCATGCTGCGACAGCTTTTCAAGCTGCTGTATCGCCGCGGCATCTACCGCGGTGGACGCCACGAATCCGAACCGCCGCCGCCAGAACAGGTCGGCGACCAGATGTTCCGCCCACAGAATCGGCTTGATTTGCTCAGGATCGCGAAGCTGATAGGCGCGCAGCATGGTCAGAAGCGCCGTCCCAGGGTCCGACTCGTACATGAAAACGACGAGCGATCGCTGCGGCGCATAGCCTGCGCGGACGTCCGCTTCGATGATTGCCCGGTACGCGGAGAAGTCGGGCGGCCTGGATGCGGAACGATCCTCATAGCTCCGCAGCAGGTCGCGGACCATCTGCTGAATGGTCGCATTGCGACTGTCCAGATGGGGCGACAGGGCCGCAACGAGAGCCTGCCTGGAAAGATCAAGTCGCCTGAGGACGTTGCCGATCAGCGCGCGAGATTTTTCGGGCGGTGGGTTCTCGGCGGCGTACCAGAGAAGCTGTGCGATCAGATCCGCGTCATTGCCGCCGCGGGTCATGACCAGGGATTGCACCTGCCGGGCAAGGGCGAAATCATCGGCAGCCGTTGCCAGCGCGGCGATCGACGATTGGACCGTCCGGTCCGGCGCGATCTCCACGTACTGCTTCGGCCGATGGGATTCCGCCGCGAGAATCGGATCGCCGCTCATGAGTAAGAAGCCGATCGCGCACGCCAAACCGGCAGGAGTCTGCGCGGCTTGTCTTGCCCTTGCCTTGTGTCGAAAGTTCACGCCTTGCTCCTTCATTCACGGCGCGAGCCGTGCGGCGAAATTCGTCTCGATCAAGCTCCTCACTTGCGCATAGTCGTCTACAACGAAATGCGTGGCATTGACCCCCCAGGGGGTTGTCTCAACATTTAGCCCGGTGGGCGGCGGATCGGAATCGGCCACCGGGCCGCCGTCTAGGAATACGTCAGCCAGAGTCCCTACCTGGAATTGGTTGGTGTGATGGCCGCTGCTGGGAGGGCGCCGAGTTTCCTTCTGCGTATCGAAGTTCGAGTCATTCTCGACGCCATCCACGTAAGAGGTCGCGGTGATATCAAAGATGCCGATTCCCGCTCGATTGACATCGAGTCGATCCGCCAGGAAGTAAGTCGAGCCGCCGCCGTGGCTGTAGCCGAAGATCGCTATGTGGCTGACCCTCCGGTGCGCGATCGCATTCACGACTTCGGTGTATGCGGCGCCGGAGCCGTCCGGCACGACGTCACTCTCGCTGTGATTGAAGACATCGTAGCCGCGATTGTATAAGCTGATCCCGGTGACGAACGTGCCATGGTTCGGATCGACCGGCACGGAGGGTATCTGCCCTTCGCCGCCCAGCGCCATCACGATGCTTTGAAACGTGTGAAACCGCAGAACATCCAGTGCGTAGCCGGCGGCCGGCGGTTCGAGACTCAGCTCCGCGAAACCCTGCTCGGCGGCGGCCCATTCGACCCAGATCGTCAATGAGGTTCCACTTTCCCCCAGCGGCAGGGCAGCGGTGACGTCGCCGGAAAACGGTATTTCAGTGCCCGCCGTTTTGGCGCGCGTTGTCCAGATGCGCAGCGCCGGGTCGCTGCGCCGCAGCAGGAGCGGGATCGCCGGCTCGGTCGTTTCGACGAGCACTTCGATCAGATCATCCTCCCCCTGCGGATCGCTGTCGCCCGGCGCGTTGACGCGAATGCCAGGTCCGAACGAGGGGTTCTCTTCGTCGGCATTGTTCACGGCCGTCCTGGAAAACGGAAAATATCCCGTTCCATGTTGCGGCCGATACGCGGTCAGGCCGCCGATTGAGCAGGTAGTGGCCTGGCACGTACTGCCGGCGCCCAACCAGATGCCGGTACAGCCAGTCTCCGATGTGAGAGTGCACGCTGAAATCCCGGTGCAGCATGCGCCAAGAGGCGGCGGGTTCAGCAGGCAGGCGACAAAGGGCTGTATATCTCCTCCATCCACTGTTCCGCTTCCATCCATGTCACCGCGGCAGGCCGAACAGCCCGGCGTTCCCGTCAGCAGGGCATCGACCAACGGGGCGGCGTCGAGCGAATCGTATTGCGAATCACAATTGCAATCGCACGGATCGCACGGAGTTGCAGACGTTGTCGGATGCATCACGGACGACGGAGACCGGCCTGTGGCGGCGGCGGCGAGTTCCGCCGCCGTCGATTCCCCGAGCGGATGTCGCTCTTCTCCCTCTCCAGGACCGCCGGCCGCCGGCGAGCCGGCGACTGCTGCCGCGAGGACGAATAGCAACGTGCGGGTGTGAAAGGTCATCACGAGGATCCCTGACCAACTTGGTCTCGCTCCGAATAAATACCGCTCCAGGCGCCAAAGGCAAGCAGGATCGCGCGCCGCTTCAGGGCAGCAGGTCCTCCAGGAACATGGCTTCGGGCGCACCGGAGAAAGAAAAACTCAGCATCCCGAGATAACCGACGTACCGACCGTCATGGGAAAGACTCGGTCGTTCGGTGCTGTCCACCACCTGGCGGGCGACGGCAAAGATTTCCAGGATGTCTCCCTCAAAGCGGATGCCGGGCACGTCGGCCGAGACGCGCCGCGTCAGTCCCGTCCGCCGGTCGAAGATGTTCACGTCAGCGTCGTAGACTTCGTGCGTCGGCGGCGAGGTGGTGGCAGGCCCGGTGAATGAACGCGTGTAGGCCACCGATTTACCATCGCCCGAAATCGCTACGTCAAAAATGATTCCGGGATCATCCCCCGGCAGAGGCTCCAGCGGCACCCGCTCGGTCCGCCGGCAGCCGTCACACGTTTCGTCAAAAACACTGTTCTCATCGGCATCGCGATCGTGGAGATAAACGACGGTAATGGAGGGCTCCACGCCCGTGACGAGGTTCTTGGCCGTGCTGATGAAGGCCACGATGCGGCCGTTGGCCGAGATCACCGGCGTGTCGCTGTTGCCCTCTCCTTGCCCACCGGAGGAGTCGACGCTGACGCGGACGGTCGTGCCGGTCAGGCGGTCATGCACGAAAACGTCCTCCTGGTCGTTGGTGTCATCCGCCACAAGCTGGCTGCCCAGGTTGTCGAAGGTGACGTATCGCCCATCGGCCGAGATGTCGCAGGCCGAATGGGAGGCGCGCGACCGGTCGAGCATGACCTGCTCGCCCGAGGAGCTGACGCTGACGCGCGTGGTCATCTGGGATTGCAGGTCGCGGACGAAGACGTCCGCGACCTGGTTCGTGTCGCCGGCCACCAGGTTGCTGCTGTCGCTGGCAAACGCGACGAACCGTCCATCCGCCGATAGCGCCGGCTTGTCGCTGATGCCGTCGCCCGCCGCGCCGGCGCTGCTCACGCTGGCGAGAACCGTGGTTCCCGACTGGCGGTCGCGGACGTAGACGTCGCCGTTCTCGTTGGTGTCATCCGCAGACAGCAGGTCGGACCAGCTCTCGAACGCCACGAATCGTCCGTCGTGGGAAAGCGACGGCGTGAAGTTGATGCTGCCCGCGGACGTGCCGTCCGACGCCACGCTGGCCTGCTCCGTCAGGCCGGTGTCCAGATCGCGCACGTAAATCGCTTCAAACGAAGTCGTGCGGACGCTGTACGCCACGACCCGGCCGTTCGGAGAGATGCGCGGAACGGTGTTGTCCAGGTGCTGGAGCGCTCCGGCCGAGTCGCGACTGACGAGGGTCGTGACGCCGTCATTGATCTCGCCCGTGAATTCCGGCGGCTGCGGACCCAGGTCGAGCGGTGTGCAGCCGGCCGGCAGCGCCGCGAAAAGGGCCAGTGTCATTGAACGCAGGCTGATATTCCGTCGTTGAAACATCGGCTAACCCCGCTTTCACATGTATGTACGCTCAGTGTCAACACTCAGCGCATTCCTCGCCAGTCCCCGAAGAAAATGGTCATGCATCGATGCCTTCCATTCTTAGCCGTCAAGCAGCTCGTCCTGCAAGTCTACAAGCTCTCACTGCGGATTCATCGGCCGTGCGGCCCTACCTCAACGATCTCAAACGCCGCAGGTCTACCACTGAACCGGCGCCCCGTTTGTCGGCGAACGACAAGCCAAAGTACCAAGACGCCCGTTGACAATGCAAATAAAGGAGACAAGAACACCACGTAATTATTGTCTCGGTCAGTGCCGATTGGTCACAAGTGTTCGACGAAGAGGTCGATAATTCGTTCCGGGACCTTTTTCCCGCGCGTCACTTGAATGGATTCCACCCATGATTCATCGTCGTATGTGTGAGATCTGGCATGGGGAGGGATTACATACACATTCACATACCCATTTCGACACAAAAGCGAAAATGAAGATCGAGATACGTTGATTTGTATCGCATGACTCATTTCTCAGACAGAGCCTAACAGGAAAATCGGGCTCACGCAGGGGATCAAGCGGGACAAGTATACCCCAATCGGACGGCTGGGGCCTAGCGCGAGGTCGTTGAGGGCGATGGCAAAAGCGACGAAGTACAGGCCATACACAACGCGTCGCAGCGTCGTGCGCCAGTACGGATATATCAACAGCGGCATCTCATGCTCGAGCAAGCCCGATGTACTTCGCAACTCATTAATCAGGCGGGTGACCTGCCCCCGATCTTTGTATCACTTCTTATGCTAGTGTATCGTCCTCTGGGTCCACTCCGGCGGCGGGCGGGCGCAGCGGGGGCACCGAGCAGAGCAGTGAAGAGGGGAAGGGAGCCACCGTATTTTGCGGCGGGTCGAGGACCTCCACACTTGCGTCCACACGGAATCCTTGACCGCTTCGTGACGAAAGGCCAAACGCCGTTTTCAGCTCGGAATCAGGGTATCGTCGTGCGCGTGCAGCTTTGACAATGCGCAGGAGCTGGAAGTCGCATCCCATCTTGGCGATTCGATCGCAAGAGCCCCGATCCGGATTCAAAGGAGCGACGCGCAGACTATTGCAGGGAAAGACTTCAATGCGACGGTACACCGGGATCGCCCTGCCACATGCGCACCGTCCAATCGGCGGCGGCCGACAATAGCCAGTTACCGTCCGGGCTGAATGTCATGCTAAGTACGCGTCCCCGATGGCCGTGCAGCGTGGCGACTTCCCGGTGCGTCGGCAAATCCCAGAGTTTGATCGCGCCGAAGTTGTCGCTGGCGGCCACACGCAGGCCGTCCGGCGAGACGGCGATTGCCGTGATGCGGCTGGTATGTCCGGCGAGGACTCCGACTTGTTTCAGATTCCGTGCGTCCAGCAGTGTGACGTCCTTGTCGTTTTGTCCAACGGCCAGAACCACCGCGCGATTCGTTGTGGCCGTCAGGCACGTCAGGCCGCCAGGTCTTCCGGTTTCGACATCATTGACGACGCTCTTCGAGAGCGGATCCCAGGCCAACAGCCGGCCGTCGTTCCACGCCGTAAGGAGTCGACCATCGGGATGGAATGCCGCCGAAGTAACTCCCGCCTCATTCTGCTCCACGTCGGCTGCGACCACAGGGTCACCCAACAGGTTCGCCCAGAGCCGAATTGTGCCCGCTCCGACGGCAAGCATAGAACCGTCGGAGCTGAATGCGACCACATTGATTGAGGCCCTGTGGCTGCCAAGCGTCGCGATTCGGCGTCCGTCAAGGGCGTCGTAGACTCCGACCGTTGTCGCATCGTTGTCCGGACCGATGGCGATATGTCGGCTGTCCGGGCTGAACGCAACGACATTTGCGCCAATGGGGCAGTCGATTGTGTATCGTTCGGCCCCTGTTGGCGTGTCATGAACAACGATCTGACCCGCATGAACACGGATTTGGCGACCGGCCGACCGCACGCCGGATAAAAACAAGCGACCGTTCGGTGATATCGCCACGACCGGGCGCCATCCATAGTAACCATCGAGTGTGCGGATATCCTCCGTTACCATCGACCAGGCGCGAACCGACGACTCATCCGCCTGCGAATAAATCCATTGATCGTCGGGGCTGACCGCGAGGTCCGTCACCCAGCCCGTATGTCCCAGGCACTTGCCGATCTCCCTCCCGTCGGAAAGTCTCCATATCCTGAGACTCCGATCCTCGCTCCCGGAGATCAACCTGGAATCACTCCGGTCGAAGCGCAACACTCGTATTGGGCCGGTGTGACCGTGGAGGTCGGTTTCGCGTCCCGCGGAGCGCCAATTCCACAACCGAATAACCCCGTCTTCATCGCCGACGGCCAGCCGTGTTCCATCGGGGCTGAAAGACAGCGCGCTGACCAAGCCCTTCGCCGGGAACTCCGCCGTGAGCGTCCCCGTTGAGCCGTCGAGGATTTGAACCGTACCCTTCGAGGTCGCACACGCGACCCACTGGCCGGCGGGGTGAAGGGCCATCGCGGCCAATCCCTCGGGCAAACAATTCATCCGCACGAGCGAAGCACCCGAGGTGACATCCCAGACGCGAATGGTCCTGTCAAACGAAGCGCTGACCAGTCGCGCCCCATCCGGCGTGATCATGATCTGTTTGGCGGTGTCGGCGTGACCAATGAACTCAGGGCCGGACGGCTCACCGGTTGCCACATCCCAGCCGCGCAGATGCCACTGACGAGTAAAACCGGCTTGCGTGCTGCCAGTGGAAACATAGAGGCGCGAGCCATCTGCTGAGAACACCATCGCGACGACCCACACCTTTGCAACACGGAAGTCTCGCAGAGGCTCGAAGCTCTCAGCGTCAACCAGGTGCACCGAACCATCGCTCGCGCCGATCGCCAAGGTGCGGCCGTCCGGACTAAGGGCAACGCATACGTTTATGTGGTTGGGATGGGGCAGCGTCCAGCGGCGGAGGCTGCGGTCGGTTCGGCCCATCAGGTGAAACCATTCCCAGCCGCGCTGCTCTTCCGGCGCCCGCTCGAGGCGAACCCGCGCACTGACGACGTCATCCAAACGGAGTGCCGATTCAGCGGCGTGGATGTTCGCCGCATATGCCAGGCGCCGGGCCTCCTCTTCGGCCTGAAGTGCGGCCGAGGCGCTTTGCTCGGCGATTTCGCGCTGCCCGAATTCGGCCGCCTGGGCGACTTGCGCGAGGCGTCGCGCCTCGTTGGCGCGCAGGTACAGCACCGAGCTGATCGCCGTCGCTCCCACAAGGACCAGCGCCAGCGCCAGCACCATGGCCGTGGCGGTGCGATGCCGACCGACGAACTTCCGCACTCGGTAGAGTCCGCTGGGAGGGTGCGCCATCACCGCTTGTCCGGTCAGATAGCGCTGCATGTCTTCGGCGAGGGCGTCGACGGACTGATAGCGCTGTTCGATGTCCTTGGCGAGCGCCTTGAGCACAATTGCATCCACTTCGCCCCCCAACTCGGACCGCTGGTGCGACGGCCGTTTGGGGTCGACGTGCAGAATCGCCTCGAAAAGCGCCGGGATATCCGTGGCGACGGAATAGGGCAGGACGCCGGCCAGGAGTTGATACGCCATCACGCCCAGTGAATAGACGTCGCTGCGAACGTCAATCTCGTCGACGGGGCCGCGAAGCTGCTCGGGCGAGGCATACGCGGGCGTCCCAAGGAAACCGGTGCCGGCGGTCTGAAACAGCGCGTCCGACGGGTCCGGTCGGATTAGCTTGGCGAGGCCGAAATCCAGGACGCGCGCCCGGCCTTCACGATCGACAAGGACGTTCGAAGGTTTGAGGTCACGGTGTATGACCCCGCGCTGATGCGCATGACGGACCGCATCGAAAATCTGGCACAAGACCTCCAGGATGTCTCGAACCTCCCGCGGCCGTCCGTCGGTCCCGGACGCCCATCGATCCACCGGAATGCCATCCACCCACTCCATCGCCAGGAGAAGTTGGCCCGCGCTTCGCTCCGCGCCATAGACGGTGACGATGTGCGGGTGGCGCAGCGTGCCGAGGATTTCGACCTCGCGATCGAAGCGCGCTCGCATCGAAGGCGTGGCGAAGGAGCCGGCCGCCAGCCGCTTGATGACCACGTCGCGCCGGGTATCCGGCTGCCGCGCCCGGTACACGGTTCCCTGCGCGCCGTGGCCGATCTCGGCCAACAGCTCGTAGGACCCCAGCCACCCGAGTGTCGGCGTTGCTTCGGCGCGGCGGACCCACGCAAGCCAGTCCGCGTCCGGCATTCGTGATCCCGTGGGGTCTTCCATCAGTGCCACAGGGGATGGTGATTCGTTGCAAGATGATCGCGACACGGAATCATTCCACCGGCGTTTCTTCCTCGCGAATCTGCTCGGAGATGCGAGCTTGCACGCGGTCGCGGATGCGCTGCTTGACCTTGTGAACCGCATCAGCCGTCATCTCAAACTCAGCCGCCACCTGCTCGACGCTCGCCCCGGCAAGCAGTCGCTCAAAAACCGCTACGCTTCGCGGGTCAGAAGTCTCTCGAACCGACGCCAGCGCCAGACGCAGATGATTATCGAGCCATTCCCGTTCGAACGCGCCGTCGGCCCGGCCGTCGTCGTCAGCCAGGCGGGCGATCATCTCGTCATCTACTACGGCATGGCCGCGCGTCGCTGGACAGGCGCGAAAGTCGGAAATGACGCTTCGCATCACGCGATACAGATAGTCGTGGAACCGTCCCCGCGCGGCGTCATAGCGAAACGAGGGCAAAACACGTACCAATCGCATCATCACCATCTGACGGACGTCCTCCGAATCGGCCGCCGACAGCCCGCAACGCATGCCGTAGCGGAAGATCAGCTCGCGATACCGGGCGTCGAACTCTGACCAGGCGGCCTGGTCCGCCGGGTCGCGGACCCGCGAAATCAGCGATGGGCGCGTGGTTTCGGTGCTCAAAGGCGATCCCGCCGCAGGAGGAGCGGTTTCTGACATTATACCGGAGTGTCCATTTCGAACTCCGGCTCCCGTATTACCGGGGGATCGCCAAGCCCGTTCTCGCAACAAACAGTGGTCGCAAGATGTGGAGATTTGCCATGAGGCCCTTTGCCATCAGCGGGAGTTCGGCTGGCTGTCTGACCGTGTTGGTCTGCTGGGCGCTGCCAACAGTTGCAACCGCCCAGGTCGCGGTCGATAGCGCCATTGTTTCGGCCAGCAGTTTCGCGGACGCCGCCGTCGACCCGCCCTGCGACGACGATCCTACCGACTTGCTGACGTTCGGAACTCGATCTGCATTCTGTCAACAGGCGGATGGCGGCGCAAGCTTGTGCGAATTCTCAGCCGACGCCGCGTCCGACGCCACCGCGTCGCTGTCCGGCTCTGAACAAGCGGTTGTCGGATTCACGCTCGGCGCGTCGTCGGAGGCAAACGCGGCGGAGTTGCCGGGTTCGTCTCTCGACCCGGATATTTGCGATGTCAGCAACGTCACGTCGAACTGCAGCGGGAGTGCCTCGGTGACGTTCAATGTCTCGGGGGAAGTTGACTTTTTGATTTCCGTAAGCGGCACATCCACCGCGAGCATCGCGGAGATTGATCCTCCAGCGGCCGCCTGCATTGTTCAGTTGTCTTTAGAAGGCGTCGGACTCCTGGGTACGTTCCAATCTGCGACGACCGCAGGCCAGTCTGAGGACACGCTGCCGCGCTCCGGAACACTCATGGCCGGCCAATACACGATTTCGATCATTTGCGTCGCCGACACGAGCGACCCCTCTAACCCCGCGATGGGAAACCGCACTGCGACCGCATCCGGCCAGGCCTCGATCAGTTTCTCCGGCGGCATCATCAGCGAAACCTTCGTCTGGGTGCGTGCTCCATCGGGCGTCTACGACGCCGCGATCAACTGGCTGCCGTCCGGCATTCCTCAACACAATTCAGGCCGCAGCGACATCGCGGTATTCGGGACGTTCACGGGCGACGATGACAACGACGTGACGGCCTACGAGGTATTCGCAAATGCCGCGACCGCGGGGCGGTTCATCATCGATGCCGCCGACGTCGATTTCACCGGAACCGGCAAGGTCTTCGAAACTTCCGCCGTAACGCCCTCTCTGTCCATTCGCAGCGGCGGAAATCTTGTCCTCAATTTCGGCGCCAAGCTCAATGGCGTCAACGCCAGCATCGGCGACTCGGAGAGCGGCTCCGGTCTGTCGGGTATCGAATTGAACAACAACAATGCGTCCCTGGACCTCTCCGGGCGGATCATCGTTGGCGAATTCACCGAGGGCGAACTGAGCTTGAGCGACGGTGCAACCCTGGGCAGCGCTCAAGCCATCGTCGGCGATCTCGCGGAGGGCCAGGTCAGCGTATCCGGACAGGATGCGCGCTGGGACGCGGACAATCTGACCATTGGAGCGACCACCGGCGCGGGCATCGTGGACGTTCGTGAGCACGGCGTCCTGGAAGTCGTAGACACGATCGTAGTCGGCGACCTGACCAGTGGAATCTTGCGCGTGGCCGATGACGCCACTGTGAAATCGGCGACGTTTGACATTGGCAAGACGAGCGGCCGTGGCATGGTGGAAGTGACCGGCGCTCAGGCCGAGGCGCGGACCATGCTGGAAGTCAGCGGTGCACTCCGCGTTGGCGTCGGAGGCTCCGGTGAACTGGGAGTCGAAAACGGGTCGATCGTGAAAGCGAATACGCTCAGGCTGTCAACCGGGAGCAGCGCTGCGGAAGACAGTGTGATCGCGGTGCGCGGCTTGCGCGCCCCCGAGGCCGACAGCACGCCTTCGGAGCTTTCGGTGCAGGCAGCGAGTGGGCTTGGGCGCGGCACGCTTCAGGTGACTGATGGCGCCGAGGCCAATTTCAGCAACAACCTGGACCTCGGCTTCGAAGGCCAGACGGTGGTTGAGATTGGCGAATTCGGAGACCCGGGTGACTCGAAGGAGGCAACGCTCAAGGCGAAAAAGTTGACTGTCGGCTTCGACGACTTCGCTGAACTGAAGGTCCGAAACGGCGGAAGGGTGCAGTGCTCCGAACTGTCGGTCAATTCGCTCCTGACCGGCGGGATCGGAAGGATTCGCATTCCGGGCGGCGGCATTCAGATCGAAGGCATGCTTCGGATCAGCGGCGACGCGATAGGAGATACTGCCGACGATCAGATGAGCATTATCGCCGACAACGGCGGCCTGACCGCCAACGCACTCATCGTGGGGAATGAATCAAGCGTCAACCTGGCCGAGTTGGTACTGCGAAATCAGTCCATCATGGTCATTTCCAACGAGAATTCCGACCGCGAGTGCTCGATCGGCAAGATGGGCAGCGGACTGCTGTTGCTGGAAAACTCGTCTGCGGCGGCCGTCCTTGGCAAGGCCCGCGTGGGCGGTTCCGCCGACGGCGGCGAAGGACTGGTCGAGATCGGCGGCGATTGCGTATTGGGCGTTTCGCAGGGTCTCAACGTGGGCGGCGCAAGCCCCGGCACGATTCGGCTGCTGACGGACACCAGTGTGCTGGCCGCCGATGTTGAAGTGAACGCGGACGGAAGTATCGAGGGAATCGGCTTCATCAACGGCGCTCTGTTCGTGAACCTCGGCGGAAGTGTGGCGCTCAGTGTTCAATTCGGCCTCCCGCCGGCCAGGATCAAGACCGGCGATGCAAAGGCGTCGGCGCAGCAGGCAATACCCACCGTGTTCGGCGTACTGACCGTGGGCGGCGACTATGAGCAGACGGATGGTGGAGTGCTCATCGTTAGAATCTCAGGACTCGGTCCCGGACAATTTGACGTTCTCAAGATCAATGGAAATGCCAAGCTGGGTGGCACGTTCATGATCAAGTTCATCGATGGTTTCGTCCCCCAGCCGAGCGACGTGATTCCGTTCCTTCAATTTTCCGGAACCACTGAGGGTCAGTTCGCAGAGATTCAAACCGAGGGGCTGCCAGGAGGATTGGCGCTGGGCTTCGATCCTGTGACCGGCGCGGCAACCGTTCAGGATGGCGTGCCGAACCCGCAAGGCCTCTGTGGCGTGTGCGGCGGCGGCGTTCCCTCGATGCTTCCTCTTACGCTCATCAGTATTCTGCGCATGCGCCATCGGCTGGGTCGTCGTCGATGAATGACATCGATGCTCAGAGTGATCGCAAGGCGCTTTGCGTACACCTCTGCTCACCAACAGCCTTGTTAATTTGCCTCTGAACCAATCCAGGAATCAATCCGGAGACAGTGCCGGACCCAGTCCGGGATCAGGCCCCAGCGCAGGATGTCGAGCCGTCGAGCCCCGCCGGTCTCCGCTTGTCGTACCACGGCCATGCTCGGAGCGGGCGAACCGTCGCGGAGGCGAACGACGGGCACCTTCTACGACGGCGCGATGTTGTATCGCTGCTTCAGATCGATCGGCCCGGCAATACCGAACGCCGCAAGTTCGCTGGCCTCGGCAATGAGCGTGTATCGGCCGCACATGATCCAACCTCAACGAAGTCGAAAGATTATGGCCAGAGTGAGCTTGTCATCAAATTGCGTTTGGGGGCTCCTACGCTGCATGTTGGAATCGCAGCCAGAAAACTGCCTTGATCGAGCGAAAAGCGAGGCTTTCAACATCGGGCTTATGTCGATGGCTGACGAAGCGCGCCCCCGCTAGTTTTCCTAACTCATGGACACTTACGAACGAAGCTAACACTTATTCGAAGCGCCCTTCTTTTTCGAATCCAGATCGGTGCCCGAAGTAGCCACCCCTCTGGACTTACGGCACTTAGTGAAAATCGGCTGCCAAGATCGCTACGAGCTTCGGTTATTGCGCCGTCGGAACCGCGTTTCGCGCCGAACTACCGACCATTCATCTGCTCCCATCTCTCTTGGTACTGAGCCCCTTGCACGGTGATCGTTGCGGCAGCGCCGCCGAGCTCGTGAAAGACTTTGAGTGTGATGTAGATGGAAGTTGCGGCGTGGTTTGTCCATGGGCAAGAGCCGACGATGGCGGCGGGGTCATCGTCGTTTTCCACATCCTCGCCACAGGTCCGCCATCCATTCAACGGCGCATTTCGGCAATCCGGGCCATGCCGTCTTTCAGTCCGTGCTGGATGTCTGAAAGGCTCGCCGTCGAAACGCCAAGATTGGGTAAGCGATCGAGTAGCTCAATTCCACGGCGGTAACAGGCCTGTGCAGCCATGAGCCGGTCCGTGCGACCGGCTGCGTCAATACCGAACTTCGCGGCATTGGTTTCATGGACGGCACCCAGGCTCACGAGTGCTGATATCAATTCCTGCAGGACGAAGATAGATTCCGGAGACAGGCGACTTAAGGATTCGAGATCGTTAACCGTGGCATCCAGTTCCCGACCGGCCTGGGCGACTTCACCAGAGCGATCCAGCAGAACCCCTAATGCAGCCCGGCAGCGCGCGTCCAGGAGTCGCGAGTCCAGATTGTCGGGATCATCACCGCTCAATCGTTCGCCAATCTGCAACGCGCAGTGGATCCGATGCTGGCCGCTCGCATGGTCGCCCCGTGCGGCCAGTGCCTTGCCCATCGCGAGATGAGTCAAGGCCTGGTTGGAAAGATCCCACAATCCCGGGCTCGTGGATTCCTCGCGCAATGCTTGAATGATCCGGCTGCACTCTTCCAGGGTCTCGATCGCCGCTTGATGTTTGCCGGCCGAAAGCAGCGTCTCCCCCAACCCGCGAAGCGCCGTCGCCTTTCCCCGGCGAAGATTGAGAGCCCGCGGTTCGCGGGCCAGGCCGGCATTCACGAGTTCGAGACCGCTGCGAAAACTCGGTTCTGCCGCAATCGCGTCTCCCATCAACAATTTGAGTTCGCCGATGCGTCGGTGAGCGCCACCCAGATAAATGCCTGCGGCTTCAGAGTCGCCGGCGAGCGTTTGATTCATGCTTCGGTCATAAATGCCGAGCGCTATTTCGAGATGTTGCCCCGCCTCTTTCATTCGGCCAAGACGGATCAATGCCTCGGCGACCTTCCAGTGGCCCACGCCCAGCGTACGGACGAAAGTCTCATAAGAAGGGCACCGCTCGACCAGTTGTTGCCTGATGGCCAGGGCCTTTTGGAAGCTCTCAAGTCCCTCGCTGATCCTGCCTTTCACTAGCGCAACCTCACCGACGCGGTGCTGGGCGTAGGCCAGAAGATAAGGAACAGACCTGAAATCGGATTGACCGACATCGGGCTCCCAGGGCAGGCCCGACAACTGATCGAGTGCCTTGCGCGTTACGGCGTCCCATGCGCGGGTCCCGCCGGGCAGGTCAGAGAGCGACTCATCAGCAAGCCCCATGGCATTCATTGCGGTTTCTAGAATCTGCATGGCGCGGGCCTTCGCCTCTCGCTCAGCCTGCATAGCCCGGTTTCGCTGGTCCATGGCTCGTGACCACTGCCAGCCCATTCCGGCCAGGCCAAGCAGCATGACCACGAAGACCGCGAGTGTGGCGCCGACCAAAGCCTTGTTCCGTCGAGCGAATTTTCGGAGCTGATACCCGGTAGTTGGGCGGCGAGCGAGCACGGGCTCATCATTCAGGTATCGTTGCAAGTCGGCGCGCAATTCGATGGCCGAACGGTAGCGCCGCTGGAGCTGCTTCTCCATCGCCTTGGCCATGATGGTGTCCAGATCCCCGCGCAGCATGCGGTTGATCGTCCCGAGCTGGCTCGGTTCGGCTTCCTGCACGATCCGCAACGCATCGTGTAAAGGAACATTTCGCAGGTCATGCGGAAGTCTGCCGCCGAGGAGTTCATAGCCGATCACTCCGAGGGCATAGACATCGGATTGACAAGTCACGCGCGCGGGATCGCCCGACACCTGTTCGGGGCTCATGTAGGCAAGCGTTCCCATGAGCTGGCCGGTGTCGGTGCGCAGTGTGGTGTGATGCATGTCGGAATCAATGATGCGCGCAATGCCAAAGTCGAGAATCTTGATGGAGGCCTTCGCGTTTTCGCGGTACACGAAGATGTTCACCGGTTTCAGATCACGATGAATGATGCCATGGGCATGGGCATGCGCTATGCCGTCACATACCTCGGCCAGCAGGACCACGCGATCTCGGGTGCTCAGGGCCGATTCGGCAGCGAATTGATGGAGCGGCCGACCGTCAATCAGCTCCATGGCAAAAAATGGCTGCGGTCCGGCGTCGGTCTCGAATACGCCTGCCTCATAGATTCCGGCAATTGCAGGATGCTGCAGGCGACCCAGAATCTCAACTTCCCGTTGAAATCGGTGCACTGCCGAGCGCGAGAGAAGGCTTCCATGCAGGACCTTGAGCGCCACCGGGCGTGGAGGGTTCTCCTGCAGCGCCTCATACACGATGCCCATACCGCCGGCCCCGATGACGCGGATGATATGGTAGGCGCCGATCCTCCGGCCGAGGAGCGTGCCGATCACTTCGCTGTCATCATTGGTGGGAGATAGCAAGGCGGATTGCGAGTCCAGGATTCCGCCGTGATCGTCGAGTTCCAGCAGGCGGCACAGTCGATTCAGGAGCGCTGAATCATCGGCGCATTCGCGGTGAAGGTAAGCCTTGCGATCACCAACACGAAGCGCCGCTGCAGCGGCAAACAAGTGGTTCAGGCGTTCCCAGTCCTTATCGCCTGTCATCGGCTGTCAACTCGCTATGCAACCAGGCACGGGCAAAGCGCCACTCACTCTTTACCGTTGCCGGAGAAAGATCCATTGCTTCCGCAGTCTGTTCGATGCTGAGTCCGGCAAAAAAGCGGTGCATGACGATCTGCGCCTTGCGCACATCGTGCTGTCCAAGCCGGGTGAGGGCTTCGTCGAGATCCAGCAATTGGCCCGCGGCATCCTCAAACGAAACCGGTCCGAGCCAGTCTTCGTCGAGAGGCCGCCGCTGACCGGCGCCGCCATGTTTGTGCGAGGCGTATTTCCGCGCCCGCTCGATCATAATCCGTCGCATGGCCTCGGCTGCGGCCGCAAAAAAATGCCCGCGGCCCTCCCAGCGAACTTCACGCTCGCCAGAAAGCCGCAGATAGGCTTCATGAACCAGTGCGGTCGGCTGGAGTGTTTGACCGGCTGGTTCCCGGGCCAAACGCTGTTGTGCCAGCGCGCGGAGCTCATCATACACCAGCGGCAAAATGGCCTCCGATGCCTGCGCATCGCCCGCAGCGGCGGCGTTCAATACCTGCGTGACCTGATCCGGCGTCGGATTCATCGCTCTTCTTACCGCCTCGAACTAGCCACCCGCGGCGCCATTATCGCATTGTATACGACGGCTTAATAAGAGGCAGAATCAGCGGGGAGAACTCAATGAACATCAAATCCCACGGCGGCCTGATGGCGATTTTCGGCGTCGCGTGTATGCACCTGGCCGCACCGGTAGAGGGGCAGGTCCTCCAGGATGGCGACTTGGTCATCGCCGCCCTCCGTGCAGACGCTGGCGGCCAATATCATGGCCGCTTCCTGCGCTTGCGAAATCAGCAACTCTCAATTCTCTTCGAGTCGGGCACCGGCGGGCCCACGCCTGACGTTTTCGGCGGTACCACCGACATCATCATCGACTCACAGGGCCGCGTCGTCTTTGCCACCGGCTACTGCGGCAACAACGCCAACAACAACGCGCTCCTGCGCTGGGACCCGG
>Ga0187894_10002544_pt1 | contig 21620 bp, 17 predicted proteins | sample GBC1701081metaG_FD_136650 | JGI IMG/M metagenome (GOLD analysis project Ga0187894, IMG submission 136650) | White microbial mat communities from a lava cave in the Kipuka Kanohina Cave System on the Island of Hawaii, USA - GBC170108-1 metaG ... | reverse complement strand
GTTTCCGGCAAGTACGGCTCGCTGATGGAGTATCAAGGCAACCAGTATTCCGCGCGGAACACTTTCGTCATCGATCCCAAGGGCAACATCGCCAGGGTGTTCCTGAAGGTGAAGCCGACGCCGCACAGCGAAGAAGTCCTGGCGGCGCTCGATGAACTCAGGGCCGGGGCGGCAAAGTAACGCGCCAGGCGCGCGACGCAAGGACTTCTTACGGGCGGGGGAGACGCTCCCCCGCCCCTTTCTTTGGCGCAGCGGTCCAATCGTCCGCAGTTCACAAGAATTTACAAATTCGCGCCTGTATTCGCGTGAGAAGTACTCCAGAATCGGCAAGGTCAGTATGAATCGCGCAGGCCAGGAACGGCCGCGCGCAGATCAGGTACCGGAGGAATCATGAGCAAGCGTTTGATTGGATGTGCCCTGGCATTCTTGCTGGGTGTGGGTCTGGCCATCTCGCCTGTAGTGGGCCAGCAGGATAAGAGCCAGCGGCCGAGCCCGCCGGCAAAGGCGCAGTGCAAGCTCAGCGAGGGGAAAGGCATCACCGTGGACTACTCGAGTCCTCGAATGAAAGGCAGGAAAATTTTCGGCGAACTGGTTCCCTTCGGACAAGTGTGGCGGGCCGGCGCCAACGAGGCCACCACCTTTGTCACGGACACGAACGTGGTAGTCGGCGGCAAGCCGGTGCCGGCGGGCAGCTATACGATCTTTACGCTGCCGGCGGCGGATAAGTGGACACTCATCGTCAGCAAGAAGACCGGTGAATGGGGCATCCCCTACCCCGGCGAAGCCAGCGACTTCACGCGGACCCCGATGAAGGTCTCCAAACTCTCCGCGCCGCTCGAGAATTTCACCATCGCCTTTGACTCGAAGGGCGGCGCCTGCACGCTGCGCATGGAGTGGGAGGCGACCCGCGCCTCCGTGGACATCACGGAAGCCAAGAAGTAGACTGAGCTCGGCCGGCGATCTTGTCCGGCGCCGGGCGATGCGATTTGCGAAGGCTGTTTTTCTGACGGCGGGCGTGTACGGGATACTCGTACTCGCCCCCATGCTTTTTCTGGAAGAGCAGATCGGCCGCGATCTTCCGCCGCCGATCACCCATCCTGACTATTTCTACGGATTCGTATGTCTGGCGCTGGTGTTTCAGATTCTGTTTGTGCTCATCGCGCGCGAACCAGCCCGCTACCGATTGATGATGATTCCTGCGATGCTGGAGAAATTCTCCTATGCGCTCGCGGTGGGCCTGCTCTACCGGCAAGGGCGCGCCCCGGCGGTGACGCTGGGATTCGCCATGGTGGATCTCACCCTGGGCGTGTTATTTGCGCTTGCCTTTTGGAAGACGAAGCAGGAGGCGAGCCGGAGTTAGTTTCACTTCCGGCGCGGCAAGCGTCACCGGCGGTCTGGAATCCATCGGCTGTGCCAGCCGCTATTCGTGACGCAGGGCCACCATGGGGTCAACTTTCGCGGCGCGGCGGGCGGCGAGTTGTTCCAGCCACACCCAGCCCCAGCGGTCGCGGGTCACTTCCTTCACCAGATCGGCGTTGCCGAATTCGCGCATGGCGGCCTGCTCGGGCGACGCGCCACGTTCCGCTTCGTCACGGGCGGACATTTCCAGGTGCGAGTGGATTTCTTCCTCCAGCTCACGCTGCTGACGGCGACGCCACAACGGGAACCTCATCTCTCCGCTCCAGACAACTTAAATCCGCTCAGCCTCTATTCATGGCGCAGAGCCACCAGCGGGTCCACCTTCATCGCGCGTCGCGCCGGCGCACAGACCGCCAGTATGCCCACGGCGGTGAGAAACGCTGCCACCGTCGCGTAGGCCACGGGATCAAACGGACTCAATCCGAAAAGCAGCGTGGAGAGGACGCGCGAGACGGCAACGCCTCCCAGCACGCCCAGCGCCAGGCCGCTGAAGATCAGGCGCAGGCCCGAATCCAGAATCATGCCCATCACTTTCCACCGGGTGGCGCCCAGGGCAATGCGAATTCCGATTTCGTTCGTGCGCCGGCTCACCGAATACGCCAGCACGCCATAGATGCCCACGGCAGCCAGGGCCAGCGCGAGCAAAGCAAAGAGCCACATCATGCGGAAACTGAATCGAGGCTGGGCCAGCGAGTCGGCAATGGCCGCATCCATGGTGCGCAGGTGCTGGATGGGCAAGCTCGCGTCCTGCTCGCGAACCGCTCGGCGAAACGCGGAAGTGAGCGCCGCCGGATCCCCTTTGACGCGCAGCATCACCGTCATGCCTTCGGTGGGCACTTGCGGCATCGGGAAATAGAGGATGGGCAGGATTTGGTTGTTCAAGCCGTAGTGGCGCACGTCGCCGACGATGCCGACAATGGTGGTCCACGGCCCTTCCGATTCCGGGGTGCCCAGTTTCAAGCGCTTACCGATGGCACTTTCGCCGGGCCAGTATTTGCGCGCCAGCGAATCGCTGATGACGGCGACCGGCAGCGATTTCGCCTGGTCCATTCGCTCAAATTCGCGGCCGGCGATGACGGGGATACCGATGGTGCGGAAGTAGTTGGCGGTGACGATGCGGACTTCTTCATTCGGGTACAGACCCGGCGCAGCCAGCTCACGGCCTTCGATGATAAATGATTGGTCGTCCAGCCAGCCGCTGAACGGCTCGTTAGCGATGGCCCCGACCGATTCGACGTTGGGCTGTGATTCCAACTTGGCCAGCAGTTGCTCAAAAAACTGCACCTGCCGCGCTTCGTCGTAATACTGAACGTGCAGCAGCGCCACACCACCTGCCAGAACACCGGCGGGGCGGAAGCCGGGATCCACTTGCTGCAGTTTCCAGAAGCCGCGAATCAACAGCCCGGCGCCAATCAGCAGCATGGCCGCCAGCGCCACTTCGGAGACCACCAGCGCGTTGCGGATTCCCTGTCCGCCGCCGGATGAGCCGCGTCCGCCCGCCTTGAGCGCGCTGTTCACATTCTGCTTTGAAACTCGGAGTGCTGCCGCGCTGCCGACGAGCACTCCGGTGAGCAAAGAGATGGCCAGCGTAAACGCGAGGACGGCTCCGCTCAGCGTCGCCTCGCTCAAGCGCGGAATGTTGCCGGGGCTGAACGCCAGGAGTGCCTGTAACCCAAAGGATGCCAGCAGAACCGCAAGTCCTCCGCCAAGCAGGGCCAGCAGCACGCTTTCGCTGAGCGCCTGGCGCAGGAGTCGTCCTTGTCCCGCGCCGAGGGCGGCGCGAATGGCGAGTTCCCGCTGGCGCGAGTTGGCGCGGGCCAGCACCAGGTTGGCGACGTTGGCGCAGGCAATCAGCAGGACGAATCCCACCGCGCCCAGCAGCACCAGCAGCGGAGTTCGCGCGCGGCCCACCTGGTAGTCCAGCAACGAATAGATGTGCGGCGCGAAGCCACTGGCAGCCGGGTAGTTGACCGGATACTCGCTCTGCAGGCCGCGGGCGATCGAGTCGAGTTCCGCCTGGGCCTGTTCGACCGAGACGCCCGGCTTGAGCCGCGCGACGCAGCGCAGGTTGCGGGCGTCACGGCTGAGCTCGCCGAACCTGGCCCCCATCGGGCGCCAGATTTCCGTTTCCTTCGTCGGAAAATTGAATCCTTCGGGCATTACGCCCACGATGCGATGGCTGATGCCCTGGACATCCACGTTCCTGCCGATGATTCCAGTGTCGCCGCCGAAGCGGCGCTTCCACAAGCCGTGGCTCAGCACCAGCACGCGGTTGTTTCCTTGTACATCCTCTTCGAAAAGAAATGTTCGACCCAGCATCGCATGGACGCCCAGCAGGCCGAAGAAATTGTGGGTTACCCGCGAGAAGGCCACCTGCTCCGGATCACCCTCACCGAAGGAGATGTTCATTCTGGCGAACATTGAGCCGTGCATGGCCACGTCCTGAAAGCTCTTGGCTTGCGCCCGATAGTCCAGATACTCCGGGCCGGAGACGCCGCCGTCGGTGCCGTTCGTCCAGTTGGTGGAAATTCTCACCAGTTGATCCGGCTGCGCATACGGCAGCGGCCGGAGCAGGACGCCGTTCACCACGCTGAAGATGGCGGTGTTGGCTCCAATGCCCAGAGCCAGAGTCAGGATGGCCACCACGGCAAAGCCCGGCGACTTCCAGAGCGTGCGCAGGCCGTAGCGCGCGTCCTGCACAAACTGCTCGACGGTGATCCAGCCCCAGGCGTCGCGGGCCACTTCCTTGACCAGCTCCACGTTGCCGAATTGTTTGCGCGCGCGTTGCCCGGCCTGCTGCGGCGTGTCTCCCCAATCCATGCGTTCTTGCTCAGCCATTTGGATGTGGCTGTTGATTTCGTCGTCTAGATCTGATTGCTTGCGGCCCCGCCACTTGGAGAAATTCATGTTTTCCGCCTCACCGATTCATGCGCGAGCAAACAACAAATCCGGCGCACAACTGATTCATGGCGCAGCGCGCTACTCGTAGCGCAATGCCACCATCGGGTCAACCTTAGTCGCCCGCCGAGCTGGGATCCAGCAGGCGCATGACGCCGCCATCACCAACACCGCGGCGATCGCTGCAAAGGTCAAAGGGTCAGCGGGCCGCACACCAAACAACATGGCTTCCATCCACCTGCTCAGCACGAAAGCGGCCGCCAATCCCGTCACAACTCCCATCACGGTCAGTTTCAGCCCCAGCATGAGAATCAACTGCAGCACCGTGCCAGGCTTTGCGCCCAGCGCCATCCGCACGCCTATCTCATGGGTGCGCTGCGCCACCGAATAGGCCAGCACACCCGCCAGTCCGATGGCGGCGAGCAAGAGCGCCAAACCGCCAAAGAAACTCAGCAGCCGCGTGTACAGTCTTTCCTGTCGCAAGGTAGCCTGCGCCCGCGCGGTTTGCGTGCTGACTTCCGTGAGCGGCAGATTGCTGTCCAGTTCGCGAACCACCTGACGCGCGGCGGTGGCCAGCGCAGCCGGGTCGCCCGCCGTGCGCACAGCGAAATGCATCTCGCCGATCACTTCGAGCTCTTGCCGCCACGGCGTGTAGAGCAGCGGCTGGAGTTCTTGGCGCTGGCTGGAGTACTTGGTGTCGGCGACAACGCCGACGATTTCGATCTCGCGTTTGTCCAGTGTCACTCGCTGGCCGAGCACGTCGGTGTTGGGGAGGAACTTCTGCGCGAAGGCCTGATTGACGATGCCGACTGGGGGTGCGTGCTGGTCATCTTGCGCCGAGAAGCCGCGCCCGTGCAGGAGCGGGATTTCCATCACCGCAAAATAGTTCTCGCGCACCATCTGCCGCATGGTTTCGTGCTGCGCAGCGGTCTGCTCCGACTCGCCCGGCAGCAAAATGTCATCAAACCAATTATCATTGGCGATCAGGGCAATTCTGGCGAAGGTCGCCCCCCGCGCGCCCGGCAGGTGGTCCAGCCGCGCAAAAAGACGCTGATAGAAGTCCACCAGCCGCGCGTCCTTGTACCCGCCCTGCAGCGGCTGCAAACGGAACAGCAAGAGATTCTCCTGGTTGAAACCCAGGTTGACGCGTTGCAGGTTGAACAGGGTGCGGATGAACAGGCCGGCACCAACCAGTAACAGCGACGACAGCGCGACCTGCGCTACGATCAGCCCTTTGCTCAAGCGGGACACAGCGCCGGTGACGCGGCGGCCCTGCTTGAGCGCCGCCGCCAAGTCCACGCCGGTCGAGCGCCATGCAGGCGCCAAGCCGAACAGCATGCCGGTCAGCAACGAAACGCCCAGCGTGAATACGAGCACACGCCAATTCAGGCTGAGGTTAAGTTCGTTGGGCAGCATGTTCGTGCCCATGTCGCCCAGCGTTACCAGCGCGCCTTGACCCCACAACGCCAGGATCACGCCCGCCGTGCCGCCCAGCGCTGCAAGCAACACGCTTTCGACCAGCAATTGCCGAACCATCCGCCCGCGCCCAGCGCCCACCGCAAGGCGCACGTTGATCTCTGCGTTGCGCAGCGCCGCGCGCGCCAGTAAGAGGTTCGCCACATTGGCGCAGGCAATCAGCAGAACCAGCGCCACCACGGTGAACAGTCCGTAGATGGCAGGCGCATACAGCCGGCGCATGTCCAACATCCCCCGACTGCCTGATTGTGCGACCAAGCGCGGATAATCTTTCGGTTCGATTTGCGCCGGCTCATTCGCTTTGCGCGGCGGCGGCATGATTCCCAACGCAGCAGCTTGGAAAGCGCCGTTCAAGCTGTCGCGGGCCTGCTCGTAGGTCGCATCCGGTTTGAGCCGCCCCATCAAATCCAGCCACCAAGCGCCGGGCCGGCTCGACGTGCCCAAACGGCTGTGCTCACCCTCCAGCAAAGCCTCGCAAGCGAGCGGGAAGGTGACCACCGGGTGATAATCCACTTGTGAGGTGCCGGTGAAGGAGGGTGGCGTCACTCCGATGATGGTGAAGGACATCTTGTTGAGTTTGATCTGTTGGCCGATGACGCCGGGGCTGGAGCCAAACCGCTCCTGCCAGAACCGATGGCTCAGCACCACCACCGGCGTTGCGCTTGGCCGGTCGTCGGCGGCGGTGATCACTCTTCCGAAGAGCGGTTGTACTCTCAATCCAGAATAGTAGCCACCGGAGACCGCCTGCCCGTTGACCATCTCCACCTGATCGCCCATCACTGCCGTCAATTCGGGCGTTGGAGCGAAAGCAAAGAAGTCGCTGAGCGGGCTGTCCGGCCGGGCGGCGTGCGCCTGGCGCATCCTGTCAAAGACTTCGTAGTGAAACAGCGAAAGCCCGCGTGTGCCTGGCGGGTGGAACGTGATCGAAGTGCCGCTGCCTCCACTATTTCTGAATGTGAGTCCAGCTTGCCATTCAAACAACACCAAACGGTCAGCCTCGCTGACCGGCAAGGCCCGGAGCAGCACGGCATCCACCACGCTGAACAACGCGGTATTGGCCCCGATGCCCAGCGCCAGCGTAAGTATCACGACGATGGTAAAGCCGGGCGAGCGACGCAGCATGCGCGCGCCAAAGCGCACGTCCTGTACCAGCGAGTCAAGCCAAGCCCAGCCCCAGGCGTCGCGGGCGACTTCCTTGACCAACTCAACGTTGCCGAACTCGCGGCGCGCGGCATCGCTGGCCTCGCGAGGAGTCTGGCCGCGATGAAGCCGGTCGTGCTGGGCCATCTCCAGGTGCGCGGAGATTTCCGCATCGAGGTCTGCTTGTCGCTTGCGGGGCCAAATAGGCAGTCTCATCGGTCACCGATCAGATGCGCGGTACATCGTCAGGTCTGGCGCACCGGGTTCAAAATGCCGGCGATGGCGTCGGAAATTTTCTCCCACCGCGAACGCTCGCGCAGGAGCTGCCGCTTACCCTTCGCCGTCAAGCGATAGACGCGCACGCGCTGATTGTTCTCAGAGGTCTTCCATTCGGCGGCAATCCAGCGCTGCCGCTCGAGACGATGCAGCGCCGGATAGAGCGAGCCGGTGTCCACCTGCAACACGTCGCCGGAGCCGTTCTGGATGGCGCGGGTGATGCCGTAGCCGTGCTGCGGACCCCATTGCAGCGTCTGCAGGATGATCAGGTCCAGCGTGCCTTGCAGCAGCTCGATGCGGTTCTGGTAGCGATCCGTCATGCGGATGACCTCTGGCTGTAGTTACTCTACACCCTGACATGTAGAGTGTCTACATCCTGTGGGAGAGCAATCGGCGTGCCTGGCGTGCCGCGCGCGCAAGTGCAGAGAAACATGCCAGTTCCCTTCGGTGGACGGGATCAGGCCCGCCGATGGCAGTGCCCGTTTTTGAGAGCCCCTGTCGCAATACCGGACGTTCCGGCGAAATGTACGATTGGCCGGCCGTGAACAATGCCGGCCTTTACTTCCGCGAGCCCACGGCGTATAAAGCCTTCATCTAACTGTTTTCGGTTGCCAGGCAGGACAAAACGGGACCCATACGCTGCGCTGTGGTGGCGCGGCGCAACTCACAATTTGCTGTTGAACTGTGATCAGGACTCGGGCCAGATTGCGGAGGTCGGGGTGCTTTTAGACCGCAGGAGTTTCATTGCCGGCCTTGCCGGATCGGCTGCCGCTGCGTCCGCGCCTGCCGCGCTGGGCGTCACGCGGCCCCAGCAATACGACAAGCAATATCCCGCGCCGGCTCCGATTGCCCTGAAATCGTGCTGGCTGGACGTGTGTGCGCCGTTCGTCATCGAGGACCCGGCGCTGAAGATGAGCACGGAAATCCTGCTCACCGCCACGTGCTTCCCCGGCGTGGATGGATTCCGCAACGCCGACTACGCCACGGAATACACCGTCGAGCTCTTCGACGCGCAGGGACGCGAAATCAAGCTCTCCTCCGGCGGACGAATCGCGGTTCCGGCCATGCGGCCTGCCGTCCTGCGCATGAGTGAATTGGTGGATCAGAAGAGATTCTGGGGCGGCGCGCGCATCAGGCTGGCGCCGAAGGGGCCGAATCAGGTGAGCCACGCCGGCGACCTGTTCAGCGCGGGATTCGTCCGCTGGACGATGCCCGCCAACTTCGACAACGTGCACGCGCATCCCGCAGCCCCGGTGCAGATGACCGGCCGCTTCTTCTACTCGATGCCGTTCCCCGCGCTGGAGGAATATCACTGCGCGTTTTCGCTGTTCAACCCCAATGATGCGGAATCCTCCGGCGTCATCAAGCTCATTGAGCCGCTGGGCAAGACCGCAGTCGAGCGCCCCTACAAGTTGCTTCCGCACACGGCGCAGCTCTACACGCTGGGCGACCTGAAGCCCGCCGATTCGCCTGCGGCCGCGCTGGAGATCGCCCCGCCCCCCGCGAACGCGGCCCGGCGTGGCGGCGTAGTGATGGTGGAAAACGATTCGCAACAGGTAGCCTACGCTTACACTCTGATGAAGGGCCGCACCGGGCAGAGTTTCACGGTCGAACATCCGCTGCACTTCCAGGCCAATCCGGTGAAACCAGGACGCGCGACGCCTTACGGCGCCAACCGCTCGTTTCCGGCCGAAGCGTTTCTCTACACGCCGCTGCTCTTCAGCGGGCGGAGGATTGCCGGCCTTTCACTCGAATCGCGCATCTACCTGAGCGCCAGCCGCTGGCGCGAGGAGTTGCTGTGGCTGATGCCGTTCGTGACCGACCGGGACGGAATGATTGCCTGGGTTTCGAATCGTGATGAAAAGCTGGCCGAGCGGGTCTCGCCGGCGGAAGTGGTGGATCAGGGGCTGCTCCGGCTCGCCGAATTCCAGAGCTGCCGTCTGGACGCGCGCGCCATGCCGCTGCCCGATGCCTTCGGCGGCGGATTCGGCATCGCCACCCTGCCTCCGACTTCACATTCACTGAATAAGGTCGAGATCCGCGCCAGGGAATGGGGACGCGTCGCGTTCACTCACTTCCGGCCGGGCGGGCATTTTCACAAGAAGTATCGCACCGCTGAAAATCGCGGTGGGTTGATGACCGATTACATCGTCAGCGGGCTGCAATGCCGGGGCACGCGCGAGAACCGTGCGCTCGACGCCGTGCTGGCGGTGATGAACATCGAATTTGAAGATGAACGCACCGGCTCGCCGCGCATCCAGCTTTTCGGCGGCTCCGGCCTGGTCGCGGAGAAGGACCTGGGCGAGTTTCCGCCGCTGGCCTGCCGCCACTTCGTGCTTTCCGAGCTCTTCCCGGGCCTGCAAACCGAGCCCGGCCACCCCTTGACCCTGCGCATGCTGGATGCGAAGGCCATGACCGTCGTTTCCGTGATTCACCTGGACTACCAGCGGCGCGACCTGGCGCTCGAACACGGCTCGGATCGCTTTTCCACCGCCGGCGACTTCAAGTGCTGAGCGGACTCTCTTGCCTGTTCTTATCTGAATTCATCAGTGTTACTCTGTGGTCTCGCGTGCAGCAGGGGGTCACCCATGCCGAATCTGGACGAGTACATGGGCAAGTACGATCACGAACATCACAACGGCTGGAATAAACTGATGCACGGCATCGGCATTCCCATGATATTCGCCGGCGTGGGATTGCTGTTCTTCCGCTGGCAGTGGGGCCTGGCGGCTTTTCTGCTCGGCTGGGTGCTGCTGTTCGTCGGGCACCGGATTGAAGGCAACAATCCGGCCTTCTTCCAGGGGCCGATTTACCTGCTGGTAGGTCCCATCTGGGTGGCCAAGGAGCTGAAGGAACATCTCTTCGGCAAGTCGCAGAAGGCAACGCAGACTCATTGAATCCGCCGCGCGCAATCTTGCCGCGGTGGCCCTAACTCTGTTTCCTATTGATAGTTAACCGTTTGGTACGGCGCAAAGAAAACCCCTTCTCCCGTAGCGAACGAGTGCTACATTTCGAAATTGCCTCTAACGGCCGCAAAGCGGCCAGGGTGCTCCCTGAAGGACGTTTTCCGTGATGGAATTTGCCCCAGCTGACGACCCCGGCGCCAATAAGCGCCGCAGTGCACGCATCGTGCAAGCCGTACCGGTAACGGTAAGCGGCACCGATGCCCTTGGCCAGCCCTTCAAGGAGCGCACCTCCACGCTCATCATCAACTGCCACGGATTCAAATATCAGTCCAAGCATTACGTACTGAAGGGAACCTCGGTTGACGTCGAAATCCCGCATCCCGAAGCGGGCAAGGAACCGCGGCGGGTCAAGGGCAACGTTACCTTCGTACAGCGGCCGCGCACCGTGCGCGAACTGTTTCAGGTGGGCGTAGAACTCGATACGCCCGGAAACGTCTGGGGCATCGCCTTCCCCCCGGAGGATTGGTTCGCGTATAGCGAAGAAGGCGCCACGGAGGCGCCGGCGCCCAAGCCGGTTGCCGTTCCTTCGCCTGAGCCAAAGAGCCCTGAGGTCAAGGTTGCCGCCCCGAAGCCGGTTCCGCCGCCGGCCGAAGAACCCGCAGCCGCAGTTCCCGCAGCGCCCTCCAAATCGAGTGTGCCGTTCCGGGTGCCGCCACCCGCCGCGCCCCCCGCCCCCAAAGCACCGCTGCCGGAGGGGCTGGCCGCCGAAGTGCCCATGACCGTCGCCAAGCAGTGGGCGCGCATGGTTGCGGAGGCGCAATCCCAGATCCAGCGCGCGGCGAAAGAGGCTGCGTCCAACGCGGTTTCCACGGAAGCCGCCTCCCTGCTGCGCGAGCTGAACACGCAGATGAAGGAAGCCGCTCACAAAGCCGTGGAGAACGCGGCCGCCACCTACTCCGAGCAGATGATCTCGAAAGCGGTGCAGAAGATCGAAGAGATTCGCCGCACCAGCACGCAGGAAATCCGCGCGGCGTGGGAAAAAGAACTGGAAAAGGACACCCGCGAATCGCAGCAGCAGATACAGACGCGCCTGGTGGAAGTGGGCGAGACGTTCCGCCAGGAGTTCGGCAATCGCCTGCGGGCGGACGCCGATCTGGCCGTGGCCCGCCTGGTGGAGATGGAACAGCGCATGATCGCCCTGCACAAGCAGGTGCACAGTGGCGCCGGTGAAGTGCAGAGCCGCGCCGGCAAGCTGCGTGAAGAACTTGACGCCGTCGCCGAGGAAGCGCGCCAGCGCTGGAGCGACCAGCTCATCAGCAAGGCTGAGGAAAACACGGCGCGCCTGGCGGAGATGGAAGCCGCAGCCGCCCGCATCGGGGCACAAGTGGAATCGGCCAGCGTGATGGCCCAGGAGGGCTGGCGCTTCCGCATTGATGAAGATGTCCGCAAGGCGCAGGCCGCGCTGGAGTCGCGCATTGCCGGCATGCTCTCCACAGCCGAAGGCACGATTGCAGGGCGTGTGGAGGAGGCCGCGAATCAAGCCCGCGAACGGCTGCAGGCGGAAATTGCGCAGCGCGTGGCTTCGGTCAACCAGGCCGCGGAAGAATCGGCGGCGGCCGTCGCGCAGCGCGTCGCGGCCATGCAGAGCGAGTTGCAGGGCCAGCTGGCCCGCGGCGGCGCGTTCGCTTCGGAACTGGAAGCCGCGCTGCAGCGCGCCTCCGAACAGTCCCTGCGCCTGGACATGATGGCCCAGGAAGCCACCGAGGAAGTCACCCGCCGCTTTGAAGCCATGCTCGCCGCCAACAACGACGCGGTGAATCAGCAGGTGGAAAAGATGACCGCCGACCTGCACGCCCGCCTGGCTCCCGCCCTCGATGCTCGCGGCGAGGAAGTGCTGGCCCGCGTGGTGGCCGATATCGAGCGCCGCATTCAGCCGGAGATTTCCCGCGCGGAGACGGTTCTGCAGCAGCTCTCTTCGCATGAGGTGCGGCTGGACGATGCGGTGCGCGGCGAAAAGGACCGCCTGCGCGCCGCCGCCGAAGACTACACGCGCCGCTCGATTGCCGATATTCGCGGCGCCGTGGAGCAGCTTTCCGGCGGGTTCGAAGATTCCTGCAAGAAAACGCTGGATCGCTTCCTGCAGGATGCCGAAGCCAAGAGCAGCGAGCTGAGCCACACCACTTTCGAATCCATGTACAAATCGGCGGAGTGGTACCAGAAAAAGGCGCAGACTTCCATGCAGGGCGCGCTGGAAAAGGCTACGAACGAAGCCATTGTCCACTTGCGGGAAAAGGCCGCAGAGCTTTCCGGCACGTTCGCCGCCGAGCTCGCGCACTACAGCCGCAGCTACGTGGAACACACCCAGGAACAACTGGAAGAAGCGGCCCGCGAAGGCGTAATCAGCGCCCGCGCCGAGTACGCGGAGGCGGCGGAAGCCACCGGCGCGCAGTTCGGCGACGAAGTGCACCGCCTGGCGGAGCAGAAGATCGGGCTGTTCCGGGAGTCAGCGGGCAGCGCGCTGGGCGAAGCCAATGCGGAAATGGGCGCGCGCAGCGCGGAGTTCGCCAAGAACATCCTGCTGCAAGCGGAGAAGATGCACGCCGAATTCCAGCAGCGGCTCGGCGAGCGCACCCGGCAGAGCCTGACCGAAGCCGAGCGCGATTTCCTGGCGAAGTTCACGCCGCTCGTTGCCGAATGGCGCACCGAACTGCACAAACACCAGGAAGAGCTGGTGGGCCAGTTGGCGCAGCGCGGCAGCGAATCAGCCGAACAGTATCGCCAGCGGCTGGAAAACGCATCCAACGCCACGATTGTCGCCGCGGTGGCCAATCTCAACGCGCAGTGCCAGGGAGTGCTGGAGCAGATGGCGCGCACCGGCGAAGAGCGCGTGCGCGCGGCGTTTGCGCAAGCCGTGGCCCATCTGGGCGATTCACTGAAGAGCAGTCTGGGCTCGCTCTCCGGCGAACTGGGGCCGGCCAATTCGAAGTAAGGGTTTTCCGTTCCTTCCCCGAGGCGGAAACGGGCGTTCGTCGCGACGAACGCCTTTTTTTTTCAATTCGACGCTGCGCTATAATGGCGGCGCCGATGGCAAATCCGGCTTATGTCAGCGCGTGGTGGCGCGAGTTTTCAGAAGAAACGATGGCCGATGGCTTCCGGGCGCTGCTCGAAGCCGTCCCCTTCTCGGCCAAGCGCCCGGGGATTCATTCCCTGATTCTGCGGGCGATCAGCCCCGCGGAAACGCCGCTGTTCGAGCTGGACTTGCGATCGCTTCCGGCCGGCGCGGTGGACGCGATTGCGATGGTGCGGGAGCAGTTGCACAGCGACACGTCACTGGAGCTGCGCGCCTGGTGGGACCTGTGGACGTTCGACCTGGCCGGCAGCCGTTGGGAGCACGGTCCCCAGCCGGTCTCGATTTTCTGCAACGGCGAAGACTTCGATGATTGCGCGGCGACCGACACCGGTCATTTCTTCGCCGATATCGGATTTGAGCACCTGTTCACGGGCCACGCCCAGTTGCTGAGCTCGAGCAGCCACCGGGCCGCGCCACAGGACGTCACGGAAATGGATTTCCTCGCTCACATGGCCGAACCGGCGCACTTGAACGAATACCGCGAGAAAACGCGCGAGAATGTCCGCGCGTTGCTGGCCTGGGTGGCGCAGGTCCAGAAACTGCCGGCGGTGCGCGCCTGCCGCGTATGGTCGGAAGGCGAAGAGAACCTGGAGGCGAAACTCGATGAGATCGTGGCCTTGCGTTAGGAAGAGCGCAGCATCGTCGTTGATCGCGGTTCTCCTGGCGACCGGCGCTTCCCCGGCGCCGGCTTGCGGCGCGCCGGCAAAGAAGAAATCGCAGGAGGCCAGCCTGGCCGGCCTGCGGCCCGGCAAAGACAAACTCAAGACCGCGGTGAACATCCACGGGCCGTACTACCGCAAAGCCGTCCCGGATTCGGACAGCGTGCTGGTGTGGATTGACGCGGCCAAGCACCGCTCCCTGCGCGTGGAAGTGGACTCGCAGGGAGTAATTCGCAGCGTGATGGTCAGCGCGATTGACCCGCTCATCAGCGACGAAAGCCAACCCGTGGCCGCGCTGCCTTCGCGCACCATTGCCACCGGAAAGGGCCTGCGCATCGGATACAACGTCCACGACGACGTCACCGAAACCTACGGCGACCCCGATGGCGCCGCCAATAGCGTCCGCTACGGCCATACCGTGAAGGTGCTCTCGTACTCCTTTGAGAAGTCCCCGCAGACCATGGAGTTCTTGTGCCAGGTGCCCGGCGGACGGTTGCTCCAGGTCACGCTGGCCGCGGGCGGCAGCTAGTCAACTTCCCATGCGCACGCCGGTGATTGCCCTCCTGCTCGCGGTATTCCTGCCAGCGCCGGGCCCAGTGAACGAGCTCACGCTCGCGCGTCTGCGCCCCGGTGTGGATACGCTGACCAGGGCCGTCAGAGTTTTTCCTGCCGGCTCCCGCACGAAAGCAGAGGGAGAGGGCGCGGTTTCCATGGCGGCGTGGGACGATTCCTGCGGAAAGCGACTTGTGCGGCTTGAGCTGGGCGATAAGGGAATGATCCAGGGTGTGACCGTTTCGGACCTGGGCGAGGAGCGTGCAGGATGCAGGTCCGCCGCCGTCACCTGGGCCACGCCGGCAAAACTGGAAACGGGCAAAGGCCTGGCGCTCGGCCAGAATTGTAAACGCGCCATCGCCATTTACGGCGAGCCGGATTCACGCGGGCCTTCCACGCAAAGCGGACGCGACCTGGAATTGCTATACTATCAATTCGATTGGGCGGGGACGCGGGTGCCGCAGGTAATGGAAGTCACCTGCGAGCGTCCCGGTGGCCGTGTGGTGCAGATCACCCTGGCATTTCCCAGTCTGTAGAGAGCGCAATCCTATTCGAATGAAAATCACGCCAGTCATTTGCATCGTCTCGTTAGCGCTGTGTGCCGCCTGCAGTTCAGAGCCGCCCGCCCGGCCCGTGGAGCAGGCCCAGCAGAAGCCGGCGGCGCCGCCCGTGCCTCCGGAAATTCAGGCCGCGGCGAACGCTGTTCTTGGCGGCGAGACGGAAGTTCTGGTGTTTGGCGACCTCGCCAAAAACGGGCAGGTACAGGCGCTGGCCATCAACCGCCTGGCGAAACGGCCCGAAAATGTGGCCCCCGGCAACCTGCTGACCCGGGCGGCGATTGTGAGCAAGGACGGCGCAACCTGGAAGGAGCTTTTCCGGGTTGACGAGCATCTGAAGAATACCAACGGGTTCCTGGCTGCCACTCCGGTTTCGCCCGTAAGCGGCTGGAGGCTTCAGTACGAGCAGAACGCCGAGACGGGTTTGCAGATGTATTTCACCCCGCTGCAGCAGCCCAAGGGCGGCTATGTGATGACCATCGGCGTGCGCTGGAATCCGAAGGTGAAGCGCTACCAGTCGCTGGACCGCACCTACACCACGTTCCTCGGTGAAGCCCCGGCCTTGGAACGGCTGAGTTCGTATTTAAAGTAACGCCGGCGGCCGCTCCATGGTTATGGGTGAGGCACATCGGATGGGTGAGGCTCACCGGATGTGTGAGATTCACCGGATGGGTGAGATTCATCTGAGATCTCAGATCTGAAATTTGAGTTTGAGATTTGAGATGGAATTGAGACCTGCGATGGAAATTGAGATTTGCGATGGAATTGAGATTTGAGATGGAAATTGAGATTTGAGATGGAATTTGAGATTTGAATTTGAGATTTGCGATGGAATTGAATGTGAAATGAAATTTGAGATGGAATTGAAATGCGAATTGTGAGATTTGAAATTTGAATTTGAGATTTGGGATGGAATTTGAGATTTGCGATGGAATTTGAGATTTGGAAATTTTGAGGTTTGAAATTTGAGGTTTGAAATCGAATTTGAATGAGTGCCGCCGCACAAAGCATTCCCGCACAGGCGCAAAAAAAAGCGCGGCGCCCCTCCGCCCTGAAGAACCTGCGCGGATTGCTTCCCTACCTCGCGCGCTACCAGGCCCGCATCTACATCGGCCTGCTGACTCTGCTGCTGATGGGAATTGTCGGCACCGTGCTGCCGCTGGTGATTGGAGCGATTTTCGATTCGCTCTCCGGCAAGGCGCTGCCGCTGGAGCACGCTACCGGCGCGGGACAGGCCGCCGGGCCGCTGCTGCGAACGTTGCTCCCGTTCTATCAGCCAAACAGCAAGCACACGCTCATGCTGCTGTGCCTGCTGATGGTTGGCGTGATCGCCGTCAAGGGCCTGCTCTCCTACTGCACCCGCTGGGTGCTCATCGGCGTATCGCGCGACATCGAGTACGACGTCCGCAACGACCTGCTGGCCAGGCTCCTGCAGATGGAGCCGGCGTTTTACGTTCGCAACCGCACCGGCGAGCTGATGTCGCGCGCCACCAATGACCTGAACGCCGTCCGCATGGTGCTGGGTCCGGGCATCATGTACAGCGCCACCACCATCGTGACCATGCTGCTGGCGGTGGCGCTGATGGTGAAAATCTCTCCGCTGCTCACCTTGTGGGTGATGACGCCCGTTCCGCTGGTGGCCTGGCTTACCCGGTACTTCGGCAAAGTCATTCACAGCCTCTACGAATCCATTCAGCAGTCCCTGGCGCAACTCTCGGCAAAGGCGCAGGAGAATCTCTCCGGCGTTCGCGTGATTCGCGCCTACCGGCAGGAAGCGGCCGAGCGCAAGTCGTTTTCCACGCTGAACCGCGAGTACGTAACGCGCAACATCGGGTTGATCCGGATGTGGAGCCTGTTCATGCCGGCCCTCACTTCCCTGATCGGCGTCACCTTCCTGATTATCCTGTGGCAGGGCGGGCGGCTCGTTCTCAACGGGAAAATCACGCTGGGCGCGCTGATTGCCTTCAACGCGTATCTGGGCATCCTGGTGTGGCCGATGATCGCCCTCGGCTGGGTGACCAACATCTTTCAGCGTGGCGCTGCCTCCATGGGACGCCTGGACCACATCCTGCGCGCAACCCCGGAAATTGATGACCGCGATGCGCGCGTCACGTCGGACGGCCGGAATCTTCGCGGCGACATCGAGTTTCGCAACCTGACGTTTACCTATCCAACGTCGCGCGCAGCGGCCAGCAACGGCAAGCCCGCCGCGGCCGATTCGCCGGTCCTGCAGGAGATCAACCTGCGTGTTCCCGCAGGCTCAACGCTGGCCATTGTCGGCCCCACCGGCAGCGGCAAGTCCACGCTGGCGTCGCTGGTGGCTCGGCTGTACGACGCCCCGCCGGGAACGATCCTCGTGGATGGACATTCCATTCGCGACTGGCCACTGGCGGCGTTGCGCCGCGCCACGGCCTTCGTTCCGCAGGAGACGTTTCTCTTCAGTGAGACCATCCGGGAGAACATCGCCTTCGGCGTGGAGAGCGCAACACCGGAAGAGGTACGGCGCTCCGCGGAAATAGCCGGCGTGGCCCAGGACATCGAAGACTTCCCGCAGAAGTACGAAACGCTGGTGGGCGAACGCGGCATCACCCTGAGCGGCGGGCAGAAGCAGCGCACCGCCCTGGCCCGCGCGGTGATTCGCGACCCGCGGATTCTGGTCCTGGACGACGCGCTCTCCAGCGTGGACACGCACACCGAGGAGAAAATCCTCGGCGAGCTGCGCAAAGTCATGCGCGCCCGCACCACGGTGCTGATTGCCCATCGCGTTTCGACGGTGAAGAACGCCGACCAGATCATCGTCCTCAAAGAGGGCCGCATCATCGAGCGCGGCACGCACGACCAGTTGCTGGCGCACGGCGGTTACTACGCGGACCTGCACCAGAAGCAGTTGCTCGAGGAAGAGCTCGAACAAGTATGAGCGCGATGCACGACGAAGAGGCGCTGGGCAAACCTTACGACGCGAAACTTGCGCGCCGCCTGGTGCAATACCTGAAGCCCTACAAGTGGAGCGTGATTTTCGCGCTGGCGCTGGTTTTTGCCGTTTCTCCCCTGGAAGCGGTCAGCCCCTACTTGTTCAAGATGGCCGTGGACAACTACCTGGTGCCCGGCGTGAACGGGCAGCTCACCGCCGATGCCGCCTTCCGCGGGATACTGTGGATCTCCGTGGTGTTCCTGGCGGCGCTCACGCTCGGCTTTGCCGTGCAGTATGTCCAGGTGCGGGTGATGCAGCGCGTGGGCCAGGAGACCATGTGCGACCTGCGCAATGAGATTTTTGGGCACCTGCAGCGCCTGCCCATGAGCTTCTATGACCGCACGCCGGTGGGCCGGCTGGTGACGCGCGTCACCACAGACGTTGACGCGCTCAACGAGCTGTTCGCCGCGGGCGTGGTCACCATGCTGAACGACGTGGTGCTGCTCGTCCTGTTCGCGGTGATTCTGTTCAAACTGAACTGGCAACTGGCCCTGGCCACGCTGAGCGTGCTGCCGTTCCTGCTGCTGGTGACCTACTTCTTCCGCAACACGGTGCGCGAAGCCAACCGGCGCATCCGCGTGGCCATCGCCCGGATTAATTCCTTCCTGCAGGAACGCATCAGCGGGATGGGCGTGGTGCAGCTTTTCAACGCCGAGCGCAAGTCCATGCGCGAATTTGAAGTGCTCAACCGCAATCACATGCTGGCCTACAAGGATGCCATCATCGCTTTTGCCGTCTTTTACCCGGCCGTGGAATTCCTGAGCGTGGCGGCCATGGCCACGCTCTTCTGGTTCGGGGGATTGCGCGTGCTGGCGTTCGGAGTCACCGAGCTGGGCGTGATGATTGCCTTCATGCAGTACGCGCAGCGCTTCTTCCGGCCCATCCAGGACCTCAGTGAAAAGTTCAACATCATGCAGACGGCCATGGCTTCCAGCGAGCGCATCTTCAAGCTGCTCGATGAGCCGGTGACCATTGAGTCCGCGGCCGGCGCGCTGCGCTATGAGCAGCCGCGCGGCGAAATCGAATTCCGCAATGTGTGGTTCGCCTACCGGGGCGGCGCTGCGCCTGCGGACGAAGACTGGGTATTGCGCGACGTTTCCTTCCGAGTGGCTCCCGGTGAATCGGCGGCGCTGGTGGGCCACACCGGCGCGGGCAAAACCACGGTGATTTCCCTGCTGCTGCGTTTCTATGACGTCCAGCGCGGGCAAATCCTGCTGGATGGCCGGGACATTCGCGAGTACGACCTGATTGACCTGCGGCGCCACTTCGGCATCGTGCTGCAGGATCCGTTCCTCTTCACCGGAACGCTGGAATCAAACGTCAAGCTGGGCACGGAAGAGATTTCGCGCGCGGGCGCCGCGGCTGCGCTGGAGGAAGTCGGACTGGGCCCCTTCCTGCGCTCTCTCCCCAACGGCATGGAAGCGGCGGTCACCGAACGCGGAGCCACGTTCAGCGTGGGCCAGCGCCAGCTCATCAGCTTCGCCCGGGCGCTCGCGCACAACCCGCGTTTCCTGATTCTGGACGAGGCCACCTCCAGCGTGGACACAAAAACGGAAATGATGATCAGCGAGGCGCTCGACCGCCTGCTGCAAGGACGCACCGCGATCGTGATTGCCCATCGCCTGAGCACCATCCAGCACGCGGACCGCATTCTGGTCTTTCACAAAGGCCGCCTGCGCGAGCAGGGTTCGCACCAGCAGTTGCTCGCGCTTCGCGGGATTTACTACCGGCTCTACCAACTGCAGTACAAGGAGCAGGAGCTGCGCCTGCCTCTCCCCGCCGGCAATCTTGGCGGCGCGCAATTGCCCGCAGACGATTGAGATGGTTTTCAGTTCTCAGCTTTCAGAACGTGAGTTGCGCAGGCGCGCTGCTTCTGGTTCGGCTGACCACTGAGCGCTGAAGGGCGGCACTCCGCCATGAAGCCATCACCACAAATCCTGATTTCAGCGGGCGAGGCCAGCGGTGACATGTACGCCGCGCGGCTGGCCTCCGCCCTGCGCGGCCTGACCGGCGCGGACTTTTTCGGCATGGGCGGAGCGCTGATGCGCGAGGCCGGCATCGAGCTGGTGGCCGATGCGCGCGACGTGGCCGTGGTGGGCATCAGCGAAGTGGTGCGGCGGCTGCCGTCCGTCCTGCGCGTATTCAACCGCATCGTCGAATCCGCCAGGCGGCGCAAGCCCGCGCTGGCGATCCTGGTTGACTTTCCGGACTTCAACCTTCGCCTGGCCAGGAAGCTGAAGAAGCTTGGCGTGCCCGTGGTGTACTTCATCAGCCCGCAAGTGTGGGCCTGGAGGCCCGGGCGCGTCCGCCAGATGAAGAAGAGCGTCGCGCGGATGATCTGCATCTTCCCGTTTGAAGAAGAGTTCTACCGCAAGGCCGGCGTCCCGGTGACCTTTGTCGGGCATCCGCTGGCCGGCGAAGTGAAGCCCTCCATGCCGCGCGCGGAGTTCGCGGCGCTGCACGATCTGGACCTGGAGCGGGCGGTGGTGGCGCTGCTTCCCGGCAGCCGCGCCAGCGAGATCCGTCACAATCTGCCGGCCATGCTCGAAGCCTGCGCCATTCTGGGGAAGGAGCGCAAACTGCAGTTCCTGCTGGGGGCTGCGCCCGACCTTGCCGAATCTCAACTGAGTGCTCTCCTGCGCAAGGATGTGCCCGTACAGGTGGTGCGCGGGGCGACGTATGACGTGCTGGCCGCGGCAAACTGCGCCATCGTCGCCAGCGGCACGGCCACCGTGGAGACGGCGCTGCTCGGCGTGCCCATGGTGGTGGTCTATCGCGTTTCCCCGGCCACCGCGTTTCTGGCGCGGAGGCTGGTGCGCGTTCCCTACTTTGCCATGGTCAACCTGATTGCCGGGCGCCGCGTGGCTCCGGAGTTGATTCAAGAGAGCTTCACGCCGGAAAAGGTCGCGGTCGAAGCGCTGGATCTGCTCGAATCCAAGAAGGCCCGCGACGAAATGCAGGCTGGACTCGCCGTCGTCCGGACGCGCCTCGGCCCGCCGGGCGCCATTGTCCGCGCTGCCGAAGAGATCGCCAGCCTCTTGTAGCTTGCGGCGCTACAGGCAACAGCGCGGCGGGTTCTGGTATCCTACTTATGTCGTCGTGCTCATCCGGCGACGCGCGCTGCGCGTAGTACTACGCAGCAGCCACAGCCTGCGAGGTTATTGCCGCATTGCGATTCCCGAGAGTACAGCGACCCGCCCTTGCCCTCCTGCTTCTCCTAGCTTGCGCTGTGACGGCTTCCGCCCAGGAGCCGCGGAAATGGAACTATCGCGCGGTGGATTACCGCGTAACCGCAACCCTGCTGCCCGAGGACCAGACGCTGAACGCCAGCGCCACCGTCGAGTTTGAAGCGCTGCAGGCTTCGCGCATCGTGGAAGTGGAGCTGCATCCCAATCTGCGCGTCAACTCGATCAAGGGCGGGGATGGCAAGGCGGTGACCTTCGAGCGCGATCCTGCGGATCCTCTTCGCGTACGCATTACGCTGGATCAGGCCGTCGCCGTCGGCGGCAGGGTTTCCCTCAATTTTGAATATTCCGGCATTCTGGCCAACGAAGAAAGCAGCCCGGTGAAGGACACGCGTGTCGCTTACATCGGCAAGGATGGCTGCTACCTGCTGCCTCCGGGCCGCTGGTTTCC
>Ga0187894_10002543_pt1 | contig 21624 bp, 17 predicted proteins | sample GBC1701081metaG_FD_136650 | JGI IMG/M metagenome (GOLD analysis project Ga0187894, IMG submission 136650) | White microbial mat communities from a lava cave in the Kipuka Kanohina Cave System on the Island of Hawaii, USA - GBC170108-1 metaG ... | reverse complement strand
GGGTCCAGCGGCCAACCGCTCATCTTCCATTTCGGCCGCGCGCGCCAGGCCTCCGATGCGGCCGGGCGCATGCGCGCGCGTCGCTGGTGGGGGGTCGAGCCCGGCGACCCCGAGGCCTACCTGTGGGGTGCACCGGTCGAGCTGAGCAAGACCGATCTCGTCAAGACCATCCGGGACCGCCTGATCAATCAGCTGGTCCTGAACGCGTTTGCCATGTCGCCCGCCCGCATGGACGATTACCTCGACGCCCTGGAGCGGTTTCGCCCGCGCTGCGTGTACGGCTACGCGAGCTCGCTCGCCCTGCTCGCCGCGCGCGCGCGCGAGCGCGGGCGGCACCTGCGACTACCGGGGCTCAAGGCGGTCTGCACGACCGGCGAGCCGCTCTACGCTCATCAGCGCGAGCTGATCGCCGGCGTGTTCGGCGTTCCGGTGGCAAACGAGTTCGGCAGCCGCGACATCGGCTTCACCGCGCACGAGACGCCGCACGGCCAGAACCTGCTGATGAGCGAGAGCATCGTGCTCGAGGTGCTGGACGAGACCGGCCACCCGGTGGCGCCAGGCGAGCTGGGCGAGGCGGTGATGACGGGATTGTGCTCGCAGGCGCAGCCCTTCATCCGCTACCGCACCGGCGACATGATCCGGCTCAGCGGGGAAGGCGACCGCGACGGCCGCGGTTTGCACGTGATCGCGGAGGTCGTGGGACGCAGCACCGACTTTCTGGTGCGCAGCGACGGCACGATCATGCATGCCCTCGCGGGCATCTACGTGTTGCGCGGCGTCGAGGGCGTGGCCGAGTTCAAGCTGATCCAGCACAGCGTGCACGACCTGGACGTGCTGGTGGTGCCGGATGGCCGCTGGAGCCCTGGCGCGGCGCACCGGATCGAGGCGGGCCTGCGCCAGCGGCTGGGCGAGGACGTCCGGGTGACGGTGCGGATATCGGAGTCGATCCCGTCGGAGGCGTCGGGCAAATACCGGTACGTCGTGAGCCATGTGCCGCTGGCGGGCGACCTGGGGCGTGCCGTCGCGGGCGCCGGCGCAAGCCACTGACGGTGAACCTCGCCAGCCTCGTCGGCCTGCCTCTCCGCTACAAACCGTGGCGACCGCAGCACATGCGCCTGATCCTCGCCGGCCTGCGCGGGACGCAAAGCGCGCCCCATCCGCACGAGGTGCATCTGCGCGCCGCCGTCGACTGGCTCTGCCGTGCGCAGGACGTGCGCGAGGGACAGTCCGATGCCGGCGGCGTCTCGGCCGGGTGGAGCTTCGAGGACGGCTGGCTGCCGAGCTATCCGGAGACGACCGGCTACATCATCGAGACCATGCTCGCCGCCACCACGCTGCTGCAGCGGCCGGAGCTGGTCGATCGGGCGCAGCGGATGATCGACTGGGAGCTCTCCATCCAGCACGCGGACGGTGCTTTCCCCGGTCATTTCGGCGAGCCGGGCGCGCGGCCGGTGGTCTTCAACACCGGGCAGATCATGCACGGCATGATCGCCGGCCACATGGGCCTGCGACGCGACGACTGCCTCGCCGCGGCGGTGCGCGCCGGGCACTGGCTCGCCAACCAGCAGGACGAGGACGGCTGCTGGCGCAGATTCGAGCACAACGACACGCCGCACGTGTACAACACCCGGGCGACGTGGGCGCTGCTCGCGACGGGACTGATCGCAGGCGAGCTGCGGCTCGTCCAGGCGGCCAAGCGCAATCTCGACTGGGCGCTGACGCAGCAGACCGAGTCCGGCTGGTTCGCCACCAATGCCTTCGTCCCGTCGTGCTCGCCGTTCACCCACACTATCGCCTATGCCGCGCGCGGGTTTCTCGAGTGCGGCGTCCTGCTCGGGGAGGACCGCTATGTCGGGGCGGCGGTCAAGGCCGGGCGCGGCCTCGCCGCCGTCCAGCGCCGCGACGGCTGGCTCGCCGGCACCTACAGGGACGGCTGGATCGCCGATGCCGGCTACAGCTGCCTCACGGGCGTCGCCCAGATGAGCTTGAACTGGACCCGTCTCGCGCAGGTTACGGGCGATGACGACCTGCGCCGGAACGCACGGGCCGCATTGGCTTATCTCAAGACGACACAACGCCTCGACGATCCGGACCCGGCGGTGCGGGGCGGGATCGCCGGCTCCGCGCCGATCTGGGGCGACTATTCGCGCTTCGAGTATCCGAACTGGGCCGCCAAGTTCTTCGCCGATGCGTTGATGATGGACATGGCGGACATCGCCGTGCCGCCGGTACCGGAGATCGTTCGGAATGCGCAGCATGGGTGAAGCGCGGGCAAAGCTGCGCGTGATGGTGCTTTGCGGGCGCAGCCCGCGTCACCTCCATGTCGCCAACGCGCTGTGCGAGGCCGCGCAGGTGGTCGCGATCGTGCAGGAGACCGGGTCGGAATTCTCCTGGAGAAAGCTCGGGCGGACCCTGCGGCCGGACAACTTCGTGCGCAAGGTCTGGCGCTGGGTCCGCGACCGGCGCCGCTACACCGGCAACCGCGAGGGGCGGTTCTTCTTCGGCGAGAGTGCGCCGCGCCTCGACCGTCCCGATCTGGTGCGGGAGATCTCGCACATCAACCATCCCGACATGTTGCCGCTCGTGCGCGAGCTCCAGCCGGACCTGCTGTGCGTCTTCGGCACCTCGCTCATTCGCGGCGAGCTGCTGAAGCACGGCCGGCTGGGCATCGCCAACCTGCACGGCGGCCTCTCGCCCGAGTATCGCGGCGCCGACTGCACGTTCTGGGCGCTCTACAACGGCGAGCCGGAGAAGGTCGGCTGCACGCTGCACTGGATCGATGCCGGGATCGACACCGGCGGCCTGATCGCGCACATCAGCCCGGAGATCCGCGCGGACGACGACGAGCTCGGCCTGTTCTGGCGAAGCGTCCTGGCGAGCGCGGAGGTGTACGCGCAGTTCGTTCGGCGCCTCGCCGGCGGCGAGCGCTTCGGGCGGGTCCAGCCACACAAGGGGCGCCTGTACCAGGTCAAGCAGCGCGGCCTGCGTCACGAGCGTAAGCTGGAGCGAATGCTGCGCGACGGTCTGTTGCGCAGCGCCAACCACCTGGGGCGGCGCGTCACCTGGTTCAACCGCGACGGAGAGCGGACGGTTCCGGTCGAGCGAATGTCCTCGAACACGTGAGACCGACGATGCTCAAGCACTTCGTGAAGGAACTCGCTCACCGCGCCGGATACAACATCGAGCGGAGGGATCCGCTGGTCGAATCCATCCCGGCCGACTACCACCATTCACCGTTCCTGCCGAAGGTCTATCGCGGTTCCCTCGACCGGATCATGTACTTCCGGGACCAGGTGGAGCGCGTCGCCAACGTGCCGGGCGACATCGTCGAGTGTGGGGTGTCGATCGGGCACGGCGCACTGCTGTTCCTGCTGTTGAGCGAATACGTCGGCGTGGAACGCGTTTACTACGGCTTCGACTCGTTCGACGGGTTTCCCGACCCGGTGGAGATGGACGAGAAGACGCCGATCACCGGGCGAGGGTTCTGGGCCAACCCGCCGGAGACGGTGATGAAGGTTCTGCGAGACGGGAGGATTCCCGAGCCGTGGATCAAGGAGCGCGTGCGGCTGACAAAAGGCTGGTTCCGCGACACGCTGCCGAAGTACGACGGCCGGATCGCACTGCTGCATCTCGACTGCGACCTTTACGAGTCCTACAAGTTCTGCCTTGAGACGCTTTACGACAAGGTGGCGCCGGGCGGGGTCATCATGTTCGACGAGTATGCCGACGACCGTTGGCCGGGCGCCATCAAGGCCATCGACGAGTTCTTCGCCCACAAGCCCGAACGGGTCCGTGCCCACCCGAAGTGCACGTGGAAGTACTTTGTCCAGAAGGACAGCAGCCACCGCGGTGCTTAGGGAAGTCGACCGTTGGCTCGCCCTCCGCTACGGCGGCAAGCGGGCGTGGCTCCGCTTGATCGGCGAGCGCGCGGCACACGCGGCCGGACGCTACGCCGGGCTGGACCCGATCGACTGGACCGGGGTGGCGCGGCTCGTCTTCGTGTGTTCCGGCAACATTTGCCGGAGCCCCTACGGCGAGGCGAAGGCCCGGAGCCTCGGCGTTCTCGCGGCCTCTTTCGGCCTGTCGGCAGACGCCCGCTCGGCGGTGGACCCCCGGGCGAGAGACGTCGCCGCGCGCCGCGGGGTCGACCTGTCGTCCCACCGCGTGCGGGGCGTCGCGGAGATTCGTCTGTCGCCGAACGATCTGCTCCTGCTCTTCGAGCCCAGTCATGCCGCGGTGCTGCAGTCTCAGGTGCCTGCGGAACTGTGCGTGCAGGTGCGCCCGCTCGGGCTGTGGAGCTCGCCGGTGTGCCCCTACATCCACGACCCTTTCGGACTCGACGAACGCTACTTCGACGCGTGCTTCGCCCGCATCGACTCGGCGGTGGCGCGTGTGGCCGCACTGCTCCGCGACGGCCAACACAGATGACCCGCGCGCCACTGCGCATCCTCGTTCCCGAAGCCCATTCGATCGCCGCCGTCGCCTGCATTCGATCGCTCGGGCGCGCGGGCCATCGGGTCGTCGCGTGCGCTCGCGACGGCGACGCCCTCGGGCTCGCGTCGCGCTACGCCGCGGTGTCGCTCGTCGCGCCGGGTTACTCGGATCCGATCGTCTTCGAATCCTGGCTGGCCACGACGCTGCGCGAGCAGCAGATCGATCTCATCATCCCCTCGGAAGGATTCCTGCTCGCCATTCGGAGCGCGCTCGGACCTTATCTCCGGATGCTGCCGGTGGATGCCTCGCCCGACCGGGTCCTGGCCTCGCTGAGCAAGTACGACCTGTTCGATTCGTTCGCGCGCGCGGACGATTCGCGGCTGCGGGAGAATCTCCCGGGCTACGCGCTCGTCGCACGCGGAGACGAGGCTCGTGCGGCCACGGCGATCGAAGGGCTTCGCGCCCCACTCTACCTGAAGGCGGACGGGCTGCATGCGAGGGGCGGCGACGGTAGCGAGGTCCGGCGATTCGCAGGGCTCGGCGCACTGCGGGAGGCGCTGCCGCGCTACGCCGAGCGCTACGACCGGTATCTCATCCAGGAGCACGTCGACGGCGTCGGCGTCGGCGCCTTCTTTCTGCGCTGGAAGGGAGAAATCATCGCAACGCTGATGCACCGGCGGCTCCACGAGGTGCCCTACACGGGAGGACAATCGTCCCTGCGGGAAACCTGGTGGCACCAGGCGATCTACGACGATGCCGCTCTAAGGCTCGAGGCGTTGGACTGGAACGGTGTCGGCATGCTCGAGTATCGGTGGAATCCGGCTACGGGCGCGTTTCGATTGATGGAGTTCAACGCCCGGTTCTGGGGCTCCTTGCATCTCGCGCTGTTCGCGGGGGTGGACTTCCCCGCTCTCGTGGTCGACGCCTGGCGCGGGGACACGCGCCGCGCGCCACGGCCCCCGTCCGGGCTGAAGTGCCGGCTGACGTTCCCGAAGGAGATCGAGTACGTCGCCTCCCGGCTCAAGTCGAGCGAGCTGACGATGGCCGAGAAGGCCGGATCGGTCGCCGAGTTCTTCCTGCTCGGCCTCGACCCGCGCGTGCGGTCCGACCTGTGGTTTCCCGGCGACAAGGGCCTATACTGGCGCTCGATCCGCCTCGCCCTGCACAAGTTCCTATCCTAGATCCGGTGGACCGCCGAGCAATGTTCTTCGCCGCCGCGCGCTCGCTGCGGGCGTTCGATGTCGCGCGCGCTCTGCTGCGCAAGCGGACCAACATCCTCTGCTTCCACGGCTTCAGCGTCGGTGACGAGCACCTGTTCCGCCCGATGCTGTTCATGCGCGCCGAGGTCTTCGCCAGGCGCCTCGCCGCCATCGGGCGTCTCGGTCTGTCGGTCATCACGCTCGACGCCTTCGTCGAGAACCGCTCGCGGGGCGAGTTGTCGATCAATGACGTCGTGCTGACGATCGACGACGGTTTCTACAGTGTGCTCAGCATCGCCGCGCCGTTGCTGCGCGAGATCGGGATGCCGGCGACGCTGTACGCGACGACCTACTACGTCGAGCATCAGGAACCGCTGCCGCACCTGGTGATCCAGTATGCGTTCTGGAAGACCCGGCGGCCGTCGATCGCGCTCGACGGCCTGCATCCGAAGGCGTCCGGGACGGTGCCGACCAAGGGTCCCGAGGGGCTGAGGGCGAGCGCGGAGCTCTGCGAGCGCGCGCACGCGCTGGGCCTCGCGGCGCGGGTGTCGCTCGCGCAGGCGGTCTGCGCGAGGACGGATGTGGACTATGAAGAGCTCAGGCAATCGCGGCGGCTCACGCTGCTGACCCGGGCGGAGCTCGCGCAGCTCGCTGACTTCGGGATCGACGTCCAGCTCCACACCCACCGGCACCGCTCCCCCGCCGACGAGCGCGAGCTCGCCGAGGAGCTCGCGTTGAACCGGAAGATTCTCGAGTCCGCGGCGCGCAGCGAGCTGCGGCACCTGTGCTATCCGAGCGGCGAGTGGAATCGCGCGCAGTGGCCTGCGCTCGGCAAGCTCGGCGTGGTCACAGCCACGACCTGCGAGCCCGGGCTGAACGGCGAGCGCACGCCAGCGTTCGGATTGCGCCGCTGCCTCGATTCGGACGATCTGCCGGATCTGGAGTTCGAGGCGGAGCTGACCGGGTTCAAGGAGGCGATGCGGTACCTGCGGTCGCCGAGGGGAAACGCGTCGCCACCCCCGTAGCGGTTGGTCTCTCGCCGGCCTGTCGTTTGGTCCCGTGAAATGGCGGCAGTGGCGCTATCCTGCGATCGCGCGATTCAAGGCGGCCACACGCTCAGCGACTCGCTCCCAGCCGAACTCTGCGGCCGTACGCTGATAGCCCTGCCGGCCGAGGCGGTCCGCCAGGCCGGTATCGGTGAGCAGCCTCGCCAGCGCTGCAGCCACGGCGGCGGCGGAAGCACCATCGACGCGCAGTCCGGTCACGCCGTCGACGACGGCTGCGCCGGTTCCCCCCGCCTGACCGGCCACGCTGGGCTTGCCGCATGCGGCCGCCTCTATGAACACCATGCCGAAGCCCTCGGTGTCGCCGTCGACGTCGCGGTTCGGCATCGCAAACACGTCCGCCGCGTTGTACCAGCGGGGCAGATCGTCCGGCGGCACGTGGCCGAGCAGGGTCAGCCGGTCACGAACACCGAGCTCGTCGGCGAGTGCCGACAGGTAATCGTGGTCAGGCCCTATTCCGATCACGGCATAGTGGGCATCCACGCCGTGCTCGGCGAGCAGCGGCAGCGCGCGCACCACGTGGTCGAACCCTTTGCGACGACTGAGGCGGCCGACGGATAGGATGAGGCGCTGATCGGCCTGGCGCAGAGTGCGGTCCCGAAGATCGTCGACCGGCAAGCCCGGCCGGAAGCGGCCGAGGTCGACGCCCGGATTCACGAGGATGACCCGGCCGCGGTCGACCCCGAGGCCCGACAGCGCTTCGACGGTGAACTCGCTGTTCGCTATGACGAGATCCGCGTGCCGGTAGACGCGGCGCATGGCTCGGAACTTCGACGGCTGCCGCCACGTCGTGATCTCTTCGCCGTGTGCGTAGACCACCAGCGGGCGGCCGGTCAGGCGGGCGACGGCGAGCCCGACGAGCCCCTCGGGGAGCACGCGGCCGGCATGCACGGCTTCGAAGCGGTTCGTGACCGCAAGCGAGATCGCCTTGCAGAAGAGCTTGGCATACATCGCCAGGGACTCGGGCCGAAGCCATGCATGGCGGGCGAGCGAGAGCCGGTGCACGCTGTTCGGATGCTCCCGGTCGTGATCGGCCGCGCCGGGAACGTCCGCGGTGACGATGTGGGTACCCTTGCCGCCGAGGCGCCGGTACAGCTCGTCGAACCAGACCGCCGTGCCGCCCTTCGTGGGGAGGAATAGCTCGGTGATGACGAGGTAGCGGCGCTGTGAAAGCGCGGCCGCAGCAATCTGCTCGTCGCGAGCGAGCCCGTGGTCGGCGGATTCCTGGCGGCCGACGGTCATATTCCCCGCGCGCCGAACGCTTGCCGCATCGCGCCCCAGGCGATCGAGAGGACGTCGCGCGCGACTGCGGGCCGATGCACGTCGAGGAGCGAAGGCAGCACCGCGCCGAGCGCTTCGGCCCCCCTGCCGGATCGCAGCAATGCGTAGGCGAGATTGAGCCGCGCCAGCCGCAGGCGCCCGAGATAGCCCCGGTACACGGTGGCGGGAGCCTCGGACAAGTCGGTCTTGAGCGGGAGCAGCGCCTCCACCGTCAGCCGCTGCGCCCGGAGAGGATCGCGCCGCGTCGCGCTCTGGCCGTGCACGCAGTACACCCCCAACGGCTCGCAGACGACGCCCACCCGGCCGCTCCGAGCGCACAGCCGAATGAGCAGGTTCACGTCCTCGCAGACGGCCCGTCCCACCGGATAGCCGCCCAGTTCCCGAAACGTGCGGCGCGGGACGCTGAGCGTGTGCGTGTCGCCGAAATGCTGCTCCACGAACGGGCCGATTTCCGTACCCTCCATGATCGCCTCGCGCGCGCCGCGCGCCTTAGCGAGCATCGCGCGACCTGCGGCCGTCACCTCCATCGAGCGGCTGATCAGCGCTCCGTCCGGCCGGCGGTACTCCGAATCGCCGGTCAGAAAGTCGAGCGCCGGGTCGCGCGCGATCCACTCGGCGTGCCAGCGCAGGCGATCGGGGTAATACCAGTCGTCGGCATCGAGAAAGGCGAGCCACTCGCCGGAGGCGCGCTCCGCGCCGGCGTTGCGCGCCGCCGCGACGCCGGCGTTGGCTTGACGTATGCAGATCACCCGGGCGCCGAAGCCTCTTGCGACGTCGGAGGTGCCGTCCGTCGACCCGTCGTCAACGACGATCAGCTCGTGCGGCAGCCACGTCTGGTCGAGACCCGACTGGATCGCCTTGCCGAGCGTCCGCTCGGCGTTGTAGGCGGCAATGACGACCGAGAACGCGGGGCCACGCATCCTAGGTCGCGAGCTTCTCGCCGGGCTGCGGGACAGCGCTGCTATGGCCAGCCGTTCGCTTACGCACGATTCCCAGCCGGGGATCTACGACGTCTTGGTAATCACCGCCAACCCTCTGTTGCCCACTTGGGTTGGGGAGGCAAGAATCTGCACATCCTGGCCGGGCCAGATCAGTTGGCCGAGCGCCGCCGAATCCGTCAGCAAATCAAGGGTTTTCGGGACCGCCGGCAACGTCGACTCGAGATCGTCGGGTTGCCACATGAGATCCTCGATGATGTACATCCCTCCGGTGGCCAAGTGGGGAAAGAGCGTCCTGAGGGAAACCTGCTGATGATAGGACGCATGACTGCCATCGTCGATCACGATATCGAGCACCGGATGCTCCTGGACAACCCGCAGCAGATCTTCTGGACTCCCTTGATCGCCGCGGAATATCTGTGTGCGAGGAAGGCTTACGCCGGAAAAATCGTCGATGTCGAAGCCGCATACCGTCGCCTGCGGGAAGTAGTCAAGCCAGATGCTGAGAGAGGGGCATGCGGCACTCAATATGTCTCGGTCGTCCCGTCGGGCCAATCCGATCTCCAGGATCGTTAGCGGTTGATGCCGAAGACGTCGGAAAAGGCGATCGTAGTGAAGCGTATATCCGTGGAACGGGAAAATCGTCACGCCCTTGTCGCTCTTGTACTTGGCCGCCAAGCGTGTCAAGTCGTCGGTCATCCCCAGGGCCACTCGCGCCTGTCTGACGGCCGCGAGGCAGAACATCGTTGCGAACCGCGTCCAGTGCGTGCTCAGGGGAAGACGAAACGGCCTCGAGAGCGACCGCCGGATGGAGTGCGTAAGCCACACAGAATTTGCTCCTCATGTATTGGAATCGAACCCGCCGCCGTAGCGCCATGAGAGCACGTTGTCCCGGCACGTCGCAGCTCGAGTTGCCGCGATGACGACCCAGAGCACTAGGCCGATCATCTCAGGTCACCAGCCTTCCGCCCGCGGACTCGACGCCCCCGCCCCGGCCAGCCGTTCGCGCGACCAGGAGGAACAGCCATGCCGGGATAGCCAGCCCAGTGAGCCAGGCAAGCTTCCGCAGCCGCGGGAGTTCGGCGAGCCGCACCAGCCACGTCGCCATGCGCCGGACGAGGCGGGTCTCGAGGAGGTCCGCGTCGCGCGCGGCAATTCGCTCGCCGAGCTCGTCGGTGGAAAGAAACCGCAGCTCGGGATACGCCGTCAGCGCGGACGCGAAGAGACGGTCCAGCTCGCGCACGGCGTTCGTGGCGGCCGCCGCGTCGCCGGTGAAGTTGAAGCGGTGCATCTCGAGCAGCGCCGGGCGGCCGGCCCGGGTCTTCTCGGCGAGCGCGGCGAGCGCGCTGCCCGCGTCCTGGCCGAGCGAAGGCTCGAAATAGCGGTCGCGAACCAGGTACACGACGCCACCGACTCCGCGCTCTCCGCTGTGGATGCCTTCCCCGTCGGCGACCAGCCCCCCCGCTTCATCGCGGCCGACGTAGCGGCGACCCGGCGTCACGATGAACCGGATGCCGCCGCGCGCCCACTCGCGCTCCACGCGCTCGTCCCATACGAAGGTCGGCGGCACCGCAACCGTTGCCGGTCGGCCGAAGATCTCGGCAAACGTCGACAGCTCTTCGCGCACCGCGTCCGCGATCTGGTCCGGCCACAGGGGAACCGACGGCAACCTGGACGCGTCCGCCCAGCGAGTTTGCAGGTGGGACGGCAGCGCCTCGGTGCGCAGGCCGCCCTCTCCCTGAAGCCAGCGCGCGACCGTGGGATCCGTGCCCGCAGCCGCGATCAGAGCGGGCCGCCAGTAGTGTTCCATGCCATGGAGCTGCAGCGCCATCAGGCCCGCATCCGCGCCTGCGACAAGACGCTCGCGGATCCCGCGGAATCGATCGGCTGCGAGCGTGACGGCGGCACTCGGCGAACCCGCTCCGGTGGCGCCGGCGGGCAGCGCGAGCACGACGCCGATCGTCACGACCGGATGCCGGCCCCGGCGGTCCCGGTACCGGCCCAGCACTTCCGCGATCCGGGCAAGCCAGGAAGCGTCCTGTGCCGGACCCGGACCCCAGTCGTCGCTCTCGATGATCAGGAGGGGTCCGCGCAGCGTGGGCTCGCGCCAGGCCCGGACGGCGTCCCGGCGGTAAGCGAACAGGATGGCGCCCGCGGCGACCGCCCACGCTGCGACAAGCACCGCCAGGATCGGCGCGGCGAAGGTCATCCGGCAAGCACCTCGTCGGGCCGGAACGTCCGGTCGATGAGCGCCTCGTAGAGCCGCTCCAGCTTGCGCACGGGCGCGGTGGTATACCGCTCCTCCACGATCGCGCGCGCACGCGCGCCAAGCCTTTCCCTGAGCCCGCGATCGCCCGCGAGCAGGCTCGCGTGGCGGATCAGGGCGTCCAGGTCCTCGCGCTCGAACAGGAACCCGTTTTCCCCGTCCGCGATCGCCTCGGGCGTGCCGCCGTCGAGCGCCGCAAGCAGCGGCCTTCCGGCGGCCCCGGCCTCGAGGTTGACCAGCGCGAACGGCTCTCCCCACCGCGACGGCGCCACGATCACGTCCGAGGATCGATAGATATCCTCGATATCGCTTCGGTAACCCAGGCAGAGAAAACGCGGATCCCCGCCGATCTCCGATTTCAGCCGCTCCTCCGTGTACGCGCCAGTGAACTTCGCCGGGTCACGGCACTCCCCGACAATCAGGAATCGCAGATGGTCCCCCTGAAGCGCACGGGCCATCTTGATGAAGAGATCCACCCCCTTGATTTCCCTGACCTGACCGATGAAGCTGAATACCACGTGCTCCCGACTCAGTCCCACAGCGGCACGGACGTCCTTTGCCGCGTCGAAACGGGAAAGGATCATCGAGTTGGGGATCACCACCTTCGGTACGCCCGGTGGCCCCGAGTTCCTGGCGCTGAACTCCGAGACCGGGGCGATCACGGTGGAGAGGCGCATGTAGGGCCCGCAATCCGGCACCACCGCGTGGTAGTGCGTGACGATCGGGATCCCGAGCAGACGCGCTGCGAGGAACTCGGCAGGTCGCCAGAAGTGCACGTTGACATCGAGCAGATCCACGCGATGCTTGCGCAGCAACCACGCCGCCGCGAGGACGTCGCGCGCATGGGTCAGCAACCCCTTCGCCTCGCGGGTTTCGCCCCAATCGACGTAGCGAATGTTGAGGCGCTCGAGCCGGGGGACGATCGCGCCAAGGGAAGGGAGCAGAACCACCGGCTCGAATCGGGTTCGATCGATTAGCTCGAGCGTGGTGTAGACGACGCGGCTCGCACCCCCCCAGTCGGCCGCGGCGTTCGTCAGAAAGCAGATCGTCTTTTTCACACGCAAGCTCGAACAGTGTGGCAGCTCAGGAGGAACAGGCAGTTCACGCGACGGTCACAACGTTCTAACGACCTTTGCGGCCGCCATGGAGGTATCGCGCAAAGACTCACCCTCGAGTAGGGCGTTGTACAACCGCTCCAGCTTCCGCACCGGCGCCGCCCCGAACCGCTCCTCGACGAGCGCTCGTCCGCGCGCGCCCATCGCCTCCCGGAGCGCCCGGTCGCCCGCGAGCAGCGACGCGTAGCGCGCCAGCGCATCGAGGTCGTCGCGCTCGACCAGAAAACCGTTCTCCCCGTGAACGATCACCTCGGGAACCCCGCCGTCGCGTGCCGCGAGCATCGGCTTGCGCGCCGCGCCCGCCTCGAGGTTCACCAGGCCGAGCGGCTCGCCCCATCTTGACGGGGCAACGATGACATCGGAAGAGCGAAAGATATTCGCGACGTCGCTCCGGTAGCCGAGATACCGGATGCGCGGGTCGGCGCCGATTTCGGCGCGCACGCGTTCCTCGGTGTACGAGCCGTGGAACTTCGCCGGGTCGCGGCACTCGCCGATGATCAGGAAGCGCAGCGACTCGCCCGGGAGCGCGTGGGCCATGCTGATGAAGAGGTCCACACCCTTGATCTCGCGGATCTGGCCCACGAAACTGAAGACGACGTGGTCCGGCGCGAGTCCGAGGGACTCGCGCACTTCGTGCGCGCGGTCGAAGCGCTCTGGGACTACCGAGTTCGGCACGACGACCTTCGGCACCTGCGGGGGTCCGGATTGGTCGGCGGTGAACTGCGATACCGGCACGATCGCCGACGACAGGCTGATGTAGGGCCCCCACTTGGCGTTTACGACATGGTAATGGGTGACGATCGGGATGCGCAGGAGCCAAGCGGCCAGAACCTCCGCGGGCCGCCAGAACCTGAAGTTCACGTCGAGCAGGTCGACGCGGTGCGCACGAAGCAGCCGGATCGCGGCGGCGACGTCCCGTGCGTGACCGAGCACGCTGCGCGGCTCGCGCAGCTCACCCCAGACAACGTAGCGCACGCCGAGCGCCTTCAGGCGCGGCTCGATCGGCCCTTCCGCGGGGAGCAGCACGAGCGGCTCGAACCGCGTCCGGTCGAGCAGCTCGATCGTCGTATAGACGACGCGGCTCGCCCCGCCCCAGTCTCCCGAGGCGCCGGTAAGGAACGCAATGGTCTTTCTGCTCGCCATGATTGGTCGCACGCGTCGCCTAGACCGCGTAGCCCATCTCTCGCGCCACCGCGGCGACCTCCGGCAGGACCCGCTCAATCCGCTCGCGATTGCGCTGCTCGCGCCACTTGTCGATCTGGATCGGCGAGAAGGCATTGTACGGCGTGCCGAGCACGTCGCGGCAATGCCGCTCCAGCCGCGCGGTGAACGCGAGGCCCGACGATTCGAGCGCCGCGCGGAAACCGGCGACCGGATCGCGCACCAGGTCCTCGTAGACGATCTCGGTCCACTGCGCCGCCGGCACCGCGCCGCGGGCGTCGAGGATCGCGCGGTTCATGGCGACATACTGCGCCGCGCACACTTTCTCGATCGTGCGGGTGAGGTACTCGCGCCAGCCGTCGAACAGGAAGAAGCACCAGCGGCGGTAGCGCCCGCCGTCGATGCGTACCTCGACCGGGAGGTTCGCCGACCAGGTAGCGAACTCCGCGGGCTTGCCCCACCCCTCGATCAGCGAGTTGATGTTGTCGCCGGGGCTGCGCTTGACGTACATGAAGTGGGCGTCGGGGAACAGCGCTTGGAGGTAGCGGACGCACAGGCCGTTCTGGTTGTTCTTGTCGACGAAGCGGTGCGCGCCGGTCTGGCTGTAGAAGTAACGGCACACGGCTTCGCGGTCCTGCGGGCTCGCGTCGCCCGCGTCGAGGGCGTGGCTGGCGAAGTCCTTCTCCGCGAGCGGGTGCAGCCCGACCCAGAAATCGTGCGTCTCCCGCTGAAGCGACCCGAGCTCGTCCGCTTCCGAGAAAGTCTTGTAGACCACGGTCGTGCCGGCGCGGCTGCAGCCGATGATGAAGACCGGGCGTTCGATCCTCGGCTGGGCGACCTGCCAGTACGCGCCGCGCAGCCCGTGCGAGACCCGGCGGCCGTAGTGGCGGAAGGTCTTGTCGACCTTGACGAGGAACTCGCTCACGATTCCTTTACCCGCTCGAAGCTATCATCTGCATCGGTCACTTCCGCGGGCGAACGCTGCTGAATGAGCGCGATCTACGGTTGCGTGGACTGGAACGCCGCGGCAGCGCCGCGGGACATGCTCGGGCGCATGGACGTCGGCGCACTCGCGAACGCGCCCACTACTGCATCCGTCCCAGGTGCGGCACTCGCGGCGCGACGGACGGCGGTCCCCGTAGGCGTTGCGAATCGCGGGCCGGTCGCGGTCGCGGTGTTGGGTTTCCTGCGGTTCGGCGACGCGGGATCGAATCAGGCGCCCGCCGCTCCGGCAGCGGCCGACGAGGTGGTCGCGCTTTACGCGCGGTACGGGCACGACCTCCTGTCGCGCATCCACGGCCCGTTCGCGCTCGCGCTCGTGGACGCCGCGACTCGCACCGCGCTGATCGCAGTGGACCGGCTGGGTATCCGCACGCTCTGCTTCACCTTGGACGGCGGCGGGCTGGTCTTCGGTTCGACCGCCGACCACGTCGTCGCGCACCCGGGCGTGCGGGCGGAGCTGAGCGAGCAGGGGCTCTTCAATTACCTCTATTCGCACGTGGTCCCGAGCCCGGGCACCATCTATCGCGCGGTGGAGAAGCTGCTGCCCGGCGAGCGCGTGGTTGTCAGGGATGGGCGCGCCGAACGGGATTTCTACTGGCAGGTTCGCTATAGCGACGACACGCGCGCAACCGAGCGGGAGCTCGAGGAGCGGTTCCGGAGCGTGCTGCGCGCAGCCGTGGCGCGGGGCGCCGAAGGTGACGAGGCCGCCGCGTTCCTGAGCGGCGGTACGGACAGCTCCACGGTCGCCGGTCTGCTCACCGCGGTGCGGGGCAGGCCGGCCCGGACCTATTCGATCGGCTTCGCGGCCGAAGGCTTCGACGAAACGGCGTACGCGCGCATCGCCGCGCGGCACTTCGGCACCGACGCACGCGAGTATTACGCGACGCCCGAGGACGTCCTGCAGGCGATCCCGGTCGTCGCGCAGCACTACGACGAGCCGTTCGGCAATGCCTCGGCGGTGCCGACCTACATCTGTGCCCGGCTCGCGAGCGCCGACGGCTACCGCGTAATGCTGGCGGGCGATGGCGGGGACGAGCTGTTCGGTGGAAACGTCCGCTACGCGAAGCAGAAGCTGTTCGAGTACTACGGGCTCCTGCCGGACGCCCTGCGCAGCGCGGTCATCGAGCCGCTCGTGTTTCGCGCGCCGGGTGGCGGGTTTCTCCCGCCGGTGCGGAAAGCACGAAGCTACATCGCCCAGGCGAAGGTCCCGCTCCCCGACCGCCTGGAGAGCTACAACTTCCTGCACCGTACCGCACTTGCCGAGATCTTCGAGCCGGACTTCCTCCGCCGCGTGGACGTGTCCGAGCCGTTGCGGCTGCTGCGCGACGCGTACGCGCGGGTCGACTCCGGCTCGGCCCTCAACCGCATGCTGCACCTGGACCTCAAGCAGACCCTCGCCGATAACGACCTGCGCAAGGTCTCCGGGATGTGCGAGGCGGTGGGCGTGGACGTACGCTATCCGCTGCTGGACGAGGACGTCGTGGCGCTCGCGGCCGAAATCCCGCCGACGCTCAAGGTCAAGGGGCTGAAACTGCGGTACCTGTTCAAGAAGGCGCTGCGGGACTTCCTCCCGCGCGAGACCCTGCGCAAGACCAAGCATGGCTTCGGCCTGCCGTTCGGGCTCTGGCTGCGCGAGCATCCGGCACTCGCCGGGTTCGCGGCCGACAGTCTCGTGGCGTTCGGCTGCCGCGGCATCGTGCAACGCGCCTACGTGGATCGTCTGATCGCCGAGCACCGGACCGGGCACGCCACTTACTTCGGGACGATGATCTGGGTGCTGATGATCGCCGAGCAGTGGCTGGCCGCCCGGCGGCGCTAACCGGGGAACGGCGGGAATTGAACTGCAAGCCATCGCAGCCCTCACGTTCCCCGGCGGAGCGTGCCCGCCTGCCGAGCCTGTAGCGGTTGCGGCAGCGGCCGACCGCGCGCATCGGAAGTTGGCTCCGGCGCCTTCGCGTCCGCGGTCCTCGCCTCGTTCATTCGCCGCAGCATGAGCACCTTCGCGATCACTACAATCGCGACCAGGTTGTAGAAGAAATCGAAGTACGCGAGCCCGAGAAAGGCCCCGCCCGCCGCGTACCCGACGAGGCTGACCTGCGCCATGCCGGCCACATCGGCGAGCCAGCGCGTCTCGGGAGAACCGCGGGCGCGGCGGACGACCCACGACGCCGTGAACCAGGTCATGATGCCGAGGGCGAGGAACAGGGCGAGGCCGATGAATCCGTGCTCGCCCAGCACTTCGAAGTAGATGCTGTGGGCGTCGTGGACACGCCCCGTGTCCGGCGAATAGATCGCGAACGTGTCGTAGCGAAAGGTCTCGAAGCCGCCGCCGGTCGCCCGGTCCTTCGCCAGGTTGATCGCCATCTTCCACGCGCTGATTCGTCCGAGCGCAGAAGCGTCCTCCTCGTAGTTCTGGATGCTCGCTATCCGGTCGTACCAGGCCTGCGGCATCACCAGCGCGATCGGCACGGCCGCGAGGATGATCAGCATTCCGGTGAGAAACTTGTGGCGGCTCTTGAGCCAGAGGAACGCGCCCATCGCAGCCAGGGCGAGAAACGCGCCGCGCGACTGCGACCCGACCGCTGCGATGGCCGTCAGCAGGATCGCCACCCCGAAGGCCCCCTTCAGCAATTTCGATGTAACCGACAACTGACAGTAGCGCAGCAGCGGGATGGTCATGACGAGCGCGAGTCCCATTTCATTATCGCCGCCGATGAAGGTGCCTGCCGGACCGCGGACGTGGAATCCCCCGCCGGTCGTGATGGTGAAGATTCCCCCCTTCACGCCGTAGAACCCGATGGACAAGGCGATCGTCCAGACCAGCCACCGCAACCGATCTTCGCGCTGCATCACCATCAGCGCGACGAAGATCATGACCTGGATCTTCAGGACCTTCTCGAGCTGCGGCCAGGCGAGCGCCGGATAGAACGCGAAGAAGGTCGTGAACACCATCCAGCCCGTGAAGACCGCGAGCGTGATTGTTTCCCGCGTCCAGGGGATACGCTTGGGCTCGCGTGTCAGGAGCAGCCCGACCAGCGTCGCGAGCGCCACCAGCAACGCGAACTGCATGTCGAACGCGAAGCCCCACGAGAGCCGGTGCGGGTTCATGAAGCCGAGCCACGTCCAGGTCAGCACGCCGACGTAGGGGTGCATCAGGATCACCGGGAGCAGCGCGAGGACGATGCCGGTGACGGCGATGTCGCGGAGCGGCATGAGCTGGGTCGACTAGGGAGCGGTGCGCAGGCCCGTCATCGCGACGCCCTCGCCAGCCGGCCATAGACGGCGGCGTACCCCGCAACGCTCGAGGTCCACGTCCGCTCGCCCTCAACGAACGCGCGGCCCCGCGCGCGCAGCACCGGCCAACGCTCGCGACGGTCCAGCAGGTCGAGGATGGAGCGTGCCAGCGCCTGCGGGCTGCCCGCCTCGAACAGCATCCCGGTCTCGCCGTGCCGGATCAGCTCGCGATGCCCGCCGACGTCCGATGCGACGACCAGCCGGCCCTGCGCCATCGCTTCGAGCGGCTTCAGCGGGGTGACCAGCTCGGTCAGGCGGATGGAACGGCGCGGGTAGGCGAGAACGTCGACGAGGCTGTAATAGCGCTGCACCGTCGCGTGCGGGACGCGTCCGGTGAACACGACCTTCCCGGCGACGCCCAGCGCCTGCGCGAGCGCTCGCAGCGGGCCTTCCTGCGGCCCGCCGCCGACCAGCAGCACGCGCGCCTCGGGCTGTCGCTCCAGGATCAGGGGCAGCGCCGCGACCAGCAGATCGAGCCCCTCGTAGGCGTAGAACGAGCCGATGAAACCGATCACGGTCGCCCCGTCGAGACCGAGCTCGCGCCGTAGCGCCGCGTCCGGCGGCACGCCGAACGGGAACGTGCCTGCGTCCACCGCGTTCGGGATGACCGTCACGTCCCGCGGCAGCAGCCCCCGGCTCACGATTTCCGCGCGCAGGCCCTCGCAGATCGTCGTGACGTGATGCGCACGCTTGAGCGCGTAAGTCTCGAGGCCGCGCGTTGCGCGGTAGCGGAGGCTGCCTTCGCTCGTCGTGCCGTGGTCGACCGCGGCGTCCTCCCAGAAAGCGCGCACCTCGTACACCACCGGCAGTCCGAAGCGCCGCCCGACGCGCAACGCGGGAATCGCGTTCAGCACCGGGGAGTGGGCGTGCAGGACGTCCGGCCGGATGCGCTCCACCAGTTCGGTGAGCCGCTGCATGGTGGTGCGCATCTCCGCCAGCTCGCGGGCGACCGGCGCGCGCGAGTGGAGGCCGTTGACGCGCGCGGTGCGATAGAAGTGCCAACCGTCGATCGTTTCCTCCTCGGCCGCGTGGACCGAGTGGCGCGGGGCGGTCAGGTGGTGCGTGATCCAGCCCTGCGCCCGCTGCTCGCGCAGGATCGAGAGCGAACGGAAGGTGTAGCCGCTCTGCAGCGGGACCGAGTGGTCGAAGATGTGGAGGATGCTGAGCGTCATCCGGCCATTCTGCGCAGCGGGGCGCTCGACGCCGCGCCGCCCGCGGTGCGCAGGAACGCCTCGAACATCAGCAGGGCCCAGAGCGGCGCGCCGTAGTCGCGCAGCCCGGACTGGTGGTCGTCGACGAGCCGCCGCAGGTAGGCGGGGTTGAAGAGACCGGTGTCGGCGAGCCGATCGCCGAGGACTGCGTCGCGCACCCGCTGGCGCAGCGGTCCGCGGAACCATTGCACGAGCGGCACCGCGAAACCCATCTTCGGCCGGTACATCAGCTCGTGCGGAAGGTGCGGCTCCATGGCCTTCTTCAGCAGGCGCTTGCCCTCCTGGCCGCGGACCTTCTGCGACGCCGGCAGGGTCGCGAGCCACTCCACCAGCGGGTGATCCATCAGCGGCTCGCGGACCTCGAGCGAATGGGCCATGCTCGCCCGGTCGACCTTCGTGTTGATGTCGCCGACGAGATAGGTGTTGAGGTCGAGGTACTGGACCAGTGCGAGCGGGTCGTCCGTGCCGGCGCGAGCGGCGTGCCGGTGGAACACCTCGACCGCCGAGTACCCGCCCAGCGCCGCGCGGAACGAGTTCGAGAAGAGCTGCCGGCGCATCGCGTCGCGCAGGATCGAGACGCTGTGGAAATAGGCTTCGACCGAGTCGCGCGCCAGCGCCTCGAACGTCGTCTTCGCGCGGAACACGCGCGGCGCCCAGTCGGCCTTCGGATACAGGCGCCCGAGCAAACCGAAGATCGGACGCCTCAGCCCGATCGGGAGCGCGTCGCGCATCCGCTCCTCCATCAGGTGCAGGCGGTAGCGGCGATAGCCGGCGAAGCTCTCGTCGCCGCCGTCGCCGGAGAGCGCGACGGTGACGTGGGTGCGCGCAAGCTGGCAGACGCGATACGTCGGCAGCGCCGAGCTGTCCGCGTACGGCTCGTCGTAGATGCGCGCGAGGGTGTCGAGGAGATCGAAGTCGTCGCTTTCGATGCGGTCGACGAAGTGCTTCGTCCGGTAGCGCTCGGCCACCATGCGGGCGTAGGCGCTTTCGTCGAACGCCGGGTCAGCGAACGCGATCGAGCAGGTGTTGACCGAGTCGGCCGAGATGCGCGCCATCGTCGCCACGACCGCGCTCGAGTCGACGCCGCCCGAGAGGAAGGCGCCGAGCGGCACGTCGGAGATCATCCGCAGGCGGACCGATTCCTCGAGCCGGCGGAGGAGCTCCTCGCAGGCCTCCGGCTCGGTGAGGTTCCGATCGACTGTGAAGCGGACGTCCCAGTACCCGGCGGGTTCGGCAGGAGGCACGCCGCGTCGGACGGTCAGCGCGTGCGCCGGCGGAAGCTTCCGGGCGCCACGGAAGATCGTCCGCGGCTCGGGGACGTAGCCGAGGGCGAAGTACTCCTCGACCGCGAACGGGTCGATGTCGCGCGCGAGCGCGGGGTGCGCCGCGAGCGCCTTCAGCTCCGAGCCGAAGATCAGCGTGCCGTCGGCGAGCAGGGCGTAGTAGAGCGGCTTGACGCCGAGGCGGTCGCGCGCGAGGAAGAGCGTCTCGCGATTCCGGTCCCAGAGCGCGAAGGCGAACATCCCGCGGAAGCGCTCCACGCATCGCTCGCCCCACGCCTCCCACGCGTGCACGATGACCTCGGTGTCGCTCTTCGTCCGGAAGACGTGCCCGAGCGCGACGAGCTCCGGGATCAGCTGCTGGAAGTTGTAGATCTCGCCGTTGAAGACGACGACGACCGAGCCGTCCTCGTTGTAGAGCGGCTGCTGCCCGGTCGCGAGGTCGATGATCGAGAGCCGCCGGTGGCCGAGGCCGACACCCGGCTCGACGTGCAGCCCGCTCCCGTCCGGGCCGCGATGGCGCTGGGTCTCGTTCATGCGGTCGAGGAGCGCGCGGTCGATCTCGCGCCGGCCGGCGGGATCGAAGATGCCGACGATGCCGCACATGGCTACTTGCCCCCCTGATACGGGGGCACGCGAAGCGGAGCGGAGCGGGGCGATTGCTTCAGCCCCGCCAGACTCCCCGGCGCGCCGGCGCCCGGCACTTCCCTTGCCGGGGGGGCGAGAACGGCGTCGTAGACGGAGAGGTAGCCGGCGACCATCGCATCGATGCTGAACCGCTCTTCGGCACACCGGCGCGCGTTCGCGCCGTGCCGTCTGGCGAGCGCGATGTCGTCGACGTAGGTCCGCAGCGCGTCGGCCAGCGCGCTATGCAGGCCCACCGGGACGAGCGTCCCGGTGACGCCCTCCTCCACCAGCTCCGGGCTGCCGCCGACGCGTGTCGCAACCACGGGGAGCCCGGTCGCCATCGCCTCGAGGATCGTGTTGGAGATGCCTTCGCCGAGCGAGGGCAGCGCGAACACGTCGAAGGTCCGCATGAGGTCGGGGACGTCGTCGCGCTCGCCGGGCAGCCAGGCGAGCGATCCCACGCCGGCCTCGTTGAGGTGCGCGAGACACTCTGCGCGCGCCGGCCCATCGCCCACGATGACGAGGCGCACGCGCTCGCGCAGGTACGGCGCGCGCCCGAGGAGCTCGATGAAGGCGCGGACGAGCGTCAGGTGATCCTTGACCGCGGCCATGCGTCCGACGGCGCCGATGATGATCTCCGAGCCGGTGAAGAAGCCGCCCGGACCGACGGCGCGGAAGCCCTCTGCGCGCGGGTGGAACCGGTCCACGTCGACGCCGTTGTAGATCTGCTCGACCCGGCGCGGCTCGACGCC